>Ga0207681_10003071_pt1 | contig 10495 bp, 9 predicted proteins | sample KBSS53metaG_FD_184324 | JGI IMG/M metagenome (GOLD analysis project Ga0207681, IMG submission 184324) | Switchgrass rhizosphere microbial communities from Kellogg Biological Station, Michigan, USA - KBS S5-3 metaG (SPAdes) (version 2) | ecosystem: Host-associated > Plants > Roots > Rhizosphere >... | reverse complement strand
AGCCGGTACCACGTGCTGAGCGCCGCCCGCGCCGGGCGCCTGCGGCTGTTGTACGTGGCGCCGGAACGGTTCGCGTCCGATCAGTTCCTGCGGCTCCTCGACGAGCTGCCGATCGCCCGGTTCGTCGTCGACGAGGCGCACTGCGTCTCGGAATGGGGTCACGATTTCCGCCCGGATTATCGCCGGCTGGCCGATGCCGCCGCGCGTTGCACGGCGAGCGATCGCGCCGGGCGCCGGCCGCCCATCGCCGCCTTCACCGCGACCGCGACGCCAGAAGTCCGCGACGACATCATCGCGCTCCTCGGCCTCGAGCAGCCGCAGGTGCTGGTCGCCGGATTCGATCGACCGAACATCTACCTTCGCGTCGAACGGGTCAGAGACGAAGACGAGAAGCACGCGCGGCTGCCGCAGCTGGTGCGCGGGCGCCGCGCTCTTGTCTATGCCGCGACGCGCAAAAGTGCCGAGGCGGCGGCGTCCGTACTGAACGCCTCGGGTGTGCAGGCGTCGGCGTATCACGCCGGCTTGAAGGAGGAAGTGCGGACGCGGGTGCAGGACGCGTTCGCCCGCGGCGCGCTGCCGGTCGTCTGCGCGACCAACGCCTTCGGGATGGGCATCGATCGGCCGGACGTCGACGCCGTCGTGCACTACGCGATTCCCGGTTCGCTGGAGGCCTACTACCAGGAGATCGGGCGTGCCGGCCGCGACGGACGCGCGGCGACCGCCACCCTAATGTGGGATCCGGCCGACGTCGCGACGCGCGAATACCTGATCGACAGCCCGCGGCGCGATCGGCGCGACCGCGTGGGCGACGCGCGCGATCCCGCCGAGGTCGCGCGCAGAAAAGAGCTCGAGCACGGCAAGCTCCGGCGGATGATCGAGTACGCCGACAGCTCCACGTGTCTGCGCGCGGGGATTCTGCGGTACTTCGGTGACGCCGCCGCGCGAGAGCGCTGCGACGCCTGCGGCAACTGCCGGCCTGGACGCTATCGTCCAGGCGGTGTGGACAGTGGAGCGGCCGGCATCTGGCCGCTCGATTCGACCAGCCGGCGCGCCATGTAGTTCACCACCTTGGCGTCGTTCCGCACCGACGTCAGATAGGCCGCGCGCAGGAGCTGCTCCTTGCGCGCGCGGAGCGTCCCGGAGATCTGGTCCTTCACCCCCGGCATCGACAGGTCGCGCTGTCCCGCCTGTTCGTGCCCGGCGACCAGCACGAGGGTGTGCGCGCCGCCCGCGCTCACGACGTTCACGGTCCCCGGCGCCTTGTTCAGCACCGCGTCGCGCAGCTGCGGCGGCGCCTGCTTGAGCCTCGACACCGTCACGAAGCCCAGGTCGCCGCCGCGCGGCGCCGACTCGGCGTCCTCCGAGTAGCCCATCGCGAGGTCGCGGAACGACGCGCCACCTTTCAGACGCTCCATCAGCATCTGGATCTTCGCGGCGGCGGCCTGCGGCGTCGTGGCATCGTCGCCGGTCCCGTTGGCGACCTGTGGGTCCTTCACCGGCGTGACGACGATCTGCGCGATGTGATACGACTCTTCGGGGACATTGAACTGCGCGCGATTGGCGGTGAAGAAGTCGCTGACTTCCTGGTCCGACACCGCGACCTTCGCGCCGATCTCGTGGTCAATGACCTTTTTCGTCAGCAGTTCGCGCCGAATCCCTTCGCGCATGTCGGCCGCCGTGAGGCCGCGCTTCGACAGCTCCTGCTGGAACGCGTCGTCGGCGATGTTCTTCTTCGCGTCCGCGTACGCCGTGTCGAGCTCGTTCTGGGGGACGTCGAGCTTCAGCGTGGCGGCCTTCGCGAGCAGGATCTCCTGGAGGATCAGGTCGTTGAGCAGGCTCAGCTTTCCGGTGAGCGTCTCTTCCTGAGACAAGGTCTGCGATGTGTCGCGGACGCGGCGATAGGCTTTGTCGACAGCGTCCCGCGTAATCTCCTTGCCGTCGACGACCGCCCACGTGTCGGCGGAGACGGCCGCGGTCGGCGTCGCAGCCGTCGGACGGCACGCGGCGGTCACGCACGCCGCGGCCAGGACGATCAGCCTCACCGACGAGTTGCAGGCCTTGCTGAACGACGCGAGTCTGGCATCAGACATCCCGGCAGCGTACTCCGGATCGCCAGCGAACAACAGCCTCTGGGCGCGTTTCGGCGAGGCGCGATGCGTTATCCCTCGCGGACCTGTCACCTTTTACGGGCTCGCGACTCCTATACTGGGAGCAGTGACCATGTCGACCGGAACGAGCTGGACGGTTGTGCCGGAGACGCCCGAACAGAGCGATGCGGAAGTCATCCAGCAGGTGCTGGACGGCAACACCGCGCTGTTCGAGCTGTTGATGCGACGCTACAACGAACGCGTATACCGGGCCGCGCGGGCGATCGTGCGCAACGACCAGGAGGCCGAGGACGTCTTGCAGCAGGCGTACGTCAATGCCTACACGCACCTGCGGCAGTTCAACGGCGCCGCGCAGTTTTCGACGTGGCTGACGAGGATTGCGATCAACGAATCGCTGGCCCGGGTTCGCCGTCAGGGCAGGTACGAAGCTTTCGACGACGAACGCTCGGACGTGGAGCCGTTCATCTACCGCCATCCCACCGAGAACCCCGAGCGGCAGGCATTCACCAGCGAGCTGCGCGAACTGCTGGAATGGGCAATCGACACACTGCCCGACGGCATGCGAGAGGTCTTCGTGCTGCGCGATGTGGAAGGTCTGAGCACGTCGGAAGTCGCCGAGTGCCTTGGCGTCACGGAAGACGTCGTCAAGACACGTCTGTCGCGCGGCCGCGCGGCGTTGCGGCGCGTCATGCTCGAACGAACCGGCGCGACCACACCGGACGCGTTTCGGTTCTACCGTCCTCGCTGCGACCGTGTCGTGGCCCAGGTACTCGCCCGGATCGCGCCTCAGCCGTCGTAGTCCCACCCGTTCAGTCGTCTGTCACCATTCGATCGCTCGCCACTCTGATCACCCGAGGCCTCGTGACGGGCCCAAGGAGCGGTCGGATATGCGACTCATCGGTGCTGCCTCGGTCGGATTCATCCTTGCGCTGGCGTTCGCCATCTCAGCGCCCCCGACTCATGCAGAACAGACCGCGGCCACGTCTGAACGCGAGCGTGGCGCGCGTCACCAGGACGGTCAGACGATTTTCCGATTCGACACGTTCGGCGACGAACAATTCTGGACCGACGTGTTGCGCATGCACGAGGTCATTCCGACCGTCGATCCCGCGACGGCCCTGTCGGTTGGCCTCAAGGTCGATGTCGACGCGCTGCCGAGAGAGGTCGTCAGGGCGCTTCGCGCCGGCCAGGTTGACCTGACCGATCCGGCGGTGACGCTCACGCTGTTGCGGCTGAATGCCGTCGTCGGCGTGAAGGGGACGGTCGACCGGGCCGGCCGCCTCACGAAGTTCGGCGTGACCTGCGCGCTGTGCCATTCCTCCGTCGACGACTCATTGGCGCCGGGCGTCGGCAGACGGCTCGACGGGTGGGCGAACACCGACCTCAACGTCGGCGCCATCGTCGCACTCTCGCCCGCACTTGATGAATCGACCAAGGCGGAGTTCAGGAGCTGGGGACCGGGGAAATACGATCCGCGGCATCACGCGTTCGACGGCACCAACCTCATTCCGCTCAACAGTCCGTCGTTGCCGATCGTGATCCCTCCCATCTACGACCTGAAAGGCGTGGGCTTCGAGACCGTGACGGCCGATGGTCCCATTTCGTACTGGAACAGCTACGTGGGCGTCGGCCAGATGGGCGGCCAGGGCAACTTCGCCGATCCGAGAATCGGCCTGTTCATCAGGCAAAGGCCGGATCTGGTGACGCCGAAGCTCGCTGCGCTTCTGGAGTACCAGTTGAGCCTGCGCAGTCCGACGCCAGAGAGGAACAGCTTCAATGCCGAGGCTGCCCTGCGCGGCAAGGATGTGTTCCGCAACCAGGCCCGGTGCAGCTCGTGCCATCAAGGGTCGACCTTCACCGACGTCTTGAGCGGTCCGAATCGGCGCGTGCCGTTCCTGCACGATCCATCAGAAGTGGGAATGGACCCCCGGTACGCGGCCAGATCGGCAACCGGCAAGTATCGGACAACACCGCTACGCGGGCTTCAACAGCACCCGCCGTACTTCCACGACGGAAGCGCGGCCGACCTGCTCGCCGTGGTGAATCATTACGACAGGCTGTTCGGTCTCAAGCTGACGCCGAATCAGAAAGCCGACCTCGTCGAGTACTTGAAATCGCTCTGATAACGGCGTGCGGACGACACCGGCAGAGTACTCGTAGCGCAGCCCTTCAGGGCTGCCGCGGTCCCGGGCAGGCCTAAAGGCCTGCGCTACGAGAGCCGCCATCACACCGGCGATCCGTCGCGCCAGATCGGACGACCGTCTACCGAGACCGTGGCGACAAGCTGAGAGTCCAGACGCATTGTGTGGCTGCGGGCGGGCGAGAGCTGATCCTCTGGAAGCACCTCTCGAATCCTGACGAAGACCAGGTGCTCCGCGTCCGCTCCCACGAATTGCATCCCGCCGAAGCCGACGCGGGCGTGACCGCCAGTGTCATCCGCAAAGACGATTTGATCCGTCGGCAGCGAGAGCTTGAGGCCTGTCGGGAATAGCACGAACGTGCCTGGCGGGCCGTTGCCGATGATCCGAAACGTCGAAGCTCGATCGGGCTCGCGGAATATCGATGACGGCACGACGAAGTCGATGAGGAGAGGAATGTCGTCCACCGGGTGTCTGCCTGCGAGCCGGCCGCTCAGTAGCGTGGTACGGACGGATCGACGAGCAGCGACCAGGCGTCGATGCCGCCGCGCAGGTTGTAGAGATTGCGGAACCCCTGTTCCCTGAAGTACTCGGCGGCGTGCTGGCTGCGGACGCCGTGATGGCACTGGAAGACGAGCGGCGTGTCCCGATCGCGAAGGAGCAGCGCATCGTGATACGCCTGGTCGAGCAGACGCGAGCCTTCGATCGCGGCTAGCGCGCGCTCCTCGTGCGTGCGAACGTCCACCAGTTCGACGGCCGTGCCGCCTTCGAGCATGGCCTTCAGATCGGGTGCCGACAGCTGCCGGATTGGAGGTGCGTCGCTCGTCATGATCGTCAGCAGTTCGTCTGCGGTCAGGGTTTGGGCGACTGGCGTTCACTGGCGCGGTATCCGCGCAGCAGGTTCGTCATCGCGTAATTGCCTTCGTGACACGCGTACTCGTAGATCGGCCCGGCGGAGCGCGTCATGGTCAGTTCACCTTTCCAGGGCTTCGTAAACGCCGTGGGATTGTCGACCTCGAACCGGTAGAGCAGCGTGTCGGCGTCGAGCAGACTGAATCGCTCGATCAGGTGAAGGTTCCGGTCCCACCCGAAGTTGCCGCCCGCGTCGCCGTAGAACCCCCCGCCGTCGTTGAAGTTGGTAGTGTCCACGACGAGCGTTGCCCCTTCCCAGCGGCCGATCGAATCGCCGAGCCACAGCCTGATCTCGGGGGAGAGATGCTCGCGGCGGTTCAAATGAATGATCCGGGCGTCGTGGATCATCTCGGCGTGCACGACGACCGCGTCCCTCGTCTGCATGATCTGGTAGTTGCTGTTGTAGGAGTACGGGAGCATGGGCGGCCCGGCGGTCAGGAACGACAGACACTGATCCTGAAGGCCCGTGTCCTGCGCGCTTTCGGCAGTCTTGATGGCGTCGAGGCGGCGGCGCTTCACCGCAGCCGCTTCGGGTGTGAGGGCAGGAATGCGTCCATCGGGTGGATCGATGACGATCGAGGTCCGCAGCGTCTTGACGGTGCGAGTGCCGAACTCCCGGTAGAACGTGTTGTAGGTGCCGGTGCCGGTATTCCGGGAAGGCGTCTGGGGTGAAGGTTCCTGATTGTTTTCCGCGACCTGGCGTTCCCACTGCGCGGCTTCTTCGGGCGTGAAGAAGGGCTTGTCCTTCAACTGCGCCGGGCGTTCGAGCGGTGTGGCAGTGGCGGAGTTCCAGATGCCATTGAAGCCGGCGCGGACGTCGGCGTCGGTGCTGCGCTGCGCGGCGAGCAGCCGCGTCAGAGAGACAGCGGCCACCGCGACCAATACCGTTCGGCGATTCACGGATCTACTTGGGCGTCTTCCTGGGCGCGTTGAAGTTGCGCTCGACCGTGTCGTTGACGTCGGTCGACACCGGGTGGTCCCGCCACAGCCAGCGCATCATCTCGGGCAGAATCGGTCCGCCCATCCGTTGCCCGTGCGTGTTGATGCCCCACGTGTAGTTCACGTCGTAGCCCTTGTCGGTCAGCGCCTGCATCAGCCGGACGTTCTGGTAGAACCAGTCGCGGCGCTGATCGTAGACGCCGCCGCCGCGTCCCACGCCTCGGTTGTCGTTGCGGCCGTCCTGCAGAAAAATCCGAATCGGCTTCTTCTCGCTCTGACGAACGATGTCGGCGTACGCGTCGCCACCGCGCAGGTTCACGAAGCTGCCGACGATGCTGAGCACCTTGCGGAAGTCGTTCGGCCGCTGCCAGGCGACCGTGAAGGCGGCGATCGCGCCGGAGCTGGCGCCGCCGATGCCGTGCCGATCGGGATCCTTCGAGACGTTGTACTCCTTGTAGATCGCCGGCATCAGCTCGTCGACGACGACGCGCGCGTACTTGTCGTCCAGCGTGTTGTATTCGGTCGGGCGGTTCGTGTCGCGATCGCCCCAGTTCGACGGTGTCGGTTCTGGCTGCTCCGGGGTGCGGCCGGGATTGATGAAGACCGCGATCATCACTGGAATCTCGCGGCGATAAATCAGGTTGTCGAGCACGTTCGGCGCGCGGACGACGCCGTCCATGTCCTTGAACGCCTGTCCGTCCTGAAACACCATCAGGCTCGCGGCGACGGCCGGGTCGTACTGCGCCGGCACGTAGACCCAGTAGGTGTGCTGCGTGCCCGGATACGCCTGACTGGGAAGCACGAACGGCCCGCGCACTTCGCCTTTCGGCACGCCGTCGTGCGGCAGCGAGTCGGGGCCGATCTGATAGAAGGCGTTGTAGTCGGGTCCTTGCGCGGCGGGCGGCTGGGCGCTCGACAGCGTACGGATGGAAGCGACCGCGATCGCAATCACGACAACCTGTAGCCTTGCGCTGTTCATTTCTACCTCTCGGGGTCAGACCAGGGTCAGACCCCCTGTCCTGATCTCGGACTCTTACCGGCGATCTGTCTCGTTGTAAGACAGGGTCTGACCCTGGTCTGACCCTGGTCTGACCCCTATTCGGAAACGGGTTTCGTGGGATCGACCCACAGCCAGCACAGCGCGCCCAGCAGGAACAGCACCCCCGTCAGATAGAGCGGCGCGCTCCAGTTCGAAAAGTTCCGCACCACCGTTGCCACCAGGATCGGGCTGAGGATCGCTCCGACCTGCCCCGACGTGTTCATCGCCGCGCTGACCGCACCCGAACGGCGGCCGCCGATGTCGACGCAGGTTCCCCATGCCGCGCCGAGCAGGAAATTCGACGAGGCCCCGCCGAAGGCGATGAGAACCGCCGCCGCAACCGGCGAGGCGACGAAGGCGCCAATGATCGTGAACACACCGGCAAACGCCAGCGCGCCGCCCCCGATGGTGATCCGTCCAGGCCGCAGGCCCAGCCGCCGCACCGCACGATCGGTCGCGACGCCGCCCAGGAGATCCGCGGCGGAACTGAGGATCAGTGGCAAGCCGGCGAGAATGCCCGCTGTCATCCCGGTCAGGCCGCGCGACGCGAGATAGGTCGGCAGCCACGTGACGTAGAACGTGCCGCCGAAGGCCTGCGTGAAATACATCAGGCACAGGCAGACGACCGTACGGTTCCAGAGCAGCCGCTTCCACTGCGTGGCATCGAGCGCATGCCCGGTGTCGGCCCCAAGCCCGCTCTCGATCATCTGGCGCTCGCCCGGACCGACCGCGGGATGATCCGCCGGCGAATCGCGGAACCATCGGTACCAGGCCACCGCCCAGAGGAACCCGAGCGACCCGAACACCGCGAACAGCGTCCGCCAGCTGAAATAGATGAGCAGCGCCGTGACCAGCAGGGGAGTGAGCCCGCCGGCCAGGTGCATGCTCATGAAAAAAATGCCCTGTGCCGTACCGCGCTCCTGCCGCGGAAACCAGCGCGAGAACGTCCGGGCGGCGTTGGGCAGCGCCCCTGCCTCGCCGGCGCCAAACAGAAACCGGATCGCCAGCAGCGACGAGTAGCTGAACGCGACGCCGGTGAGCACGGTGAACGCCGACCACCAGCAGACAATCCGCGTCAGCACCCGCCGCGTGCCGATCCGATCGCCCCACCAGCCCGTGGGAATCTCGAACGCCGCGTAGGCGAGGTAGAACGCGCTGAACACATACCCCATCTGCGTCGGGCTGAGGTTGAGATCGCGCGCGATGTCGGGCCGGGCCACCGAAATGCTGACCCGATCGAGATAGGTGATGGCCGCGAGCACCATCGTCATGCCCAGCACTTTGTAGCGGACACGCGTGTCCGTTGGCGGCGCCATGCTGGAGAGGCCGGAACTCACGTGGCTCGAAGAATAGGAACGATGTCGAGATACTGTCAATGCTAAATTCCGCTGTCATGGCGGATTCGCGGCCGGCAGTGCTCGTCACGGAGTCTGAATACAGGAAAGCGGAAGGCTCCTTTCTGTCGGCGCCCGGGCTGGCGTGCCGTCGCGCGCCTGACGACGAGGCCGATCTCGCGGCGGCCCTGCGCGAGACGCCCGCCACGTATGTGATCGTCGGTCCGCGGCCTTACGCCGGCCCGCTGTACGACGCGATGCCGCAGGGCGGCGTGATTGCCCGATTCGGCGTCGGGCACGACAACATCGACAAGCGCAAAGCCACGGCGGCCGGTCTGCTCTGCACCAACACGCCCGGCGTGCTGAACCAGTCGGTCGCCGAGCACACGATGCTGCTGGTGGCCGCCGCGGCGCGACCGCTGCTCTCCACGTCGGCGAACATGACACGACACGTGTGGGAGCCGGCGCCCGGCGTGGAGCTCCAGGGGAAGACACTCGCGATCGTCGGGTGCGGCGGCATCGGGCTGGCCGTCGCGCGGATCGCGTCGCTCGGTTACGGCATGAGGGTGGTGGGCTGTTCGAGGCCGGGCGTGCCGCCGCCCGCGGCGCTGGAACACGTGGACGTCATCACGAACGACTTTGCGATCGCCGCGCGACAGGCGGATGTCGTCAGCCTGCACATGACCGCGAGCCCCGAGAACGTCCACTTCATCAACCAGGAGCGGCTGGCGCATCTCGGCGAGCGCACCTGGTTGATCAACACCTCGCGCGGATCGATTGTCGACGAAGTCGCGCTGTTCGATGCGCTGAGCGGCCATCGTCTCGCCGGCGCCGCGCTCGACGTCTTCGAACGCGAGCCGTACGTGCCGGCGGCCGGCGGCGGCGACCTTCGCTCGCTCCCGAACGTCGTCCTGACACCGCATATCGGCAGCAACACCGCCGCCGCCAATCGACGGATGGCCGAGCGGGCGCTCCAGAATGTCGCGTGGGCCGAGGCGCGCGCGTTCGCGCAGATGGATCTGATCAATCCAGAGGTTCTCCGTTCGAACAGCGCGTAACAACCCTGAGGGGTGACGCGATGGCTCCCTCCTGTCAGCGATCTTCCGAACCGGGGCCCGACTCACTACAATGAAGGCCTCTCGCAAACGGCGAAGGTACGCGTGGCCCTTTCCGCGGGAACTCGGCTCGGCCCATACGAGATCATGGCCGCCATCGGCGCCGGCGGCATGGGCGAAGTGTATCGCGCCCGCGACACGAAGCTGAATCGCGATGTCGCGATCAAAGTCCTGCCCGATTCGGTTGCGAGCGATCCGGATCGGCTCGCTCGCTTCAAGCGCGAAGCGCAGGTGCTCGCGTCGCTGAATCACCCGAACATCGGTCACATCTACGGCTTCGAGGATTCCGGCGTCACGCACGGACTCGTGCTGGAACTCGTCGACGGCCCCACGCTCGCCGACCTGATTGCCCAGGGGCCGCTTCCGCTGCGCCAGGCGCTGCAGGTTGCCAGGCAGATTGCGGAGGCGCTGGATGCGGCGCACGAGCAGGGAATCGTGCATCGCGATCTGAAGCCGGCCAACGTCAAGGTCACACCCGGCGGCCGCGTCAAGCTGCTGGATTTCGGGTTGGCGAAGCCGATGGGCGGCGCGGTGAATCCGGACCTGTCACACTCGCCGACTCAGACCTTCGAGGGCACGCAGGCAGGCGTCCTGCTCGGAACCGCCGCGTACATGAGTCCCGAGCAGGTGCGCGGGACGCTACTCGACAAGCGCACCGATATCTGGGCGTTCGGTTGCGTGCTGACCGAGATGCTGTCCGGGCGGCGACTCTTCGCCGGCGACACGGTCCCCGACGCGATCACGGCGATCCTCGGACGCGAGCCCGACTGGAATCTGCTGCCGGCCGGGACGCCGCTCGCCGTTCGCCGCCTGCTGCAACGATGTCTCGAAAAAGACGTGAAGCAGCGGCTGCGTGACATCGGGGACGTGCCGGCCGACATCGATCAAATGCTGGCCGATCTGCAGGCCG
>Ga0207681_10003058_pt1 | contig 10514 bp, 7 predicted proteins | sample KBSS53metaG_FD_184324 | JGI IMG/M metagenome (GOLD analysis project Ga0207681, IMG submission 184324) | Switchgrass rhizosphere microbial communities from Kellogg Biological Station, Michigan, USA - KBS S5-3 metaG (SPAdes) (version 2) | ecosystem: Host-associated > Plants > Roots > Rhizosphere >... | reverse complement strand
TGTGATACGCGTGATGCGCCTCCTTGTCGATGCGCGCCCTTGATACCCCGGGCACTGCCGGCGAATCCCATGGAATTTGCAGGATTGTTTCAGGTTTTTTCCCATAAGATGGCCGCCACAAGGAGCGGAGACCACCATGACACCGATCGCCGGAATAGCCAGACAATTCTTCGACGCCTGTGAGGCAGGCAAGGGCTGGGACGCGTGCAAGGCCTACTGCCACCCGAACGCCACGTTCGCGGCGCAGGCCGAGCCGTTGGCGGACGTCAAGACCCTTCAGCAGTACACGGACTGGATGACGGCCATGATCTCGATCATGCCGGACGGACGGTACGAGCTGAAATCGTTTGCCACCGACGACGAGCGCAGGAACGTCGCAGCCTACGGCGTGTTCCACGCGACGCACACCGGCCAGGGCGGTCCGCTGCCGCCGACCGGCAAGCGGGTCAGCACCGACTACGTCTACGTGATGGAGTTCGACGGCGACAAGATCAAGCACATGACGAAAATCTGGCATGCCGGATGGGCGATGAAAGAACTCGGGTGGGCGTAAGCAGCTGCAGGCATGACCCCCTTTAATCGGCGCAAGTTCCTCAAAGCCGCCGGCGCCGGCGTCGGCACGCTGGCGCTTGCCCCCGATCGACTCTTCGCCAGTCCGCAAACCGCCTCCAACACCACGGCCGAAGTCGTCGTCGTAGGCGCGGGCGCCTTCGGCGGCTGGACAGCGCTCTACCTTCGGGAGATGGGCCATGCGGTAACGATGGTCGATCAGTACGGCCCGGGGAACTCGCGTGCGACCTCGGGCGGCGAGACCCGTCAGATTCGGGCCGGCTACGGCGAGCGCGAGATCTACACGCGGTGGGTGCTGCAGGCTTTCGAGCGCTGGAAGGCCCGAGAGGCAGAATGGGGCAAGAAGCTCTTCTTCCAGACCGGACAGTTGTCGCTCGCGCGCGAGTGGACTAAAGACCTCACCGACACCAGAAAAGTGTTCGACAGGCTGGGCGTCAAATACGACGTCGTCCAGCACGACGACCTGCTGCGGCGATATCCGCAGATGAACATGCAGAACGTCGACTTCGCGATGTACATCCCGAGCACCGGCGTGTTGAAAGCGCGCGAAGGATGCGTGGCCGTGACACAGGCATTCGAGAAAAAGGGCGGCCGGTTCTCGATCGCCAAGGTGGACCTGGGCCGCCGTTCCGGCAGCACGCTGCAGGACGTCGTGCTGTCGACTGGTCAGCGGGTGGCCGCGCAGACGTTCGTGTTTGCGTGTGGGCCGTGGCTGCCGAAAGTGTTTCCAGCCATCATGAAGAACAAGCTCGCCACGCCCAGACGAGTGGTGTTTTTCTATGGCACGCCGCCGGGCGACGAACGCTTCACCTACCCGAATTTCCCGACGTGGTCGGTCGACACCGCGTACGGATTCCCGAGCATCGAAGGCAAAGGCTTCAAGGTGGTCCCGACCTTCGAGCGAGTCCTCGTCGACCCCGACACGCAGGAGCATACGTTGACAGCGGAAGAGCTGCGCAAGGGCCGCGAGTTCGTGACCAAGTGGTTTCCGGGGCTCGCCAATCAGCCGCTGGTCGACAGCAAAGTGTGCCAGCGCGAGGACAGCGTCGACGAGCACTTCATCGTCAATCAGCACCCGGAGCTGAGCAACGTGTGGCTGGTTGGCGGCGGGTCCGGCCACGGCTACAAACACGGCATCATGCTCGGCGAGTACGTGGCCAACCGCGTGGTCGGTAAGGACAAGAATCCGGAACTCGCCGCCACCTTCAAACTGAAAGATGCGTCGTTCTAGCTGGACGAAGCGTAGAATCACTTTCACCTCCTTCCGATCAACGAGGTGCCTATGAAGGTCTCGCGACGCGATCTCCTCGCCGGCGCCGCTGGCGCTGTCGCGCTGGGTACGACGGCCGCAGGTCAGCCGCCGACGGATCCCACCAAGGTGCGCGGAAAGCCAAGCCGCGCGCTCGGGCAACGGGCGGCGACGGAAAAGCCGCAACGCCAGCCGCGCGGCGTCACATCGTCCGGCACACCCCATCAGGATCTCTACGGCACGATCACGCCATCCGATCTCCACTTCGAGCGGCATCATGGCGGCGTGCCGGAGATCGATCCCAAGACGTACTCGCTGCTGATCCACGGGATGGTCGAGCGGCCGACAGTGTTCACGCTCGCCGATCTGAAACGCTTCCCCGCCGTCAGCCGCGTCCACTTCCTGGAGTGCTCGGGCAATTTCGGCGGCCGCGGCACCGCCACCGAGCTGACGCCGCAACAGATCGCCGGGCTCACGAGCACCAGCGAATGGACCGGTGTCGCGCTGGCCACCTTGTTCCGCGAAGTCGGCGCGAGCGCGAAAGCGAAATGGTTCCTCGCCGAGGGCCAGGACGCCGCGGTGCTCACCAGAAGCGTCCCGGTCTCGAAGGCGTACGACGATGCGCTGATTGCGTACGGACAAAACGGCGAGGCGATTCGTCCCGAGCAGGGATATCCGGCGCGGCTGTTCCTGCCGGGGTGGGAAGGCAACGCGAGCGTCAAATGGCTGCGGCGCATCGAGCTGTCGGATCGCCCGTTCATGACGCGCGAGGAAACGTCGAAGTACACCGACCCGATGGCCGACGGCACCGCGAGGCTCTTCAGCTTCCTGATGGATGCGCGCTCGCTCATCACGTATCCCGCCTACCCGGTGACGCTCAGCCGCGGCTGGGTCGAGATCAACGGCATCGCCTGGACCGGATCTGGAAAGATCCGCCGCGTCGACGTCAGCACCGACGGCGGTGTCACCTGGACGCCCGCGAAGCTGCAGGAGCCGGTGCTGTCGAAGGCGCACACGCGGTTCCGTCACCTGTGGAACTGGACCGGCGGCGACGCCGTGATCATGAGTCGCGCGGTCGACGAGACGGGCTACGCCCAGCCGACGAAGGAGAAGCTGATCGCGTCGAGGGGCATCAGCAGCGTCGGCTATCACACCAACCCGATCACGGGCTGGCAGGTAAGGGCCGACGGTACGGTCATCTATCACGCGAACCCGTGGACGACGACATGACCAGCCTTCGCTCCGACCGCTTCTGGCGAGCTACGGCTTGGCACGCCGAACGTCTTCTCACAGCTGCTTGTGTCGTCGGCGCCATCGTCGCTGCCGGCGATCGCGCGACCGTGGCGCTCGGCGCTCAAGCGGCGACGCCGCCGGCGAAAAAGGCGGCGGCCACAGCGGCGCCTGCGAAACCGCCGGCGACCCTCGGCATCGGACGTCCGGCCACGCCCGCGGAGATCGCCGCGCTGGACATCGACATCGGACCGGAGGGCGCCGGCCTTCCGCCGGGCCGAGGGACTGCCGCCGATGGTGCGCCGATCTATGCGGCGCGCTGCGCCGGGTGTCACGGCAAGAGCGGCAAGGAGGGGCCGAACGACGTGCTCGTCGGACGGCTGCCCGGCGACGCATTTCCCTTTGCGCGCGATCCGCGCGCGCCCAAGACCATCGGCAGCTACTGGCCGTACGCGACCACGGTGTTCGACTACATCCGACGGGCGATGCCGCCGGACGCACCGGGATCGCTGAAGGACGAGGAGGTTTACGGCCTCGTCGCGTACCTGCTGGCGCTGAACGAGCTGATTCCGCAGGATGCCGTCGTCGACGCGGCGTCGCTGCCGAAGGTTCAGATGCCGGCGCGCGTGCACTTCGTGCCGGACACGCGCGGGCAGCCCAAGGCGTCAGCGGCGCCGCTCGTCCACAAGGAACGCAAAGAACGCTAAGAGCGCAAAGAAAACATATCCAACGGCCTTCGCCGCCTTTGCGTTCTTCGTCAGAGCGCCGATTCCAGCGCCGACGCGACGATGTCAGCGTCCTCGATGCTGAACGGCATCGGCGGGCGGATCTTCAGGACGTTGTGATACGGACCGTCCGTCCCAATCAGAATCCCCTCGTCGCGCAGGCGGTTCACGACGTCCGACGCCTCGGCCGCCGCCGGCTCCAGCGTCGTGCGATCTCGCACCAGTTCGACGCCGATGAACAGCCCCGAACCGCGCACGTCGCCGACGAGCGCGCGGCGATCGGGCAGCGAACGCAGCCGCGCGAGCAGGTGATCGCCGACCTCCCTCGCGTGCGCCTGCAGCTGTTCGTCGCGGACGACATCGAGCACCGCGAGCCCGACCGCGCATGACACGGTGCTGCCCCCGAACGTGCTGAAGAACTCCATCCCGTTGTCGAACGCCGCGGCAATCTCCGGCGTTGTCACCACCGCTCCGAGCGGAAAGCCGTTGCCGATCGGTTTGCCGAGCACGACGATGTCGGGCACGACGTCCTGCTCCTCGAAGGCATAGAAGTGCGAGCCGATCCGTCCGTACGCCGTCTGGACCTCGTCGGCGATGCAGACGCCGCCGCCGGCGCGCACGTGCTGGTAGACGTCTGTGAGATAGCCGGGTGGAAACATGATCTGTCCGCCGACGCTTGGGCAGCTTTCGGCGATGAAGCCGCAAAGGCCAGCGCCCCTGGCGCGGAGCTGATCGATCGATTGCGCGACTGCGTCCGCATACTTCGCACCGACGTCTGCCTCCGCGTCGTCGCTCCGTAGCGCGGCCCTTTCAGGGCCGCGACGCGGCGCTGAAAGCCCCGCGCTACGCCGATAGGATCCGCGATACACGTCGGGTACCGGCACCACGTGCACCCACGGCGGCTTGCCGCCGCCGCCAGGGCCGTTGAACTTGTACGGGCTGATGTCGATCAGCGTCGTGGTGTTCCCGTGGTACGCGGCGTCGAGGACGATGAGGTCGCGCTGCCGCGTGTGTGCGCGGGCCAGGCGCAGCGCCAGCTCGTTCGCCTCGCTGCCGGAGTTGACGAAGTAGCAGATCCGCAGCGGCTCCGGCATCGTGTCCGCGAGCCGCTCCGCGAAGCGGGCCAGATGCTCGTCGAGATAGCGCGTGTTCGTGTTGAGCATGCGCAGCTGCCCGATCGCCGCTTCGACCACGCGGGGATGACAGTGACCCACGTGTGGAACGTTGTTGTAGGCGTCGATGTAGCGCCGCCCGGCCTCGTCGAAGAGGTACTGCATCGAGCCGCGGACCACCTGCAGCGGCCGCCGATAGCCGACGCTGACGTTGCCGCCGACGAACCGTCGGCGCGCCGCGAGAATGTCGTCGTTCGTCATCCGCGTCCCTCCAGGGTCGCGGCCAGCGCGGGCAACGTGCGGCGAATCGGCTGCTGACTCACCGCGAGATACTCGTCGCCCGACCGCTGCGCCTGCTGCCAGGCGGCGATGCACGCGCTCATGCAGAGGCGCAGGCACGCCAACGGGAACACCGCCGCCCGTTCCTGCTGCAGCAGGGGATGCTCGGACTGGTATCCGCGTATGACGGCCTCGGCGATCGCGAGCGGATCCGCGGCGTCGAGCATCGCATACGCGATCGCGACCGCCGGGTCGGCGACCGTCCAGCTGTGCACCATGTCACCGAAGTCGATGATGCCGACAACCTCGGAGGGTGTCGACACCAGGACGTTCCAGTCGTTCGCGTCGTGATGCACTGCGGAGCGCCGGAATGCCGGGCGGTGTGGATCGATGGCTTGAAGCGCCGCCCCCGTGACTCGCTCGACGAGCTGCCGATCCGTGTCGTCCGTCACGCGCGGCAGGTGCTCCTCAATGACGGCAGCGGCGCGCGCCAGATCCCAGTGGAAGTCGCGATGAATCGCGGGGTGGTCGAAACCGTCCAGTGCGCGATCCAGGCGGCCGACGGCTCTGCCAAGGCTCTCGAACAGCGCGGGCGTGCGCGTGCCAATCTCAGCGAGCGGAATGCCTTCGAGATACGTGACGAGCCGCACGAAATGCACACCGCCCGGTACTACGCCGATCAGGTCGCCCGACCGTGTCGGCAGCGCGTGCGGGCACAACGCGACGCGACGTGTCACGTGCGCCATCGCGGCGTTCTGCGCCTCGAGCATCGCGCGATCTTCGGTCGCGTTCGCGATCTTGAGGACGTAGCGAACGGTCGGCAGGCGGCCGTCGTCAGTCCCCGGTCCCCCAGTCCCCAGTCCCACAGTCCCCGACACCGCACCTGACGTCAGCACGAAGTTCTGATCCCGCTCGCTCGGAAGCGGCGACGCGCTGGCGGTCACGCCGAAGAGGTCGCGCGCCAGGCGCTCGGCCTCGGCGACCGAAAGCTGAGGCGCCTGCTGGAGGAACGACATGGGGCGCTATGGTAGATTCCCGAAGTCTTGAGCGCCACTCCCCCGACCCTTATTGCCCCGCTGTTGTCGAAGCGCCGCCTCCACGACTGGATGTACGAGGGGTACGAAGAGCCGGTCGGACCGCATGTCGGCCCCACCCACACGGCGTCCTGGTGGAAGGTGATGTGCCTGACGGGCGTGGACTATTTTTCGACGCTCGCGTATCAGCCCGGGATCGCGTTCATCGCCGCCGGCACGCTGGCGCCCGTCGCCACGCTCGTGCTCGTGCTGCTGACGCTGTTCGGGGCGTTGCCGATGTACAACCGCGTCGCCGAGATGAGCCCGTACGGTCAGGGCAGCATTCTCATGCTCGAGAAGCTGTTTCCGCGATGGAAGGGCAAGGTCGTCGTCCTCTGCCTGCTGGGTTTCGCCGCCACCAGCTTCGTGATCACGATGACGCTCTCGGCCGCGGACGCCGCCGCGCACCTCATCGAGAACCCGCTCGCGCCAGCGTCGCTCCACCATCCGGTGCCGGTCACAATCATCCTGCTCCTGGTGCTCGGCGCGATTTTCCTGAAAGGATTCGGCGACGCCATCTCGGTCGCCGTCGTCCTGGTGGCGGTGTATCTCGCGCTCAACGTGATTCTGGTCGTGAACGGGCTGCAGGGCATCGCGGACCAGCCGGAGACGTTCGCCCGGTGGAAGATGTCGCTGTTCCAGCAGCACGGCCATCCGATGATGATGACCGCGATGGCGCTCCTGCTGTTTCCCAAGCTGGCACTGGGGTTGTCCGGATTCGAGACCGGTGTGGCCGTCATGCCGCTGGTCCGCGGCGACCGCAACGACACGGAAGATGCGCCGGCCGGTCGGATTCGCAACACGAAAAAGCTGCTGGGCACGGCGGCGCTCATCATGAGCGTGATGCTGCTCGGCAGCAGCTTCGTCACCGCCGTGCTGATTCCGCCCGAAGCGTTTCAGCCCGGCGGACCGGCCGACGGACGCGCCCTCGCGTATCTGGCGCACGAACGGCTCGGGTCGAGCTTCGGCACGTTGTACGACGTCAGCACCATCGCGATTCTCTGGTTCGCCGGCGCGTCGGCGCTCGCCGGCCTCCTGAATCTTCTGCCGCGCTACCTGCCGCAGTACGGCATGGCGCCGGAATGGGCGCGCGCCAACCGTCCGCTCGTGATCATCATCACGGGCATCAACATCGTGGTGACGCTGGTCTTTCGTGCCGACGTGGAGGCGCAGGGCGGCGCGTATGCCACCGGCGTGCTGGTGCTGATGAGCTCCGCCGCGCTGGCCGTGGCGATCAGCGCGTGGCGCCACGTCGCGAGGTGGGCGCCCTTCTTCGCGATCGCCGCGGTGTTCTTCTACACGACCGTCACCAACATGGTGGAGCGGCCGGAAGGCATCAAGATCGCGTCGCTGTTCATCCTCGGCATCGTGATTTCCTCATTGGTGTCGAGAACGCTGCGATCGACCGAGCTCCGCGTCCACGGCTTCGTCCTGGACGAGACCGCCACCAAGTTCATCGAACAGGCCGACCGCAGCGAATCGATCCGCATCATCGCCAATCGCCCCGGCGACGGCTCCGTCCGTGAGTACGAAGACAAAGTCAGGGAGGCCCGGCATTCACATCACCTGGCGATGGACGATTCGGTGTTGTTCCTCGAGGTGCGCCCGGGCGATGCGTCGCAGTTCACCGACGTTCTGACGGTGGAAGGCGCGCAAGTCGGCCCGTATCGCGTGCTGCGCTGCCAGAGCCCCGCGATCCCGAATGCGATCGCCGCGCTGCTTCTGCACATCCGGGACAAGACGGGGCATCTGCCTCACGTGTACTTCGGATGGACGGAAGGCAACCCGATCACCTACGTGATGAAGTTCCTGGCATTCGGCGAGGGGGACACGGCGCCGGTCACGCGCGAGGTGCTGCGCAAGTCAGAACCCGATCCGCTCAGGCGTCCGCGGGTCCACGTCGGGTAGCGAGATGGATCTATCTGGAACGAGGCTTGGCCCGTATCAGATCGCCGGCGTCCTTGGCGCCGGTGGAATGGGTGAGGTCTATCGCGCTCGCGACACCACGCTCAATCGCGACGTCGCCCTCAAAGTCCTGCCGGAGGCGGTCACATTCGACGTCGACCGGCTCGCCCGGTTCAAGCGCGAAGCCCAGCTGCTCGCGGCGTTGAATCATCCGAACATTGCCGCGATTTACGGATTCGAGTCGTCGGGCCACGTGCAAGCCCTGGTGCTCGAACTGGTGGACGGTCCCACGCTGGCCGAGCGCATCGCCCTCGGCGCCATCCCGATCCGCGAGACGCTTCAGATTTCGCGTCAGATTGCCGACGCCCTCGAGGCCGCACACGAGCAGGGCATCGTTCACCGCGATCTGAAGCCGTCGAATATCAAGCTTCGATCCGACGGCGCCGTGAAAGTGCTCGACTTCGGCCTGGCGAAGGCGCTCGAGCCGATGTCGGCCGCCGGTGCCGATGTGGCCGGGTCACCGACGATCACGACGCCCGCGATGACCGGGGTCGGCGTCATTCTCGGCACGGCGGCGTATATGAGCCCTGAACAGGCCAAGGGCCGCGCCGCCGACCGGCGCAGCGATGTCTGGTCGTTCGGGTGTGTGCTCTTCGAGATGCTGACGGGACGCCGTGCATTCGCAGGCGAGGATGTGTCCGACACGCTGGCGGCGGTGCTGAAGGACGAGCCGGCGTGGCAGCACCTGCCGCCGACCACGCCCGACAGTATTCAAGTCCTGCTGCGCCGATGTCTGCAAAAGGATCGAAAGAATCGGCTGCGCGACATCGGCGACGCACGGCTCGAGATCGAGGCCGCGATCAGTCGGCCCGCCGATCGCGGCGCTTCGAGCCGGAAGCCTGCCATCGAACGTCTCGTCCTCCTCGCGGCGCTCGCCGTCGCCACCGCGGTGGCGGGTTGGTCGATGATGCGCGGTCCGCGTCCGAGTCCATCGTCACCGGAAATGCGCGTCGACATCGCCACGCCCCCCACCCGTGATCCCGTGTCGCTCGCCATTTCGCCAGATGGCCGGAGCATCGTGTTCGCCGCGACGACTGAAGGGCGATCGCGACTATGGCTGCGGTCGGTGGACGCCACCGCGTCGCGCCAGCTGACCGGCACGGAAGACGCGCGGTTCCCTTTCTGGTCGCCGGATAGTCGGTCGATTGGTTTCTTTGCGCTCGATGACAAGCTGAAGCGAATCGAGGTCAACGGCGGAGCGATTGGGGAGCTCGCCGCCGCTCCGGTGGGGGCCGGAGGCGCGTGGAATCAGGAAGGGACCGTACTCTATGCGCCGGTTCCAGATGCCCCAATCCTGCGCGTATCGGCGAGCAGCGCATCGTCGACGTTCGTGGTGAACATGGCGGGAGTCACGCAGCTGGACGTGCCGCGCCAAACGGGGCACCGCTTTCCAACATTTCTGCCTGATGGCCGTCACTTTCTGTACTACGTCGCCGGCAGGCCTGACGTGCGCGGCGTCTACGCCGGTCAGCTGGACGGATCGCCATCGCAACGCCTGCTGGATGCGGATGCGCCGGCGGTTTATGCGCCGTCGGTCGCGCCGGCCACCGGACAGCTGCTCTTTGTACGCCAGAGCGTGTTGTGGGCTCAGGATTTCGATGCGGGAAAACTGGAACTGAGCGGCATCCCGTTCAAGGTGGCTGAACAAATCGCCATCGATAGCGGCCGCAATGTCGCGGCGCTTGGGGCTTCGGCCACCGGGGCAATCGTCTATCGAACGGGCTCGACGGCGGGGGGGTCTCAACTGACCTGGTTCGATCGAGCGGGCAAGGAGCTTGGAAGAGCCGGCGGACCCGCGCTTGATCTCGGCCTCGCCGCCAATCCCTCGCTCTCGCCGGATGGACGGTTCGTGGCGATGAGCCGGTCGGTCGACGGCAACACCGACATCTGGCGGCTCGACATCGAGCGCGACATCCTCGCTCGCTTCACATCCGAGGCCGTGCCGGAGATCTATCCGCTCTGGTCGCCGGACGGGCAGCGTATCGTCTACAGTTCGCGCACCGCTGGAAAGCCGGGCTTTGATCTCTACGAGAAAAGCGTGAACAGCACCGCTCCCGGCACTTTGCTGCTGCAAATGGACACCGTGGCCGTCGCCACGGATTGGTCACCGGACGGACGCGTGCTGCTCTATCGCCGTTTCGATCCGAAAAACAGCACGGACATCTGGGCCCTGCCAACTGAAGGCGACCGGCGCCCGTTTCCCGTCGTCCAGACTGCTTTCGACGAACGCGACGCGCAGTTCTCGCCGGATGGCAAATGGATCGCGTACCAGTCGAACGAATCGGGACGGTTCGAAGTCTACGTACAGCCG
>Ga0207681_10003050_pt1 | contig 10530 bp, 7 predicted proteins | sample KBSS53metaG_FD_184324 | JGI IMG/M metagenome (GOLD analysis project Ga0207681, IMG submission 184324) | Switchgrass rhizosphere microbial communities from Kellogg Biological Station, Michigan, USA - KBS S5-3 metaG (SPAdes) (version 2) | ecosystem: Host-associated > Plants > Roots > Rhizosphere >... | reverse complement strand
GCTGTACACGCCCTTGCTAGTGGCCAGCCTGAACGACGAAGACAATGGCAAACTCGACGCGGATATCGGCACGCTGTTCGATTCGATGGTCGGCGCCTACGAAGGCAAGGTCGACGAGCACGCGTTCCCGGTGGTCGAGAAACAGGAAGGCCAGAGCCATCGCTGGCAACGTCAGGTCAGCTCCAACTTCGGCTCGTACGCGGCCAAGGAAGCCGAGAATCCGGACGCGATCACCGGCCGTGCGTTCATGAAAGTCAGCCTGGCGCGCCATGGTTCGACGCTGCTGTTTTCCCTCGACGACAAACTGGTCGACAAGGCCCTCGGCACCCTCGACAAACGCTTCCCGCCGATGGCTGACGTACTGCCGAAAGACGTGCTGATGCCGATCTACTTCGGCCCGGATTCGATGGCGCAACTGATCCGGCAGGAAACCCTCGACAGCCTGCCGCAGGACATGGAGCCGGTGTTCTACAACGCCGCGCAAACCTACCTGATCCCGAAACTGCGCACCCTCGGCGGCATGGGCAAATACGCCCTGACTTTGCCGGAAGGCAGCGAGCCTGACGGACACTGGCAATGGCTGCCGCTGGAGTGGAAAGCGCTGTGACCAGACTGATTCGCAGCCTCGGCTTGCTGGCGCTGTTGCTCAGCGCCGGCGCCCGAGCCGTTGAGGCTCCGGCCCTCGATCCGCAGCAGTCTCAGGTGTTTCGCGCCTGGTTCGTGCGCATCGCCCAGGAACAATTGAGCAAAGGCCCGAGCCCGCGCTGGTATCAGCAGGATTGCGCCGGCCTGGTGCGGTTTGCCGCCAACGAAGCGCTGAAAGTCCACGACGACAAATGGCTGCGCAGCAATGGCGTGTCCAATCGCTACCTGCCGCCGGAGCTGGACCTGAGCGCCGACCAGCGCAAGCTCGCCCAGCAATGGCAACAGGGCGGCGGCAAGGTCGGGCCCTACGTCAACGCGATCAAACTGATTCAGTTCAACAGCCATCTGATCGGCCGCGACGTGTCCCAGGCGCGCCCCGGCGATCTGATGTTTTTCGATCAGGGCGACGACCAGCACCTGATGATCTGGATGGGCCGCTACATCGCCTATCACACCGGTACGACCACCCCAACCGACAACGGCATGCGTTCGGCAAGCCTGCAGCAACTCATGACATGGAAGGACACCCGATGGATACCCGACGCAGCCAACCCCAACTTCATCGGCGTCTATCGACTGAATTTTCTCTCCCAATGACCGGTGCCCGCATGCTGCGTTTACTGCCTTTTCTGTTGCTGTTGACCCTGCCGTTTTCGGCCGTGAATGCCGAAGACACCGTGGAGCCAAGCGGCTACACGCCGGTGTCCGGTGAAAGCTTTTTCCTGCTGGCCGACAGCAGTTTCGCCGCCGACGAACAGGCAATGGTGCGCCTCGAAGCGCCGGGTCGTGACTACCGTCGATTCCGCATGGAACCGTACGGCGGCGCCGACATCCGCGTGTACAAAATCGACAAGCCGCTGGACTTCCTCAAACGCCAGAAGAACCTGCACCGCGTGGTCAGCGACGGCCAGTTCAAGGGCGAAGGCCTGTCGAACACCCTGGCGTACCTGTGGGACAACTGGTACCGCAAATCCCGTCGGGTGATGCAGCGTGCCTTCTCTTACGAGTCGCGCCAGCAAGTCACCGAGGAAGTGCCGGAGCTGAAGATGGGCAATGCCATCGCCGCGCCGACGCCGTACGACGCGCAACCGCAGTTCGCCCTGATTCCGGGCCTGCCGGTGGTCAGCCAGTTCCGCTATCCGCTGTGGCAGGCCAAACCGATCCAGCCGCCGACCGGCGTCAATCTGGCCGGGTCTTCCAGCGAGTTCGTCAGCGTCGCGCCGGGTAACGTCTACATCCCGTTGGGCAATCTGAAACCGGGTCTGTATCTGGTCGAAGCGCTGATCGGCAAGTACCGCGCGACCACCATGGTGTTCGTTTCCAACACCGTGGCGGTGAGCAAGATTGCCGGTGATGAATTGCTGGTGTGGGCCGCACGCAAACACGAAGGCAGCTCGGTGCCGAAGGTCAACGTGCTGTGGACCGACGGCCTCGGCGTGATGAGCAGCGGCGCCACCGACACCGATGGTCTGCTGCGCCTGAAACACGTCAGCCCCGAGCGTTCGTTCGTGATCGGCGAGGACGAAGAGGGCGGCGTATTCGTCTCGGAAAACTTCTATTACGACAGCGAAATCTACGACACCAAACTCTACGCTTTCACCGACCGGCCGCTGTATCGCCCGGGTGATTGGGTGTCGCTGAAAATCGTTGGCCGCGAATTCAAGAATGCGCGGGACTCGGTGCTGCCGGGTGCAGCGGACGTCAATGTCAGCGTGCTCGATGCGACCGGCACCGAGCTGCAGCGCCTCGATCTCAAACTCGATTCCAAGGCCGGTACTCAGGGCCGTTTCCAGTTGCCGGACAACGCGGTGGCCGGTGGTTACGAGCTGCGTTTCAACTACAAGGATCAGGCCTACAGCAGCGCGTTCCGGGTGGCGGAGTACATCAAGCCGCACTTCGAAATCTCGCTGAATCTGGCCAAGCAGGATTACCGCACCGGCGAACCGGTGAAGGGCAGCCTGGTGCTGCTGTACCCGGACGGCAAACCGGTGGCCAGCGCCAGACTGACCCTGAGCCTGCGCGCCCAGCAACTGTCGATGGTCGACAACGAGCTGCAATACCTCGGGCAATTCCCGGTGGAACTGACCAGCACCGAACTGACCACCGACAGCAAGGGCAATGCGAGCCTCGACCTGCCAGCCGCCGACAAACCGAGCCGCTACATGCTCACCGTGTTCGCCAGCGATGGCGCGGCGTATCGGGTCAAGACCACTAAGGAAATCCTCATCGACCGGGGCGCCGCCAGCTTCCGCCTGAGCGCGCCGCAGCGCTTCAGCGCGGTCGGTGACAAGGTCGCGTTCAGCTTCGCCAACGAGGGCGGCAGCCAACAGGCGCAGGCCGTTGTGCCGAGCAGCTACAGCTGGGTTCGCCTCGAAGACCAGACCACCGGCGAAGGCAAACTGGCGGCGAAAGACAAAGGCTTCAGCGTGGCTTTTGATCGCCCGGGCACCTACAACCTGTCGCTGAAAGATCAGCACGGCCGAGTGCTTGGCGCGACCGGTCATTCGGTCACCGGCGACGGCGTCAAGGCTGTGCCGGGCACCGTGGAAATCGTCCTCGACAAACCCGAGTACAAGGCCGGCGACGAAGCGCTGGCGCTGATCACGTTCCCCGAACCAGTCAGCGATGCACTGCTGTCGCTGGAGCGCGACAAGGTCGAAGCCACCGCGCTGTTGGCCAAGGGCGGCGACTGGCTGAAACTGGAAAAACTCAGCGACACCCAATACCGCGCACGCATTCCGGTGAAGGACAATTTCGCGCCGAACCTGACGTTCTCCGTGCTCTACACCAAGGGCGGTCAGTACAGCTTCCAGAACGCCGGGATCAAGGTTGTTGCGCCGCAGATCGACGTGGCGATCAAGACTGACAAAGAGACCTATCAGCCGGGCGATACCGTGACGGTCGACCTGACCACGCAGTTCGCCGGCAAGGCTGTGCCGGCGCACCTGACGGTCAGCGTGGTTGATGAAATGGTCTATGCGTTGCAACCGGAAGTCGCGCCGACCATCGACCAGTTCTTCTACCACCCGCGCCGCAACAACGTGCGCACCAGCGCCAGCCTGTCGTTCATCAGCTACGACGTGGCGTTGCCGGGCAGCCCTGGCGCACCGGGCAAGGCCAACCGCAGCGAGCGCGGGGTGAAAGTGCTGGAGCGGCCGCGTCGCGAAGACGTCGACACCGCTGCGTGGCAGCCGGAATTGCTGACCGACGCCGACGGCAAGACCCGCTTCACCTTCAAGATGCCGGACTCGCTGACCCGCTGGCGCATCACCGCGCGAGCGATTGCCGATGACGGTCAGGTCGGGCAGAAGAAGCAGTTCGTCCGTTCGGAAAAACCGCTGTACCTGAAGTGGAGCGGGCCGAGCAAATTCCGCAAGGGCGATCAGCCGCAACTCGGTGTGTTCGCCTTCAGCCAAGCCGAGAAACCGGTCAAGGCTGAACTGGTGACGCACTACGCCGGCGCCGAACAACGTCTGCCGGTGACCCTCAACAACGGCATCAACTACCTGCCGCTGCCGGCCTTCGCACTGGCCACCGGCGAATGGACCGCCGAACTGGTGCAGGACGGCAAAACCGCCGACGCCCTCGCGGTGCGCCTGACCGCGACCGGCGAAGGCTGGCAAGTGACGCAGACCCAGAGCCTCGACGTGGCCAGCGGTGACACGCCGCTGAGCCTGCCGGCGGACGCCACCGACATTCGCCTGCGTCTGGATGACAGCCCGCAAGCGCTGTTCCGTTCGGCCCTCGACGATCTGCTCAGTTATCCGTACGGCGGCGTCGAACAGACCGCCAGCCGCTTGCTGCCGCTGAGCATCGCCTATCCGTCGCTGGCGTCGAGCCCGCAGATCCGCGACCGCTTGCGCCTGATCATGCAGAACAGCCGTCTGCGCCTGGTGCAAATGGCCGGGCCGTCGGCGAGCTTCACCTGGTGGGGTTTCGACGGTGAACCGGATGCGTTCCTCACCGCTTACGCCTATTACGCTGACTGGAACGCCAGCCAGGTGCTGGACCTGAGCCTACCGCCGGAGCACTGGCAGCGGGTGCTGGAGGTTTACGCCAAGCAGGCGCCGAATACACCGTTGCTGCAACGGGCGTTGATTCTGTCCTTCGCCAAGCAGATGCATCTGCCGGTCAACACGCTGCTCAGCGGTTTGATGGAGGATCTGGCCAAGGCCGGGGAAGGCAATGCCGAAACGCTGATGGACGACGGCGAAGACAGTCTGGTGATGGGCGATCCGGATTCGGCGCTCGGTCTGGCGGCGGCGCGGGTCTTGACCGCATCGTTGGCCACGCAGTCGAAAGTCGCTTTGCCGGATGCGTTCAATCGTCAGTTGGGCGCTGCGCAACAGCGCTTGTCGGTCAGTTCGCAGCCGTTTGCCGAAGCGCTGAACCTGTCGCTGCAACCGTTCGATCAGGCTCGTGCGACGGCGTTGTTGCAACGGCTGTTGCCGCAGCAATCGACCCTTGAACGTGCGCTGGCGCTGACCTGGCTGCAACGCAGCATCGCCCAGGCCTCGCCGACCATCGCGCTGACCCCGGGCGAAGGCTGGAAGAAAAACTACGGCACGACCGGCGAGATGTACTGGACGTGGCAGGGTGTTGCGCCGGTGCCGAGCGTGTTGTCGGTATCGGGCACTCAGGAGCGTCCATTGCGTGCCGCGCTGAGTTACCAGACCCAGCAACCGGCGGTCGATCCGATGGCGGTGACCATCACTCGTCGCCTGTCGCGTCTGGTGCCGGGTGACGAAGCCTTCACCTTCAAACTGGAGCCGGTCGGCACTAAACCGCTGTCCAGCGACAGCCTGTATCTGGACGAGGTGATCCTCACCAGCAAAGCACCAAAACCGTTGCGCTACGGCATGCTCGAAGTGCCGTTGCCGCCGGGCGCCGATGTTGAGCGCACCACGTGGGGCATCAAGTTGCAGGGCAAGGACGGCACCGAGCCGACCGCGCTGGAGAAGGCGCGTTTCGAACCGGGTCAACTGGCCTACGCGGTGCCGGTGGATGCGCTGAGCGGTGAATTGCGCCTGCGGCATCTGGTGCGCTTCTCGCAGAAGGGTCAGTTCAACCTGCCGCCGGTGCGCTTCACTCAGGTCTACGCACCGCAGCATCAGGCCCGGGAAGCGAAAGCCGCCCTCGGTCAGGTTACGGTCAACTGACATGACCCGGCCGCTGGTGTGGCTGCTGATGTGTGTGATTCCTGCGTTGGCGACAGCGCAGGATGAACCGTTGCGCGTGGCCTACAAGGGCGAGTTGCTGTCGCTGAACACCACACAACTGACTGCTCGCGAGCCGTTGCCTTCTTCGCTGGAGACACCGCTGGGCAGTCTGTGGAAGGTGTTCGTTTATGCGTGGCTGGTGGATACCGGTGCGCGGGAACCGGCTTATGAATGTCGTGGGCAGTCGAAGGAAGAGGTTTATTGCTGCACGGCGGGCGGGAAGATCGAGCGTGATCAGGCGCTGGTGAAATCCTGCGGGCTGTATTTCGAGCCGGCGCGGTTGGGCATAACCGCTGGCGATTGGAGAACCTATTGGCAAGCCCGACAGGCGCCGTCGTGGTTGTTGGATTTGCCATCGGTGCAACCGGCTACTCGGGTTTCCGTGGCTGACTTGCTGAAGGTTCTGGTTTTGCTGCCGGCTCAGGAGCAGATGCGCCGTGTGCTGCTCGACGTGGTGCTGAACGCGGCGGACGGCAATGTCGTCGGCGAACTCGGTGGGCGCTTGCGGGTGAAAACCTGGAGCTGGCTCGGCGATCAGGATCCGCAATCACGTCAGGGCGGGTTCGCTGGGTGGACGGCGGATGGCTCGCCGATCTGGGCCGGTGGCAGGGGCACCAGTCAGATGGTTTTGCGGCATTATGGTTCGGCGTTAGCGACGGTGTTGCCCGCATCATGGCCGGCGGAAGCGGGGCGTTGTGTTGAGGTCGGGCTGTTCTCGCGTTATCCGGTTTCGCGGGTTCTGGCCGGTGATCGAGTGGTGAGCTCCGGCCCGTTGCAGGGCGATTACCGCGTCGAATTCGCCAATGGTAATGCGCTGGATATCCACAGCGACGGCGAGCTGTTTCTGCTCAACGACAAGCTTGTGGCTCGGCTGGATCGCGAAGAGTACGTCGCCCGTGTGCTGGAGCGTGAAGCCAAACCTGAACCGGCCGAAGCCGCGAAAGCGTTAGCCGTGGCGATCCGCACGTATCTGCTGCAAAACGCCACGCGCAATGGCGAATGTTTGAGCATCGACGACAGCAGCATTCGCCAGCGTGTTGCACCGCGTCCGGCCTCCGCCGAATCTCGCAACATCGCCGCTTGGACGGCGGACCTGGTATTGGCCGGCAGCACCGTCACCTATCACTCCGATCAACCCGGCCCCGACAAACTCGCCTGGCAGCAAGCCGTCGAGCAAGCCAATGCCGGCCAGCGTTACGACGCTATTTTGCTGCACGCCTATCCGCGCGCGAGCCTCAGTCGCTGGGACAACCCGGTGGCGTCCTGTGAAGCGCTGCCCGCCGCGCAAGACTGGCTGCAAAAGCAACGTCGCGGCTGGCGTCCGACGCTTGAAAGCGAAACCGGCTACAACGAAGTCAGCACTTTCGCCGTCTGCAAACTCGCCTTTGGCCGCCCCTTCGTCGACCGCGAACGTCAGCGCATCTACGTGCGCGGCGTGCTGTCCTTGCAGGACCGCCTCGACCTGACTCACGAATACCTGCACCTGGCCTTTGAAGCACACCCCAACGGCCAGGATGAAACCTATATCGAAGGGCTCGCCCGTCACCTTTTGCTGGAATAGACCATGACACTCCGTTATCCACAGGTCTTGCTGTTGCTCTGCGCGCTTAATGCATTGCCAATGGCGATGGCTGCCGACAGCGTCAAACTCGACACCCCGGTCGGCGGCTGGCGCAGTGGCGCCCCCGAAGGCGAGGGCGAAAGTTTCCGCCAGACCGTCAACTACCCGGCCTCCTCGGTGAATACCCCGATCGGCCAGGCCAACACCGCCCGTATCAGCGGTGAAATCAAAGCCACACCGAAAAACAAAGAGCCCGGCCGCCTGATCGTCAACGGCGTCAGCATGCCGCTGAAAATCGACGACAGCGGCCGCTTCGACCGCCCGTTCTCCTTCCCCAACGGCAGCAACAGCGTCGAAGTCCGCAGCCCCGACGGCCAGCAACGGCATCGCACGCAGTTCCTCAACACCAGCGGCGGCGCTACTCCGGCGAAACTGCGGGTGTTGTTGGCGTGGGACAGTGACGGCACCGACCTCGATTTGCACCTGATCACACCCGACGGCGCGCATATCTGGTACGGCGACCGCGTCGCCCCCAACGGTGCGGCTTTGGACGTTGACGTGACCACCGGCTACGGCCCGGAAATCTTCGCCATGCCGGCGCCGATCAAGGGGCAGTATCTGGTGTATGTGAATTATTTTGGTGGTGGGTATCGCGGGGATGATGAGGGTGGGGAAGAGGCGGTGCAGCCGTTGACGACCGCGCAGGTAACGGTGATTACAGAAGAGGGGACGCCTAGCGAGAAGATGGAGACTTTCATCGTGCCGATGCGGGCGGTGGGGGAGTTGACGTTGGTGAAGTCGTTTAGTTATCCGTGACGGTAATTGGGGCAGCAGGTTGCTGCCCCAATTTCAGAATCGATCCTGATGATTAACTGGCTCAGGGTTGGGACGACAATCGATCCTGTGCAGCGTCATAAGCCGCCTCTCGCTCTCTCTTTCCGATAGCGACTACGAACACCACAATTTCGAGATCAATCACCTGATAAATCAGGCGATATCCAGCGCTTTTCAGCTTCACCTTGTAGCAATCTGGCAGCTCGCGAAGCCTGTTGGCTTCTATGCGAGGATTTTCGAGAACTTCGGAGAGTTTCTTTTTGAACTGCTCGCGAATTGTATCGCCCAGCTTGTTCCATTCCTTCAATGCACGACGATCAAACTCAAGGTTATAGGTCATCCAGACTTACCTTGACTCGCTGAGGAGCGGCAAGACGTTCAGTGACCACGGCGATAAGCGCTTCATCCTCTTCACTGAGCAATGCCGCTTTGAACGGCAATTTGCCCCGGTCCGCGACGTATTGAAGCGTTTGGCGCAGAAGTTCTGAGGGCGAAAGCCCGAGCTTTTCCAGCTCTGCGAAGGCGCGTTTTTTCAGTTCGTCGTCGATACGAATGTTGATGGATGCCATGATGGATTACCTGTAATGACGTTTGTCTTTACGGTACAAGCGCGTTTGGTATCCGGCAAGCGGCGATTCTGAATTCGGACGGTAGGCATTGGCTTTTGGCAGGCATTAAAAAGCCGGCTTGTGGCCGGCTTCTCGGGGACTGGCTTGGTTTATTTTTGGTAAACCGCGCCAGCCTTCAAAACGTTCATCCGGATCTTGCGTCCGGCTGTGGGACTTGGTCAGACAGTGGTCTGCCGCGTCAGGCGTCATCTGGGCCGCTTGGCGGGTCGATGCGCGAATGTGGGGCGCAGGATACTGAGTTTTGTTGGGGATTCCCAGTGCGAAGTGCGGGATAGAGCGTTCTATCCAGGAAAAATCCCGTATTTGTACCGACTATCCGGGCCGGCTGCCCCTCACGACAGAAGCTGGATCAGAGAAACGGCACCACCGGCCGGCGCTTGCCCAGTGTCGACCACCAGAACACCCATCCCAGCACATGAATCCTCTGCTCTTCAATTTGCGCCGCGCGAAAGATCTCGTCCGGGTATTCGGCGCTGTTGTGGCTGCGCAGGCGCAGGGCGTTGCCGGGCATGCGGTGCAGGTATTTGATGCGCAGCATGCCGTCGTGTTCGATGGCGTAGATTTCGCCGTCCACCACCTGGGTGAGGCCGCGGTCGATGGCGAGGGTTGAGCCGTCTTCGATTTTCTCGGCCATGCTGTTGCCGATCATGTGGGTGCAGATGGCATCGGTGTGACGAATTTCCAGGGCTTCGAGGTGGCTGCGGGGCAAACGGATGGTTTGGTCCGGGTCCTTGATGACGTGGGTCTTGTCGGAACCAGGGGCAGTCGGGGCTTCCTTGTAGAGCGGCAGTTCGATGTCGTTGGTTTCGAGCACCGTGTAGACGCCGCGAATGGCATGGGCATCGAGGATGTCGCCCGACTCCGTATGCAGGTGCGGGGCGTCTTTCGGGCCTTCGCCGGTCTTCAGCCATTGGCTGTTGACGGACAGCAGGCGCGCAACTTCTTCCATGCGGTACGCGGGTACGCCCCGGGTGTACCAGTTATGAACGTTTTGGGCTTCCGTGCCCCAGAACTTTGCGAATCCCGTGGTGGTGATGTTCGCAGCTTCCAGGAGTGCCTTGAATCTTGGACCGCTAGTGTTCTTTCTCATAAACACGAGTCTACGACCGGCCTAGAGCGGTTTGAATAAACCTTGCGTTCAAAATCAGGGCAAATTTTGCGACGGGATGTAAGACGTTCTTGTGGGAAATTACACACACTAAAACTTTTCTGTAGGTCGCCATAAACAAGCTGTTTAAGAACCTTTCGGGCAGGCACAAAAAACCCCGGATCAACCGGGGTTTTCTTCAAGCGTGTCGCAGGTCGCGAGGCTTAGCCTTTGTAGGCAGCAACCGACTTGGTGATCGCGGCGCGGGCAGCGTCAGCGCCGTCCCAGCCTTCGATTTTCACCCATTTGCCTTTTTCGAGATCTTTGTAGTTCGCGAAGAAGTGCTCGATCTGCTGGATCAGCAGGGCTGGCAGGTCGGTGTATTCCTTCACGTCCACGTACAGCTGGGACAGCTTGTCGTGTGGAACGGCGATGACTTTGGCATCGCCGCCGCCGTCGTCGGTCATGTTCAGGATGCCGACCGGACGCGCGCGGATCACCGAACCTGGAGCAACCGGGTAAGGGGTCACGACCAGCACATCGAGGGGATCACCG
>Ga0207681_10003041_pt1 | contig 10544 bp, 9 predicted proteins | sample KBSS53metaG_FD_184324 | JGI IMG/M metagenome (GOLD analysis project Ga0207681, IMG submission 184324) | Switchgrass rhizosphere microbial communities from Kellogg Biological Station, Michigan, USA - KBS S5-3 metaG (SPAdes) (version 2) | ecosystem: Host-associated > Plants > Roots > Rhizosphere >... | reverse complement strand
GGGCCCGGACCGTGACGCCGGGCTGGAGCGCTTCTTCCTGCCCGGCAAGGAGCCCTTCATGCTCGAGCCCAAGTCGCCGGTGCTCTACTATCTCCAGCGTCTGCGCGACGAGGCCCACCGCTTCGCGATCGGCAGCCACCGCACGCGGCGCGCCATGGACCTGAAGCGCAACCCGCTGGACGAGATCGAGGGGGTGGGCGCGTCCCGCAAGCGCGCCCTGCTGCATGCCTTCGGCTCCGCCCGCGGCGTCGCCCGCGCCTCGGTGGAGGACCTGGCGAAGGTGGAGGGCGTCAGCGAAGCCCTGGCCCAGCGCATCCACGACCACTTCCGGAAGTAGGCCGCCCTGCGCCGCCCGGCCATTGACCGGACGGAAACCGCAGCGCACCGTGCCACGGTCAAGCTGGGGGGCGTGGCATGCGGTGTGGGCTTGTGGCTGGCGTTGTTCTCGCGCTCGCGGCGCAAGGCGTCTTCGCGGTTGGAAGCGCCCGGGCCGACCCCGCCTATCTATGGGAGATGTTCATCGACGATGGCGGCCCCGACGACCTGACCGAGAGCGACTGGCGGCTGGTCGACCAGAACCACAGCATGGGGGTCGGCGTCGCAGCCTGGGTCAAATACGCCGTCGCCTGGCGCAAAGACTCGGAGGTCGGCGCCTTCATGCACTACCACTACGATCCCCCGGTCTCGCCGCCGGAGCTGCCCGGCCCCGGCCCGATGAGCGACGAATACGTCGAGGTCACGATCAACTGCGCCGACCACACGAGCCGCATCCACACGATGCACCTGTTCCGCCAGAACTCGGCCAGGATCGGGACCTGGTTTGACCCCGACAGCGCCGAACATCCGAGCGCTTACGACCCCGGCAGCCTGGTCGGCCGGACGGCGGCCGGCGTCTGCTGAGGCGGCGAGATCCCGCGAGCGGGCTCCGCAACCGCGTTGACCGCCGCGCGATCCCTGCCAAGGTGCCGGCCATGAAGGCCCTGCCGAACCTCCTGACCTCGATGCGCCTGGTGCTGGCGCTGTTCATGTTCGTGGCCCTTGCCGCGGCGGCAGGCGCGGCGCCCTGGCTCAGCGAGCGCCTGACTCCCGAACAGCAGTTCGCCCTGCAACGCTGGGCGCTTTACGCCTTTGTCGTGGCCGCGGTGACGGATTTCTTCGATGGCTGGCTGGCGCGCAAGCTGGGCGCCGTTACGGTCTGGGGCGCGATCCTGGACCCGATCGGCGACAAGGTGCTGGTCTGCGGGGCGGTGCTGGGGCTGCTGGCGCTGGGGCCTCAGCCGATGGTCGTGCTGCCCGCCGGCCTGATCCTGTTCCGGGAGTTCACGGTCAGCGCCCTGCGCGAGGTGGGCGCGGGCAAGGGCCTGAAGCTTCCGGTGACCCAGCTCGCCAAGTGGAAGACGACCCTGCAGCTCGTCGCGCTTGCGCTGGAGCTCTTCGTCTCGGCCTGGGGGGCGTTCGGCCTACCTGACGACCCGGCCGCCAAGGCCCCGGTGGAGATCGCAGCTCACGGCCTCTTCTGGCTGGCCGCCCTGATCACCGTGGTCACCGGCGCGCAGTACTGGAACCAGACGCGCAAGGCGCTTCAGGCCTGAACCTTGAACGGCGGCTCGCTTCTTCGACGCCTGGCTAAGCCGCAGCTCCTGCGCCGGCTGGGGCCGGGCCTGATCACCGGCGCGGCCGACGACGACCCCAGCGGCATCGCCACCTATTCCCAAGCCGGCGCCGCCTTCGGGCTTAACCTGCTCTGGACGGTGGTGCTGACCTATCCACTGATGACCGCGGTGCAGGCGATCTGCGCCCGTATCGGGCGGGTCACGGGCAAGGGCCTGACGGCCAACCTGCTGGAGGTGTTTCCGCGCCCCCTGGTGCTGGGGCTGGTGGCCCTTCTGTTCGTCGCGAACACCATCAACATCGGCGCCGACCTCGAGGCGATGGGCGCGGTCGGGGAACTCTTGACGGGGGGACAGGCGCGCTACTTCACCCTGGGCTTCGCCGTGCTCTCGCTGGGGCTGCAGATCTTCGTGCCCTATCACCGCTACGTCGCGGTGCTGAAGTGGATGACGCTGTCGTTGTTCACCTATGTCGGCGTGGTTTTCACCGTGCATATCGACTGGCGCGAGGTGGCTCTCCGCACAGTCTGGCCGCACCTTTCGGGGACCGAGGCCGTGGTCACGGTGGTGGCGGTGCTGGGCACCACCATCAGCCCCCCTGTTCTTCTGGGAGAGCTCGGAGGAGGTGGAGGAGGCCGCGGGCAAACCTCCCTTGCGGAGCCGCCCGCGCCTGGCGCAGCCGGCGCTGCGGCGCATCCTGTTCGACAACGTCGTGGGGATGGGGGTCTCCAACCTCATCGCCTTCTTCGTGATCCTGACCGCGGCCGTCGCCTTGCACGCCCACGGCGTCACCGATGTCCAGACCGCGGAACAGGCCGCTTCGGCGCTGCGGCCGTTCGCCGGGCCGTTCGCCTTCCTGTTGTTCAGCGTGGGGATCATCGGGACGGGGCTGCTGGCCGCGCCGGTGCTGGCGGGATCGGCCGGCTATGCGATCGGCGAGTTGCAGGGCTGGCGGGCGGGCCTGGAGGAGAAGCCGGGCGAGGCCATCGGCTTTTACGGCGTGATCGCCGCCGCCGTGCTCTTCGGCCTGGCGCTGACCTGGGCCAAGGTCGATCCCATGAAGGCCCTGTTCCTCAGCGCGGTGATCAACGGGGTGATCGCCGTGCCCATCATGGCGGCCATGATGGTGGTGGCGACGCGGCGCACCCAGATGGGTTCGCTGACCGCCGGCAAGCTGATGACCGTCCTGGGCTGGCTGGCGACCGCGGTCATGGCCGTGGCCGTCGGCCTCATGGCCTGGAGCTACGCCCAGGGCGGCTGAACCGTCAGCTCATGGCGTTGGCCGGCGGCGGATCGCCCGGAAGCGGAATCCATTCCTTGTCGTCGGCGGGCGGAAGCTTCATCCGGCCGGCGCGCCAGTCCGCCTTGGCCGCCTCGATGCGGGCTTTTGACGAGGCGACGAAGTTCCATTCGATGAAGCGCTCCCCCACCGGCTCGCCGCCCAGCAGCATGACCATGGCGGCCGTCTGGGCGGTGATGACGACGGGGTCCTTCCCGCCGAACACCGCCATCTGGCCCTCGTGGAGGGCGCGGCCCTCCACCTCCACCACGCCTTGGGCCACATAGGCCGCCCGCTCCGGATATTCGGCGCTGAGCGCGGCTTGCGCGCCGGCCGCCAGGGACCAATGGGCGTAGAACATCGGCGAGCGGGCGGCGACGGGCGACTTGGCGCCGAACGCCTCGCCGGCGATCAGCCGCGCCGACAGGCCCTCGGCCTCGTAGGCCGGAAGCTCGCCGGCGTCGTAGTGGGCGAAGCTGGGCTCGATCTCCTCGTCCTCGGTCGGCAGCGCGATCCAGGTCTGGATGCCGTTCATCCGCCCGCCACGGGCGCGCAGGGTCTCGAAGCGCTCGGAGTGCGTCACGCCCCGCCCGGCGGTCATCCAGTTCACCTCGCCGGGCCGCACCGGCTGGAAGGCGCCGGTGGAATCCCGGTGGGTCATCTCGCCTTCGAAAAGGTAGGAAAGGGTGGAGAGGCCGATGTGCGGATGCGGACGCACGTCCACCTCGCGGCCGAAGCCGGGCGCGAACTCGGCCGGCCCCATGTGGTCGAAGAAGATGAAGGGCCCCACCATCCGCTTCTGCGCGTAGGGCAGAACCCGGCCCACCTCGAAGCCGCCCAGGTCCTTGCGGCGCTGGTCGATGACGAACTCGATCACTGGGCGCTCACGTAGGCGCTGACGAGGCCGAGCGGGGCGGCGGTGGTGTTCTTCACCGACCGGACGACGATGCGGCTCTCGATGTTGGAGACCAGGCCAAGCGACAGCAGCTTGCTGCGCAGGAAGTCGTCGAAGCTGTGCATGTCGCGCGTGACGACCCGCAGCTCGTAGTCCGCCGCCCCGGTGACCGTGGCGCACTGCATCACCTCCGGCATCTTGGCGATGGCCTGCTCGAAGGCCTCCAGGTTCTCCTTGGTCGGCAGGCTGAGCTTGACGGTGCAATAGACCTCGAAGCCCAGACCCAGCCGCTCGCGATCCAGGATGGTCACCCGCCGCTGGATCACGCCCACGTCCTCCAGGCGTTTTATCCGCCGCCAGCAAGGGCTGGAGGACAGGCCGACGCGCTCGGAGATTTCGGCGACCGAAAGGCCGGCGTCATGCTGGATCAGGTCGAGGATCTTGGCGTCCACCGTATCGAGGGGCTCGGACAATTTTTCCTCCATAGGCCCTGAAGGTCCGGCGACAATGTGCCCTGGAACCGGACAGGGGGGGCATGCTTTTGGCAAGCAATTGCCGACGACATATATGATCTTCTAAGGGCCGCGGGGAGGCCATAAGGAAAGAAACCGCGATGCGGCACTTCGATGTGACGCTCGACGACAAGTTCCTCCTGCCGGAGGGACGGGTGTTCATCACCGGCGTACAGGCGCTGGTTCGGGTGCTGCTCGACCAGCATCGCCAGGACGCGGCGGCGGGACTGAGGACCGCCGGCTTCCTCTCGGGCTACCGGGGCTCCCCGCTGGGCGGCCTCGACCAACAGGCCCACCGCGCCGAAGCCCTGCTGAAGGACGCCGACATCGTCTTCAAGGAAGGCGTCAACGAGGACCTCGCCGCCACGGCGGTGTGGGGCAGCCAGCAGGCGAACCTGTTCCCCGGCGCGCGCTACGACGGCGTCTTCGGCATGTGGTACGGCAAGGCGCCCGGCGTGGACCGAAGCGGCGACGCCTTGCGCCACGCCAACTTCGCGGGCGTCTGGCCCAAGGGCGGGGTGCTGGCGGTGGCCGGCGACGACCACAACTGCAAGTCCTCCACCCTGCCGTCGCAGTCGGAGTACGCCTTCCAGGACGTTGAGATCCCGATCCTGTCGCCGGCCGACGTGCAGGAGGTGCTGGACTACGGCCTGCTCGGCTATGCGCTTTCGCGATTTTCCGGCCTGTGGGTGGCCCTGCTGGCGGTCTCCGACACCATGGACTGCGGCATGACCATCGAGGTGGGAGCGAAGCGCCGCCGCTTCGTGACACCGCAGGGTTTCCGCATGCCGCCGGAGGGGCCGGGCATCCGGCTCAAGGACCCGCCGCTCGAGAAGGAGCGGCGGATGCGGACGCTGAAGCTTCCGGCCGCCCTGGCCTTCGCCCGCGCCAACCGCATCGACCGGGTGACGCTGGGGGCCGCGCAGCCCAGGCTGGGCCTGGTCTGCCATGGCGGCGCCTACAAGGACGTGCTGGAGGCCTTCGCGGCCATGGGGATCGGCGCCGCCGAGGCCGCGAGCCTGGGCGTGGCGATCTACAAGGTGGGGATGCCCTGGCCGCTGGAGCCGACGGGCCTGCGCGCCTTCGCCGCCGGCTGCGAGACCCTCATGGTGATCGAACACAAGCGCGGTTTGATGGAGGCCCAGGCTCGGTCGGCGCTCTACGACCTGCCCGCCCACGCCCGGCCGCGGATCATCGGCAAGACCGACGAGCACGGCCATCCGTTGCTCTCCGAACTGACCTCGCTGTCGGTGGCCGAGATCGCGCTGGCCATCGCCGACCGCTTGCCGCCCGGGCCGCACATGGCGCGGGTGCACGACTATCTGGCCCGGGTCTCGGCCGCCTCCATGGCCGCGGTGACCCTGTCGTCCGACCAGCAGCGCAAGCCCTTCTTCTGCTCGGGCTGCCCGCACAACGCCTCGACGCGGTTGCCGGACGGCTCGCGGGCGCTGGCGGGCATCGGCTGCCACTACATGGCCAGCTTCTCGGACCCGGCCACCGACCTGTCTACCCATATGGGCGGAGAGGGCCTGACCTGGGCCGGGGGCGCCCCCTTCACCGAGGAGAAGCACGTCTTCGTCAACCTGGGCGATGGGACCTACAATCACTCCGGCTCGCTGGCGATCCGCGGCTCCGTCGCAATGGGCGCCAACGTCACCTACAAGCTGCTGTTCAACGACGCCGTGGCCATGACCGGCGGCCAGAGCACCGAGAGCGGCTTCACCGTTCCGCAGATCACCCGCCAGCTGGCGGCGGAGGGGGTGGCGAGGACGGTGGTCGTGGCCGCCGAGCCTGAGCGCTACGACGGCGTGACCGACCTGGCGCCCGGCGTCGAGGTGCGGCCGCGCAGCGAACTGATGAAGACCCAGCGCGAGCTGCGCGACGTCCCCGGCGTCACGGTGCTGATCTACGACCAGGTCTGCGCCACGGAGAAGCGGCGGCGGCGGAAACGCGGGACCCTGCCGGCGGCGACGAAGCGGGTGATGATCAATCCGCTGGTCTGCGAGGGCTGCGGCGACTGTTCGCGCGCCTCGCACTGCGTCTCGGTCGAGCCGCTGGAGACCGAGTTCGGCCGCAAGCGGACCATCAACCAGTCGAGCTGCAACCAGGATTACACCTGCCTGGAAGGCTTCTGCCCTTCGTTCGTCACCCTGGAAGGCGTGGGGAACGCCCATCGCGACGCCATGCCGGCGCTGACCGCCGACTCCACGCCGCTGCCGGCGTTCGAACCCCTTAGCGGGGTGAAGAATATCGTCTTCACCGGCGTCGGCGGCACGGGCGTGACCACGGTCGCCTCGATCCTGGCCATGGCCGCCCACGTGGACGGGCGCGCGGCCTCGGTGGTGGACATGACGGGCCTGGCTCAAAAGGGCGGAGCGGTGCTTAGCCACGTGCGTATCGGCGAGGCGGACGCGGTCGTCGGGGGCAGGACGCCCGCGGCCAGCGCCCATGTGCTGATCGCCTGCGACCTGCTGGTGGCCGCCGGCGCAGACGCCCTGTCGCTCTACGCCAAGGACCGCACGGCGGCGGTGGGCAACGGCGACTTCGCCCCGACGGCGGACTTCGTCGCCGACCCGGACGTCCGCTTCGACGCCGAGGCCCAGGCCCGCCGCATCGCGGCGGCGGTGAAGTCCTACAAAGGCGCGCCCGCCCATCAACTGGCCGAGAGCCGGCTTGGCGACGCGATCTACGCCAACATAATCATGCTCGGCTTCGCCTGGCAGACGGGCGTGATCCCGGTCTCCAGCCGCGCCCTGTACCGGGCGATCCAGCTGAACGGCGTCGATGCGGAGGCCAATCTGCAGGCCTTCGAGCTTGGGCGTCAGGCTGCGTTCGACCCGGCGTCCGCAGCGTCCAAGCCTGCGGCGGCGGAGCCGAGCCTGGCCGACCTGATCGCGCGCAGGGCCGAGGACCTCGCCGCCTACCAGAACCGGCCTTACGCCCGCCGCTACCTCGATCGCATCGCTTCGGTGCGCGCCGCCGAGGCGCCGTTGGGGTCGGAGGCCCTGACGCGGGCCGCGGCGGCCAACCTCTACAAGCTGATGGCCTACAAGGACGAGTACGAGGTGGCGCGTCTGTATGCCGACGGCCGCTTCGCCGCCTACCGCGCCGAGACCTTCAAGGGCGGCCAAGCCAAGGTGATGCTGAGCCCGCCGCTGCTGGCCCGCAAGGACGCGGAGGGCCGGCCCAAGAAGATGGCGTTCGGCGGTTGGATGCTGGACTGGGGCTTTCCCGCCCTGGCGAAGCTGAAAGGCCTGCGCGGCACGCCGCTCGACCCCTTCGGCTGGACCGCCGACCGCAAACTGGAGCGCCGCCTGCTGGCCGACTACGAAGCCGGCCTGGACCGCATCGCGCGTGAGCTGACGCTGGAGCGGTTGCCGCTCGCGACGCGCATAGCCGCCATCCCCGAGCAGATCCGCGGCTTTGGGCATGTGAAGGCGGCGTCCGTCGCGCCCGCGAAGGCGGATGAGGCCAAGCTGTGGGGAGCGTGGGAGGAAGCACGCTAACCTCCGACGGTTTCATATACCTCCGTCATGGCCCGGCTTGTCCGGGCCACGGTTCCACCTCCGCCCGCCGCGCGTTAAGCCTGCCGTATGGCTGAGTTCGATTTCGACGCGGTGGTCGTTGGGGCGGGCGCCGTGGGGCTGGCTTGCGGCTACGCGCTGGGGAGGCGCGGGCTGGCCGTGGCGGTGCTGGAGCGGGAGATGGCGATCGGCCAGGGGGTGTCCTCGCGCAACTCCGAGGTGATCCACGGCGGGCTCTACTATCCCACCGGCTCGTTGAAGGCCCGGCTGTGCGTGGCGGGACGGCGCGCCCTCTACGGGTTCCTGGAGGCGCACAACGTCGCCTTCGACCGATGCGGCAAGCTGGTGGTGGCGACGACGCCCGACGAGATCGGCCGGCTCGACGCCATCTTCGACCAGGCGTTGACCAACGAGGTCGAGGGCATGCGGAAGCTCTCCAAGGCCGAGGCGCTGGGGATGGAGCCGCAACTGGCCTGCGAGGGCGCCCTGCTGTCGCCCGAGAGCGGCGTCTTCGACAGCCACGGCTACATGCTGGCCCTGCAAGGCGAGATCGAGGCCGCGGGCGGGGCGGTGGTGGTGGGCACGCCCTTCGAGGGCGCTGAGCCCCTGGCGAAAGGCGGCTTCACGGTGCGGGCCGGCGGCGCCGAGCCGACGCAGCTCGCCTGTCGTTATCTGGTGACCGCGCCTGGGCTTTCGGCGCAAGGCGTGGCGGCGCACATCGAAGGTTTCCCATCCGACGACATCCCTCCCGCCCACTACGGCAAGGGCATGTATTTCCGACTGGCCGGCAAGGCGCCCTTCGCGCGGTTGATCTATCCGCCGCCCATCCCGGGCGCGCTTGGCACCCACTATCGCCGCGACCTGGGCGGCCAGGGGGTGTTCGGGCCGGACCTGCACTATGTGGAGGAGCCGGACTACACGATCGACCCTTCCGCCGCGGCGGAGTTCTATCGCTACATCCGCAAGTTCTGGCCAAGCCTGCCGGACGGCGCCTTGAGCCCGGACTACGCCGGCGTGCGGCCGAAGATCCATGGGCCGGACGAGCCGCAGCCCGACTTCCGTCTCGACGGCGAGGCCGCCCACGGCCTGCCGGGACTGGTCGCCCTGTTCGGCATCGAGAGCCCCGGCCTCACCGCGTCCCTGGCGATCGGGGAGGAGGTGGCGGCGCGCCTGGGGCTCTGATCGCGCGACCTACTTTGGCGCGATCCGCAGCACCCGGCCGCGGGCGTTGTCGGTGGCGACATAGAGGGCGCCGTCGGGCCCCACCACCACATCGCGGATGCGCTCGCCCAACTCGCCCAACAGCCGCTCCTCGCCGACAACCTTCTCGCCATCGAGAACCAGCCGCGTCAGCCGCTTGTCCTTCAGCCCGCCGATGAACAGCCCGCCCTTCCACGCCGGGAAGAGCGCCGCCTCGTAGAAGGCCATGCCGGAAGGCGCGATCACCGGGTCCCAATAATAGAGCGGCTGCTCCATGCCCGCCTTTCGAGTGATGCCAGCCCCGACGGGGCCGCCCGCATATTCGATCCCGTAGGTGATGGTCGGCCAGCCGTAGTCCCGGCCCGCCCGGATCACGTTCAGCTCGTCGCCGCCGCGAGCGCCGTGCTCCACCTCCCACAGCTCGCCGGTGCGCGGGTTCAGTGCCGCTGCCTGGATGTTGCGGTGGCCAAGCGAGAAGATCTCCGGCAGCGCGCCCGGCCGGCCGACGAAGGGGTTGTCGCGCGGCGCCGATCCGTCGCGGTTGATGCGGATCACCTTGCCGAGCGTGGAGTCCAGGCGTTGCGCCTGCATCCGGCCTTCCATGATCATCCGCTCGCCGGTGGTGACGAACAGCGTTCCGTCGTGGGCGAACACCAGGCGGGAGCCGAAGTGCCCGGGGGATTCCAGCGAGGGCCTGTGGCGCCAGATGACCTGCACCTGTTCCAGCCTGGGCGGGGCGCCCGCCGACAGGACCAGCCGACCGCGGCCGACCGCGGTGCGGTTCGCGCGTCCGTCGGGCTCGGAGAAGGCGAAGTAGATCAGGCCGGTGCGGGCGTAGTCGGGATCGATCGCCAGCCCGAGCAGGCCGCCTTGCTCGCGCGAGTCCACCCTGGGCATGCCGCGCGCAGGCGCCGACAACCGGCCGTTCTGGAACAGGCGAAGGCGGCCCGCTTTCTCGCTGATCAGCAGGCCGCCGCCCGGCAGGAAGGCGAGCCCCCAGGGCTTCTCCAGGCCCCCCACATAGGTCTGCGCCTCGTAGGCGACGCCGGACCGGACTTCCGGCGCACGGGTCTGGCCCGCGAAGGCTGGATTCAGGTTCGGGGCGTTCGGCGGGTCCGTGCGCACCGCACGGTGGGTGGTCTGCGCCGCGCCTTGCGTCTCGGCCTGGCCATCGCTTCCGCCGCAGGCCGCGAGGAGGGCGGCCACGCTCACCAGCGTCATCACCCGCAGCATCTGAGGACCTCCGTCTCAGATCGGTCCGACGATGCTCTCCAACGCCTCGTCCGGTGCGGCGCCCTCAAGGTGGATGCGCGACCAGACCGCGAAGAACAGCAGCGGCCACCGGCGCCCGCCCAGGCCGCTAGCGAAGACGTTCGCCGCGGCGTCCGGTTCCAGCACGCGGCGAACCGCGGCGACGTCGCCGATCCGCCCGGCGATGTCGCCGGCGCGGGGCGTGATCCAGGCCTCGACCGGCACGGTGAAGCCCTGCTTGCGCGCCCAGGGCTGGGCCGCCGGGCAGAGCTG
>Ga0207681_10003040_pt1 | contig 10546 bp, 10 predicted proteins | sample KBSS53metaG_FD_184324 | JGI IMG/M metagenome (GOLD analysis project Ga0207681, IMG submission 184324) | Switchgrass rhizosphere microbial communities from Kellogg Biological Station, Michigan, USA - KBS S5-3 metaG (SPAdes) (version 2) | ecosystem: Host-associated > Plants > Roots > Rhizosphere... | reverse complement strand
CCACCTCGCCGACGAGGTCGCACATGTTCTCCTGCGTCAGCTCGGTTTCGCCCATGCGCATCAGCATGACCGTGAGCATCGGACGCGAGGCCGTGAAATACACGATGCCGCGACGCTTGCCCGCGATGTTGATGACGCCGGTGAATTCCTGAATCGCCGGACGACCTTCCTGGACGATGTACGGCGAGCCAACCGACGCGGGTTGATTGGCGGCGGTCGCGAAGTAATGGGTCGTTCCTTCGACGAACGTCTCCAACTCGACTTTAGTCATCATTTCCGGCGCCTCTCAGCAACTCTTCCAGCGCCTCGGTCAGTTGACGATCCGTGAACGGCTTGCAGAGGAAGCCGTTCGCTCCCTTCTTCAAAGCTTCGATCGCGGTGGCTTTGTCGGACAGCGCGGAGATCACGAGGATCAGCACGTCCGGCTTGATCTTCACCAGGTTCTCGACGCATTCGATACCGTCCATTTCCGGCATCGTCAGGTCCATCGTCACGACGTCCGCCGGCTCCTTGCGGAACGCCTCGACCGCTTGCTTGCCGTTCGCTGCGGTCGCTGTGACCTGCAAGCGATCGATCTGCAGCTCGCGCTCGATCTTGCGCCGGATTATGTTCGAATCGTCACAAATCATGAGCTTGAGCTTGCCGTTCGTCAACGGTTGAGCCTTTGCGGATGCCAGCGCCATTTCCGTGCCTCGTGAGTCGTCGTTATTACTGTTGCTATGTCAGTGGCTGCGATCGCATCAGGCAGCCACGGCGCGTTCAGTCGCCGGCAGCCAGATCTTGAACTTGGAGAACTTGCCGCCCGCCGAAGCGAGACCGACCCGGCCGCCGAGCTCGGCAACCAGGATGCGCACCAGGTCCATGCCAGCGCCGCGGCCGGCGTCGGTGGTGACGCGGTCGGCAGTGGAGAACCCGGGGCGGAAGATCAGTGCCATCGTCTGACGCGGATCGAGCATCGCCGCCTGCGCCGGCGTGATCAGCCCGCGTTCGACTGCGACTTCCTTGATGCGCTCGAGCTGCAAGCCGCGGCCGTCGTCTTGCACGATCAGCTCGTAGCCGTCGGCGTCGCGCGCGCCGAACTCCACGGCGAGCGTGCCGGTCTCGGCCTTGTGCGCCTTGGCGCGCTCGCTCGGCTCTTCGATGCCGTGCACGACCGCGTTACGCACCAACTGAATCGTGATGTCCTTGACCGCGCGACGATAGGATTCGGGCACCGCGTCGAGGCCAGTGCAACGCAGGGCAACCTGCTTCGACTGACTGCTCGCGACGCGCGCCGCGAGATCCGCGAGCGTGCGCTCGAGACCGGCGCCGCCAGCGGCTTCCGCTGCTGCCGGAGCATCTTCCGGCGGAGCGATGACCGGCGCGCGCAGATTCATCGTCTTGTCGTGGTGCTGCGGCTCGTCGTTCTCACCGGCGAGCCAGCGATCGACCTTCTCCGCTTCGACCTGCGGCGTCGCGCCCGAACCCATCGGGCCGCGCCGCGAAGCGATCGCCTGGTGGAGATCGACCAGTCGGCTGAGCATTTCGCGCACCTGCGCGAGGTGGTTGAACAGATCGTCGAGCTTGACGACCAGCGGCAGGAAGTCGCTGCCCGACAGCGAGGGGCGACCCTTGAGATCGCTGAGCGCTTCTTCGAATGCGTGTGCGCGCTGCTCGACGGTTTTGAGACCGAGTGCCGCGGCTTCGCCCTTGACGGCGTGCACCTGACGGTAGATGCCGTCGATCTTCGCGCGGAACGCCGACTCTTCGCGGGCCGGCTCCTTGAGGATCGAGTTCACCATCTTCAGCGACACGTCGGCGTCGGTGAGGAAGCCCGTCAGGCTGTCCGGCTCGACGTGCAGGATGCGCAGCAGCAGGTCGAGCTGCGCCTGCGCCTTCTCCTGCGATTCCTGCAGCTCACGCGACAGCATGACGCGCTTGGTGACGTCGTTGACCGTCACCAGCAGGTGCGACAGCGAGCCTTCCGATTTCACGCGGTTGAAATCGAACTCGAGGAAGTGCGTGTCGAAGCCGCCGGCCGCGTTGTCGAAGTGCACTTCGACTTCGTTGAGCGGGTTGATCGTCTTGACCAGCTTCTCGTTGACGCGATCGCCCCACAGCAGCGCGACGTAGTCCATCGCGGTGCGCAGCGTCTTCTCCGGCACGATCTCTTTCAGCAACGTGTCAAAGGTGAAGCCGGCGAACTCTTCGCGGCGGAAAATGTTGTTGAGCGCCATCGAGCGCTCGCTGCCGACCTTCAGATCCTTGTCGAGCAGGAACAGACCTTCGTTCACCGTGCGCAGAATGTCCGCGGTTTCCTTGCGCTGCCGGACCGAGACAGCCTCTTCCTTACGCAGGTTGCGCGCGAAGTAGAAGAAGATCGCGCCGAGCAGCAGCACGGCGGCGACGATGCCGAACACCTGCACCGTACGCAGGGTGCCCGAGCGGCCGCGGCTCGCGGCCTCGACTTGCGCCGTCAGCTCGACCATCACGTCGCGCAGCTGCGTATTCGAGGTCGCACCGTAAGTGTTCAGGTCTTGCAGCGCCGCCTGCAGGCGGCGACCGCGCGGGCTCAGCGGCACCGGAGCCGGTTCGAGCGTCGCAGTCTTCACGGCCGGCGCCGCAGGCGCATCCGGCGCGGCATACGGCGAGCCAGAGAAGCGCAACACGGGGTCGAGCTTCGCCTTGTAGGCGTTCCAGAGCTTGTTGCCTTTGGTCAGCGCGCCCTGCGCTTCGCCGGTGGTGAGCGCAGGCACGACGAAGACGTTGCCAGCGCTGTCGGTGATCATGCCGCCGTTGGTGAGGCTGCTCATCGCGTTGTCATACGACTTCGCGGCCTTGCGCAGCGCCTCGAGCGGCTCGTCGATCTTCTGGCCGTTCTTCAGGCGCGCGCCGAGCTCGATGCCCGCGGCGTTGACTGCGCCAGGCTGCTCGCGCTGCTCGGCGAGAAACTTGACGGCGGAGACGTCGTCCGAGAACTGCCCGGCCTTGCCGTGGTTCACCGCGAGAATGATCGCGATGAACACCAGGAAGCCGGTGATCGCGAAGACGATCCCCTTGTACCGACCCAGATCCAGAATGCCCATGAACAATTCCCCTGTGCGATGCCGCGCGCCTTGAGCGGCGACGCGAGCAAGTGTCGCCCCGGCTTACAACTATGGCGGTATCTGACAATAAGCGTTTTAACAGCGCTCGAACCAGTTCCCGCTTTTTAAGCACGGAAACTTGCGCCAGTTCAAAGTTTCGCGCAGTAGGCGCGGCATTTCAGCCGATTGGAAACTGCGCGAAAGCCTGATGCCGGGACAAGCGGCACTCTTACCGTATCCGCCCTGCGAAATCGCCTGTCATCGGCTGCCCGCAGCCTGTGACCCCATTGCAACACTGGCCCCCGTGCGGCGTCGCGGAGGCGCCTTGGTCGCGTGCAACATATTGAATTACCGGCGCGCCCGCCCACGCCTGGACGCTGCAGTTTTTTCGCGACAGACGAGCGTTTTCGACGATTTTGCCGACATGTACGCGCCTGCAGCAAGATTTTTCGCGCTCGACAAGCCCCGGGCGTCCCGATCATTATCCGTGCGCACCCCCGGACCCGTCTTGGCGGCAGGGAACCCATGAGCGCAACGACAGAATTCAAATCATACGTACCCGTTGCCCAGCGCGCTGCGCTCGAAAGACTCGTGTTCTTCAACTCCTGCCAGGATCGCGTCAGCGATTGCATTGCCGATGCGATCGAAAAATTCGGCGCGCCGGAAATCGTCGCGGATCGCGATCGCCTGCGCATCTACATGAAGGGCATGCCCGACGTGCAATCGCTGTTTGCGCTCGATGTCGCGGGCCGACCCGTCGGTGTCGCGGTCTATGCACGCCAGGATGTAGAGCACGTCACCGTGATGCACTTGAGCATCGACGCCGAATTCGCCAGCGGCGGCACGCGCGCCGGCGAGCAGTTGTTGTTGCGACTGCTGCGCGAGGTGCGTCGCTCGGCGCGTCGCGTAAAAGGTGTGCGCCGCGTCGAGCTGTATTACGCGTCGGGACGCGCTGCGAGCCAACGCTGGCGGATACCGGCGAAGGCGATGATGTAATCCGCCTCGTGCTTCGCCGGCGTCTGGCTGTGGCGAGCCTCATCGCTCTCTGGTGCGCGCTGGTGGCAGCAATGCTCGGGCGCTACGCGTGGCCGCTCGATCTGTTTGCCAACTTCCGAGTCCAGTACACGCTGCTGTTCATGATCGTCGCGATCGTGCTGTTCGCGCTGCGCGCGCCGTTGCTGGGCGTAGTGGCAATCGCAGGTGCGATCATTGGCGCGATTCCCATCGTCGGCTACATGGGCGTGCAGACCGCGCGCGCTGATCAGGGCTCCGCCAGGTTTCGCGTGCTCACGTTCAACACCTGGTTTCGCAACCACGACTACGCCGCGATCGGACGTTTCCTGGAGCAGATGCAGGCGGACGTCATCGTGCTCGAAGAGCGCAACCGGGACGACGGCGCCCAGCGCATCGCCGCATACCTGAGCTCCTATCCGCATTCGTTCATCGAGCGGCGGCCGCATGGCGCCATCGTGTTTTCGCGTTGGCCGATCACCTCGGCGGAATTGCTGCCGCTGACCGATGGCCCGGGCGTGCTTGCTGCGCGCGTCACTCTCGATTGGAACGGCAGGCCGGTGACTGTGCTGGGCGCGCATTTGCACTGGCCGCTCGGTCCGAAGAACTCTCGCATGCGCAACGCCGAGCTGGCAGGCATCGCGTCGTTTGCCGCCGCGCGCAAGGAGGCCGTGATCGTCGCAGGAGATTTCAACGTTGCGCCGTGGTCGCACTATTTCCGCACGACGCTCGAGCGCTCCGGACTCAGCGACTGCGCGGCGGGGCACGGCCTCGCGCCTTCCTGGCCTTCCCAGTTCCCGCCGCTCGGCATCCGCATCGATCACTGCTTGGCGTCGCATCATTGGCGCAGCATCGACGTGCGCCTCGGACCGTCGAACGGCTCGGATCATCTGCCTTTGATCGCAGATCTGGTGTGGGCGGATGCGCCCGCCGATCCGTTATAAGCGGCGGATGACGTAGCCGCCCGATTTCTGATCGGGCTCCAAGGTCAGGAGCTTGCGCTGCTGCGCGTCCTGCAGCAGGTCGCTGAAGGTGCGGAAGCCGTAGTAGCTCTCGTTGAAGCCCGGCTTGCGGCGCTTGAGCGCCTGCTTGACCATCGAGCCCCAGATCTTCTCGTCCTGGTCGCGCTCTTCCGCCAGCGCATCGATCGTGTCGAGCAGCAAGTCGAATGCTTCCTGCTTGCGGTCTTCCTCGGTCTTCTCGGCCTTGCCGCTGGGCGGCTGCGCCTCCTTCGAGGCGTCCGCCGTCTTCGCGGGCTTGCGCCGCGTGCGCTGCTGCTTCTTGCGCTCTTCCTGCCGCACCAGATCGTCGTAGTAGATGAACTCGTCGCAGTTCGCGATCAGCAGGTCCGAGGTCGAGCTCTTGACCCCGACGCCGATGACGAACTTGTTGTTCTCGCGCAGCTTGCTGACCAGCGGCGAGAAATCCGAGTCGCCGCTGATGATCACGAACGTGTCGACGTGCGCCTTGGTGTAGCACAGGTCGAGCGCGTCGACGACCATGCGGATGTCGGCGGAGTTCTTGCCCGACATGCGCACGTGCGGAATCTCGATCATCTCGAACGAGGCCTCGTGCATCGGCGCCTTGAAATCGCGATAGCGTTCCCAGTCGCAGTACGCCTTCTTCACGACGATGCTGCCTTTCAGCAGCAGGCGCTCCAGCACGCGGTCGATGTCGAACTTCGCGTACTTGGCGTCGCGCGCGCCGAGCGCGATGTTCTCGAAATCGCAGAACAGCGCCATGCTGGTGATCGTGTGTGGCATCTACAACCAGCCTCGGCGACGGAAGAACAGGTAAGGGATCAGCCCCGACACGAGCATCAGCAGCAGCGCCCACGGGTAGCCGAGATGCCAGCCGATCTCGGGCATGAAATGAAAATTCATGCCGTAGATGCTCGCGACCAGCGTCGGCGGCATCAGCATCACGGCGACGACCGAGAAGATCTTGATGATGTTGTTCTGCTCGATGTTGATCAGGCCCAGCGTCGCCTCCAGCAGGAACGAGGTCTTCGTTCCCAGGAAGCTCGCATGGTCGGACAGGGACGTGACGTCGCGGCTGATGGAATGAAAGCGGTCGCGCTGCTCGCCGGTCATCGGCGCGGATTGTTGCACGAACATCAGCATTCGTCCCAAGCTCACCAGGCTCTCGCGCGACTTGGAGTTGAGCTCGCCATTGAACCCGATGCGCTCGATCATGCGGCGCAGATTGCGGCTGTCCGGCGTGCCGTTGCCACGCTGCGCGAAAATGTTGCCCGACAGATTGTCCAGGTCGGCGCCGACGCGCTCCAGCACGTCTGCGATGCGCTCGGTGAACGCTTCCACCAGGCCCGCGAGCAGCGCCAGCGGGCTGGTGCACGCGGCCGGATGCTTTTCGGCATAGGCGATGAATTGCTGGAACGGCTTGGTGTCGAGGTAGCGGTTCGTCACCAGGCGCGAGCCCGTGTAGATGAACGTCACCGCCGTGGCCACCGGGCGATCGGTGTCGAGCTGTGCGGCGACCGTCGTGGTCATGTACAGCGCGCCGTTATCCTCGTACAGCCGGTTCGAGGTCTCGATCTCCTTCATTTCCTCGCGCGTCGGCACGTCGATGCCGAGCTCGCGTTCGACCAGCTTTTCCTCGTCCTGCGTCGGCTCGAGCAGGTCGAGCCAGAGCGCTTCGTCGGGAATCTTCGGCGGCGAGCCCGGCGTGGTGCGCGCCAGGCCCTGCGGCTGCTGTATGAAGATGTTCAGCATGCCGCGCGACGTCGCGATCGGTTGTCAGCCGCCGTGCTCATGCGCGGCGAGCTCTTGAACGACCTGGAACAGCTCCGGCTCGCCGCCCGCCAGCCCCTCGTCGGTGACGTACTTGCCGTTGACGGCCAGCTGCGGCACGGAGTTGATCTGGTAGCGCCGGTTGAGGAAGTCGGCGCGCTGCAGCTTCGATTCCACCGCGAAGGAAGCGAACGCTTTCTGGAACTCGTCCGCGCTGACGCCCTGCTTTTTGAAGAACGCCGTCATCAGCTCGACCGTGTTCAGCGGATCGTTGTTGACGTGAATCTCGCGGAAGATCGTCGAGTGCAGAGCATCCAGCTTGCCGAGCGCTTCGGCGGTGTAGAACAGCCGCGCATGCATGCGCAACGTGTCGTTCCACATTGCCGGCACGCGCACGAATTCCACGTATTGCGGCTTGCCCTTGCCGCGCCATGCCTCGATCGCGGGATCGAGCTTGAAGCAGTGGCCGCAGCCGTACCAGAAGAACTCCACGACTTCGACTTTGCCGGGCGCTACGGTCGTGGGCTGAGCGGGCACCACCTTGCGATAGTTCGCGCCCTCCTTGAAGTGTTCCGTCGCTGGCGCGTTCGGCGCTGTGGCGAGCCGCAGCGACGGTTGCACACCTGACGGGGCTTGATCCGCAGGCGCCTGCGCATCATCGGTCTCAGTGACCGTCTCGGCGGGCGCTGCCGGCGCCGATTCCTCGGCGGTCGCCGGCACTGCAGCGGCATCGGCAGGTGCGGCCGTGGAAGGCTGACCCTGTGCGGGCCCCGACGCCGCCGGTTGCCCGGGGGCGGCCGGCTGCGGCTGCTTGCTGCACGCGACGCAAACCAGCGCCAGGAATGCAGCGAGGCAGAGCTTGTTCGTGCGTGAGCTCATTACGAGAGTTCCAGTTTCAGCGCAGGCCCTGAACATACGAAGCGACGGCATCGATCTGGTCGTCGGACATCGTGCCCGCGACGTCGCGCATCATCTTGTTCTGATCCGTCTGGCGAGTGCCGGCGCGGTACGCACGCAGTTGCGCGGCCACATACGTTCCATACTGAGAGCGCAGCAGCGGATAAGCCGCCGCGGGATTGCCGGCACCGTCGGGCCCGTGGCACGAGGCGCAGGCGGGAACACCGCTCTTCGGATCGCCGCTGCGGAAGATGCGCTGGCCCAGCGCCAACTTGCCCGGATCGGCTTCCAGGCCCGCCGGCTTCTGCGAGGAGAAGAAGGCGCCGAGATCGTCCATGTCGTCGTCCGACAGCGACATCGCCATCGGCGTCATCAACGGATTCTTGCGGGCGCCGCTCTTGAAAGCCTGCAGCTGCTTGCGGATGTACTGCTCGTGCTGGCCGGCGAGGTTCGGCCATTCCGGATTCGCGCTGTTGCCGTTCGGGCCGTGACAGGCGGTGCACGCAGTGGACTTGGACTGCCCTTCATCGGCCGAGCCGGCACCGAGCGCAACGGCGCTGGCACCGAGGGCCCCCATCGAAAACGAGAGCATGAAGAGCGGGGCAAGCGAACGCTTCATCTGGCGAAACTCCAAGGCAGCTGGCCGCTTAAAAGGCGCGGAATTGTACACTAGCGGCCCCGCGGCGCCCCGAACCGAACCGATGCCCCAGTTCCCCGAAGCCCGATTCATCAGCAGCGCCTGGCAGCCGCGGCAATTTCCGGCCGACGACGGCACCGAGGTGGCCTTCGCGGGCCGCTCCAACGCCGGCAAATCCAGCGCGCTGAACGCCATCGCCGGCCGCAAGGATCTGGCGCGCACCAGCAAGACCCCGGGCCGCACGCAGCTCATCAATTTCTTCGGGCTGGACGGCGCGCAGCGGCTGGTCGACCTGCCCGGCTACGGCTTCGCGAAAGTGCCGGAGCGCATCAAGGATCATTGGCAGGAGCTGCTGACGCGTTACATCGAGGTGCGCGCCTCGCTGGTCGGCCTCGTGATCGTGATGGATGCGCGCCGGCCGCTCACGGACTTCGACGTGCAGATGCTCGATTGGAGCCAGGCTCACGGTCTCGCGACGCACATTCTGCTGACCAAGGCGGACAAGCTCAGCCGCAGCGAGTCGACCGTGCTGTTGAAGCAGGTGCGGGCAGAGGTCGAGGGCGTCGCGACGGTGCAGCTGTTTTCGGCAGTCGCAAAAACCGGCGTCGACGACGCGCGCCGCGAAGTTCTGGCGCTGCTGCGAAGTCGTGACGCAAAAAAAAGCCCGGTGGCTCGTTAGAGCCACCGGGACAGTGTTACCCGGCATGGGGATGGACCGGGTTGCCGTTCACTCAGGGAGGTCAGCGAACGGGAGCGTCCTGGCCGACGCTCGTAGATTGAGACGCCTGCGCTTCCCTAAAGTTCCGCTGCCGGGATCCCGCGCGAACGTGAAGAAAGATTCATGATTTCAGTCGTTTGATCGCGACGCGGCGAAGCACTGCAGCGTTGCGGCGAGGTCGCGGCAAAAGCGAGCAATCGCGCCGAATCCGGCGCCGCCGTTGTACATCGACAACAGCGGTGCCGGCATCAGAGCATCACAGGAACGTATAAGTGAGGCCGACCGAAATCATGTCGAGGTCGACGTCGCTGATGTCGTACTTCTCGTATTCGGCCCGGATCGACAGCCCGAGCACGCGGAACTGCGCGCCAACACCGTACGCGAGGTCGGTGCCGTCGTCGTCGAAAGTGCCGCCGATCTTGCTGTCCCAGGAAATCAGGCCGACTTTTGCGAACAGATCCACCGGACCCGTTGGCAGGAAACCGACCGCAAAAGCCGAAATGCCGTCGCCGTCGGCCTTCAATTTCTGGCCGAGCACGGTGTCTTCGGGCTCGCCGAAATTGACGTAGGCCGCTTCGATGCCGAGCCAGTCGAGCGGGCGCATGCCGGCGATCAGCTTGAAGGCCGTGTCGTCGGCATCGAAATCCGCGGTCGATATCCCGTCGGAGAGATCGTCGATCTTCAGGTTCGCCTGGCCGACCGAGCCGCCGAGATAGAAGCCGTTGTCGGCGGCGACAGCAGGCAACACCGGCAAGGTCAGCAGCGCTGCTGCGAACAGGATTGCTTTACGCATGCAATGAATCTCCGTGTCTGAAGAAGGGTGCGGGGGCAGAGAATGCCGGACTGAGCTGAACGGCAATTGAACCTGGACGATTCGATTCCTTTACGCTCCGTAATCAGTGAGCTTCGTCCCAATTGGCGCCGGAGCCGACGTCGACTTTCAGCGACGTCCGCAATTGCGCCGCGGCGCCCATCAACTCGCGGGCGCGGCCCATCAGCTCGTCGGCAGCATCCTGCTGGACTTCGAAAACCAGCTCGTCGTGAACCTGCAGCAACAGCCGGGCCGGGAGATTCGAAGCGCTCAGCCAGCGATCGACCTGGATCATGGCGCGCTTGATGATGTCGGCGGCTGTGCCCTGCATGGGCGCGTTGATCGCCTGTCGCTCCGCGCCCTGTCGCAGGGCTGCGTTGCGCGAGGCGATGTCGTTTAGATAAAGCCGCCGGCCGAAGACTGTTTCGACGTACCCGCGCTCGCGCGCTTGCTGGCGCGTCTCGTCCATATAGCGCCGCACGCCCGGATACCGCTCGAAATACAGGTCCACATAGCGCCGCGCTTCGCTGCGCTCGATGCCGAGTCGCGACGCGAGTCCGAACGCGGACATGCCGTAGATGAGACCGAAGTTGATCATCTTCGCCGTGCGCCGCTGGTCCGCGCTCACCTGGTCGAGTGCCATGCCGAACACTTCCG
>Ga0207681_10003031_pt1 | contig 10559 bp, 10 predicted proteins | sample KBSS53metaG_FD_184324 | JGI IMG/M metagenome (GOLD analysis project Ga0207681, IMG submission 184324) | Switchgrass rhizosphere microbial communities from Kellogg Biological Station, Michigan, USA - KBS S5-3 metaG (SPAdes) (version 2) | ecosystem: Host-associated > Plants > Roots > Rhizosphere... | reverse complement strand
GTCGATGTTGTACCCGTTCGCGCCGCCGGTGACGAAGTGCCCCTCGGTGTCGCCGTACGTGTACCAGCCGCCCTGGCGGCCGTCGACGGGCGCCAGGGCATTGTCGACCTCGAAGTCCGAGATCAGCTCGTCGGCCCCGGGACAGTTCGCGACCGTCCCGGTGTCACCACCGTCGTTGGTGGGGGTGCCGCCCGGGCTCGACTTGCAGCCGAAGACCGCCAGCCCCGCGGCGAGCAGGGCCACCATTCCCGATCGCATCCTGCCGCTCCCCGCTACCACGCGACGAAGTTACCGGTCATCGTCAGCAGCATCAGCAAGCCGACGGTCGCGTTGAAGTAGGAGTACCCGCTCTTGACGTTCATCGACGTGGCCAGGCGGTCGCCGATCTCGCCGCGGTTCAGCAGGTCGAGGACCAGCTGGAAGCCGTCGTTCAAGAACGCCGTCTGCGTGGTCCCCATGGCGCCCGCTGCCGCGGTGCCGATCGCCGAGCTGGAGTTGACCGCCGCGTTGCTCGTCTCCATGCCGTTCAGGTCATAGATGTCGAAGACGCGGCCGGTACCGTTCGCGGCCTTCCCCGCGAAGAACCCGACGACCTTGTTGAGGTACGCCTGCGCGTTCGAGTTGTTGTTCCAGCAGTAGTCCAGAAGGATGCGCCACGGGATCCGGTGCGAATCGTACTGGTAGCGCATGTCGTCCGCGCCGCCGTTCGAGGCCGGCGCGTTGCACGAGCCGCCCGTGCACCACGCGGCCACCAGACCGTTCGTGCGGCCCTGGAGCGCGGCGTTGAGCAGCGTGTACGAGTTGTCCGCCGGGCCGGTCCATCCGAAGACCCGATAGAACGCCGGCGCGAAGTACGACGGGTTCGTGATCGAGGAGGCCTGGTAGTTGCTGCCCGCCTTGATGTAGTTGCCCGACAGATCGGTGCTCATCACGGCGTTGATCAGCGTGGTGGCTTGGCTGGCGTAGCCGCCGGTCGGCCACTGCTTCGACGCCATCAGCATCGCGAACGCCGCATCCTCGTCCGCGTCCGTGGCCGTTCCGCCCGAAGCGCTGCAGCTGTTGGCCCCGGCCGGGATGCACCAGGTCATCAGGCCGTTCGTCGCGACGTGCGCGTTCCAGTACTGGAAGAGGCCGTCGAACAGCGGCTTGTCGTCGAAGTAGACGGCGATCATCATGCCGTACGCGATCCCCTCGGAGACCGTGTCATCGCCGTTCTCCGGACGGATGACCTTCTGGCCGGGGCTGCCGGCGCGGACGAACCGCTTCTTCCAGTTGTCGTACGCGAGCCCGAGCAGCTTGCCGTTGGCGCCGGCCGGCCGGGCGCACCGGGCGTTCAGCGACCCGTTCTCCGCCAGCGGGTGCGCGCCGCCGCTGTTCGGCAGCGCGGGCATGTCGCTCATCCCCGACGGCAGCGCCGAGCGCTTGTAGAACGCGACGTCGTCGATGATGACGTTGTAGCTGCCGACGGGGTTGGGCGTGAGGAATCCCGGCGTGTCATTCGGGCCGTACCACGAGAACTGGAGGGCCAGCGCGTTCGCCGCGACGAACTTCGGCGCCTGGCACTTGGGGTTGCTGCCCGCCGGGCAGGCGTTACCGCCCGAACCGGCCGCGGGCAGCGAGCGCGGAATCAGGCCGCCGAACGGCACGAAGAACTGCTGGTAGCTGGTGGACCCGATCGTCACCATGTAGCCGCGATTGTTGTAGAGGTCGACGGCCTGGACGGTCGCCGTGCCGCCGGCGGTCGACGGCTGCGTCTCCTTCGTCAGGATCTCGACGAACACGGGCTGCGAGGTGGGACTGCCGCCGGTCTTCGCGCGGAACGTGATGCCGTCCCACTTGCTGACGTCGTAGGCGTCGCCCAGCTCGGATGAGGTGAGCGGCATGTTCGGGTGGAACTTCGCGCCGAAGCCGACGTAGTTATCCTGGCCCGTCGCCGACGAGTGGAAGCCGCTGTTCATGCACACGCCGGTCGGTTCCGCGAGGATCTTGTCAGCCATCGCGGCCGCCGGCTTGGCCGGCGTCTGGTTCTGCGGATCGGCGGTGTTGTTGTAGGGCGACCAATAACCGGTGCGGCCGCCCTGCTTGATCATCACGCCGTAACCTTCCTCGAAGTCGGAGATCACGTCGTCGGCGATCGCGCCCGGAGGCGGCATGATCGCGCAGGTCCGGTTGCCGCCGGCGCCCGTCGTGCCGGCCGTGCTGCCGCCCGCGCCCGTCGTGCCGGCCGTGCTGCCGCCCGCGCCCGTCGTGCCGCCGCGGCCGCCCGTGCCGGTCGTACCGGCCGTGCTGCCGCCCGTGCCGCCGGAGCCCGTCGTCCCGGCCGTGCTGCCGCCGGTGCTGCCGCCCGCGCCCGTCGTCCCGCCCATGCCGCTGGTCACGCTGCAGCTTCCGTTCGTGCAGGTGCCGTTGCAGGCCCGGTTGCAGCCGCCGCAGTGGGCGTTGCTGGTGTTCGTGTCGACGCAGGTCGCCCCGCACAGCATCAGCGGCGCCGTGCAGACGCAGGTGCTGTTGCTGCACGTCGCGCCGGACGGGCAAGCGTTGCCGCATGATCCGCAGTTCGCGGCGTCGCTGGCGAGCTTGGCGCACTTGCCCGCGGAGCACTTCGTCTCATCGGACATGCAGTCCGAGGCGCATTGCCCGTTGCTGCACACCTGCGTGCCGGTGCAGGTCTTCCCGCAGCTGCCGCAGTTGTTGATGTCCGAAGCGACGCACCCGCTGGCGCAGCTGATCTGACCGCTGCCGCACACGCAGGCGCCCGACTGACAGCTGGAACCCGCCCCGCAAGTTTTGCCGCAGGCGCCGCAGTTCTGGGGGTCGCTGCCCATCAGGTTGACGCACTGGCCGTTGCAGGCCGTCTGGCCGGTGCCGCAGGTCGTACCACCGGGGGTGGAAGGCGTCGCGCATCCAGCGGCGAAGAGGAGCGCCAGGCTGAAACAGGCCGCGAGCGCCGACAAGAAAGGCTTGCGTACGTCCATGGTCAGAACTCCTTCAACTAGGGGCGGTCTCAGGCTACCGCGATATATCGGGGGGTATCCTACAGCAGGCTCGCGCGAATATTCGCGCGAATTCGTCGAACCACAAATTCTGGAGGTGCCGCCCGGATTTGAACCGGGGAATGAAGGTTTTGCAGACCTTTGCCTTACCACTTGGCCACGGCACCGAATCGCGCCCTTAGATACCACAGAGCGGCATGGCGTGAGGAGAGCCGCCGTCGCGTGAGGAGCTAGTAGGGCATGCCGGGCAACGGCATGTCGGCGCGGTAGAGCCCCATCGAAGTGCTGCCCATCCCGTTGCCCAGGCCGCTGACGTAAAGCGTCTGGTGGTTAGCGCCGCCGAACGCGACATTGGTGACGCTCTGGACGGCGGTCATCGAGATCGACCCCAGCGACGTGCCGTTGCCCGTGGGATCGACGATGTACACGCGCTGCTGGAGGGCGACGTAGAGGTTGCCCATGCAGTCGATGCCCATGCCGTCGCCGCCGCCCCCGACCGCGCTCTGCGCGATGCGCGTCGCGCTTCCGGTGCTGCCGTCGGCGCTGACGGGATAGCGCCACAGCCCCTGACCGTCGGTGACGAACAGGAACGCCTCGTCCAGCGACAGCGTCACGCCGTTGGGATTCGACCGCGCCGCATCGACGACGACCGGCGCGGTCGCGCCCGGCGGCAAACGATAGACACGCGTCATCGCCTGCGGGCGGGGACTGGGCGCCTGGAAGTCGGGGTCGGTGAAGTAGATCGTGCCGTCGCTGCGCACCGTCAGATCGTTGGGCGTGTTGAGGCGAGCGCCCATGTACTGCGACACGATCGGCGACGACGTCATGTTGGTGAGGTTGAACGCCAGGACGGCGCCGGCGGTGTGGCTGGCGCCGATCAGCCGGCCCATCAGATCGATCGCGAGGCCGTTCGATCCGGACGTGGCGAACGCGACGGATACGCTGCCCGTCGGCGTCACGCGCAGGATGCGACCGGGCGGCGGGTTGTTGCCGCTCGCGATCTCCGACACGTAAAGCGCGTCGCCGAACCAGCAGTCGCCCTCGATGTTTCCGAAGTTGTTCCCGTTGTTGTTGAAGCTGTCGAGCGGCGGAACGCCCGCGACCTTCGTTAGCGTGATGCTCGACGGGTTCGGCGGCGTGAACGGACCCGCCGGGCAGGTCCAGCGCGCCGAGCCGCCGGTGCCGGCGACCGCGCCGCCGCCAGTGCCTGCGGTGCCGCCGCCTGTCCCCCCTCGGCCGCCGGTGCCTGCCGCTCCGCCGCCTGTCCCCGCACGGCCGCCCGTTCCGGCCGCGGCGCCCGCGACGCCGCCGCCTGTCCCCGCACGGCCGCCCGTGCCGGCCGCGCTGCCTCCGGTACCGGCTCCGCCGCCGCCCGCGCCGCCGGTGCCCGCGGCTCCGCCGCCGGTGCCGGCTGCATCGCCGCCGGTACCAGCGATCGCGCCTCCGGTGCCGGCGCCGCCTCCCGTCGCGCCGCCGGTCCCTCCGGCGGACGCTCCCGCGCTGCTACCGCCCGCGCCACCTGTTCCCGTCGAGCTGCCTCCACTGCCGCACCCAGCCAAGACCAAGAGGAAGACAATGAGCCGGTTATCGCGCATCGAGGTTCGCGAATCGTATCGACCTGTTGATTCGCGGGCAACGAATGTGACGCCCCGCCGGCAACAACGGAACGCACCCACATAGCGAGCACCCCGAATTAAATGGGCCATTTTTTTATTGTGACCTAGCATACCGATTGCAGGGTTCACAACTCGATGCGTCCCCCCCTGATCGCCATCGCACTCACGGCGTCTGTCATCGGTTGCGGGGAAATAGAGGCGGATGTGGGGAATTCCGATGACGAGCTCGCCACCGAGAACGGCCTTTCATCGACGAACGGGCTTTCCAGCTCGAACGGCCTCTCGAGTACCAACGGCCTGAACCTTCAGAACGGCCTCTCGTCGACCAACGGCCTTTCCAGCACCAACGGGCTCATCACCACGACCACGGGGCGAACGCAGATCTCGTACATGGTCCGGTGCGCGCTGCCGGCGGGCACGTCGATCACCAAAGGCAGCTACACGTTCCAGGGACTCGTCGGCCTCGCGCCCGAGTGGCAGAACGGGCAGTGCGACGAGACCTGCCAGGAGAAGGTCTCCGCGTGCTTGCTCGCGCACGTGAACACGGCGGGCATCCACGTCCCGCTGTGGCTGGTCGCCGAACCGACGGCCGTTGGCTGGGGCCAGGATCCCGAGTTCCCTAACCAGGAGGGCGCGTTCTTCGGCAACGTGTTCATCCTGGGCGCGCACGGAACCGACCCGACCAAGGCGCCGCAGTACTACTGCACGGGCGCGAAGTACAACATCAACCCGCCGCAGGGCCGCATCGGCTCGACGCAGACCAACCCGCCCTACGTGAATCCGTTCGGCAGCACGTACGCTGCGTGCGCGACCAACTATCGTTGCGCGACCGCCGACTACCCGTACCAGGCCGACGGCTTCAAGGCGTGCAACGGCTGGAACCGCGTCGTGACGGTCTGGCGCCAGAACACGACGTCGACGACGACCACCACCACGAAGGAAAGCGGCAGCATGGGCCGCGGCTTCCGCTGGAAGTAAGCGCTGGTCCGGTCCGCGCTGCATGATCGCGTGGTGGTGCGCGTGCTAGCTTCGCGGCGTGCCAACGCTGCCGCTGTTCCAGGTCGACGCGTTCACCGATCGTCCGTTCGCGGGTAATCCGGCCGCGGTCTGTCCGCTGGCGGCGCCGATTCCCGAGGCGCTGATGCAGGACATCGCCGCCGAGAACAACCTCTCGGAGACGGCGTTCTTCCACCCGCAGGGCGACGTCTTCAGCCTGCGCTGGTTCACGCCCACCACCGAGGTCGAGCTGTGCGGCCACGCGACGCTGGCGTCGGCGTTCGTGCTGATGACGGAACTGGAACCGGGCCGCAGCGAGGTGACGTTCCGGACCCGCAGCGGCCTGATGCCCGTGTTCCGGCGCGACGACGAGCTGGTGCTGGACTTTCCCGCCTACCCCGCCGTCCCCGCCGACCCGAAGACGGCGGCGCGCGTCGAGGAGGCGCTGCGCGCGCGCCCCACCGAGGTCGTGAGCGCGCGCTCGCTGTTCGCCGTGTTCGACGACGCGGCCGTCGTCCGCGCGCTGGCGCCCGACATGCGCGCGCTGGCCACCCTGCACACGGGCGTCGGCGTCACCGCGCCGGGCGCCGGCGAGGCGCGTCCCGTCGATTTCGTGTCGCGCTACTTCGCGCCGGGGTTCGGGATCGACGAGGATCCCGTGACGGGTTCGGCGCACTGCACGCTGGCGCCCTACTGGGCCGCGCGGCTGGGCAAGCAGGCGCTGCGCGCGCGCCAGGTCAGCCGGCGCGGCGGCGAGCTGTCCTGCGCGCTCGCCGGCGACCGGGTGCACATCGGCGGCAAGGCGCGCCTGGTGATCACAGGTACACTGGCGTACTGAGGAGGCGGCGATGGACGACTTGCACTGCTCGTTCTGCGGCAAGCGCAAACGTGAGGTGAAGCGGCTGATGTCGGGTCCGCGCGTCTACATCTGCAACGAGTGCGTCGTTCTGTGCCGCGAGATCATCGGCCCGCGCCCGCCGTACGTCGACCGGCCCGGCCCGGAACGCACGACGGAAGACCTGCCGGCGCAGCCGATGCTGCTGCTGGACGAAGAAGACGACGTGACCGCCGAGCGCAAGCCGCCCGACGAGGGGCACTGCTCCTTCTGCAGCAAGGAGAAGCACCGGGTGACCCGGCTGGTCGCCGGTCCGTCCGTCTACATCTGCAACGAGTGCGTCGAGCTGGCCGAGGACATCGTCGCGGCGGACGATTAAAATGGGAACCCTCAAAGTGTTCCCAAACCCTCCCGCGATGTTACGCGGCGAGCAGAGCTCGCCGGCTCCACACGCGATCGCCCGCGCTACGCTTCGGCGGGCTTTGCGGGCGCGTCGGGGTTCTGGTGGAACGGCGCCATGATCGTCGCCAGCAGCGACAGGCCCGCCGCGAGCATGACGATGATGAAGAACCACTGATACCCGACCGCCTTCTGGATATAGCCGCTCACCCATCCGGTCAGCAGCATGCACAGCGCCATGAAGCCGGTCGCGAACGCGTAGTGCGCGGTCTTGTACGGCCCCGGCGCGATCTGCTGCATCATGTAGATCATGTGACCGACGGCGCCGAAGCCCCAGCCGAACTTCTCGATCATCACGACCGCGGAGATGATGTAGATGTTGTCGGTCAGCGTCTGGTTGAGGAACAGGAACGTCGCGTTCGGGACGTTCACGCAAAGGCAGAGAACCAGCAGCGACTTCTTCAGGCCCATTCGAGACACGAACAGTCCGCCCAGGATGGACGCGACCAGAAACGCGAGGGTGCCGAGGCCGTTGACGACGCTCAGCCCCTGGTTGCTGAGACCGAGGCCGCCGTTGGCGCGCGAATCGATGATGAACAGCGGGCCCATCTTGTCGAGCAGGCCCAGGCCGATGCGATAGAAGAACGCGAACGCGATCATCAACACGATCCCCTTCTTGTGGAAGAAGGTGATGATCGCCCGCCAGGTCGTGCGCATCGCGTCGGCGGCGCTCTTGGGCGCGTCCAGCGCCTTGGCGCCGGACGGCAGCATCTTCGCGTGATACAGGCCGGCCAAGAAGGTGACGCCCGCGACGATCAGCAGCACGACCGTCCACGCCGTCGACCAGTTCCCCGTGCTGTCGTGGAGCACACCGGCGAGACCGACGAACGGGCTGCTCGCCAGCAGGAAGCCCATGTTCCAGCACATGCTCTGCACGCCCAGGTATTTCGCCTGGCTCTTCGAGTCCAGCGTCGTGACGTAGACGCCGTCCGAGACGATGTCCTGCGTCGCGCCCGCGAACGCCATCAACAGCAGCAGCACGATGGTTGGCGTGATCCACCCCGTCCCGGGCATCTTGATCGCGAACGCCGTCACCGCGACGATCGCCGCGATCACGAACTGCATCAGCACGACGAAGAACTTCTTCGTCTTGTAGAGCTCCAGCAGCGGCGCCCACAGCGGCTTGAACACGTAGGCCCAACCGAGGTTCGACGACCACTTCGTCGCCTGTTCGTTGTCCATGCCCATGTTCTTGAACATGATGTTCGCGACCGTCGTGGCGGTGACGTAGATCAGCCCCATCGTCAGGTAGCTGCTCGGAACCCAGAGGAACGGGTTCTTGTACGCGGGCGCGGAGACGGCGGGCGCGGCGATCGCGCCTTCGCCAATCGAAGCTGTAGAGGAGGCCATGGGCGGCATCCTATTCACAGCGCCCAAAAGAGGGGGAAGAAAAAAGCGCGCGCGCCCGGAGCGACCTTCCGGTTAAGGTTCGCCTCCATGGTGATGACGGCCAGCAGAAGTCGACACGCAGACGCGAACAGCGCGGTTGAGCTACGCGAAGTGGCGCGCTACCGCGTGATCTACGGCGACACCGACAAGATGGGTTTCGTCTATTACGGAAACTACCTGCGTTACTTCGAGATCGCGCGCAACGAGTTCCTGCGCCAGGCGGGCGCCCGCTATCACGCGTTCGAGGAGCAGCACGGCCTGATGCTGCCCGTGGTCGAGGCGCAGATCCGCTACCGCCGCCCCGCGCGTTACGACGACGAGCTGGCGATCTTCGCCGCGATTCCCGAGGTGCGGGGCGCGTCGGCGCGCTTCGCGTACGAGATCCGCCGCCTGCCCGACGGCGAAGTGCTGGTCGACGGCTACACCGTTCACGCGTGCATCGACGGCGAGGGGCGCGTCGCGCGCATCCCCAGCGAATTGCGTTCCGCCCTCAGCGGGTCAATCGTACAGCCGCTACCGCTTCGAGCACCCGGAACGTGAACGATTCGGTCAGGAACAACTCGACGATGTGCGGATCGTGGGCGGCGTATCCGATCGACAGATCCTGACCGACCGTCAGCTCGTAGTCGCCGCCGCGCACGGACAGCAAGACGCCGCCCTCGATCCCGGGCGCGCGCACCAGCGGCCCGTCGATCACCTGCCCGATCAGGCGCTTGGCCAGCGGGTAACCGTCCTCGCTCGCGCCCAGCACCTGCGCCGTGTACGCCGCGTCCAGCACCAGCGCGTACGGACCGTCGACGCCGGCTTGCCGCAACGTCTCGCTCGCGGTCAGCAGCGCCCGCGGCAGGTGCGTGACATCGGGCGGCAGCTTGTGCGCGTGATGCGGGCTGGCCGGGATGATGCCGACGATGCCGGCTGCGGCCAGGCCATTGAAGATCGCGCTGTCCTCGACCTGCGCGACCTTCTCGGCGGCCGCGACGACCGGACGCAGGTCCGGATCGGGCGCGCCGCGCGCGATCGAATCCAGCTCCGCGATCGGCAGCCGGATCGGCACGCGCAGCTCGATCAGCGGCTGCGCCTGGCGGATGCCGACGTGAACCTGCGGGTCCAGCTCGTCCTTCAGCTTCACCAGCCGCCCCGTGTTGACGGCGGCCAGCGGCCAGCCGTGCGGGCCACGAAAGTCGACGATCCGCCGTCCGGCGAGATTCAGCTTCAGTACGCGGGCTGCCTCCGCGTCGACGGCGGCGAGCGCCGCCGGCAAGATCGGCGCGTGCTCGCGCTTCAGCAGATCGAGCGCCATCACGTCCCGCGCAGGCTGCGAATTCCCAGCGACCCGTCGGCCGAAGTCGCGGCCGGCGCGCCCTCTCCCTCGCCTTTCGCCTCCGCCTCGTCCGCGGCGTCCTCGATGGCGGTGATGTCGGCGTCGGTAAATAGATAGCGGCGGGTGAACCTGTCGAAGGTGGCGTCGTTCCGCCGCAACCATTCCAGGGTCATCATGCCGTGCTCGACCTCTTCGTTGCGGTTGTGGAGCAGCACAGCCTTGAGCGCCGGGTCCGTGCACGCGTCGGCGCGCTGCTGATACCAGTCGATCGCCTCCAGTTCCTCGATCAGCGAGATCAGAGCGCGGTGCAGGTTCCTGGTCCCGTCCGTGAGCAGCTCGGCCGGCTCGTGGAGGCCTTCGTGGCTCATGCGTGGGCGAATATAAGCAGCGGGTTTGCGCCCACCAGATCCGTGACCAATTTGTGTTGGTGGCTCGAATGACTGAATCCCTCGACGATGGCCGCGTCAGTTTCGGGAACCGCGACGAGATAGAGCTCGCAACCGCGACCGATCCGGTGTGCGGCCGCGAGCTGAGGCGCGCCGACGCCGCGGCCGCTATCGATGTGCACGGGACCGTCTACTTCTTCGAATCGCTGGCCTGCCGCGACGCGTTCGCGGCCGATCCGGACCGTTACACCGGCGCCGGGTCGGAGTAAAAGCGCACCTTTCTAAGCAACCCTAGCCGCCCCTAGGTCATCCCAACGATGGGGGTAGAAAATGCTAGGCGTGTTTTTCGCCGTTGCGCTGCCGTTGCTCGCCGCGGATGTCGGGGCGGACCCCGCTCCCACGCCGCCCGGCGCGCCGACGCCCGCCGCCCCGGCGCTGATTCCCCAGCCGGGCGACCGTTTCGCCGATCGGGTCGACAAGATCGACCTTCGCGAGGCGAAGGACGGCAGCGGCGACCTGGTCTACGAAGCGACCAGCTTCAGCGCGCGCATCGCGCGCGACGGA
>Ga0207681_10003030_pt1 | contig 10559 bp, 9 predicted proteins | sample KBSS53metaG_FD_184324 | JGI IMG/M metagenome (GOLD analysis project Ga0207681, IMG submission 184324) | Switchgrass rhizosphere microbial communities from Kellogg Biological Station, Michigan, USA - KBS S5-3 metaG (SPAdes) (version 2) | ecosystem: Host-associated > Plants > Roots > Rhizosphere >... | reverse complement strand
GTAGAGATCGATACGGTCGGTCCGCAGGCGCTTCAGGGATGCCTCGACGACCTTTCTGATGTGTTCGGGGCGGCTGTTGAGCGCGCCGCCGTTGTCCATGTCGAAGCCGAACTTCGTGGCGATCACGACCTTGTCGCGGAAGGGCGCGAGCGCTTCGCCGACGAGATCCTCGCTTGTGAACGGACCGTAGACTTCGGCGGTGTCGAAGAACGTCACCCCTCGGGCATAGGCCGTTCGGATCAGTTCGATGCCCTGGCGCCTGTCCGCGGGCGGCCCGTAGTTCGCGCTGATGCTCATGCAGCCGGCACCGAGCTCCGAGACTTCGAGGGTGCCGAGTTTGCGTTTCTTCATCGGGCTGGCTCCTTTGCGTTCGTGGCTGGCGGCCCATGCGATCGGCGCGACGGCCAACCCGGCGCCGACCAAGGCGGTTCTGGTCAGCAGGTCGCGACGGGTCAGCGCGGTGCCTTCCTGCGAGCTGGACTCACGCGGTGTCGTATTGCAGTTCATTGCGGTTTTTTCCTATGCGTCGACACCAATGTAGGTCGCTGCCTCTGAAAGAAAAACCCCCTAGCAGTGCATGCTTTATGAAGCTAGGCTTCAAACATGAAGCTGAAGCAACTCGACGGCCTGGTCGCTTTTTGGAAGGTCGCTGAGCACCGCGGATTCACCTCCGCAGCTGCCGAGCTGGAGGTATCCCCTTCGGCACTGAGTCAGGCCATCCGGCAATTGGAGGCACGCGTTGGCGTGCTCTTGCTGCACCGGACGACGCGAAGCGTCAGCCTGACGGAAGCGGGCGAGATGTACCTCGCGCGGGTCGGCCCCGCCCTCAGCCAAGTCGTCGAGGCGGGCGAAGAGCTGAACGTTCTTCAGGGCCGGCCTGCCGGCGTCTTGCGTCTCAATGCGGCTCGAATCTCGACGGCGATGGTGCTGCAGCCCATGCTCGCCGGCTTCCTTCGCGAGAACCCGCATGTCCAGCTCGAGCTGACCCACGACGAAGGCTTCGTGGACATCGTCGAGCGTGGCTTCGATGCCGGAATTCGCATGGGCGAAAGTGTCCAGCGCGACATGATCGCCGTCCCCCTCGGCGGGCCGATCACCGTCGCAGTGGTTGCCTCACCCGAATACCTGGGCAGAGTCGCCGCGCCACGACACCCGAACGACCTGGTGCGGCACAACTGCATCCGCTTCCGATTCGCCGGCACCGGCGCGATTCACAAGTGGGAGTTTCAGGTGGACGAGCGAATCGTCGAATTCGAGGTGAAAGGAAACCTGACGATCAGCGACACGGTGTTCAGCGTCGACGCCGCTCTCGAAGGCGTCGGGCTGGCCTATACCTTCGAGCAGCTGGCCCGCCCCCACATCAAGGCCAAGCGCTTGAAGCGCGTCTTGACCCCGTTCTCGCCGACGTTCCCCGGTTTCTATCTGTACTACCCGACCCGGCGCAATCAATCGACAAAGCTGAAGGCGCTGATCGCCTACGCCAGCCGGCAGCGCTAGCCGCGTTGCGGCGCTTGCACATCGGATGGCAGTCCGGTCGCGCTCCCGATGCCCTTCCATTGCGAAAGCTCGGGGATTCGCAAATTCCACCGGCGCGTTTCCCGGAACGTCTAGAGTGGCGTCGATGCCGCCGCTTCGATCGGCGACCGAACCGGAGACCTGCCGCATGCCGAGCTTCCCAGAGCGCGCCACCGTCCGTGAAGTCGGCCTGCGCGACGGGTTGCAGAGCATCCGCACCGTCCTGCCGACCGAGCGCAAGAAGGCGTGGATTCGCGCCGCCCACGGCGCCGGCCAGCGCGAGATCGAGGTCGGCTCGTTCGTTCCGGTGAAGCTCGTGCCGCAGCTCGCCGACACCGCCGAGCTGGTCGAGTACGCGAAGACGCTGCCGGGCCTCGTCGTCTCGGTCCTGGTGCCGAACCTGAAGGGCGCCGAGCGCGCGCTCGCGAGCGGCGCCGACCTGATGCTCCTGCCGCTTTCGGCGAGCCGCGCGCATAGCCTCGCGAACCTCAGGAAGACCCCCGACGAAGTGATCGCCGAGGCCGGCCGGATCCGGGCCGCTCGCGACGCGGCCGGCGCGAAGACGCTGATCGAGGGCGGCATCGGCACCGCCTTCGGCTGCACGATCCAGGGCGAGGTGAAGGAAAGCGAGGTGCTGCGCTGCCTGCAGGGCCTGCTCGACGCCGGCGTCGACCGCGTCAGCATCGCCGACACGGTCGGCTTCGCCGGCCCGGGCGCGGTGCGCGGCCTGTTCGAGCAGGCGCGCAAGGTCGCCGGCGAGCGCTTCTGCGCGGGCCACTTCCACGACACGCGCGGCCTCGCGCTGGCCAACGTCTACGCGGCGCTCGAGACCGGCGTCGACCGCTTCGACGCCAGCCTCGCGGGAATCGGCGGCTGCCCGTACGCTCCTGGAGCAAGCGGCAACGTCGCCAGCGAGGACCTTGCCTTCATGCTCCAGGGCATGGGAATCGCGACCGGCATCGACATCGAGCGGCTGCTCGCGCTGCGCGCCGACGTCGCCGCCTGGCTCGAGGGCGAAACGCTGCATGGCACGCTCTGGCGCGCCGGCCTGCCGAGCACGATGCCGAGACAGGCGGTTGCCGTGCACGCGAGTGCCGACGCATGAGCGCGCCGCACACCGGCCTGCCGCTCGACGGCATCCGCGTCGTCGAGTTCACGCACATGGTGATGGGCCCGACCTGCGGGATGATCCTCGCCGACCTCGGCGCCGAGGTGATCAAGGTCGAGCCGCCGGGCGGCGACAAGACGAGGAAGCTGCCGGGCCTCGGCATCGGCTTCTTCCGCTCGTTCAACCGCAACAAGAAGAGCGTGGTCGTCGACATCCAGAGCGAGGCCGGCCGGGCCACCGCCAGGGAGCTGATCGGCACCGCCGACGTCGTCCTCGAGAACTTCCGCCCCGGCCTGATGGCGTCGCTCGGCCTCGACCACGCCTCGCTCGAGGCCGAGTTTCCGCATTTGATCTTTGTCTCGCACAAGGGGTTCCTGCCCGGGCCGTATGAGCATCGCGTCGCCCTCGACGAGGTCGTGCAGATGATGGGCGGGCTGTCGTACATGACCGGCCCGGTCGGCCGGCCGCTGCGCGCGGGCACGTCGGTCAACGACATCATGGGCGGCATGTTCGGCGCGATCGGCGTGCTCGCCGCGCTGCGCGAGCGTGACCGCACCGGCCGCGGCCAGGAAGTGCAAAGCGCGCTGTTCGAGAACTGCGTGTTCCTGTCGGCGCAGAACATGCAGCAGCACCTGATGACCGGCGAGCCGGTGCCGCCGATGCCGTCGCGCGTCTCGTCCTGGAGCGTCTACGACGTCTTCACGCTGAAGGATGACGAGCAACTCTTCATCGGCGCGGTGAGCGACCGCCAGTTCCTGATCCTGTGCCGCGTCCTCGAGGCGCCCGAGCTCGCCGCCGATCCGGCGCTCTCGACCAACGAGCAGCGCGTCGCGGTGCGGCCGGAGCTCCTGAAGAAGCTCGCCGAGATCCTGCGCCACCACGACGTCGCCGAGCTGGTGCCCAAGCTCGAGGCCGCGGGCCTGCCGTACGCGCCGATCGTCAAGCCCGAGCAGCTCGTCCACGACCCGCACCTGAAGGAAAGCGGCGGCCTCGTGCCGATGCAGACCGAAGACGGCGGCACGACCGACGTCGTCCTCCTGCCGATCACGCTCGGCGGTCGTCGCCCCGGGGTTCGTCGGCCGCTGCCGCGGATCGGCGAACATACGGACGAGATCCTCGCCTCCCTGCCCAGCCGGCGCGCCAAGCGCTGAGCGAAAGAATCCATGGCCCTCTACCGCATCGACGACAAGGCGCCGCAGGTCGCAGCCTCGGCCTACATCGCCGCGGAAGCGACGCTGATCGGCGCGATCAGCGTCGGCGAGCGCGTGACCATCCTGGCCGGCGCGGTGGTCCGCGCCGACAACGAGCCGATCGCGATCGGCGACGAGAGCAACGTCCAGGAAGGCGCCGTCCTGCACGCCGACCCCGGCTTTCCCCTGACGATCGGCGCCCGCGTCACCGTCGGCCACCAGGCGATGCTGCACGGCTGCACGATCGGCGACGGCGCGCTGATCGGGATCCAGGCGGTGGTGATGAACGGCGCGGTCATCGGCGCGAGCTGCCTGGTTGGCGCCGGCGCTGTCGTCACCGAGGCGAAATCGTTTCCGCCGCGCTCGCTCGTCCTCGGCGCGCCGGCCAAGGTGGTGCGGACGCTGACCGACGCCGACATCGCCAACCTCGAGCGCGCGGCGTCGGGCTACGTCGAGCGCGGCGCGCACTTCCGCACTCACCTCGAGCGCGTCGGCTGAAACCGGGCGACGACGGCGCGAGCGAAGGAGAACTGCATGGCTGATCTGTTCGAGAACCCGATGGGCCTGATGGGCTTCGAGTTCGTCGAGTTCGCGTCGCCCCAGCCGGGAACGCTCGAGCCGGTGTTCGAGAAGCTCGGCTTCAGCCTCGTTGCCAAGCACCGCTCGAAGGACGTCGTCCTGTTCCGCCAGGGCGACATCAACTTCATCGTCAACCGCGAGCCGAAGAGCTACGCCGGCTACTTCGCCGCCGAGCACGGACCGTCGGCGTGCGGGCTCGCGTTTCGCGTCCGCGACTCGCACCAGGCGTACTCGCGCGCGCTCGAGCTCGGCGCGCAGCCGCTCGAGATGCCGACCGGGCCGATGGAGCTCCGCCTGCCGGCGATCAAGGGCATCGGCGGCGCGCCGCTCTACCTGATCGACCGCTTCGAGGACGGCAAGTCGATCTACGATATCGACTTCGAGTTCCTGCCCGGCGTCGACCGGCGCCCGGTCGGCCACGGCCTGAAGACGCTCGACCACCTGACGCACAACGTCTACCGAGGCCGGATGGCGTTCTGGGCGAATTTCTACGAGCGCCTGTTCAACTTCCGCGAGATCCGCTACTTCGACATCCAGGGCGAGTACACCGGCCTGACGTCGAAGGCGATGACCGCGCCCGACGGCAAGATCCGCATCCCGCTGAACGAGGAATCGAAGAAGGGATCCGGGCAGATCGAAGAGTTCCTGATGAAGTTCAACGGCGAGGGGATCCAGCACGTCGCCCTCCTCACCGACGACCTGCTCGCGACGATCGACAAGCTCTCGCTCGCCGGCGTGCCGCTGCTGGCGGCGCCGAACGACGTCTACTACGAGATGCTCGAGCAGCGCCTGCCCGGCCACGGCGAGAACGTTGCCGCGCTGAAGACGCGCGGCATCCTCGTCGACGGCAGCACCGAGGGCGGCAAACCGCGCCTCTTGCTGCAGATCTTCTCGGAGACCGTCCTCGGCCCGGTCTTCTTCGAATTCATCCAGCGAAAGGGCGACGAAGGCTTCGGCGAGGGCAACTTCAAGGCGCTGTTCGAATCGATCGAGCGCGACCAGGTGCGCCGCGGCGTGCTCGAGACGTCATGAGCTCGCCCGACCTCGAGTACCAATCGGGCTTCGGCAACGAGTTCGCCACCGAAGCGCTGCCCGGCGCGCTGCCGGTCGGCCGCAACTCGCCGCAGCGCGCGCCGTACGGCCTCTACGCCGAGCAGCTGAGCGGCACCGCGTTCACCGCGCCGCGCGCCGACAACCGGAGGTCATGGCTCTACCGGATCCGCCCGTCGGCGATGCACGAGCCGTTCGCGCGCATCGACGACGGCCGCGTCGTCAGCGCGTTCGACGACGTCGAGGCGACGCCCAACCAGCTGCGCTGGAACCCGTTGCCGATGCCGAGCGAACCGACCGACTTCATCGACGGCCTGGTGACGATGGCGGGAAGCGGCGGCCCGCATGCGCAGACCGGCGCGGCGGCGCACGTCTACGCCGCGAATCGCTCGATGCAGCACCGCGCGTTCTACGACGCCGATGGCGAACTGCTGATCGTCCCGCAGCAGGGGCGGCAACGCTTCGTCACCGAGCTCGGCACGATCGACGCCGAGCCGCAGGAGATCGTCGTCATCCCGCGCGGCGTGCGCTTTCGCGTCGAGCTGCTCGAGGGTGCAGGCCGCGGCTACGTGTGCGAGAACTTCGGCGCCAATTTCCGCCTGCCCGACCTCGGTCCGATCGGCTCGAACGGCCTCGCCAACCCGCGCGACTTCCTGGCGCCGGTCGCCCGCTTCGAGGACGTCGAGGGGCCGCACTGGCTGGTCGCGAAGTTCCAGGGCCACCTCTGGTCGGCGCGGATGGACCACTCGCCGTTCGACGTCGTCGCCTGGCACGGCAACTACGCGCCGTACAAGTACGACCTGCGCCGGTTCAACGCGATCGGGTCGATCACCTACGACCATCCCGACCCGTCGATCTTCCTGGTCCTCCACAGCGCATCGGACACGCCCGGCGTCAGCAACCTCGACTTCGTCGCCTTCGCGCCGCGCACGCTCGTCATGCGCGACACCTTTCGGCCGCCCTGGTTCCATCGCAACATCGCGAGCGAGTTCATGGGCCTCGTCCACGGCGTCTACGACGCCAAGGCCGAAGGGTTCGTTCCCGGCGGGGCGAGCCTGCACAACAGCATGACCGGGCACGGCCCCGACGCGGAGACGTTCGACAAGGCGAGCCGCGCCGACACGTCGAAGGCCGACGTCATCGCCGACACGATGGCGTTCATGTTCGAGTCGCGCGCGGTCTGGCGGCCGACGCTCCAGGCGATCGACTCGGCCGAGCTGCAGGACGACTATTTCCGTTGCTGGCAGGGCCTGCAAAAGCACTTCGACCCGGGCCGCCGCTGAGAGCGCTCGCGGCGCGAATCAGCCCAGACCGAAGAACTCGCGCAGCGCGGCGCGGTACTGCTCGGCGCCGCGCCAGCTCGTCGTCGTGTGGGTGCCGCCCTCGATGAGGAGGAACCGCTTCGCCGCCGTGGCGCGCTCGTAGAGGAGGCGGCCGAAGCGCGACGGCACGAGCGAATCGTCGCTGCCGTGGACGACCAGGAGCGGCGCCTTGATGCGCGGCACCGTCGCGAGCGAATCGAAGCGCTCGGTGATCAGCATCGAGATCGGCAGCCAGCCGTACTTGAAGGTGCCGAACATGTCGCGGATCGACGTGAACGTACCTTCGACGATGACGCCGCGCGGGCCGGCTTCCTCGGGCTGGTCGGCGAGGCGCGCCGCCAGCTGCACGGCGATCGCGCCGCCGAGCGAGTGGCCGAAGATATAGCGGGCGCTGTCGGGATGGCGCTCGGCGAGCCAGTGCCAGGCCGCCGCCGCGTCCTCGATCGACTACCGCGGCTTCGGCAGCTCGTCGGTGCTCGCGCCGAAGCCGCGGTAGTCGATCGCCAGCACCGAGAAGCCGAGCTCGCGCATCTGCTCGATGCGAAAGACGCTGCGCCCCAGGTACTGGCGCGCGCCGTGCAGGAAGAGCATCAGCGGCGCCTTCGGGTCGGCGTTGGCGGCATAGAGCGCGTGGAGGCGGATCTTGCGCCCGGTCGACGGCGAGACGTGATCGATCCAGACGCTGTCCATGTCTTCGGCGCGAGCGACCGCGGCGAGGTCGTCGGCATTCGCGGCTGGAACGGGCGTCGCCTGGAAGATCCACTTGCGCTGCTGCGTGCCGAGGCTGGCCCAGCCTGCGGAGAGGCCACCGGCAGCGAGCAGCATCGCTGCGGCAGCGAGTCCGACGCGGCGGCTCGGCAGCGCGCGCAGGCCCAGGCCGACTGCTTTGCTCGCGGGCTCCATCGGTTCCATCGCTCCAATCTCCATCGTCGGCGCCATGCCGCGCAACCCCGTGAAGAAGGGGGTCGCGTGCCGTTCAGCAAGTCGCTCGTCGATTTTTAACGCCACGAGGCAACGTCCGGCAGACAGGGAAGACGTTGTCGGACACGAAGTCGCCTCGCGCCGGCGTTGAATGAACGCCATCACCTACAGCTGTTGCTACCAAGCAAACGACGCGCCATGAACAAGTTACTGAAACCTCTTCTCGGCATCGCTGCCGTCGCCTTCGCTGCCCACGCATCGGCGCAGATCACGTTCTACGAAGGAGAAGGCTTCCGGGGTCGCACGTTCGCGGCCAACGGGGAAGTCAGGAATTTCCAGGAGACGGGCTTCAACGACCGCGCCTCGTCGGTCGTCGTCGATCGCGGCCGCTGGGAAGTGTGCGAGGACGCGCGCTTCAAGGGCCGCTGCGTCGTCCTGCGGCGCGGCGCCTACGACTCGCTGCGCGGGATGGGAATGGAGAACCGCATCTCGTCCGTGCGCCGCGTCGACGATCACCGCCAATACGACAACGAAGTGCCGTACTCGCTCGCCGAGCCGAACTACGAGCACCGCCGCATCCCGCGCGAGCGAGTGCGCGAAGTCCCGATCACCTCGGCGCGCGCCGTCATGGGCCCGCCCGAGCAGCGTTGCTGGGTCGAGCGCAGCCAGGTCGGCGAGCGGCGCGATCTGAACGTGCCGGGCGCGATCATCGGCGGCGTTCTCGGCGGCATCCTCGGCCACCAGGTCGGCGGCGGCACCGGCAAGACCGTCGCGACGATCGGTGGCGCGGTCGGCGGCGGCGCGCTCGGCGCCAACATCGACCGGATCCGCGACCCGCAATCGGGGCAGGACGTCCGCCGCTGCGAGAACGTCGCCGGCCAGACGCCGCAGTACTGGGACGTGACCTACAACTACGGCGGCGTCCAGCACCGCGTGCAGATGACGGCCCAACCCGGTCCGACCATCATGGTCAACGACCGCGGCGAGCCGCGCCTCTGATCGAGAGGTCGGCAGCCGTCGATCAGGTCATCACGGACGGGGCCTTGCGCCCCGTTCGTTCGCGCACGCCCGCGATTCGATCGGCGATTTCGACGAGCGACGCCAGCGCCGTCTGGGTCTCGACGTCTTGCCGGGCCGGGTCGGGCTCGAAGCGCTCGAGGTAGATCCTGAGCGTCGCGCCTTCGGTGCCGGTTCCCGACAAGCGAAAGACGATCCGCGCATCGTCGTCGAAGAAGATGCGGATGCCCTGTTGCGTCGTCACCGAGCCGTCGACGGGATCGGTGTAGGCGAAGTCGTCGGCGGCGACGACGGTCGAGCGGTCGCCGTCGCCGCGCTCGAACGATCGCCCCGGCAACGATGCGATCTGCGCGCGCAGGTCGGCGATCAATGCGTTCGCGGCGGCTGCATCGATGCCTTCGTAGTCGTGGCGTGAATAGATGTCGCGGCCGAAGCGACGCCAATGGTCGCGGACGATCGACTCGACCGATTCGCCCGGCCGCTCGGCGAGCACGTTGAGCCAGAACAGAACCGCCCAGACGCCGTCCTTCTCGCGCACGTGGTCCGAGCCGGTGCCCGCGCTCTCCTCGCCACAGATCGTCGCCAGGCCGGCGTCGAGCAGGTTGCCGAAGAATTTCCAGCCGGTCGGCGTCTCGTGGCACGCCACGCCGAGCGCGGCGGCGACGCGGTCGGCGGCGCGGCTCGTCGGCATCGAGCGCGCGATGCCCTTCAGCGCCTTGGCGTAGCCGGGAACGAGGTGCGCGTTGGCGGCAAGGACGGCGAGGCTGTCGCTCGGCGTCACCACGAAGCGACGGCCGACGATCATGTTGCGATCGCCGTCGCCGTCGCTGGCGGCGCCGAAGTCGGGCGCGCCGCTGGCGAACATCGCCGCGATCAGGTCGGCGGCGTAGATCGGGTTCGGATCGGGATGGCCGCCGCCGAAGTCGGGCAGCGGCGTCGCGGCGACGACGCTCGCCGGCGGCGCGCCGAGCCGGCGCACGAAGATCTCCTCCGCGTACGGGCCGGTGACGGCGTGCATCGCATCGAAGCGCATGCGGAAGTCGCCTCGCTGCAGCAGCCGCGCGACGGCGGGGAAGTCGAACAGGCGCGCGAGCAGCTCGGCGTACTCGGCGACCGGATCGAAGACCTCGACGATCGTCTCGCCGAGCCGCACGGTGCCGATCGTCGCAAGGTCGACCTCGGCGCGAGCGAGCGTCCGATAGCGCTCGATCCGCTCACTGCAGCGCCAGATCGACTCGGTGAGCTTCTCGGGCGCCGGGCCGCCGTTGGCGGTATTGAACTTGATGCCGAAATCGCCGTCGGGGCCGCCGGGGTTGTGGCTCGCCGACAGGATGATCGCGCCGAAGGCAGCGCGCGCGCGAACGACGCAGCTCGCCGCCGGCGTCGACAGGATGCCGGCGCGCCCGACCAAGACGCGGCCGAAGCCGTTGGCCGCCGCCATGCGGACGATCGTGCCGATCGCGACGTCGTTGTGGAAGCGGCCGTCGCCGCCGACGACGAGCGTGCTGCCGGCGAAGCCGGTCAACGAATCGAAGATCGATTGGACGAAGTTCTCGAGATAGTGCGGTTGCTGGAACACCGCGACCTTCTTGCGCAGCCCGGAAGTGCCCGGTCGCTGATCGGCGAAGGGGCGGGTGGCGATGGTCAGGATGTCGCTCATGTCGGATCGGGGGCGCGCCTCTCCGCGCGGAGGCATGCGAAAAGTGTCGCCGATACTGCGCCCCCATGTCGGCGCTGGCCTTCGTCGTCAGCGCGCCGCTCTGGCTGGCCCTGCTTCGCGCGATCGGCCAGGGCTCAAACGCGGATTTGGCCGCCACGGCGCCTTTGGCCATACTCCGCGTGTCGCAAATTCTGGGC
>Ga0207681_10003029_pt1 | contig 10560 bp, 7 predicted proteins | sample KBSS53metaG_FD_184324 | JGI IMG/M metagenome (GOLD analysis project Ga0207681, IMG submission 184324) | Switchgrass rhizosphere microbial communities from Kellogg Biological Station, Michigan, USA - KBS S5-3 metaG (SPAdes) (version 2) | ecosystem: Host-associated > Plants > Roots > Rhizosphere >... | reverse complement strand
GGAAAACATCGAAACCTCAACCTGTCCAGCCTTTGGCCCAACCGATTACGATAAAACTTGAGACGCCGCAGTTAGTCTTGCCAGCCCAGGTATCGCCCCAAACACCGGAGGAAAAAAAGCCTGCGCGGTCTCCCGACATTCCTCGCACAGCGGCCGTCGACTTCGTTCCACGTCGCGACAAAGACGGACGAGACATTCTCACTCAACTAAAAGAGAGGCTTACACCAAAGAGCAATCATTTGGTCGTCCTCTGGGGGCCGGGTGGAGTGGGTAAAACGAGGATTGCGAATGAGGCCGCTCGCTCATTAAAGGAAGCGTTTGAAAACCAAGTTGTCTGGGTCAGCGCCGACGGCCTCTCAGACTTTGGACTTAATACGCTACTCGATGGAATTGCGACGCAGCTCGACCGTAAAGACCTGCGTCAACTTGCTCCGGAACCGAAGAAGGAACAAGTGCGCGAATTGATTGCGTCTGCTTCGCCACTAATAGTCCTGGATAACTTTGAAACCATAGATGCCGAAGAACAAAAGCTTTGCACCAGTTTCCTCGCGCAAGAGGCGTCTTGTCCGGCGCTCATTACTACGCGATGGATGATAGCTTCCAACTATGCTCACAACATTTCAATCGATGCCATGTCGATGAGCGAAGCGCACAAGTTCCTGGAAGAATTAGTTGCACAGGCTCCTGATGTGCAACCTTTTAACGAAACAACCCGGAATCGAATAATTGAAAGATCGACTGCCAATCCGCTCGTCATGCAGTGGGTCGTACAACAGATCGTTTTGACCGAGGAGCCAGAGGTTGTGTTGGACAATCTATCGCAAGGCGAAGGGGACGCGGCGGAACGCGTTTTCGATAATTCATTCGAGTTGCCTTATCTGGGGGATGATGGCCGGGCTGTGTTGCTTGCGCTGTCCTTGTTTAGTCCAAGCGCTTCCCGTGAATCATTGGCGGAGGTAGCAGGTTTCGGTGAGGATTTAGAGCGCTTGAACTTAGCAGTGAAATCCCTCGGCGCTTTGCGTTTGGTGAAAACAAGAGACAGTGGCAAGCGGTTGCTTATTGAAGGACTCACTCGCGAGTTGGCGAAAGCCCGATTAGCGAGAGATGGGCAGGCTGACGATTACCGCAGACGATTTATTTCTTATTTTGTGAGTTACTCCAAAGCACATGCGCAACCGACATCAGAAGACTATGAGGCATTGGAGATTGACAGAGAAAACGTAATGAGCGCCGCGGAGGGAGCTATTGATCTGAAAGATTGGGAAAGCGTTCAAGCGGTTGCGTACGTGTTAGGTTTACCTGCAAGCGGAATGTTAAGCATGCATGGTTATTGGGATCAAGCGATAAGACTAAACGAACAAGCAGTAAAGGCAGCATTCGAATCAGCATCGGAGAATAGAGTCGCGAACTTCAAGCATAACCTCGCAGTGATGTACGCGAATCGAGGCGAACTGGACAAAGCGCGGCTGCTCTCCACCGAGAGCTTAGAGATCGCCAAGAGACTCGGCAATGCGGGCAGCATAGCGATCAGCCTGCACCAATTAGCGAAGCTTGAGCAAGGTCAAGGTGAGTTAGAGGAAGCTCGGCGGCTCTACACCGAGAGTCTGGAAATCAAGAAGGGGCTGGGCAATCAGAACGGCATAGCCACCACCCTGCACCAACTAGCGATACTCACCCACGGTCAAGGTGAGTTAGAGGAAGCGCGGCGGCTCTACACTGAGAGCTTGGAGATCTTTAAGAGGCTCGGCAATCAGTACGGCATAGCCACCAGCCTGCACCAATTAGCAATTCTCGCTCAAGATCAAGGTGAGTTAGAGGAGGCGCAACGACTCTATACCGAGAGCTTGGGGATCGCTAAGAGGTTGGGCCATCAGTACGGCATAGCCCTCAGCCTGCACCAATTAGCGATGCTTGCCCAAAGTCAAGGTGGACTAGAGGAAGCGCGACGGCTCTACACTGAGAGCTTGGAGATCGCTAAGAGACTGGGCGATCAGGACGGCATAGCCTTCGGCCTGCATCAGTTGGGAAGGCTTGAAGAGCTGGAAGAGAGGAAAGGAGAAGCGGCCAAGCTGTTTCGCGAGGCGCTGACCATCTGGGACAAACTCAAGTCACCCGAGGCTGAACTCGGGCGACGAAGTTTGGGGCGCGTGACGCGCAAGTCTTCGTGAAAAGACTATTCGCGCTTTAGTCGTCTGCGAACTGGAGCGAGACAAGTTTGATTGAGTGTTTCGCAACTGGAGGCGCCAAGCCGCCGCTGAACCAAAGCGCTGACAGGTCAGCGCACTCCAAAGTTTCAGCGCGCTCTGAGAGGTTTCTTATACTCGCGAGATTTGCACAAAAAGTGCTCGACATCAGAACCGAGAGCGGTAGCGACCGGCAAAATACTCTTCAAGCGTATTGCCAATCTCTTCGTTTTATCAGGTTGAATCTTTGGCCGGTCGCTACCGCTCCCGGTTCTGATGCGGCTACTGCCATACGTTTATTTGCTTTTTGTCCAAAGCCTACTCTCGAAATCCGGAGTTCTTTTCTTCAACTGTCGGATCGAACGTGGGTGGGATGCGGAGCTCGCCCTCCTCAAAGTAAAACTCCTTGACGACCTCAACCTCCAAAGGCTTCGCGTTGCTGCCGGGCACGAGCTTGCCATCGGTGCCGGCGAGTTGTGACATGCCTAAAACGTTCTGACCTTCCTTCAACCTGGTCTTGGCGGTGTTTGGTCTGCCGGCAAAGGTGGCCTTGATTCCATTCGCCAGTTGCTCATCGGTAAACTGCGGTCCCCCCTTCACCTTCACACTGATAACTTGATCGAAGTCTGGCGGTCCGGCGATGAAGTGGGCCATGAAGACTTCCGTGCCTTTGCCGAACAGGATGTACTGCAGTTGAGTTGGCTTCGCCGCGCCGGGCGTGAACTTGTGGAAGTGGACGACGCGCGTGACGTTCACATCAAACAAACCGCCCGCGGGAGGCTTGGCGGGAAATGGCTCCATGAAGCCGAAGAGCGGCGTGTTCTCGCGTTCGAGGTGACCGCGAAAGACAGTGTTGCCGCGAAACGTCTTCAGCGCCTTGCCCTTCGGATCCACATCCGGCAGCACGAAGAGCGCCGGGTTGATCGTGTACATCTTCTCGCTCGCATGACCGGCGCGATCAGCCGCGTAAGTTTCTGTCAGGTTCTTTGCGCCGTCGGCAAAAGTCGCTTCGAGAATTACCTGGTAACGATGCGGCGAGCTGAACTCGACTCGTCGTTTGTCAGTAAAGCCGTCGAACATCGGGAGGTGCGACAGGTAAACGGTCTGCTGGCCCACCACCAGCATGTTATGTGTGCGCGGCTGGTCCAGCGGCGGAAGAGTTGGCGGGAATAGACCCGCGGCCAACAAAGGTTGTTCCTTCAACCCGAACCTGACAAAGCCCAGGCCGGCAGCGGCGGCGGCAGCGTTTTTCAGAAACTCTCGGCGGTTGTTGTTGTGATTGATCTTGCTCATGAGCGGGAACTCCTTATGAAGGTCCTTAGGTGGACGATGAAGCATGAAATTATGCCTACACTAGTAATGCGGCGATGTGCCGTTTCCTTTCAGTTGTACTGGCGTAGCCGTCTATCGCCCGCTTAGCGGGCTCATGGAATATTGGGTTGCTTGGTCCGGGGGTGGCGCGCTGCGCGCTTACCCCCGGCTACTCTCTGTCACCGCTACGCGGTGAAGACTTGTCACCCGCTTCGCGGGCTCGTGGTTCGCTGCGCCTGGGGCGGACACGCAGGTCCGCCCCTACAAACAGGGCAGTAGCGACGGCGAGGTGTAAGCCTGGAGTCGCGTGAGGTAGAATTAGTCTGGTTGGACGCGCATGACTACTCCACGCAACAATCTCTCGAATTCCAAATTCATCCGACCCAAAAACCTAATCTAACTGAGACAGCTATGACTGCTGACGCCAGCGAACAAAAGCAAATGAACTCCACGACGCGCGTCGAGTCTGACTCGATGGGCGAGATTGAAGTGCCTGCCGACAAGTACTGGGGCGCGCAAACGCAGCGCTCGTTACTTCACTTCAACATCGGCTACGACGTGATGCCCCGCGAGATGATTCGCGCGCTCGGCATCCTCAAGAAAGCCGCGGCGCTCGTGAACCAGGACCTGGGAAAACTTCCGGAAGATAAAGCGAAGCTGATCGTACAGGCGTGTAACGAAGTTATCGAAGGCAAACTCGACGAGCACTTCCCGCTTCGCGTTTGGCAAACCGGCAGCGGCACGCAAACCAACATGAACGCGAACGAAGTGATCTCAAATCGCGCGATTGAGATCGCCGGCGGCGTGATGGGCAGCAAGCGTCCCGTTCATCCTAACGACGATGTGAACATGTCGCAGTCTTCGAACGACACGTTCCCGACGGCGATGTACATTGCCGGCGCCGAGCAGTTACACAAACTCGTCCCGGCGATTCAGGAAGTTCACGATGCGATTGACGCGAAGGCTGAGGAGTTCAAAGACGTAGTCAAGATTGGACGCACGCACCTGCAGGATGCGACGCCGTTGACTGTCGGGCAGGAAATGTCGGGCTGGGCCAGCCTGATTGAAAGGGATATCGAGCGACTAAAATTGGCAGAACCCGGTTTGTACGATCTGGCGATCGGCGGGACTGCGGTGGGCACCGGTCTAAACTCTCATCCGGAGTTCGGTGAACGCGCGGCGCAGAAAATTGCGGAACTAACCGGGCTGCCGTTCAAGTCGCACCCAAATAAGTTTGCGGCCCTGTCTGCGCATGACGAGATTGTTTTCGCGAGTGGCGCGCTGAAAACGCTGGCGGCGTCGCTAATGAAGATTGCGAACGACATCCGCTGGCTGGCTTCGGGTCCGCGCTGCGGTTTGGGCGAACTGGTGCTGCCGGAAAATGAACCCGGATCGTCGATCATGCCGGGGAAAGTTAACCCGACGCAGAGTGAAGCGATGACCATGGTTTGCGCGCAGGTGTTTGGCAACGACGCGGCCATCACTTACGGTGGCTCGCAGGGAAATTTTGAATTGAACGTTTACAAGCCGCTAATGATTCATAACTTCCTGCATTCGATTCGACTGCTGCATGACGCGTCGCACGGCTTCGTCAAGTATTGCATTGCCGGCATTGAGCTCAATCGCGAACAGATTGACGAACACGTGCGGCATTCGCTGATGTTGGTTACCGCGCTCAACCCGCACATTGGTTACGATAAGGCGGCGCAGGTGGCGAAGAACGCGCACAAGCAAGGAATCAGCCTGCGCGAATCGGCGATGGCGCTGGGCTTCCTGAGCGGCGAGGACTTCGACAGGTTCGTAAAGCCGGAAGAGATGACGCATCCTTAAAGCCGCAGAGCGGCGTGAAAAGTTTCAAGTTTCAAGTTCCAGGTTTCAAGTTCAAAGCTAAGCTCGATGGTGATTTTGAAGCTCTAATGGTTCTCTAAGAAGATTCGGGAAATAGTCAGGTTCTGAACTTGAAACTTGAAACTTGAAACTTGAACTTTTTACTAAGTCCTCACTTTTTGAAGGGACGAGAATTGCCGGATCGAAACGATCGAGTTAAGGAAAACGTGCCGGGCGCATATTACGTCGATTCAACCTGCATCGACTGTGACGTGTGTCGCGACACGGCGCCGGAAAATTTTCGCCGCTCGGATGCGAACAGCTATTCGTTTGTGTACAAGCAACCGCTCACCGAGGAAGAACTCGCGGCGTGTGAAGAAGCAGTGCTGTGTTGTCCGGTGGAAGCTATTGGGAACGATGGGTGAATGTCATTCCGTCTGCAAGGCGAAGAAATTTTCCATATATCATTTTAAATTTCTCATTTGTCATCGGCCGAAATTTATTCAGGACCTTGTTTAGAAAGGCACTTGTGCCCCTCCGATGCAGACGGAGAAGTCCGCTTTCTAGACGATGGGTTTGCTGGTTTGTTGTTTCCGGCGATGGAAAATGAAAAATCTCAAATGAGAAATGGAAATTTTTTTCTTAGTATTGACAAATAAAAATCTTCACCGTTCCGTCCTCGACGAAAACCTCATAAGTCTCGATCGTCTCCGTCACGGTAAGGCATTCGCCGGTGCGCACGTCGAATTGCCAGCCGTGCAATTCGCATTCAATTATGTGATCGCAAAGATGGCCTGCGGCCAGCGGTGCTCCCTTATGAGGGCAAAAGTTTTCAGTGGCATAGAATTCGCCGTTGACCTTGAAGAGAGCGAGCTCGCGCCCGGTTGGAAGTTCTATCGTTTTGCAGGTCCCATCAGGCAAGTCCGCGATTCGGCCCGCGTCAAATGCTTTGCGAGCCTCCGGCGATGGCTCGGAGTTTGTGTTGTTAGTATCGATTGACTGCATTTGCATGAATCGTAACAAAACAGCTTTGAAGGTTAAAGAATAGGGTGTTTGGACTCGATGTATTTCGGCTCCGTAGGAGCCAAATGTTTTATAGTTTCACGCGCTGATTCTTTTTTACGCTCTGGTGGAGCGCGACAAAGGTTTCGCTCCTCTGGAGCGAGGTGTTAAGAATAATGCCAGTGCTATAAACATTTCGCCTCTACGAGGCGAGGAAGGTTGCGGAGGCGAGGAAATCAGACATGAAAACTAAATTAATAACCATCTCCGGCAGCCTTGCGCTGCTCCTACTGCTGACGGCCCAGGTCTTTGCAAAAGAATTAACCGTGAGAGGTCATTTGCAGAGAACTGTCGAAGCAGGTGGTTGGGTAATCAATGCCGGTAATCAAAAATATCTAATCCTGAATGCGCAACGATTTCAAAATGAGAAGTGGTTTGCGGAAACGAGCGAAGTGGAAGCCGTTGGCGAAACCAAATCCGGCGTGGTGACGATCTACATGGAGGGCACTCCCTTTGAAGTGCGCACGATGCGCCCTTTAGCAGCGAGCGGTTCCGGCGAAAATCAAAACGAGCCAAGAGGTCTCACCAAAGTGATGGTCACCGGCGACTCGATAGTGCAGGCGCAGCCGGATACCGCGATCCTGACAGTCTCAGTTGTTACCCAGGGCCGTCGCGCACTGGACGCACAACAAGAGAATGCGACGAGGAGCGACGCGGTAGTGCGCGCGCTGAAAGCCGCCGCCGGAGCGAATGCTGAAGTGAAGACAAGCGGCTACAGCTTGCAACCGATCCGCGTTTACAAAGAGGGCCAGCCGCCAACCATCACCGGTTACGAAGCGCGCAACAGCGTTACCGTCACCATGCCTGACCTGACGAAGGTGGGCGCGGTGATCGATGCAACCGCCCAGGCTGGGGCAAACGATGTGGCCGGCATCGCGTTCACGCTGAGACAGGACCGCGCGGCGCGCGATCAGGCGTTGGCGGAAGCGACGCGCGAAGCGATGAGCAAAGCACAAGTGATCGCCAGGGCACTGGGAGGAAGAGTAACGCGCGTAGTTGAAGTGCAGGAGGCCGGGGTGGAAAGGCCGCGACCGATCTATGCGGACCAGATGCAAATGAGGACCATGGCGGCGGCGCCGACACCGATTGAAGTTGGCTCGCTGGAAATAACTTCGCGCGTGCAGCTCGTGGCGGAAGTTGAAGGCGGCCCGCAGTGATGGCGGAAAGGGTCCGCAGATTACGCAGACACTAAACATTAGAACCGAGAGCGGTAGCGAGCGCCCGAACACTCTCGTTTCGTAATAAGTTCTTTGGCAAGCTTCATCTTTTGAAGTTGGAGTCTTTAGCCGGTCGCTACCGCTCTCGGTTCTGATGTTTAGTGTCTGTGTAATCTGCGTAATCGGTGGATAAGTCAAAGGTCTTTTTTTTCGTAACACCAGGAAGGGGAAAATTATGGCAAGACATTACAACGACTTCGATGATGACCGTGAACCACTCGCGCGCCGCGATCGCTTCGCGCGCGAACAACCCTGGAACTACAGCCGTCCTTATTCCGGCGGCCGTCTGGAAAACGATTACCCGCAGCGCGACTCTGGTCAGGGACGCTTCGGCGAGCGCGCCGGCTACCAGACCGACGAGCCTCGTTACAATCAATACTCCGATCAATACCGGCAGGACGATTATCGCCGTCCAACCTACGACGGCCGCGATCGCGAGACTGGCTGGCGCGGCGGAGAGATGGATTACCAATCGCGTTCACGCTATGTCGAAAGCGCCGGCCGTTCACGGCTGCGCGTGAGAGACATCATGACGCGCAGCCTGGCGGTGGCCGGGCGCGACACCACCCTACACGATGTAGCGATGATGATGAAGGAAGAAGACACCGGCGTGATTCCGGTTGTTGAATTCCGCAGCCACGGCAACGGCGGCGGCAACGGCAGAACCGAAGCCGGCGTCAACCCGGCAAATTACAGTCACGGAAAATTGCTCGGCTTGATCACGGATCGCGACGTAGTGATTCGCGCGGTGGCCGAAGGGAAAGACTGCAATGCCACACGGGCTGAAGACGTGATGTCGACTGACGTGCATACGGCGCGGCCGCATGAGCGGGTGGTCGACGTCATTCGAAAGATGGGTGACAAGCAAGTGCGCCGCATTCCGGTAACCAATGAGAACGGAAACCTGCTGGGTATTGTCTCGATGGGAGACGTCGCAGTGGAGACTGAAGCGGACCGTGAACTTGCCGACGCGCTCGAGGAAATTTCCCGCGGGTCGTCGTTTTGGGGAAAGATATTCGGATAACGGGAAAAGTAAGTTTCAGGTTTCAGGTTTCAAGTTCGGAAAGGATCTCGAACTTGGAACTTGGAACTTGAAACTTTACTGCTCCCCTTCCAAGCTTCTCCGGTTTCCCTTATCCTATAGCTATTCAATTATGCCAAAGCCAACTAGAGAGGTTGCGCTGCTGACCGTAGCGCGCCGCGTTAGACCTTCAGGCCGTTTGTGGAACCCGGCGGCGGACGTGTATCGCTGTCCTGACGGCTGGCTGGTAAAGGTCGACCTTGCCGGGGTGAGCCCGAGCGATTTGAAGATCGAGCTGCTCGAGTCGAGTCTGAGAATACGCGGCTGCCGGCGCGATACGATGGTTCGTGATGGTTTCACTTATCAGCAGATGGAAATTACTTATAGCCAGTTTGAAAAGACCATTCAGTTTCCCTGCGAGATCGAAGAGGCATCGCTCCAGCATGATTATCGCGATGGATTTTTGACTGTGCATCTGCATTGTAAGTAGTGGGCAGTGAGCGGTGAGCAGTAAGCAGTGACCACGTCATGAGTTTCAAGTTTCAGGTTTCAAGTTTCAAGTTGTCCGAACTTGGAACTTGAAACTTGGAACTTGAAACTTTACTACCCGAACGCTCCCGGCTCCGACTTTGCGTGGCGCAGAGTGAAGATTAGAGACGGAACAAACGATGGCAGAAACACCGGACAAAGCAAACTTCGCAACTGAGATCAATACCGCGCAGCAGCCGGCGCAGGCTCCCGTGCAACCGGTGACCGTGCGTCAGCCGGGCGAGCCTTTCGAGATTTCGGTGTTGGCGCTACAGAACACTACGCTCTTCCCGGAAACGGTCGTTCCGTTGGCCATCGGCAGGCCGCGTTCAGTGGCTGCCGTCGAGGCAGCCCTCGCCACCGAAGAAAAGTTGCTTGCCTGCATTACTGTGCGCGCCGAGGAGACGAACACCCAGGATGCGGGCTCCGCTGATCTTTACACGGTGGGCACGCTCACGATGATCAAACGCATGGAACGGCTCGGTGAAACCATGCACATCATTGCGCAGGGCACGGACCGGATTAAGGTGATCGAATGGAAACAGGAGCAGCCGTTTCTGCGCGCCCTGGTGCAGATTCTTCCGGACGTTCAGGTGAGGGACCCGGAAGAAGTTGAAGCTACCAAACGCAATGTGCAGGCGATGGTCCAGGAGGCGCTGGCGCTGCTGCCGAATGTGCCGCCGGAGGTGCGTGTAGCCATGCTTGGCTCAGTCGAGCCGGTGCGCCTGGCTTATTTCCTGGGTTCTATTCTCAATCTCGGTGTCGAGCAGGAACAGAAGATGCTCGAAGCCGAGTCGGCTGACGAGCTGTTGCGCCTGTCCCACGGCTACCTCGCGCGCGAACTGGAGATTATTCAGCTGCGTTCGAAAATTGCGACTGAAGCGCAATCCGAGATGGACAAGTCTCAGCGCGATTACATTCTGCGCCAGCAGATGAAGGCGATTCAGAAGGAGTTGGGCGAAGACGAAGGCGGTGAACAAGCCGAGGCGGCCTTGCTGCGCGAACGGCTTGAAAGCGCCGACCTGCCTGACGAGGTGAGGATCGAAGCAGAGCGCGAGCTGAAACGTCTGGAAAAACTTCCCGCGGCCGCGCCCGATTACCACGTCATCCGCACCTACCTCGATTACGTGCTCGAGTTGCCCTGGAAAAAGTCTTCCGAAGACAAATTGGATCTAACCGAAGCACGGCGGATTCTCGACGAAGATCATTACGGCCTGGAAGATGTGAAAGAGCGCATCCTCGAATTCCTGGCGGTGATAAAACTGCGGCCCGACACGAAGAGTCCAATCCTTTGCTTCGTTGGCCCACCGGGCGTCGGCAAAACTTCCCTCGGGCGTTCGATCGCGCGCGCGCTTGGTCGACAGTTTGAACGCATGTCGCTCGGCGGCATGCGCGACGAAGCTGAGCTGCG
>Ga0207681_10003016_pt1 | contig 10575 bp, 10 predicted proteins | sample KBSS53metaG_FD_184324 | JGI IMG/M metagenome (GOLD analysis project Ga0207681, IMG submission 184324) | Switchgrass rhizosphere microbial communities from Kellogg Biological Station, Michigan, USA - KBS S5-3 metaG (SPAdes) (version 2) | ecosystem: Host-associated > Plants > Roots > Rhizosphere... | reverse complement strand
CAAGAAAAAAATGTCGCAAGAAAATCGGGTGCGATGACGCACTGCTGTTCGGGACACGCGGCAAGTATGTCCCTATAGCTCGTCAGCGACATCCCTGTCGCTGACGGTCCCCAACAGCAATGCGTCATCACACCCTTAGTTCCGAGCGTAGATTTTTATTAAAGCAGCACCACATCGAACTGCTCCTGCGAATACATCACTTCGACCTGAAATTGAATGGTCTTACCCAACTGCACTTCGAGGTCGGCAACGATATGCGAATCCTCATCGAGCAGACGATCGACCACATCCTGCGATGCGAGCACCAGTAATTTATTGTTGTCGTACATGCGAGCCTCACGCAGGATCTCGCGAAAAATTTCATAGCACACCGTTTCCGGCGATTTCAGCGAGCCGCGTCCTTCGCATACCGGACACGGCACACACAGCACATGACCGAGACTTTCGCGTGTGCGTTTGCGTGTCATTTCGACGAGACCGAGTTCGGACACACCGGTGATACTATTTTTCGCGTAATCGCGTTCCATTGCTTTTTCAAAGGTACGCAATACTTGCCGGCGATGTTCCGAATCTTTCATATCGATGAAATCGATAATGATGATGCCGCCCAGATTGCGCACGCGTAGTTGTCGCGCCAGCGCGGTCGCCGCTTCGAGATTAGTTTTGAAAATAGTTTCTTCGAGGTTGCGATGGCCGACAAATGCACCGGTGTTGACATCGACCGTGGTCATCGCTTCGGTTTGATCGATAATTAAATAGCCGCCCGATTTCAATTCGACTTTGCGCGCCAGCGCTTTTTGAATTTCAGTTTCTAACCCATACAAATCGAACAGCGGTCGATCGCTTTTATACAGCTCGATGCGCTCGCAGATTTCTGGAATGTAATCGCGCGCGAACGCTTCGACGCGCGGATAGTTAACGGTGGAATCGATACGAATTTTTTCGAGACCCGGCCGCACCATGTCGCGCATCGTGCGCAAAAATAACGGCAGGTCTTCGTAAATAATTGCCGGCGCACTGAGCGTATCGATGCGCTCGCGCAACGAGCGCCATAATTTTTTCAAGAACCGAATATCGGCGAGAAACTCTTCCTCGCCAGCGCCCTCGGCCACCGTGCGAATAATAAAGCCGCCGGCACTATGCATGCCCTCAACTTCGACGCAGTGTTCCAACAATGCCTTCAGTCGCGTGCGCTCGGCTTCGTCTTCAATGCGCTGCGAAATCCCGATATGCGCGGTCTGCGGCATGTACACGAGAAAGCGCGACGAAATCGATAAATGCGTGGTCAGCCGCGCGCCCTTGGTGCCGAGTGGATCTTTGTTGACCTGCACCACCACCGATTGGCCTTCGCGCAGCACCGTGCGAATATCCGGCGGCTCGCCGCCGTTGCCAGGCGGGCGCTGTTCCATGCCGTCCTCGTCCTGCAAAAAAATATCCGATACATGCAGGAAGCTGGCGCGGTCGAGGCCGATGTCGATGAACGCCGCCTGCATGCCTGGCAACACGCGCACGACCGTGCCTTTATAGATATTGCCGACGATGCCCTTCGAGCGTTCGCGTTCGATATAAATTTCCTGCAACACACCGTTTTCAACCAGCGCGACGCGCGTTTCCAACGCGGTAATGTTGATCAGGATTTCTTCATTCATGCGGCAACACCCCGTACAACCGCAACAGCTCGGCGGTTTCGAATAACGGCAGCCCGACCACGCCGCTGTAACTCCCATCGATGCGCTCGACGAACGTCGCCGCCAACCCTTGAATGCCATAGGCGCCGGCCTTGTCCGCCGGCTCGCCGCTGGTCCAATAGCGCGCGATTTCGTCATCGTCGAGTGTGCGAAACCAGACCCGTGTGCGGCTCAGGCGCACCTGCTCGCCGCGACCGCTGCAGAGCGCGACACCGGTCATCACATCATGGCTTCGACCGGAGAGTCGGCGCAGGATTGCAAGCGCATCGGCGGCGTCGCGTGGCTTGCCCAGAATATCGCCATCGAGCACGACCGCCGTATCGGCACCGAGCACTGGTGCGTGCGGCAATCCCAGCAGCTGCAACTGTTGCCACCCGGCCACGGCTTTTTCGCGCGCGAGCCGCTGCACATAATGCTCGGCGCCTTCATCGGGCTTGCGGCTTTCATCGATCGGCGCCGCCAGCACGCGATGATCGACACCGATCTGGGTTAACAACTCGCGGCGGCGCGGCGATTGTGAGGCGAGATACAGCATTGTTCGGCCTCCTTGTAATTTGCGTAATCGAAATATGAATGATCGATCAGGTCACCGCGAACTGACGCCGCACCCGGCGCAGCAGCAGCATGACAGTCGGCCACAACAACGCCGACACCAACGCTGGCAGCAGAAACAACATGGTCGGCATGACCTTCGTGGTCAACGTCTGCACCCAGTGACACAGCAACTGGTTCAGACCAATCAGCACAAACACGATGCCCGCCTGCTGCCACGACGCATACATGCGCATGCGTTGATACAAAATCAGCCCGAGGTACGCGAGCACGGCCAACGCGAACGCGTTTTCGCCGAGCGGCGAGCCCTCGACCAGATCGAGCACGATGCCGGTCGCGAACGCGGTGCCGATGCCGATACGGTGCGGCAATGCGATGACCCAGTAAATCAACACCATCGCCACCCATTCCGGCCGCGCCCAGCGTGCCCAATCGGGCAGCGGGATGATGCTGAGCCACAACGCGATCGCCAATGTCGCGACAATGATCGGGCTGCCGTTGGCTTTCGGCTCGGCCATTTATTTCTGACCTTCGATATCTTCGCTCGGCAGCGCCTGCAGCTCGGGCAACGCGCCTTTCTCGCGAAAAATCAGCAACAGATGGCGACTCTGATCGAGCAGCGCGGTCGGCCGCGCTTTGACCTTCATGAAAGAGTTCGAGCTGCTGTCGACCGCCGTCACCACCGCGACCGGATAGCCGGTCGGGAATTGCCCGCCGAGCCCCGACGTCACCAGCAGATCGCCGACTTTGATATCCATCGTCGTCGCCACATGTGCGAGCTGCAGCTCATCGATCAGACCAGCACCCTCGGCAATCGCGCGTACACCATTGCGGTTGACCTGCACCGGTACTGCATGCGTGCTGTCGGTAATCAGCATCACGCGGCTGAAGTAGGCGCTAACTTCAATCACCTGCCCCACTAAACCGCGGGCATCGATCACCGCTTGGCCAACGTAGACGCCGGCATCGCGACCTTTATTGATCACCACGATATGGCGCAACGGATCTGAGGAGACACCGATCAGCTCGGCGATCAGCACGCTGTCATCGAGGTGCGCCGATGAGTTCAGCAATTGCCGCAGCCGCGCGTTTTCGGCGGAGAGTGCGGCCATCTTTTCAACCTTGGCCTGCAGAATCATCGTCTGCTGGCGCAGCTCTTCATTTTCTTTATACAAGCTGCGCCAATCGCGAATGGTATGGCTGCCCCATTCGCCGAGACTGGTCGGCAGATCGGCGAGCCAATAAAACGGGGTAGCGAGAATAGACAGGCGGGATTGAGCGTCGCGCAGCCAGGGCCACTGGCGAGTGCCGAAAAGCAGTACAAAAGCGAGGATGCACAACACCAGGATGCGCAAACCAATGGAGGGGCCTTTATGAAAAAGCGGTTTAATTTTTCTATCCCACCGTGAGGAGAACTCCCCTCTCCCCTCGCAGGAGAGGGGCCGGGGGCGCGGGAGGATTGCTGTGCATAACCGCCCTCACCCTAACCCTCTCCCCGAGGGAGAGGGAACTTAATCATTCCGTCGATAATAAATCGAGATGATGCCGATCCATCATCTCCATCGCCTTGCCGCCGCCACGCGCGACACAGGTCAGCGGATCTTCGGCAATCACCACCGGCAACCCGGTTTCTTCGGCAATCAGTCGATCGATATCGCGCAGCAGCGCACCGCCGCCGGTCATCACGATGCCTTTTTCGGCGATATCAGCGGCCAATTCAGGCGGCGATTGCTCCAGCGCGCGCTTTACCGCTTGCACGATATTGGCCAACGGCTCCTGCAGTGCTTCGAGGATTTCATCGCTGTTCAGCGTGAAACTGCGCGGCACGCCTTCGGCCAGATTGCGGCCGCGCACGTCGATTTCACGCAGCTCGCTGCCGGCGAACGCGCAGCCGATTTCCTGTTTGATGCGTTCGGCGGTGGCGTCGCCGATCAGGCTGCCATAAGTGCGGCGCACATGCGAAACGATCGCCTCATCGAAGCGATCGCCGCCGATGCGAACCGAATCCGAATACACCACGCCATTCAACGAAATGATCGCGATCTCGGTGGTACCGCCGCCGATGTCGACCACCATCGAGCCCGATGCCGCTTCAACATCGAGACCGGCACCGATCGCCGCCGCCATCGGCTCTTCGATCAGCCGCACTTCACGCGCACCGGCGCTGAGGCAGGATTCGCGAATCGCGCGGCGCTCGACCTGTGTCGATTTGCACGGCACGCACACCAGCACGCGCGGACTCGGTCGAATGAAACTGTGTTTGTGCACTTTGGCGATGAAGTACTGCAGCATTTTTTCGGTGACTTGAAAGTCGGCGATGACGCCATCTTTCAGCGGGCGAATAGCAGTGATGTTGCCCGGCGTGCGACCGAGCATGCGCTTCGCTTCGACGCCGACTGCTTCAATGGTTTTTTGTCCGTTGTGGGTACGAATCGCCACCACCGACGGCTCGTCGAGCACGATGCCTTGATCGCGCACATAAATGAGGGTATTCGCGGTGCCCAAATCAATGGACAGATCGCTCGAGAACATCCCTCGGATCCGCTTCAGCATGGATTGATTACCTGTATGGGGGGATGTCCAGGAGGAGCACGCGTGCAGCGCGGCTATCGGCATCCTATTTATCAGCGTGGAAACAGCCAAGCGCGCCACTCTATCAATCGCAGGGATTCAGGGCAAGGCGCAAATATGATAACTTTGGCGCGTATTTACAAACCCGCCGTCGCTTCAAATTATTCTACGATTTCAGCGTTGTGCGCCGTCATCGACCGCGTCGCGAATCGTTTTTAAGCCGCATCAAATTCGGAGATCCACATGAGCATAACCGCCGCCGATGTCGAGAAAATCGCTAAGCTCGCGCGCATTCGCATCGATGCCGATGCAAGCGCCGATGTATCGCAGCGGCTTAACAATATTCTGGCGATGGCTGACCGTCTGCAGGCGGTCGATACCACCGGCGTCGCGCCGATGGCAAATCCGCTCGAACTAACCTTGTGCCTGAGCGCTGAAGATAAAACCCAACAGCTGCGTGCCGATGTTGTGACTGAGCCGACCGGCGCCGCCGCTCTCGCAGCCCGCGCTGCCTTTTTGAATATTGCACCGAGTACCGAGCAGGGTTTGTATCTAGTGCCGAAAGTTATCGAATAGCGACCGCCATCGAACAACGCTCATCGCCGCTACGTCACTCATCACCGTAATTCACAACGGAATTTTTCATGCACAACCTCACCATCGCCGAATTGCTGGCAGGCTTGGCGCAAAAGCGTTTCTCCAGCGAAGAGCTGACGCTGCACTATCTCGCGCGCATTGAACGGCTCGACGCGAAATTCAACAGTTACATCACCGTGACGCCAGAGCTGGCACTCGAAGCAGCGCGCAGCGCCGATAAAACACGCGCGCAAGGCAATGCCGGATCACTCGCCGGCGTACCGATCGCGCACAAAGATATTTTCTGCACGAACGGCGTTCGCACCAGCTGCGCGTCGAAAATGCTCGACAATTTCGTACCGCCGTACGATGCCACCGTCGTTACCAAACTCGCGCAAGCGGGCGTGGTATGCCTCGGCAAAACCAACATGGACGAATTCGCGATGGGCTCGTCGAACGAAACGAGCTACTACGGCCCGGTGAAAAATCCGTGGGCGCTCGATTGCGTACCGGGCGGTTCGTCCGGCGGCTCCGCTGCAGCCATCGCTGCACAATTGTGCGCGGCCGCGACCGGCACCGACACCGGCGGCTCGATTCGTCAGCCCGCCGCATTGTGCGGATTAACAGGATTGAAACCGACCTATGGTCGCGTATCGCGCTACGGCATGATCGCGTTTGCATCGAGTCTCGATCAGGGCGGCCCGATGACACGCAGCGCACACGACGCTGCATTGTTGTTGAATGCAATGGCCGGCTTCGACGCCAAAGATTCGACCAGCGCAAATCGCAGCGTGCCCGATTACACCGCGACGCTGCACGACAAACTCGACGGCCTGCGCATCGGCCTACCTAAAGAATATTTTGGCAAAGGTCTATCACCCGCTATCGAAAAGGCGGTGCACGCCGCGATTGCAGAATTAGAAAAACTCGGCGCTACCGTCAAAGAAATCAGTCTGCCGAATACCGAACTCGCAGTGCCGTGTTATTACGTAATCGCGCCCGCCGAAGCGTCGGCGAATTTGTCGCGGTTCGATGGCGTGCGTTATGGCTATCGCTGCGAAAATCCCAGCGATTTATTCGATTTGTACACGCGCACGCGCGCTGAAGGTTTTGGCGACGAAGTGAAGCGCCGTATTTTAATCGGCACTTACGTTTTATCGGCAGGTTACTACGACGCGTATTACCGTAAAGCGCAGCAGGTACGCCGCTTGATCAAACAGGATTTTGTTGCAGCATTTAATGATGTCGATGTGATCGCCGGACCCACTACACCAAACCCGACATTTTGCGTCGGCGAAATCAGCGATCCAGTCGCGATGTATCTCGAAGACATTTACACGATCGCTGTGAATCTCGCCGGTTTACCGGCATTGAGTATTCCGGCCGGTTGCGTCGATAACAAACCGATCGGCCTGCAATTGATCGGCAATTATTTCGCCGAAGACAAATTGCTGAACGTCGCGCATCAATTCCAGCAGGCGACCGATTGGCATCGTCACACCGCACCGGGCATCGAATAAGAGGAACGCATGATGGAATGGGAAACAGTCATCGGCCTCGAAGTGCATATGCAACTGGCCACGCAATCAAAAATATTTTCCGGCAGCAGCACTGCCTTCGGTGCCGAGCCAAACACGCAGGCGAATGCAATCGATCTCGCGATGCCCGGCACGCTGCCGGTATTAAATGAGCAGGCGGTGCGTTACGCGATCATGTTCGGCCTCGCAGTCGATGCACCGATCAATCCGCTCAGTGCATTTGAACGCAAAAATTATTTTTATCCGGATCTACCGAAAGGCTATCAAACCACGCAACTCGCCGAGCCGATCGTCGGTGCCGGCCATATCGATATCGAATTGAGCGACGGTTCTACGAAACGTGTTCGTATTCATCATGCGCATCTCGAAGAAGATGCAGGCAAATCATTGCATGAACTTTCTTTTGCTGGGGATAGCCATGGTTTGAGCGGTATCGATTTAAATCGCGCCGGCACGCCGCTGATCGAAATTGTCACCGAGCCCGATATGCGCAGCGCCGAGGAAGCCGTCGCATTCGCGAAAAAATTGCACGCGATCGTCACCAGCCTCGAAATCACCGACGGCGATATGTCGCAGGGCTCGATGCGCTTCGACGTCAACGTCTCGATACGCAAACAAGGCAGCGACAAACTCGGCACGCGCACCGAAACAAAAAACCTGAACTCGTTTCGCTTTATCGAAGAAGCCATCAAGCTCGAAGTGAGTCGTCAAATCGATTTAATCGAAGACGGCGGCAAAGTGATTCAAGAAACACGGCTGTACGACGGCGAGAAAAAAATAGCGCGCGCGATGCGCAGCAAAGAAGAAGCGAACGACTATCGCTATTTCCCGTGCCCGGATTTATTGCCGGTGGCGGTCGACAACGAAACGATTGAAAAAATCCGCGCAGCGTTGCCGGAATTGCCCGCAGCAAAACAGCAGCGTTTCATCAACAAATATGGATTGTCGAATTACGATGCGGGCGTGCTGACTGCGGAACGCGCACTTGCAGATTATTTTGAAACAGTGGCAAAAGCCAGTGGCGAACCGAAGCTAGCTGCAAACTGGGTGATGGGTGAGCTTTCTGGACGACTTAACAAAGCCGATATAAATATTAAGCAATGCAAAATCGAACCCGAATTTCTTGGCGACATGATTAAACGCATTTCTAGCGGCGCAATTAACAGCAAACAAGCCAAACAACTTTTCGATGAGATATGGAGCCGCGCTCACGGTGCTCAAATGGAAGGGAAAGCCGCATCGACATCCGCCGCAAGCGGAACGTTAGCGGACAGTATCGACTCATTAATCGAACAACTCGGCTTGAAACAAGTTTCCGACACCGGCGCGATCGAAAAAATTGTCTCCGATATTGTCAATGCCAACCCCGAACAAACTGCGCAATATCGCGCCGCTGATGAAGGCAAGCGCAAAAAACTGCTCGGTTTTTTTGTCGGCCAGATCATGAAGGCATCGAAGGGTCAGGCGAATCCGGGCTTGGTAAATGAAATTCTGCTGAAGAAACTCCAGTAATTCGTAGGGCGCAATAACCGAAGGGCATTGCGCCATTTTTTGCCACTCGGCGCAATGCGGCTTCGCCTTATTGCGCCCTACATTGAAATTTATCGGGTATTGAAATGGCCAAAGAAAAAGAAGTCGTCGTCGACGAAGTGTGGACAGAAGCGCGCGTGCGCGAGTTTCTCGATGTGAAGCCTGCGGAAGCAGTCGAGGCGGATTTTCATATGCTGCTAAAAGCGTACCAGCAAATGCGCGCCGATGATTTCGAAAAATTCGTCGCAATGTTTCTCGCCGAAAATCGCAACATCAATGCGCGCGATCCACACGGCCGCACCGTGTTGTCGTATGTGCGCGAGCATGTGAAATCGATCGAATACGCAGAAATTCTCGAACGCAACGGCGCGGAATAATCAGCGCACTGCCGTCAGTCGAACATGCCGCGACTCCGATTGCGCTGGCGGCAAAATCTAGCTTCCGCTTTCGCTGCCTTGCGAGGCGCTTCGGCGCTTGATCGCCATCACCACAACTATCGCTAGTGCAATCGCGGTGCCCAGCGCGATGAATGCCCATGTCGGTAAGTGGGTAATAAAATTGATGCCCAAGGTTGCCACCACCACTTGCATCGCGGTGGATGGGATGAACACAATCGATGTAAAAATCAGATAGCTCATCGTTGGAATTTTGGTGATGGCGATCAGGAAATCGACGGCCGGGTTAATCCACAGAAATAACCGCAATGCCATGATCGTGCGTGCCGGATAAGCTTCGAGCTTCGCCTCATATTCGCGAACCTTGGCCGGAATATGGCGCGCAGCCCATTCCTGTCCCAGCCAACGCGCGATAAAAAAATAAAGAAAGCTGGCCAACAGCGCCGCTGTGCAGGAGTACCCGATCGCCAGTGGCAATGGCCAGATCGCGCCGCTGATCCAGAGCAGCGGACCCGCCAAAAATAGCGGAAACAACACAATCACCAGCAGCAGGAATAGCAGCGGTCCGTACCAGCCGGCCGCTTCTACCTGTGCTTTGATCCATTCCTTGTCTGAAAGCTGTGCCAGTGCACCCGACCACCACAACGCCGCAAATCCTGCAATTAATGCAATGGCCAACAGCCATTTGATGATGGTTGCTTTTGTGGGTGCCTGCTTACCGAGCTTATTCATCATGTGTGGTTATCCGATTTTAAGAATGTGAAATAGCGAAAACGGAATGTACACCGCGAGCGCGGGTTCGCAGATGCCGCGCTCGCGGATATTAGCCTAACGACGCCACGCTTTTCAGAATTAAACTCACCAACTGCGGTTGCCGCGTCACGCCAGTTTTCGCGAACACCGCACGTAAATGCGTGCGCACTGTATTGCGGCTGATACCGAGCTCTTCGGCGGCGTCATCGAGCGTGAGCCCATTTGCCATCAACATGGCGAGCGCGGCTTCCGATGGCGTGAAACCAAATAATTGCTTGATCACCTGCAGCGGCGCATGTGCCTGCTGCTGTGGATCGCTGAGAAAAAGCACTGCGGCCGGCACAACCTCCGCATTGGCCCATTGATTCTCCGGCACCGGGCGAATCACCAACCCGAGCTCACCACTCTTACGCGCAATGCGCATCGCTTCGACTACCGCCGCGTCACCGGCGCGTTGTTGCGCGATCACTCGCGCAATGCGCGCCTGCAAATCCAGCGTTAATTCACGCGTGCTCAACACGAGCTTTTCATCGCGCAGCGCGACGCCGTTTTTTTCTTCAAGCAATTGATGCGCGCGCTGATTGAGACTGAGCACACGGCCGGTTTCGTCGAGAATAATCGCGCCGACGCGCATCTGATCGATCGCACCCGCATACACCGCACGTTCGGATTCCACTTTGTTGAGACGCACATGGATATGTACCGCGCGCCGAATATGCGGCAGCAACGCGCGAAACAATTTGCGATCGCTTTCATTGAAACGACGTGCGGACTTGGCGCGACAAATACGGAACCGCACCTCAACTTCATTCGGAATCGAAAAATCCGCACCTAGCACGTCGTACAGATCGCTCGGCTCCATCACCATGCGATAGAAATCGCTGGCCAGCAGCTGCTCTGTGCCCATGAATTCGTGCAGCGTTACCACTTCACCTTCGGGTAGATTGATGAATGGATCGAGCGCATACGAAC
>Ga0207681_10003014_pt1 | contig 10577 bp, 12 predicted proteins | sample KBSS53metaG_FD_184324 | JGI IMG/M metagenome (GOLD analysis project Ga0207681, IMG submission 184324) | Switchgrass rhizosphere microbial communities from Kellogg Biological Station, Michigan, USA - KBS S5-3 metaG (SPAdes) (version 2) | ecosystem: Host-associated > Plants > Roots > Rhizosphere... | reverse complement strand
GCGGCAGCAACGGCTGCGCGAGGTGCCACAACGCGTCCGGGCAGTACTTCTCCACGTCATCCACACCCTCTCAACGAATGACCTTGCGCTTCAACACCCCCAACTGACACACGGTCTAACGGGACTTTCCCGAGCATCGGACCGGGCGGCTCAAGGGTGTCGTACACGATCCGGGCCGGTGCCTGTGTGGGTCAGTCCTGGTTGGCGGGCCAATCGCGTTCGTCGGCCGACTCATCGGTGAAAATTGGCTCGCCGGTCCACAGCCGCGGGTCGTCGTCGAGGTCATCCGGCACGAGGTACCCGCCCGGGGTCTGCTCCCACCCAGCGGGCGGCGGCTGCTCGCCAGTGGAGATCGGTTCGCCGGTCGCCGGGTCGTGGTGGCATCCCCATCGGATACAGCGGTAGCCGCCGGTCGGGATCGGTGGGTGATCGGGGTCGCCGGGGTCGGGTGCCCAAACGTCGGGCACGACTACGGTCGTCAGCTCGGCGACCGTGCTGACGAACTCTGGTTCGTCCGGGCGCAGGTACTCCGGGCCGTCGGTGTCTGGCTGATCGCTCCACGGGCTTGGTCGCGTCATCGCTCATACCTCCTGGTCAGGTGCGGTGTCGTTTAGAGGGTGTCGTACACGGTGCTGCGGTGGCCGAGGTGGACCACCAGCACCAGGAGTTGGCCGTCGTCGAGGGTGTAGACGATGCGGTAGTCACCGACGCGGATTCGTAGCAGGCCGGGGTGGCCGGTGAGGGCTTTGACGCCGTGCGGGTGCGGGTTCGCGCCGAGGGCGGCGAGGGCGGCGACCAGGCGTGCCTGCACGGGGCGGTCGAGTTTGCGTAGCAGCTTGGCGGCTTTGGTGTCGATCTGGACCTGGTAGGCCGGCGGGGCGGGTGTGGTCACAGGCCCAGCTCGCGGCGCAGTTCGTCCAGGGGTACGGGCGTGTCGCCGGCGTCGATGCGGGCCAGGGTCTCGCGGGCGGCGGCGACGTCGCCGGCGTCTTCGGCGCGTTCGATGGCCTCGGCCAGCTCGGCGGGGACGATGGCGGCGAGGCGCTGTCCCCGGCGGGTGACGTAGGTGATGCGGCCGCTGTAGTGGGCGCGGGAGACGACATCGGCCAGCTCGTCGCGGGCGGCCGAGATGCTCATCTCCTGGTCGGGTCGGAGCGGTTCAGCAGTCATGTACCAAGTGTACGACTCGTACGACTCGTACAGAAGCGGTTCGGGGTGATCGGCCCCCGGACCCCGCCCGCCTGTCGGAGCAAGTTGGAAGAAAAGTCTGACTTATGGCGAACGGCCCCGGGCTCGGTGAGCCCGGGGCCGTGCGGTCGTGCGGGTGTTAGCGGCGGGTGGCCAGGTAGGCGATCAGCCAGGCGGTGATGGTGCCGGCGGTCGCGGTCAGGGCTTGGGTCCATCCGCCAGGGGCGGCGATGCCCATGAGGGCGGCGGCCACGGCGGCGGCATGTAGGACGTGCACGGCGGTGCGGGAGCGGCGGCGCGGGAGCACGCCCTGGTGCAGCGCGCCGAGGGTGATCGCGGCCCAGCCCGCCCACAGCGCCCAGCCCCACGGTCCGTGGGCGGTGGCCCAGTCGGTGGTGGCCGGCAGGACCAGGGCGTGCAGGGCGGCGCCGGCGATCAGGGTCGCGGTGAGCCACACGGCGTAGGTGGTGGTGTACCGCAGCCGGCGGCGGTCGGCCAGGATCGTGCCGATAGTCGTCACGCGCTCAGCGGGTGGCCAGCGATCGCAGCAGATGACGCCGGGCTCGTGCTGATGGCGGACGGGCTGGTTGCCGGGGGCTGCGGGCTGGGGCATGTCGTCTCCTGGTTGTGGATGGCGAGCGGACGGACAGGGGTGATCGCGCCGGCGTGGCGGGCCACGACGGCGGCGTACTGGTGTTGCGCGGTGTGCATGTCGGTCTCGGCGGCGGCGGCTTCGCGGGCGTCGCGGCCGCGCTCGAGCGCGGTCAGCGCCAGCGCGGCCGCCGCGATGCTGAGCAGCGTCCCGCCGATCAGTGGGGGGCCGCCGTCGGCGGCGAGGGTTCCGGCGGTGGCCACGGTGCCGAGCAGCCCGCACGTGCCGGCCACGGCCGGCCACCGGCGGCGGCCGGTGTGGGCGCGCTGGCGGCGTCGGCCGGCGGCGCGGATGGCGTCCTCGGCGGCGCGCATCCGCGTGCCGTCGAGGTGCCAGGCGATCAGCTCGACCGACAGGACGTCGATGCGCTGCTGGTGGGTCAGCGCGTAGATGGTGTCCGCCGGTTGCGCGTCGCGCTGGCGGGTCAGGCGGCGGATCTCGGACTCCAGCTCGGCGATCCGGGACATGGGGCCTCCTTCACGGATAGTGACGTAACTGGGGGTGTCATAACAGCGGCCGGGGGAGGGGGTCAGTCCGTGCGTAGGGGGCCCCTCGTAGGGGGGAGGGGCCCCCGGGTTATGACGGGTTATGAATTACTGGCCGTAACCGTCGTGGTCGTGGTGGTGGCGGCCTCGGGCGGCAGGTACTGCCCGGTCGCCTCCCGCCCCTCGGAGGTCATCGGCCGCACCACCCGGCCCTGCTGGGCGAGCTGCGTCAGCGCGTTGGCCACCACCTGCGGGGTCGCGGTGTCGTCGCCGTCGTCCTTGAGCGCGGCGAGGATCGCGGGCCGTCCGGCCGGGGTGTTGGTGGTGCGCCAGATGTGACGCACCGCGGCCTCGACCCGGTCGGCGCGGGAGCGGTACCCGGCGATCGGCGTGGGCTCGACCGGGTCGCCGGCCGGCGCGGTGAGCGGTGCGCCACCGAGGCGGCTGAAGATCGAGCTGACGGCCTCGGCCATCGCCTGCGCACCATCGCGCTCCGGAGCGGTCTGCGTCTTCTTGCCGCTCGCGCGGGCGCCGCGCAGGTCGGCCAGGTAGTCCTCGGTGACGTACTGGTGCCGGGCGGCGTAGACGGGCCCGGCGGCCTGCGCCGACCCGGCGTCGAGCTGCCGCTGGTGGTGACGCCGGTTCCAGCTGATCTCGTCGACCTTCGGGCCGTCGTGCAGCACGGGCTTGGACGGGTCGCAGGTCTGGACATATTCGATCTTCGCCCGGACCGGGTCGCTCTCTCCGAGGCGGGCGTAGCACTCACCGCGGTGACGCAGCGGGGGGAGCTTGTAGTTGCCGGTGACCCGGCCGGCTTCCTGCTCGTCACCGGACATGAGCGTGATCTCTCGGCCGATGTTCGAGCTGGCGTCGCCGCCGTTGTCGCCGAACTGGTGGTGTACCCCGCGTTGGGTGGCGGCGACCAGGTAGATGCCGGCCGACGCGACGGCCTTGGTGCACTCGGCGTACATGTCGCCCGCGGTGACCTCGGCCCCGTCGTACATGAGCTTGACCTTGGTGTTCAGGGCGAACGACGCTTCATCGATGTAGACCATGATTTTTTGGAAGTTGTGGCGCACGCTGAACGGCTGGTCCTGACGCCAGCGGGCGATCTCCATCACGGCGATGAGCATCTGCAGCACGCCCTCGGCGTCCGCGCGGACCCAGTCCAGAGGCGGGCGCACGTCGGTGCCGAGGTACGGCTCCAGCCACTGCCCGACCAGGTCGTAGAGCTTGCGGGTGCCGGCGACCCAGATCAGCGCGTCCTCGCAGCGGGTCACGTCGGCCCACTCGCGGTGAATGAAGGCCGACTTGCCGCCAGTCGACGCACCGAGGATCCAGGCGTGCCGGGCGACGTCGACGCCGATCGGCATGCCGTCCATGCCCCACAGCGCGTAGCAGGGATCGGCCAGGCGACGCCAGATCGGCCGGCCGGCCGCGTCGACCAGCTCGTCGACGCGCTCGGTGTAGGGGCGGATCCGCTTCATGACGTCTTCGGTGTTGGCCTGGATCGTGTAGACGCCGACCCGGTCGGGGTCCTCGCTGATGCTCACCCAGTCCGGGGCGATATCGCGGCGGGAGATGTCCCGCAGGGCCAGGGCGATACGCCGGGCGTCGTGGTCGCCCAGCCGGGGGGCCTCCTCAACGCGGACCTGGCCCTTGACGATCCGGCGCAGCTCGATCGGCGCCCACGCCTCGACCCGCACGCCGAACGGCCGATCGGCCGGCCCGAGCGCGCGCGGGTTACTCAGGCGCAGCCACTCCAGCCCGGCGCGGCGCACCGCCAGGCGCAGCAGCCACGCCAGGTGCGGCTCACCATCGCGCGGCCCGGCCAGGTCCTCACGGCTCACGGCGAGCTGCGCGTGGGCGGTAGCGGCCAGCGCGGTCCGCGCCGCGGGCTGCGCCGCCGGCGGCGCGTACCGCAGCAGGTACTCGTGCATCCGCGCCATCACCCACGTGCTGCCACCCAACGCGGGCAGGATCAGCGCCCACACCGGCCACAGATCCGGCACCGACACCGCGAGGGTCGACCACGCGGCGTAGACGGTGACCCCCGCGACCAGCCAGCCCACCACCCGCGCCTTCGCCGCCGAGGTGAGCCGGGCGAACATCGGGCTGATGTGTACCAGCTGGCGGGCGCCGAACGCCACCATCGCCGCCAGCACCACCGTGGCCAGCCCGGCGACCCACACCGGCGAGCCGGTGACCAGCCACACCGCCACCCACACCGCCGAGACGAACGGCGCGACCACGGCCCAGAACACTTTCCACTCGATGCCCACCGCTGCTCGCCGCTTCGTCACGACGTACCTCCCTGGTCTGGTTGTGCGGTTTTCCTGAGGGGATGTGGGGGCCGCACCAGGTGCGGCCCCCACACGGGTGTCGGTCAGATCGCCCGGGCCTGCGCCTCGTACTGCTCGGCCTGCGCCTCGTAGTGGCGGGCCGCGAGGATCTCCCGCGCCGCCTCGGCCTCGGCCTCACGCGCCGCCACGGCGTGCCCGTGGGCGATGTTCGCGTCGCGGATCGTGCGAGCGGCCTGCTTGTGGTTCTCCGCCGACTCCTGGTTGTCCCGGGCGTCACGCCGGTACTGGCCCGCGGCGTCACGGCAGGCCCGCGCCCGATCCATGAGGGTCTCGGCCTTGGCGATCAGCCCGGCGTAGCGGTTCGCTACCCGCATCGCGTCCTGGTCGACGCTGGTGGTCGTGGTGCTCATCTCGACTCCTCCAAGGTGGGAAACAGGGGTAGACGGCAGCGATGTCGGTACCGGCCGGTCCCACCACCCGCTGCCAGCAGCGGTGGAACCGGAATCAAAGGGCGCGGCCTGCGGCCCCGCCGACTCGGTCGGCCTCGTCGACGAGCTGCCCGCCGGGCCCGGCGCGGGGGTGATGTCGTCCAGGTCGACGTCAATCACCGTCTCCGGCCGGTGCCCGCCCGGCGCAGGCCGCGCCCGCCCCGTCGCCGCGTCGTCCGCGTCGACCGGCTCGCTGTCGCTGACCGGGGCCTTGCCGTCCGTGGCCTTGCTGTCCTTGCTCTTCTTCGCCTTGCGGGCCAGCCCGATCAGCCCCAGCAGCGCCGCCCCGCCCACCGACTTGGCCTTGCGGCCCGCGTCGCCGCCGGACTTGTCGCTGGCCGGCTTCTTCTTCGTCGGACCGTCACCAGCCGGCTTCGCGCCACCACCGGGGGCCTTGCCGCCACCCGAGGGCTTGTTGCCGCCGCCGGGGGCCTTGTTGCGGCTGAACGGCCACCGCCCGCCGCCGGCCTTGTCGCTGGCCGGCTTCTTCTTCGTCGGACCGTCACCAGCCGGCTTCGCGCCACCACCGGGGGCCTTCCCGCCACCCGAGGGCTTGTTGCCGCCGCCGGGGGCCTTGTTGCGGCTGAACGGCCACCATCCGCCGCCGGACTTGTCGCTGGTCGGCTTCTTCTTCGGACCGTCACCGGCCGGCTTGCCCCCACCACCGGGAGCCTTCCCACCAGGGGTCTTGCCGCCGTTCTTGTTCCGGTTGAACGGCCACAACCCACCGTTCGACTTCCCGCCGCCCGGGGTCTTACCGCCACGGTCGCCCCGGCCAGCGCGGTCCCGGTCCCGGCCCGCCCCATCCCGATCCCGGCCGGCCTTGCTGCGACGCGTGAACTTGCGCCAGGCCAGAAACCCGGCACCAGCCAGCACCGCGACCACGATCAGCCCGGCACCCAGCAGCAACGCCATCAGCGGCGACACCATCCACATCGCCACCACCACCGCAGCGACCACCGAGATCACCACCAGCGCGACCACCAGGCCCACCGACGCCGGCGTCGTGTCCGCCAACTCCTGCGGCGGCGCGGGCTTGTCGTCCTTGCCCGCCTCGCCCGCCTCCACCGGAGGCTGCTCAGCGGTCAGCACCGACAGATCCGGATCCGGCACCACCGCGTCCAGCTGCTCAACATCGGGCACCGGGGCCGTCGTCTCCGTCTGCATCACGTTCCCTTCCCGATCAAGCGTTTTGGCTGCTCAGAGGCCAAAGTTATGAACTGTTATGACCCCGAAGCAGGGGGCCGGAGGCGGCGCCCAGACCGACGTACAGCCGGCCTGGGCGCCGCGCTCCTGGGCTAGCTACGTATCGACCGCTCGTGCCGGTACAGCTGGTCGACCAGCGCCGTGGATGCCTTCCACCGGCGCGTGGTCAGCGCCTCGCGCATCCGCCGGCGGAACTCCCGCAGGCTCGGCGGGTCCTCATCGACCTCAGCGGCCGTGTACACCTCGACCGCGAGCATCTGCAGCGCCTTCTCGTCAGGCGTGCCGTAGCCGTCCTCTACCCGTGCCGCACCCGTGCCGTCAGGCGTGCCACCTGCGGTGACGGGCGTGCCGGGCATCGATTCGAGCAACGCCCGAATGTCGTCGTCCGAGATCAACCCGAAGGTGGGCAGCTCGGCGTCCGCGATCTCCGGCACGCTCGCGGCACGGTCAGCCACGGCCTTGTCGTGCGCCCGGCGCGCCTCGTCGACGGTGGCGTGTGCCTTGACTCGGGTGCGGTAGTCACGGGCCGTGTGCTCGGCCCCGACCGTCTCGCTGACGGCCTTCACCTCGTCGATCGCCCGGGCTACCGCGATGGCGTCACGGCCCCGCGAGCGCACCAGGTCGACCTTGCGTTGCGCGTCGTCGCTGATCCGCACGGCGGCCGTTGACATCGCCATCTGCAACGTCAGCTTTCCGAGCACGGGGATGACCGCGCCGATCACCGCGATCGGGACGGTCGTGGCGGCCAGGCCGTGCACAAGCACCGCGGCGACCGACACGGCCAGCAGCAGCCAGCCCAGCACCGTCGGGGTGCGAGAGACCGATGCGGACCGGCGGTGCGCCCGTTCGTGCAGCATCGCCGACACCCACACCAGGTCGAACAGGGCCGCAGTGCTGTACGCCACCGGCGTCGGGGCCTGCGTGTCGAGCAGACCACCGACCGCCACGAGGGTCCACACGACACCGACCACAATCAGCACGATCGGGAGACCCCACAACAGGGCCTTCTGGACAGTGGTGAAGAACTTCGTCCGTGCGCTCATCGCCGCGTCCCCCTGATCGATGCCCCGTTGGTGCAGTCGTCGCCCCCGCAGGTGGCCGGCGCGCTGGCGTTGCCCCAGAGCGAGGCGTAGCAGCCGCACGACAGCAGCACGGTGCGGGAAGCGGGTCGATTGGTTCGGTGCCGGGCGCTCATCGCTGCACCGTCACGGTGTCGAAGTAGGTGGCCCGGTCCGGGCCCGTGAGCTGGTAGATGTCGCCGTAGTCGCCGCCCTGCGCGGTGACGATCCCGAGCGCCTCGACGCCCGCCTCGTCCACCGTGGCGTTGAAGTACGCGCCGCTGATCTCCGTCTCGCCGATGAACACCTTGACCAGGTACACATCAATCGCCGGCATCAGTGCTCACCGCCAACCACACGCCCAGCCCGGACCCGGGCGAGCAGCTGCTCACCGAGGGGGTTGAGGTCGGCCTCGTCGACGTCGACGGCCAGGGGGTGCCGGTGCTCGCCCACCCACTGGGCGACTCGCCGGCCACCCACCACCGCGGCGACCAGGGCGAGAGCGACAGCGGGGGAGTAGACCAGGTGCTCCGGCACCACGTCGGCGTACTGCGCCAGGACCCGCCCGGCCAGCACCGCCGGAACCCCAGCGACCGCCACACCAACGGCGTACCGCGCCAGCGGCGCCCCGGCCGTCGTGGCCGGCCGGCCCGTCAGGCGGAACTCCCGCTCATCGTCCACCAGCTGCCGCAGCTCGCCGGCGAACCAGCCCGGCAGCGCCGCCACCGCGGCGGCCCGGTGCTCCAACTCGACGTCCGACAACGCCGGCAACCCCGCGCGGTACTGCGCCAACGCGGCAGCCAAATCCAGAGCCGCTTTCCTCGTCGGGGCCGTCATGCCGCCACCGCCGAATCCCAGCCCCCGGCGTCGACGGCGGTACGCTGCGCAGCACCGAGCACCTGCCGCGCCAACCGCCGGTACCGCCGCCAGGCCAACGCCGAACCCCACGGCCCGGCCACGACCTCCGCGATCTCCGCGTCCAGCAGCGCCAGATCAACCTCGATCAGCGGCCACTCAGCCTCGATCGACGCCAACTCAGCCGGCGTCGGCTCCCCGTCGTCACGTGCGACGATGTCCATGAGTCGTGTCTCCTTCCAGGTGGACGACTCGCTGCGAGGCCCGGCGGCCCTAATCGCTGGGCCTCGCGCGTTTTGGGTGGCCGTTCGGGCAACCCAAGGCATGACGTTAAGGCTTGTGCCTTAAGGCGTCAATCACTGTCTGCATACAAAGAAGGGTCGGAGCGTGTGGCTCCGACCCTTCGCGTTACGACTTTTTGCTGCTAGCTCGCTGTGTAGTGGTACGACACCTTACGGTCCGGCGGCACCCAGAACTCTCCGAACTCGATGATCGCGCCCGCCTCGTCTGCCCACCAATTGACGCCGTACAGCACCGGTGCCCCCTCGCCGATGCCCAGATGACGAGCTACGTCCGCGTCAGCGCCTCGTGCGCAAATCTGGTCCTGGCCCCCGACCACCGTCCTGCCTGTGAGCTCACGTAGGAGTCCGATGGTGCCGCCAGGGATGCGCGCTGTTGCGTCGAGCAGCGCGGGGGCGGCTGTCGCTAGCTCGGCCGACAGCCAGGACGTCGACAGCGTCACGGGCAGATCGCGTCGTAGCGCGACTCGAGTTCGCTTGACCACCGGCACCCGAGGTTCGACCGCCAGCGCCGTAGAGATGTAGTCCGGGGCCTGGACCAACTCCGCACTGATGATTCGTGTTCGCTCGCTTGACGGGTAGATTGTGCCCCGGTCGATCATGCTGCGTACCCGGTCGGCGGGACTGTACGTAACGACTTCCCCGGCGGTCACGATCGCCCCGGTGGGAAGTACGCGGACGAGCCCTTCGGCCTGTAGTCGGGTCAGCGCACGTGCGGCGGTGTTGGGGGTGGTCTTCCACTGCTCGGCAAGCTCACGCGACCCGGGCAGCCTCGTACCCTCTGCGAGGTCGCCATGCGCGATCCGCTCGCGGTAGTGATGGGCAATCTGTTGGTACGGCGCTGTGCGGCGAACCTCGGGCGACATAGAACCACCTAACCTGACAGAGGGACGGCGATACCCATCGTACCGATACATGGCCGACCACCTTAAGGCATGGTACGGTGGTGCGTGATCTTGAACCAGCTATCAACGTTTGTCGCGCCAAGAGAAAGATCGTCGGCGCGCCTACCCGGGTGAGGAGACCGACCCAGCGTAGAAAAGGCGACGACCCGCCCCAGAACTTCCCGGAACTGGGCGGGCCGCGTCACCAACTTGTGTACCTAACCCTCCACGGCTAAATACGGAGTCAGGATAACCCACCCGTTTGACGGATGGCAGGGTTACCCGGCTCTGGGGCAGGAGTGTCATTGGCCTCACAGGCCGCCGTTACGGACCGGAATCGTCTGGTTGACCAGCGGTTGTTGGTGGAGACGACTCGGGTTGGCCAGGTGCGCCTGGTCGCGCCGGCAGGTGCTCGCCGGCGTGTGGTCTATCCGACGGGTTTGCAGACGCCGTGTGTGGCGTGTGCGGCTGCTGGCGTGGATCGGCAGGGACTGCCGCGTGATGGCGTCGATTCGGATGCGTTGTGCATTCCGTGCTGGCGTGGCCGTGATGAGCGGCGCCTGGCCGCGCAGGTGCGCGCGGCCGCCGCGGCCATCGACGACGTCGATCCGGATCCGGGTTGCGCGGCGTGTGGTGAGTTGGCGGCGTCGCCGGCGTGTTGGCTGTGCGGCTATGTGTGGCTGGCTGAGATGCGTGCGGTGTTCGAGGCCGACCAGGCTGCTGAGGCCGCCACGGTTGCGGCCCGGTTCGCCATGCTCGCCGAGCGCACCGAGGCCGAGCAGAGAGTCGCCGAGCTGACCGGCTGGGTGGAGCGGCTACGCACCACGATTCAGGGGTACGCCGTCGGTGGTGGCCGCGGCCGCGCGGTCGAGATCACGGCTGATCTGCTCGCCAGGGACGCTGCGGCGCGGTCGTCCAGGCGTGGGCGGCCCTCGGCGTTGGCCCGGGTCGCTGCCGTGTTGGCGGTGGACTCGGACTACCGCAGCGGCCGCCGTGCCCTGCCCGGTCGTGCGCAGTCCGCTGAGTACGCCGGGTGCACGCAGCGGGTGGTCACCGCGGCGTGGGCGCGCGTCGAGGCCCTCGGGTGGGCGGTGCGGACCCGGCAGGGCCGAAAGCTGTCCCTTGAGGAGCGCTGCGAGAAGGGCCGGTACAACGACCG
>Ga0207681_10003007_pt1 | contig 10599 bp, 10 predicted proteins | sample KBSS53metaG_FD_184324 | JGI IMG/M metagenome (GOLD analysis project Ga0207681, IMG submission 184324) | Switchgrass rhizosphere microbial communities from Kellogg Biological Station, Michigan, USA - KBS S5-3 metaG (SPAdes) (version 2) | ecosystem: Host-associated > Plants > Roots > Rhizosphere... | reverse complement strand
GAAGGATCGCATTCCGCTGACCGTCTGCCCGCTGTCGAACCTCAAGCTCTGCGTGTTTCCCGACCTGAAGGCGCACAACCTGAAGACGCTGCTCGACGCCGGCTTGGTCGCGACGGTCAATTCCGACGACCCGGCCTACTTCGGTGGCTACATGAACGAGAACTTCCTGCAGACCTTCGCCGCCACCGGCTTGACGGCACGGCACGCGTGGCAGCTGGCCGCCAACAGCTTCGAGGGCAGCTTCATCGACGACGCCGCGAAGGCGCGCTACCTCGATCGCCTCAACGACACCTTTGCGCGCTTCGCCGCCTGAGCCCGGCGCCGGTCACTCGACCTGCACGTTCGCCTTCTTCACCAGCTTCGCGTAGCGCTCCTGCTCGGACTTGAAGAATTTCAGCGCGGCCTCGGGCGTGCTCGGGTCGATGAAGTTGTCCTGCTTGGCCATCGCCGCCTTGACCTCCGGATCCTGGAAGGCGACGACGATGGCGTTGTGCAGGCGCTTGACCTGCGCGGCCGGCAGTTTGGCCGGGCCGACCAGGGCGAACCAGCCTTCGACATCCACCGACGGGAAGCCCTGCTCGGCGATGGTCGGCACGTCGGGCAGCGAGGCCACGCGCTGCTTGCCCATGACGCCGATGGCGCGCAGCGTGCCCGCCTTCAGGTGGCCCTGCACGGCGGGCACCGCGCCCACGCCCATTTCGACCTGCCCGCCGATGATGTCGGCCAGCATCGGACCCATGCCCTTGTACGGGATGTGGCGCACGTCGACGCCGGCCGCTTCCATGTACATCTCGCCGGCCAGATGGATGATGGTGCCGTTGCCCGACGAGCCGTAGTTGTAGCCGCCGGGCTTGGCCTTCAGGAAGGCCTGCAGTTCCTTTGCGTTCTTGGCCGGCACCTTCTCCGGATTGACCACCAGCACGAAGGGCGAGCCGCCGATCACGCTGATGGGCGTGAGGTCGGTGATGCCGTCGTAGGGCATCTTCTTGAAGACGCTCGGGTTCACGGCGTGGTTGTTCGACACAACGCCGACGGTGTTGCCGTCCGGTGCGGCCTTCACGACGGCTTGCGTGCCGTTGATGCCGCCCGCGCCCGGCAGGTTCTCGATCACCACCGGCTGGCCGCCGAGCGCCTTCGACAGCGCGACCTGGGCCGACCGCATGATGGTGTCGACGCCCGAACCGGCGCCCACGGGGAGGACGACGCGCAGCGGCGTCGACGTGCTTTGGGCGCCGGCCAGGCCAGCGGTGCCGCAGAGCGCGGCAGCGGCCAGGGTCAGCAGGGTGCGGCGTGCAAGGGATGAAGTCATGTCTTGTGTCTCCGTCATTTTTGGGGTGGGGAAGAGGATCGTTGTCAGCGCCCGGGCAGGCCCGCCAGCACTTCGTCGGTGTGCTCGCCGATCTTCGCCAGCGCTTGCCGCACACCCGGCCGGCGGCCACCCATCAGCAGGGGCAGCAGCACCACCTGCGTGTCGGTGCCGTCCTCGGCCTGCATCGGTGCCAGCCCGCCGCTGGCCAGCAGGTGCGGGTCGTCGACCAGCTGGTCGGGCCGCGTGATGGGCGCGTAGGGCAGGCCGGCCGCTTCGAGCTGCGCCGAGAGTTCGTCGATGCGGCGATGCGCCATCGTCTCGCCCAGGTGGCGCAGCAGTTCGGGCCGCACCGCCACGCGCTGCGCGTTGGTGGCCAGGGCCGGATCGGTGGCGAGGTCGGGCCGGTCGATCACGCGGCAGAGCGTCTGGAACTGCTTGTCGCTCACCGCGCCGATGAAGAGCTGTTCGCCCTCGGCGAGCGTGAACACGTCGTACACGCTCCAGGCCGATACGCGCGAGGGCATCGGCGGGGCCGGCTCGCCGGTCATCAGGAACTGCTGCACGTGCTGTGCCGAAAGAAAGACGCAGTTCTCGAACAGCGCGCTCTGGATCTCCTGGCCGCGGCCGGTGCGCTCGCGTTCGCGCAGCGCGGCCAGCACACCGATGGCACCGAACATGCCGCCCATGATGTCGTTCACGCTGGTGCCCGCGCGCAGCGGTCGGCCGGCCGGGCCGGTCATGTACGACAGGCCGCCCATCATCTGCACCACCTCGTCGAGGGCCGTTCGGTGCTCGTAGGGGCCGGGCAGGAAGCCCTTGTGCGACACGTAGACCAGGCCCGGGTGCTTCTTCGACAGCGCCTCGTAGTCCAGCCCGAGCTTCGTCATGAGGCCCGGCCGGAAGTTCTCGAGCATCACGTCGCACTGGCCGATCAGCTCGACCGCCGTGGCATGGCCGTCGGGCGTGTTGATGTCGAGCACCACGCTCTTCTTGTTGCGGTTGAAGCTGCGGAAGAAGCCGATGCCCAGGCCAGGCAGGTTGCGTGTCTTGTCGCCGCCGGGCGGCTCGATCTTGATGACCTCGGCGCCGAGGTCGGCCAGGATCATCCCGCAGGTCGGGCCCATGACCATGTGGGTGAATTCGATGACGCGCACGCCCTCGAGCGGCAGGCCGGTGGCGGTCGGTGCGGTGTTCATGCGGGAGGCTTTCGGTTCGGTGTCAGTACGCGGCGGCGCGCTGGAAGGTCTTGGGCAGGCCGGCGCGCCACAGGGCGCCGTTCGTCTGTTCGCCCGCGAGCCAGCCAGCGACCTTGGCGCGCAGCGCGAGCAGCGCGTCCATGTCGAGGCCGGTGTCGATGCCCATCGCGCCCAGCATGAAACCCAGGTCTTCGGTCGATGCGTTGCCGCTCGCGCCGGGCGCGTGCGGGCAGCCGCCGATGCCGGCGAGCGAAGCGTCGAAGCGCGTCACGCCCAGTTGCGCGGCGGCCAGCACGTTGGCCAGCGCCAGGCCGCGCGTGTCGTGGAAATGGCCGCAGCAGAAGCGGTCGCCCGCGATCTTCAGCGCCTGCTCGAACAGGCGGCTGACCGACAGCGGGTCGGCGTAGCCCACGGTGTCGGCCAGGCTCACGCGGTCCGCACCGGCATCGAGCAGTGCCTGCATCAGCCGCAGCACCTCGGCGGGCTCGACCGCGCCCTGCAGCGTGCAGCCGAAGGCCGTGCCCACGCCGCCTTCGATCAGCGTCTTGCGGCCGGAGGCATCGCGCGCCGCGCGGATTCGGGCCAACTCGGCGACGACCTCGTCGGGCGTCTTGCGAAGGTTGGCCAGGCTGTGGGCGTGGCTGGCCGACAGGGGCAGGATCATCAGGTCGGCATCGCCGTCGAGCGCGCGCTCGGCCCCCTTCAGGTTGGGGACCAGCACCGAGGCGGCGAGGCCGGGCAGTGTCTTGGCGTAGGCCAGCACCTCGGCGGTGTCGGCCATCTGCGGCAGGAGGCGCGCCGGCACGAAGGAGCCGACCTCGATCTCGCGCTGGCCGGCCGCGACGGCGTCGCGCAACCACTCGAACTTGCGTTCGGTGGGCAGCACCGTGGCGATGCTCTGCAGGCCGTCGCGCAGGCCGACTTCGCGCACCGTGGCGCGGGTGGGCAATCCGTTCATCGTCTTGTCTCCTGGTTTGCGATGAACTATAGGAATTCCCCATTGCACAGGCCAGTGGTAAATCGGAACATGGAAAGTTCCAGATCGGAATCCCTGAATAGACACCATTCCATGCACGACCTCGACCTCAAGACGCTGCGGCTGCTGGTGGCCGTCTGCGACCACGGCAACATCAAGCAGGCCGCCGCCCAGGAGCACATCGAGCCCTCGGCCATCAGCAAGCGCATCGCGCAGCTCGAACACCAGCTGGGCGCACCGCTGCTGGTGCGCGGGCGGCGCGGCGTGGCGCCCACGCCGGCCGGCGTCGCGCTGCTGGAGCACGCACGCACGCTGCTCTTCACCATGGCGCGCATCGAGTCCGACGTGGCGGCCTTCGCCGGCGGCATCCGCGGGCAGGTGCGGCTGGTGGCGAGCGCGTCGGCCATCGCCGAATCGCTGCTCGACGACGTGGCGGCCTTCATGCGCGAGCCGGCACACCGTGACATCAAGGTCGACATCGAGGAACGTTTCTCGCGCGACCTGGTGCGCATGGTGCGCGAAGGCAGCGCGTCGCTCGGCGTGTGCTGGGACAGCATCGGCTTCGAGGGCCTGCAGCACCGGCCCTACCGGCGCGACGAGCTGGCCGTGGCGGTGCACGCCGACCATCCGCTGGCGCGCAAGCGCACGCTGCGCTTCGAGCAGACGCTCGACCACGAGCATGTCGGCCTGCCGCCCGCCACCGCGGTGCACACCATGCTGCACCGCGCGGCGGCGCGGGTGGGCCGCACGTTGAGCTACCGGGTGGTGGTGTCCAACTTCGACGCGGCGCTGCGCGTGGTCTCGGCCAACCTCGGCATCAGCGTGATCCCGCGGCAGGTCAGCCTGGCCTATGTGCCGGCCGGCTCGGTCAAGGTGATCCCGCTGAACGAGACCTGGGCGCGTCGGCGCTTCGCCATCTGCTACCGCGAAGCGGCCGACCTGCAGCCGGCGGCGGCCAAGATGGTGGAGTTCCTGGTGAAGAAGGGCGAGGCCGAAGGCTGAGCACGGACTGCGTGCTCAGTAGAAGTCGTAGGGGCCTTCGAAGTCGCCGATGTAGCTGATGTGGCTCACCAGGCCCTCGGCGGGGTCCCAGCGGTGCAGCATGCAGGCCGGCGGGCCCATGAAGGACGCCGGCTTCGCATCGGCCGCGAGACGCAGCGCGATCTCGGTGGTGGTGCTGGGGCAGGCGCACACCACCGTGCCGGCCCAGCGTCGGAACATCGGCCGGTGCACGTGGCCGCACAGCACGGCCTCGACGTTGCGGAAGGCGCCGATGACCTCGGCCAACGGTGCCGCGTCGAGGAAGCGGTACGCGTCCATGTACGGAATGCCGGAGACGAAGGGCGGGTGGTGCAGCATCACGATGGTGGGTTGGGTCGTGTCCTGCGCGAGCGTCGCCTTCAGCCAGCTGAGCCCCGCTGCATCGAGGGCGCCGTGGTGTTGGCCGGGCACGGTCGAATCGAGCGCCACCAGGCGCACGGGGTAGGTGTCGATGCAGTAGTGCAGCGGGCCGGTCGCGGGCAGGTAGGCGTGGTCGGCGAAGGCGGCGCGCAGGCGGTCGCGGTCGTCATGGTTGCCAGGCATGACGAGGTACGGGATCGTCAGCGCGGCCAGCAGTTCGCGGGCGTGGGCGTATTCGTCGGGGTGCCCGTGGTCGACGAGGTCGCCCGTCAGGACGACCAGGTCGGGGCGCACGTCGAGCGCCTGCACGTGCCGGATGGCGTCGCCGAGCATGCGGTTCGAGTCGGCCACGCCCTGGTAGCGCTGGCCCGCGGGGCGGATGTGCAGGTCGGAGAGTTGGCAGATGAGCAAGGCGATTCCCGGCGGCGATGTCCCGCGAGCCTAGCAGCGCCCCGCGAATCTCAAGGCTTGCAGGTGCCGCCGACGGGCGCGCTGCTGTCCTTGCACTCGGTGAGCATGGCGGATCCGCGGGGTCGCGTTGGTACTGCGGCGTTGTCGGTGCCGGCCGAGCTCGGTCGTACGTAAACGATCTTGCGCGTGCCCAGCGCGCAGCTGCCGACCACCTGGCCGCTGGAATTTGCGTTCGCGTCCACTACCGTGACGCTGAAGCCGATGACACCCGAGGCGGCGATCTTCGATTCGATCTGCGCTCGGATGGCTTCGCAGTTGTCGGTGTCCTGAGCGGCGGCGTTGCCAGCGAGCGCGCAGGCCGCGAGCAGCAGCCACGCCGAATGTGCGCGTGCGGTTCCAAGGTGCATGAGAGATTCCTTTCAGTTCACCGTACAGGTTGCCAGCATCCGGCGACGGGCACGCAACCGAATGCTTCAGCGCGCTGCCTTGCGCTCAGTCACCTCGGCATGCCAGCGCGGCAGCCACGTTGCCAGGTGCTCTGCAAAGCCCTCTGCCGCCGGCGACAGATGCCGTCCCTGCGCCTGGTACAGGCAGACGGAGCGGATCGCCTCGGGCTCGACCACGCGCCGCATCACCAGCCCGAAATGGCGCGCCAGCACTTGCACGTAAGCCGGTGCGAGCGTGGCGGCGAGGCCTTGCGCCGCGATCCCCATCGCGGTCGTCAGGTTGTCGACCACGTCGACCGGGCCGACGCGCGAGCCTTCGGGCACCGTGAGGCGCATCTGCGCGACGCTGCGTTCGTGGTCGTGGCCGGCGGCGACGAGCGGCTGGTCGCGCAGGTCCTTCCAGCGCACCAGCTTGCGCTTGGCCAGGGCGTGATCCGGTGGGCACCACAGCACCCAGGGGCTGTCGAAGAGCGGGCGGCTCTGCACGCCGGCACCGACGGGGCGGTCGGGGCCGACGGCCAGGTCGACATCGCCGGCAGCCACGCTGTCGACCAGCTGGTCCACCGGCAGGTCGCGGATGCGGATCACGACCTTGGGCCGTTCGGCCGCGTAGTCGCGGATCGCCTGCGGCAGCGCCGTGCTGGCGATGGCGAGCGGTGCGCCGATGCGCACCACGCCGGCCGCGCGGTGGCGCACGTCGTCAGCGGCGCGCTCGGCCGCGTCGAGGTGGCGCAACACCGTCTCGGCCGAGGGCAGGAAGTCGCGGCCGGCCGCGGACAGCGCGACGCGTCGCGTGGTGCGGTCGAACACACGAAAGCCGAGGATCGATTCGAGCTCGGCCACCAGCTGGCTCACGGCCTGCGCCGTGAGCCCCAGGCGCTCGGCCGCGGCGCTGAAGCTGTGCAGCTCAGCGACGCGGGCGAAGGCTTCGAGCTGGCGCAGGCTGACGCGGGACAGGGACATGGCGCGATTATCAATCGCTGCTTGGCAATGACTCCAAAAGCATTGCTTGTTGCAGAGGGGCGCGCGCTCGACACTGGGGCCCGGCCCGGTGAGCGGGCACACAACAAGACGGAGACACCCATGCTCGACGTATCGACCCACGCCGCGTTGGCGCGCGAACTGCACGAAGCCCAACGCACCCGCGTGCAGCTCGGCCATTTCTCGCGGCGTCATCCGACGATGACCATCGACGACAGCTACGCCATCCAGGCCGAGTGGATGAAGCTGTGCCTGGCCGCGGGCCGTCGCGTCATCGGCCACAAGATCGGCCTGACCTCGCGCGCCATGCAGCTCGCCTCGCAGATCACCGAGCCCGACTACGGCACGCTGCTCGACGACATGCTGCTGCGAGACGGTGCCGAGGTGGAGGCCGCGCGCTTCATCGTGCCGCGCTTCGAGACCGAGTTCGCCTTCATCCTCGCCAGGCCGCTGAAGGGCCCGGACGTGACGCTGTTCGACGTGCTCAACGCGACCGACTACGTGGTGCCCGCGCTGGAACTCATCGACGCACGCATCGAGCAGTTCGACCGCGAGACCAAGGCGCCCCGCAAGGTGCTCGACACCATCGCCGACAACGCGGCCAACGCCGCCATCGTGATGGGCGGCCGGCCGATGAAGCCCGACGCGGTCGACTGGCGCTGGGCCGGCGCGCTGCTGTTCAAGAACGGCGTGATCGAGGAATCGGGGCTGGGCGCGGCGGTGCTCAACCATCCGGGCAACGGCGTCGCGTGGCTCGCCAACAAGCTCGCGGCTTTCGACCAGGGGCTGGAGGCCGGGGAGATCGTGCTCGGTGGTTCATTCACGCGGCCCGTGCCGTGTGCAGCCGGCGATGTCTTCCATGCGGACTACGGCCCGCTGGGCTCGATCTCAGTCCGCTTCGTCTGATCTTTCTGAAGGTGCATCCATGACAACCCTCGACGTGGCCGGCATCGCCGTGTCCCCCGACCATTACATCGACGGCCGCCGCGTGCCGTCGGATGAGCACTTCGAGTTGCACAGCCCGATCGACCAACGCCTGCTCGGCCGCATCGCCGAAGGCACAGCCGAGCATGTCGAGGCCGCGATCGCCGCGGCGCAGAAAGCCTTTCCGGCCTGGAGTGCGATGACCGCGGCCGAGCGGAAGCCGCTGCTGGACCGCTTCGCCGAGGAGATCGGCAAGCGCGCCGACGACTTCTGCGCGCTGGAGAGCAACGACGCCGGGGTGCTGCTTTCGCGCATGCGCCACGGCGTGGTGCCGCGCGCCATGCTCAACATCGCCTGGTTCGCACAGCGCGCGCTGACGCTGCAGGACCGGCCCATCGACACCGAGCAGGCGCACCACATCGTGCGGCACGACCCGGCCGGTGTGGTGGTGATCATCACGCCGTGGAACGCGCCGCTGATGCTGTCGACCTGGAAGCTCGGCCCCGCGCTGGCGGCCGGCAACACCTGCATCCTGAAGCCACCGGAATGGGCGCCGCTGACCTGCTCGCTGCTGGCCGATGCGGCGCATGCGGCCGGCCTGCCGCCGGGCGTGTTCAATGTCGTGCAGGGCACGGGCGCCCGCACCGGCGCGGCGCTGGTGGCCGATGCACGCATCGCCCGCGTGTCCTTCACCGGCTCGGTGCCGACGGCCAAGGCCATCGCGCAGGCGGCGGGTGCGAACCTGGTGCCCTGCAGCCTGGAGCTCGGCGGCAAGAGTCCGTTCATCGTGCTGGAAGACGCTGACCTCGACGCCGCGGCCGCGACGGGCGCGTTGATGTACCGCAATGCCGGCCAGGTGTGCCTCGCGGGCACACGCTTCCTGGTGCACGCGAAGGTGGCCGATGCCTTCGTGACCGCGATGCGTGGCCATGTCGGGAAGCTGACCGTCGGCGACCCGCGTGATGCTGCGACCGAGGTCGGCCCGATCATCCATCCGCGCCAGGTCGAGCGCGTGGCCGGCTTCGTCGACCGCGCAGTGGCGGGTGGTGCGCAGGTGCTGTGGGGCGGCGCGAAGCATGCCTTCGGCGCGCAGTACTACCAGCCCACGATGCTCACCGGTTTGAAGCAGAGCGACGAGATCGTGCAGAACGAGGTCTTTGGCCCGGTGCTCACGCTGCAGACCTTCGCCGATGACGACGAGGCCATCGCGCTGGCCAACGGCACCGACTATGGCCTCGGCGGCGTCTGCTACGGCGCCTTGGCGCACGCCACCGAAGTCGCGCAGCGCGTGCGCACCGGCTTCATCTGGGTCAACAGCTTCGGCATCCGCGACCTGGCCGCGCCCTTCGGCGGCATCAAGCGCAGCGGCATCGGGCGCGAGGGCGGCGACTGGAGCTTCGAGTTCTTCTGCGACGTCAAGGACGTCGTGGTGCCGAAGAAGCCCTTCAAGGCCAGCTTCAGTCATCGCTGATTTCGAAGGGAGACAAAGACATGGGACAGATCGTTGGCGCCGCACTGGTGTCGCACCACCCCGGCCTGATGCAGTGCGAGGAATTCCGTCGCCTTCAGGGTGCGGGCGAGGATTCGGACCTGATCGCCGGCTACGCCCGGCTGCGCGCGAAGATCGCCGAGGCCAAGCCGGACGTCGTCGTGTTGTTCGACACGCACTGGTTCACCACCGGCTACCACCTGGTCGACGCCGGGCGGCAGTACAGCGGCATGTACACCTCCGACGAGATGCCGTGGTACCTGCACGGCGTGCCCTACGACTACCGCGGCCATCCGCAGTTGGCGCAGGCGATCGAGACGGTGTCGCGCGAACGCGGCGGCTACAACCGCGCGATCGCGCACCCCGACCTCGGCCGGCAGTACCCGACCATCAATCTCGTGAAGCATCTGCGCTTCGAGGACCTGGCGCTGCCGGTGGTCACGGTCAGCTCGTGCCAGAACTGCGAGTGGCCGCACTTCCTGGCCTCCGGCGAGGCCATCGGCGAGGCCATCGCGCGAAGCGACCTCCGAGTGCTGCTCATCGCCTCGGGCGCGCTGAGCCACAGGTTCAACGGCATCGACTGGAAGCCGAACCATCCGCGCATCTTTCACGAGAGCAACGTGTCGCGGCCCGAGAACATCGCGAGCGACAAGGGCGCCATCGAGCTGCTGCGCCAAGGGCGGCACGACCAGATCCTCGAGCGCTGGGACGCCGAGTACCGCCGCCTGCCATGGGAAGCCTTCGGCGCGCACTACCTCCAGATGCTTGGCGCGATGGGCGGCGCGGCCTGCAAGGCCGAAGGCGAGACACTGTCGGCCTACGAGAACGCCCGGGGCACCGGCAACATCCACATCTGGTTCCAGGGGACGCCATGAACTTCGAGTTTCCGTTCGACGAATTGCCCGCCGTGATGCGCGGCCCGCGCGTGGAGCGCCGCCGCGTGCTGGTCGGCGGCAGCGCCTTCTGGGGCACGCTGGTGGAAGAGGGCGCCGATGCCGGCAAGCTGCGGCTCGACGACGGGCGGCTGCTCGACGCGCAAGGGCAGGCCTACCTGCCGCCCGTGGCGCCCAGCAAGATCATCGCGGTGCACATCTCGTACAGCTCGCGCAGCCACGAGACGCGCAATAAGCCGAAGCCGACCGAAACGCCCACCTACTTCACCAAGCCGCCGACGGCGCTCAACGGCCACGGCGGGCAGATCCTGAAGCCGGCCGACTGCAAGTACCTCAACTACGAGGGCGAGTACGCGGTCGTCATCGGCAAGACCTGCCGCAACGTGACGCCCGACGAGGCCTGGGACTTCATCGAGGGCTTCTGCCCGGCACTCGACATGGGCCTGCAGGATTTCCGCGACACCGACCAGGGCTCGATGCTGCGCGTGAAGGGCGCCGACACGCTGCTGCCGATCGGCCCCGGCATCGTGCGCGGCGTCGACCTGTTCGCGCAGACGCTGCGCACCTACGTGA
>Ga0207681_10003005_pt1 | contig 10600 bp, 10 predicted proteins | sample KBSS53metaG_FD_184324 | JGI IMG/M metagenome (GOLD analysis project Ga0207681, IMG submission 184324) | Switchgrass rhizosphere microbial communities from Kellogg Biological Station, Michigan, USA - KBS S5-3 metaG (SPAdes) (version 2) | ecosystem: Host-associated > Plants > Roots > Rhizosphere... | reverse complement strand
GATCGCCACCGACCCCGCGCCCGCGCCGAAGCCGCGCATGACGCCGGCAATCACGCCGCCGACCGCTTCGCGCATTCCTCCGACCCAACCATTGCCGCCGCCGCCGGCGACCGTGAAGAGCTGCGATCCGCCGTACGTCGTCGACTCGGTCGGCCGTCACGTCTATCGGCGAGAGTGCATGTGATCCACCGCCGCGACGAGTTCCGCGCCTCGCCGATCATGCTCGACCGCGCGAGAGCGATGGAGAACATCGAGTTCCTCACGCCGTACGTGCCCGAGGAGTTCGTCGCGGGCGAGAACGGCTCGCTCGCGACTGTCCGCGCCCGCCACGCCGAGACGGGCGAGCTGCGCGACGTGCCGGCGACCGGCGCGTTCGTGGCGATCGGCCACGTGCCGCAGTCGGAGTTGTTCGCCGGGCAGCTCGAGCTCGACGAGAACGGCTACGTGACGACGCTCGGCCACTCGACGCGCACGGCGCTCGCGGGCGTGTTCGCCGCGGGCGATCTCGTCGATCACACCTACCGCCAGGCGATCACCGCAGCCGGCTCCGGCTGTAAGGCCGCGCTCGACGCCGAGTGGTACCTGCGCGACACGCCGCCGGACGTGACGGCGCGGCCCGCGTCGGAGACGATCGAGGCGTAGGCCGGGCGATGGGCGCCTGGCGGCAGCTGCGGGCGATCGCGCTGCTGCCAGGGCTCGGGACGGTGGTGGTTCCCGCGGTGCTCGTGTGGCGCAGCGGGGCCGACGTGGGCTGGGGCCTGCCTGCGGCGCTCGCGGGCGTCGTCCTGCTGCTCGGCGTCGGGCTGATCGCGATCGGACTCGTGCTGGTCGTGCAGACGGTCGCGCTGCTGGGCCGCGTGGGCCGCGGGACGCTCGCGCCGTGGGATCCGACTGTGCGGCTCGTCGTGCGCGGTCCCTACCGTCGTGTGCGCAACCCGATGATCAGCGGCGTGCTCGCGATCCTGCTTGGTGAGGCGGTCGTGCTCGGGTCGCCGGCAGTGCTGGTGTGGGCCGGCGCGTTCCTGCTGGCGAATGCGCTGTGGCTGCCGCTCGTCGAGGAGCGGGGCCTGCTGCGGCGCTTCGGCGACGACTACGCCCATTACCGCGCCCACGTCCCGCGTTGGGTACCCCGCGCGAGCGCGTGGGAGCCGCCGCGCGGCATGGCGTAGGCCCGCCGCCGTTAGAAGACCGCGAAGTCGATCTCGAGCGTCGGGTCGACGGCGAGCGCGGCCTGCAGCGATCCGGCAAGTGCGGCGACGAGCAGCTCGCGCAGCTGCTCGGCGGACAGGTCGCGATGGTCGAGCCAGTCAAGGCTGACGCCCTCGATGAAAGACAGCCAGCCCTCGAGTGCGGTGCGCAGCGCGGGGGAGGGCTCCGGCTGGTGCGCGACGCCCTCGGCGATCAGGCGCAGGAACTCGGCCCGGTCGCGGTCGCGGATCGCGCGCACCTCCGGATCGGACCCGAGTCCCGCGAGGTGCAGCGCGCGGAAGCGGTCGGAAGCCTGGTCGACGAACGCCAGGTAGGCGTCGAGCGTGCGCCGCAGGCGCTCGGCCGGCGGCAGCGCCGGATCGGGCTGCGCGAGCTCCAGCAGCTCGTCGGCCTCTGCGCGGATCGTGGCGAGGTAGAAGCCGCGCTTGCTTCTGAAGTAGTAGTAGAGCAGGCCTTTCGCGACGCCGGCGGCGGCTGCCACGTCGTCGATCGAGAGCTCGTCGTAGGCGTGCTTGGCGAACAGCTGGCGACCGATCGCGAGCAGCTCCGCGCGGCGGTCGGCGGCTGGAGTCGCGAGTGTGTCTTGACTTCCGTTCAAAGCGCTGTCTATCGTACTCGGCATGAGCTTGAACGATGTTCAAATCACTGGCGCGTCGCAGAAGGCGGCCGACCTGATCTCCTACGAGGACCTCTACACGCGCTGGGAGCAGGGCAACTGGAGCGCGATGGGGCTCGACTTCACCGAGGACGCGCGCCAGTGGCGCGAGGAGCTGACCGACTTCGAGCGCAAGGCAGCGCTGTGGAACTACGCGCTGTTCTTCTGGGGCGAGGACGCGGTCGCCGACAACCTCTCGCCGTACATCGACGCGGCGCCGCTGGAGGAGCAGAAGTACTTCCTCACGACGCAGCAGGTCGACGAGGCGCGCCACGCGGTCTTCTTCAAGCGCTTCATGCACGAGGTCTGCGGGCTCGGCGACGGGACCGCCGCGGGCGGCCTGAACGCGATCAAGCCCGAGCTGACGTGGGGCTTCCGCAAGGTCTTCGACCGGCTCGACACGATGGCCGACGAGCTGCGCAAGGACCGCTCTCCGCAGAAGCTGTCGGCTGCGGTAACGCTCTACCACATGGTGATCGAGGCGACGCTCGCGCAGCCGGGCCAGCACTTCATCACGTCATACCTGGAAGAGCGCGACCTGATGCCCGCGTTCCGCGAGGGGATGACGCAGATCGCGCGCGACGAGCAACGCCACATCGCGTTCGGCGTGAAGCTGCTGGCGGACGTCGCCTCGGGCGACCCGCGCTGCCGGCGCGCCGTCGCCGACACGCTGCGCGAGGTGACGCCATGGGGCGCCGCCGTGCTGCAGCCGCCCGGTTGGGATCGCAACTACACGGAGGTGTTCGGCTTCTCGCTCGAGGACATCGGCGAGGAAGGCATCACGTCGCTGCAGACGAAGCTGCGCAGCGCCGGGATGCCGATGGAGGAGCTGCCGGGGCCGCCGATCGTCCCGGCCGACCTGACTCCGCGTGAGACGGCGACCCGCGGCCCGCTGCTGACGCAAGCCGGCCTGCTCGGCGAGAGACAGGCGAGCGCGCCGAAGGATGCCGCCTCGATTGAGCTCGTGATGGACACGGTGCGCCGGCAGCTGCCCGACACGAACGGCACGGTCCTGTCGGTCCAGTTCGCCTTCACGGACGTCGAGCCATGGGTGCTGCGGCTTGTGCCCGGCGGGGTTCCGATCGTCGAGCGCGGCAATGACGCAAAGCCCGACGTGACGCTGCGCACGAGCTGGGACGACTGGCTCGACGTCGCGAGCGGCCGCGTGAACCCCGGCCACGCGATCATGCGCGGGCGCCTGAAGCCGCGCGCGCGGCTGTCGGCGCTGAAGCTGCTGCCGGCGGCGCTGGGCGGGCGAGGGGGTTAGCGGCCGGGGTCCGCGGACGCATCGCGCGGACGACGGCGCGCATGCCGGCGCGCGAGTCATAGGGCCCGGTGGCATCGCGGCATCTGAAGCACCCCACCGCGTTCACGGCCACGACGACGCCCTTGTAGACAACGTGCGCGAGGAAGCGATCGGGCGGGGTGTCGCCACAATGCTTCTGCGGCCGCTCATAGCCGGCGTAGATCACGGCCCTTCCAACAGGGACCGGGACGGATGTCGCTCTCGCGCAGCGCTCATGCCAGACGAGCTGCCCAAAGCGGGTGCGCACAAGCCGTCGCCAGTCGGCGCGACGCCACAGGTCGAGCTGGACGTCGGAGTTGTAGGGGCGTGACCCGTAGCGCAGCGTCGCGACCGCGCCGTTGTCCCCCTCGATCGAGGATTCCCGCAGGACGAGGCGGGGAAGGCCGCGCGGACGCAGATCGTGACCGAGCCAACGCACGTCAGGCGCGAGGCCTGGGTCGTCGAGCGGCACCTCCGCGTCGTCGTTCTCGCCCGGGCGGAGCGGGCTCGGGTTGGCGATCCGTCGCTGCTGGGCGTCCGCCAGCCACGTTGCTGCGGAGACGACGTCGGCGCGTAGGTCGGCCGCGAGCACGAGCGCGAGGACGCGTCCTGAGCGCCACAGGACGATTGCGCCCGGGCGGTTGGCGCGTCCGAGGACGAGTGCGTCGTCGGTGCGGAACGCGACCGCCTCGTCGCCGATTGCCGGTGCGGAGAGCGGGGTCAGCGAGTCGCGTGCCACGCCCGCTACGTAGGCGACCACGTCCCGGGCTTGCTGAAGCTCCAACGCAGGCCCCGTCGTGTCGCGGAAGAGGTATGCGGCGCTCGTGATCGCGCTCGGCCGGGGCGGGGAGCCGACCGGCGCCCACATCTCCGTCAGCTGGGCGGCGCAGCCGAGATGGGGATGGTCGAGATAGATCTGGGTCAGTTCCCACGTCGCTCCCTCCCCGGCGATCACGCCGCAGCCGGAGTCGTCGCCCATCAGATAGCCGGGGCCGACGTCGGACAGCCGCAGCGTCAACCGCGCGGCGTAGGGCGCCGCGCCGGCCGGCGTCGCGGCCAGCAGCGGGACGGCGAGCGCGAGCAGGACGATGCCGAGCCGGCGGTTCACGGCGTCGCCACGGCTCTCGGCTCGCGCAGGCGCAACGCGCGCACGATGCGGCGCATGCCGGCGATCGACTCGTAGCGGCTGACCGGGCCGTGGCAGCTGACGCAGTCGTCGGCGGCGACGATTGCGACGACGCCCGGCAGGGTGACGACCGCTGTTGTGTCGTCGAGCGCGTTGGGCGTCTTTCGCTCGTCCAGCTTGCGGCAGCGCGGCGAGCGCTGGAAGATCGTCGCGCGGCCGCCGCGCAGGGTCAATCTGCGGAGCGGGTAGCAGCGACTGTGCCGCATGCGCCGCAGGTCGCGCCGCACGGCCGGACGGTGCATGAAGCGCGGCCGCACGAGCGCGAGCGTGACCTGCGCGCGGCTGTGTCTGCGGCCGTAGAAGAGGATCGGCCCGGCATCTTCGACGTCCCCGAAGAGGTTCCCCGGGATGCTCCCGACGAAGCGCAGCTCAGGCAGCGCACCGCGTCCCGGCAGCTCGCGGCCGAGCCACCAGATCGGCAGGTCGAGGCCCGGGTCGTCAAGCGGGACCGCGCCTCCCTCGTTGTCTCCGGGCTGCAGCGCGGTGGGCGCCGCGATGCGCGCCTGCTGGAGCGTCGCGAGATTGAGCGTCGTCTGGACGTCTATCGTGCGGTGGCGGATAAGGGCCGCGTCTGCGAGCAGGCCCGCGAGCACCGGTCCGGATCGCCACAGGACCGCGGCGCTGCCGTCGGCGCCGCGCAGCAGGACTGCCTCGTCACCGATCGCCGGCGCGGGCGAGACGATCCGCGGCTGCTCGAATTCCGGCAGGGCGAGCGACGCGACGTCGAGCGGATCGGCGAGCGCGGTCGCGGCGCGCTCTGCGCTCGGCAGCACGAGCACCGTGCTGATCACCATGGCGGGATCGGATCCAGTGCCCGACGCGGTCCAGACGTGCCAGAAGTCCATCTCGCAGGCGTGCCCCGTCCCAGGTGCGAGGTCGGCGATCGGCGCCTGGTCGCTGCAGGTCGGCACCAGCACGGCGTAGCCCGGTGGGAAGTCCGTCAGCCGCAGTGTGAGATCGCGTGGCGCGAACTCCGCCCCTGCGCTTGCTGCGCCCGCGACGAGCAGTGCCAGGGCGAGCGCGAGGGTCGTGATCGGGCGGCTCAAGGCGTCAGAACAATTTTCAGTGCTTCGCGGGCGTCGTAGACCCTATAGGCCTCGGGCGCGTCGGCGAGCGTCATGTGGTGCGTGACGAGCGGGGCGGGGTCGAGGATGCCGGCCTGCATCAGCGCGAGGACGCGGTCGACGTGGGCGATCACGTTCGCGAGGCCGAGGCGGAGCTGGAGACCCTTGAGCCACGCGAGCCCGAGCGGGACCTCGCCCTTGCCGGCGTAGGCGCCGATGCCGGACACGACGCCGGCGTCGCGGGTCAGCGAGACCGCCAGCGCGAGCGGCCCGGGGTCGCCGACCGCGTCGACCGTCACGTCGGCGCCGCCGCCGGTGGCGCGGCGCACCGCGCCTTTCGGGTCGTCGTCGGTCAGGTGCAGCGGCGTGGCGCCGAAGCGCTCGGCCATCGCGAGCCGGTCGGCGACGGTGTCGATCGCGAAGATCTGCGCGGCGCCGGAGGCCTTCGCGGCCTGGATCGCGCACAGGCCCACCGGGCCCAGCCCGAGCACCGCGACCGTGTCGCCCGCTCTCACGCCCGCATGCGCGATCGAGTGGTAGCCGGTGCCCATCACGTCGCCGGCGAACAGCGCGACGTCGGTCGACATGCCCTCCGGCACGCGCCGCAGCGTCAGGTTCGCGTGCGGCACGAGCAGCTGCTCGGCCTGCGCGCCCTGCAGGTCGCCGAGGTTCGGGCCGTGGCCGAACGTGCGGCCGTGGGAGCAGCGGTGGTAGTCGCCGCGGATGCACGGGGTGCAGGTGGCGCAGGCGGTGACGAACGTGCCGAGCACGCGGTCGCCGACGGCGACGCGCTCGACCGCGTCGCCCGCGTCGGTGACCGTGCCGACGAACTCGTGGCCGATCGTGAAGCCCTTCCCGACCGGCACGCGCCCGTGGTAGATGTGCAGGTCGGAGCCGCAGATGCCGCTCGCCTCGACGCGCACGATGACGTCGTCGCGCGCCTGCAGAACCGGCTCGGCGACCTGCTCGACGGCGACCTCGCCGGGGGCCTGGAAGGTGACGGCGTGCATCAGTCGCGCTCCTCGTCGAGGTCGTAGGTGAAGAAGCCCTCGCCGGTCGCCCGCCCGAGGCGGCCGGACAGCACGAGCCGGCGCAGCAGCGGCGCGGCGCGGTAGCGCTCCTCGCGGTACTCGTCGGCGAGCGCATCCAGGACGGACAGCACATGGTCGAGCCCGATCTGATCGCCCCACGCGAGCGGCCCGCGCGGATGATTCAGGCCGTGGACCATCCCCGCGTCGAGGTCGGCCGGCGTGCCGACGCCCTCGCCGACCGCGAACGCCGCCTCGTTGACGAGCTGGCACACGATTCGTCCGAGCACGAGCCCGGGCGCGTCGCCGACCCACTCGGTGTGCAGGCCGAGCGTCGCGAAGAAGCGCTCGGCGGCGGTCGCCGCCGCGTCGAGCGAGTCGGGCCCGCGCGTCAGCTCCACCAGCCCGCCCCGCTCCAACGGCGGCAACGCGTGAAAGCCGACCGCGGAGCCGCCGGCGTCGAGCGCCGCCAGCGACCCCTCGTGCAGGCAGATCGCCTGCGGGCCGCCCTGCAGCGGCGGGTCGTCCTCCGCCGCGCCGCAGTCGAGGATCAGGAACGGCACCTCGCCGTCGGCCTCGGCGGGCGTGCGGGCGTCCCAGCCGGCGTCCTCGGCGCGCTCGAGCAGCAGCTGCGCGAGGGGGAGCTCGCCGGCGATCACGACGACCGGACCGCCGGGCGCTCTCGGCAGCTCGGCCTGCGGGGCCGGCGGGTCCTCGGGCCGGTGCGGGCCGTCTCGGTAGTCGTAGTAGCCGCGGCCTGACTTGCGGCCGGTGCGACCGGCGGCGACCATCCGCGCGGTCAGGGGGGAGGGGCGCCAGCGCGGCTCGCCGAAGCTCAGCTCGTGGAACGACTTCGAGACGTCGAAGCCGACGTCGACGCCGACGAGGTCCATCAGCTCGAACGGCCCCATGCGGAAGCCGCCGCCGAGGCGGGCGATGCGGTCGACCTGCTCGGCTGTCGCCATTCGCTCCGTCACGAGCCGCAGCGACTCCAGGCTGAACGGACGGTACGCACGGTTGACAAGGAAGCCGGGGCCGTCGGCCGCGTCAATCACGACCTTGCCCATCGCCTCGCCGAGCGCGCGGGCGCTCGCCAGCGCCGCGTCACCCGAGTCCTCGCCGGCGATGACCTCGAGCAGTCTCATCAGCGGCGCCGGGTTGAAGAAGTGCATGCCGACGACGCGCTCGGGCTGCGGCACCGCGCCCGCGATCGCCGTGATCGGGATCGACGACGTGTTGCTCGCGAGCACGCAGTCGGGCGAGACGATCTCCGCCAGCCGCGCAAACAGCTCGCGCTTGAGCTCCAGCCGCTCGGGCGCGGCCTCGATCACCAGCTCGCAGGGCGCGAGGGCGGAGAGGTCGGCGACCGGCTCCAGCCGCGCTCCCGCCGCCTCGGCCTCCGCGGCGCTCCAGCGTCCGTGCTCGGCGCCCTTGACCAGATTCGCGCGCAGCGTCGCCGCGCCGCGCTGCAGCGCCTCGGGGACCGGGTCGTGCAGCAGCGTGCGCGCGCCGGCGAGCACGGCGAGCTGGGCGATCCCGCCACCCATCGTGCCGGCGCCCACCACGCCGACCGTCTGCGGGACCGCGGCGCTCACGTGAGCGCGTTGATCCCCGTCGCTGCGCGACCGATGATCAGCTTCTGAATCTGCGAGGTGCCCTCGTACAAGGTGGTGACGCGCACGTCGCGGAAGTATCGCTCGACCGGGTGATCATCGACGTACCCAGAGCCGCCGTGCAGCTGGATGGCAGTGTTGGCGGTGCGCACTGCCGCCTCGGTCGCGAACAGCTTCGCGATCGAGGTCTCGGTGGTGGACGGCTTGCCCTGGTCCTTCAGCACCCCGGCGCGCCACGCAAGCCCACGGGCGGCCTCCATGTCGACGATCATGTCGGCGATCATCGCCTGCACGAGCTGGAACGAGGCGATCGGCTTGCCGAACTGCTCGCGCTCTCTCGCGTAGGAGACGGATGCGTCGATGCAGCCCTGCATCACGCCGACGCAGCCGCACGAGACCGAGTAGCGGCCGGAATCCAAAGCGGACATCGCGACCTTGAAGCCGTCGCCGATCCCGCCGAGCATCGCCTCCTCCGGCACTGCGACCTCGTCGAGCGCCAGCTCGGCCGTGTCGGAGCCGCGCAGGCCGAGCTTGTGATGGATCGGCTGCGCCGTGAAGCCGGACGCGCTCGTGTCGACGAGGAAGCAGGCGAGTCCGCGATAGCCGAGCTCCGGGTCAGTCTGGGCGAAGATCAGCGCGAGTTGCGCGTGGCAGCCCTGCGAGATGAACATCTTCGCGCCGGAGATCGACCAGCCGCCGTCGACTTTCTTCGCACGCGTCTTCTGGTTGGCGGCGTCCGAGCCGGTGTCGGGCTCGGTGAGGCCGAAGCAGCCGAGCCACTCCCCGCTCGTGAGCTTCGGCAGGTAGGCCTGCTTCTGCTCCTCGGTGCCCCACTTGAGGATCGCCGAGCAGACGAGCGAGGTCTGCACGGAGATGACCGTGCGCATCGAGGAGCAGCCGCGGCCGATCTGCTCGACGACGAGTCCGTAGGAGATGTAGTCGAGGCCGGCGCCGCCGTACTCGCGCGGGACGATCGCGCCGAGGTAGCCCTGGGCGGCCATCTTGGCGACCAGCTCGGTGTCGAAGTGGGCGTTGCGGTCGTTGTCGCGGGCGCGCGGGACGATCTCGTTGTCGGTGAACTCGCGCGCGGTGTCGCGGATCAGGCGCTGCTCGTCGGTCAGGTCGAAGTCCATGGGCCGGCACGCTAGCTGGCGCGCGGCGGCGCTTCGCCGGTTCGGGCGACCACGACCGCCGCGACTCCCGACCGCGGGGGCTCTGCGGCCGGGAGCCGGCGGGCCGTCGTCCGCGGCCGGCGTGCCGGCCGGCCGCGGAGCGCCGTGCTGGGACTAGGTCACGTCCCGGAGCCGGTGTACGGAGTCGCGGCTCATGGGGATGGGTTCGCCGTGACCTGCACGGCCGACGAAAGGCCCCGCTGGTTGACGGGACCGCCGGGGACGAGGGTGCGGTACTGCACGCTGCCGGCCGCCGTGATCGCGAACGGGACCGCGTAGGCGGAGCCATCGCCGATCCGTGCGACCGCGACGGTGCGCCACACGCTGCCGTCGAGCCGCAGCAGCAGGATCACGTGCCCGCTCTTGTCCGGTTGCACGGTGCCGCTGAACGTGACGACGTCGCCGACGGTGGCGGTGTCGGTGCTGGCCGCGATCGAGACGACGTCGCGTACGCCCTGGAACAGGCGCGCCGTGCGCGTGTGCGGGTCGCTCGTGACGCGCACCTGGTAGACGGTGTTGCGCGCCGGCGACTGCACGAACGAGTACGCCCCGTTCGCATCGGTCGTGCCGGTCGCGATCGCGTGCAGGCGCCCGCGCCACTCGTCGCGCCCGAACAGCGTCACGGACGTGTTCGCGCCGCCGGTGAGCGTTCCGGAGATCGTGACGCTGCCGCCGAAGTCGATCGGCTGCGCGCTCGAGCCGATCGTGAAGCCGGTCGCCTGCAGTTGCTGGACCGTGATCGAGATCGGCGTCGACGGGCTGCGCAGCGTGCGGCGGTTCGGTGCCAGCAGCACGCGCAGGGTGCGGTCGCCCGGCACGCGGAAGCGGTGGACGATCGTGTATCTGCCGTCCGCGCGCACGAAGCCGCCGTCGAGTGGGACCCAGCGGTCGCCGAGCAGGCCGGCCTGGCGCTGGAGCAGGATGCGATGGCCCGCGTTCGCGGGGGAGACGGTGCCGGTGAAGGTGATCGGGGTGGCGGTCGTGAGATCCCCGGTCGGCTGGTCGAGCGTGACCGTCGCGGCGATGCGCGGTCTGTGGTGATTCGGATGGTGGGGATGCCGGTGTGCGGACGCCGCGGCAGGCAGCACGAGCGCTGCGGCGAGGGCGGCGATGAGCATGGCGATGCGGGGACGCAAGCGAGCCTCCAGTGCTGGCATGGTGTGGACGACCCCTCGACGGCTCCCTCCGAGTGCCGCCACATGCCGGCCGGCAGGGGTTTCGACGCCTGCTTGAACACCGGTCTGCGCGGCGAGTTGCGGCGGCTAGACTCGGGCGATGGACGCCTTCCTCGCGATCGTGCTGGGCTCCATCGCACTTGCGCTCGCCGCGTTCGTCATGATCGGGATCCTCAACACACCCGGGACCGGCTCCGAGCAGCTCGGTTGGAG
>Ga0207681_10003003_pt1 | contig 10602 bp, 8 predicted proteins | sample KBSS53metaG_FD_184324 | JGI IMG/M metagenome (GOLD analysis project Ga0207681, IMG submission 184324) | Switchgrass rhizosphere microbial communities from Kellogg Biological Station, Michigan, USA - KBS S5-3 metaG (SPAdes) (version 2) | ecosystem: Host-associated > Plants > Roots > Rhizosphere >... | reverse complement strand
CGAAAGAACCAACCCCCTGTATACGTACCAATAAACCCTCAGTCGTTAACTCACGTAGCGCACGATTTACTGTCATTCGACTACAACCAAGTTGATTGACCAACTCGCTTTCAGAAGGAATTTTTTTATTTACAGCCCAAGAGCCTTCATAAATCTTTTGTGAAATCAGCTGTTTGACGCGTTGATATAAAGGAACTGGACTATCAGCTTCAATCGAAAGCTCAGCATGTTCTTGTTTTGATGTTCTGGGCATAACAAATACTCAAAAAGGCAGCAGGCAAAATCATATTTTAGTTGACATGCTATGTATATACAACCACATACAATATGTTAATTTATGAATTAAATAGATTTTAAAAAGTTTAAAAAATAAACATATCTCAACAAGAGCTAATTTAAAGTTTTATGTAGATAAATTCAAATATATAAAGGTTTTATCAATATTTATTTAATAATTATTTCTACTATGCCTTTGCCCCATTCAAAGATGAAAAAAGTATGATCCTTTTAGGTTTACGAAATGATGCTTAAAAATTTTATTTAAAATAACTGATCGATAGTATTCTTCTGCCACACAGTATATTAATAAAACTGGAAGCACATCGAATGCGTAATTATAAAATAGATATTCTTCGAGGAATCTCTATCCTTTTGGTTCTTTTACACCATTTTAATATTCCCTATGAACTTAAAGATACATGGTTAGGTTTTGATTTCTTAGGTGAAGCATTTAGTACCTTAATCGCAAGAAACGGAAATTATGGCGTGACCATGTTTTTTGTGATTTCGGGTTTTTTAATTACCCATCACACTTTAAAAAGAGACAAACAATTTTCCGCAATTAACCTCAAGCATTTTTATATCCGACGAGCAGCCCGCATTTTACCGTGTCTGGTTTTACTCATTTTAGGCGTAAGTTTACTTGGGTCATTTGACTTAAAACCCTTTGTAAACCAAGCTCCCAATGGCATCGAGGTCTCCTATCCCTTAACCATATTTGCAGCTTTAACCTTCTGGATGAATATCCTGATTATCAAATTTGGTTGGGTAAACTACGCTTTGGGCGTGTTGTGGTCACTCTCTGTAGAAGAAGTTTTCTACTTTGTGTTTCCATTATTGTGCCTACTCACGCGTAGTAATAAGGTATTTATTGCCATGCTTATTGGAGTAATTTTATACGGACCTTATTTTAGATCTCTACATTTTGGAGAAGAAAGCGGTGCCTATTTATATCATTATTTTTCGAGTTTTGACGGTATAGCCATTGGTTGTTTAACTGCGATATTTTCTCATAAATATCGACCAAATTGGACTTATAAAAAACCTCTTTCTTGGTTGATTATTTTGAGCATGACAGCCCTTTATTTATATGCTCCCATTAAAGAAGTCAGTACATGGGGTATTAGCTTATTTGCTGTTGCCACAGGCATACTCATTTTGTGTTTTCAGCATCCTACGGGAACGCAAGCGCATAGTCTATTTACAAAAATCATGGTCTGGTTGGGGCAAAGAAGTTATGAAACTTATTTGTTTCATCTGGTTGTACTGGGTCTGATGAAAGTTGCCTTTATTCCAGCTCAAACTGACTCTAGCATCAAAATTATGCTTTTAATTGGCTATCTGATTCTAACTTTCATCATTAGCGCAGCAATTGAAAAATATTATTCGACACCGCTTAACAGCTACATTCGTAAGATTTTCATCAAAGATAAATCATAAAAATAAGCCCCTTTAAAATAGGGGCTTTTTTAATTAGGCAATCAGCATGGTTTCATCATCTTGTTTAAAAGGATTAGACCAGTTCTGCCAAGCTTGTGGTCCTAAAGCCATTTCTTCATCACTTAATAAACAACGGTCTAAGCGTTCTATTAAGGCTTGCTCATCCATTTGCATACCAATTAAAACCAACTCCTGACGTGCATCGCCTGTTTGAGCATCCCAAACCTTTTTAATTTGTTCGATGCTGTCTAAGTCACTCGGCCAGTCTTCTTCTGCAACGGCGGCCCACCAATAACCTGCTAAGCCGTGTCGAGCCATTGCGCCCGCTTGCGACCATGAATAAGCCAATGTCGGTTCGGCAGCCAACCAGAAAAAGCCTTTGGAACGGACGACTCCCGGCCATTCAGCCTGTACTAAATCATAAAAACGCTCTGGATGAAAAGGTCGACGCGCACGGTAAACAAAGCTACTGATTCCATACTCTTCTGTCTCTGGCGTATGCTCACCACGTAATTCTTTTAACCACCCCGGCGCTTGTGCAGCTTCATCAAAATCGAATAACTGTGTATTTAAAATTTTATCTAAAGCAATCTTTCCAAATTGAGCAATTTCAATTCGGGCACGTGGGTTTAATGTCTTTAGAATTGCGGTGAGCTGCTCTTGCTGAGCTTGGTCAATCAGGTCAATTTTATTCAGCACAATCACATCACAAAACTCGATCTGGTCAATAAGCAAGTCGACTACGGTTCTCTCATCTTGCTCGCCTAGCGACTCGCCACGTTGTTGCAGTGAATCGACTGAACCGTAATCTTTAAAAAAGTTAAAAGCATCGACCACCGTGACCATAGTATCGAGTCGAGCAAACTCATTTAAAGAATTTCCATTTTCGTCTTCAAAAGTAAAGGTTTCTGCAACAGGCAACGGTTCTGAAATGCCTGTTGACTCAATCACTAATTGGTCAAAGCGTCCTTCATCGACTAAACGTCTCACCTCAACCAATAAATCTTCTCGTAGCGTACAGCAGATACAGCCATTACTCATTTCAACCAGCTTTTCATCTGTTCTTGAAAGCTCCGCCCCACCTTCGCGTACTAATGCCGCATCAATATTCACCTCAGACATATCATTCACAATCACGGCAATACGGCGACCTTCACGATTATTTAAAATATGGTTAAGTAACGTGGTCTTTCCTGCCCCCAAAAAACCAGATAAAACAGTGACAGGAAGTTTGGCAAATGAGTTGGCGATTGCAGTTCGCATGGCTTGTTCTCTTTGAATAATATTTAAAACTAATCATGACTAACCATTAAATATGGTCAGATGGCAGGTGTTTCTACTCTAAACCACATTAATGTTATGTTATAACATAACTATTAAGCAAGTTTTTTATCTCTCCTTCCCTTACACCAGTAAATTAGTCTTTGAAAAAATTACTTTTAAAAGCCCTGACACATTGACGTTTTATAGTGGTGATCAGGCCCCCAAGCTCTAAAACCTTGGCTATCAATATGAATTTGTCCCGAGGCATACACCCCCAATCCCATCTTGAGTGCTTGCCCTTTGGTTGCCCAGAACTGACAAATTTTGGTTTTGCTTTGTTGAATATTGAACTGGTCTAAGTCACTAGGCTGTTCTGGCCCAATTCGAAAATCCAGCGCTGCATTAAAGACATGTCGAGAAGCATCCGCACCACCAGCACAGCGGTTTAGAGATAAAGCTCGATAAACCGATGTCACTTCAAAATCGTTTATTACCCCATCGTTAACCAATGCTTTTAAGATGCTGAGTGTCGGAACGATATTGGACCAAATCTCGCGTGGAGGCACCGCATAGGGTTCAACTCCACATTTTTGCCAATCTCTGGCTGAACGTAATAATTCATGGTCTGGAATTAAAGTAGCAAGGCCATTTTTTTGCAGAAATTGCTTGTAAGCCTGTACAGATTGTCGATGCTCCCCTGTTGCTAACCATGCAATATAATCCTCAGGTTGTGGCTTTATTTTGCCGACTATCTTTGAAGGTTGAGGCAACTTGGACTGCGGTTGCAAAGGAATCGTTGGCTTGGGTGTTTGAGTACTACACGCTGTGAGAGATAATAAAAGTAAACCTAAATAACGCTTCATAAATATGCTCTATCTTCACCAATAATGGGAAAGATGCTCATCATTAAATTCAAGAAATGTTATATTATAACAATAATAAAGTCCTTTAATTTCTGTTGCTAAATTTTAAAAATAAAAAAAGGACGTATGAGATACGTCCTTTTATGGTTGAATCAATCTTACAAATCAGCTTCAAGTGCAGGCACAGGTTGCTCTGCTTTCAGCTTACGACGTTTAAATTGATAAGCCACCATTAAACATAGAATCCACCCAGGAATCATCATGACTGCAATACGCATGTCTGGTGTTAAAGACATTACAACTAAAATGCCCAACATAAACACGATGCAAAGATAGTTGCTAAATGGATACATAAAGCTTGGGAACTTTGTAGTTTGACCTTGGCTTTGCGTGTATTTACGGAATTTTAAATGTGTCCATGAAATCACAACCCAGTTAATCACAATCGCTGCAACAACCAACATCATGAGCAAACCAAATGCTTTTTCAGGGAAAATGTAATTTAACAGCACACATAAAATAGTCACCGCAGCAGAAAGAATCACTGCATTGGTTGGAATACCACGTTTATTAATATGTGCAAATGCTTTTGGTGCATTACCTTGTTGTGCAAGGCCCAATAGCATACGGCTACTGCAATAACTTGTCCCGTTATAAACTGAAACCGCAGCAGTCAAAATCACAAAGTTCAGCAACGTTGCAATGCCTTGGCTATCTAAAGAAGCAAAGACCATCACAAACGGACTACCACCTTCAGCCATCTGGTTCCACGGGAATAGCGAGAATAAAACCAAAAGTGTCGCAATATAGAAAATCAAAATACGGTAGATAATTTGATTCACAGCTTTAGGTAAGGTTTTATCCGGATCACGTGCTTCAGCCGCAGTAATACCAAAAAGTTCAATACCACCGAAAGCAAAAATAATGACCGCCATTGCCATGACTAAACCTTCAACACCAAATGGGAAAAAGCCACCGAGTGCCCAAAGGTTGCTGATACTGGCTTGCGGACCGGCTGTACCAGTTGCTAATAAATATGAGCCAAAACCAATCATTGCCAGAATTGCCAAGATTTTGACAATAGAAAACCAGAATTCCATTTCGCCAAAAAACTTAACATGCAGCAAATTAATGCCGTTGATTAAGACAAAGAAGGTTAAAGCAGATGCCCACGTTGGAATTTGCGGCCACCAATATTGAATATAAAGACCAATTGCGCTTAGTTCTGCCATACAAACGAGGACATTCAGTACCCAGTAATTCCATCCAGACATGAACCCAGCAAATGGTCCCCAGTATTTGTAGGCAAAATGACTAAAAGACCCACTTACTGGCTCTTCAACCACCATTTCACCAAGCTGACGCATCATTAAAAAAGCAATAAATCCTGCAATTGCATAGCCAAGGATGACTGATGGACCTGCTAATTTAATCGATTGTGATATACCAAGAAAAAGCCCTGTGCCAATCGCCCCACCCAATGCAATAAGTTGGATGTGCCGATTACTCAAACCATGTTTCAGGTTTCCTTGCTCTTGTGCTGACATATGATTATTCTCATCCTTGTCACGTAATTTTTTTCCAATAAATTACGTATATCATAAATTAATCAAACTTTCATAGAGATTCATGAAAAAATAATTGCGTGACTTTTCTCATGACCGCGAATGAAAACAGAAAATACAAGAAATGACAATTATTATGAAATGTGTAATTAAATTATGTATTGCGTAATTTGATGAATTCAGTATTATAGAGACATGAAGCAATTGGTTGTGCTCGGTCTATATCAAACTCATAAGACAAAAGATGCTCTCAGCAAAGGTTAAAAACTTATCGAGTAGCTCAGTCCTAGACCGAACTTTTATTTGAATAAGACCCGAGATAAAGACAAGGACGCGAAAATGGAACAAAACCTAAATTCTTTTATTGAAGTTTCACCTCAATCAGATTTCACTATTCATAATTTGCCTTATGGCATTTTTAGCAGAACTGCCGAAAGCGAACGCCAAGTCGGTGTAGCTATTGGTGATTGGGTCATTGATCTCGCTGCTCTTGAAAAGCATGGTCTTTTACAACTTTCAAGCCACGACACCTACTTTAATCAACCGACCCTGAATAAATTTATTGAGTCTGGCAAAGCAAACTGGTCAAAAGTGCGTAAGACACTACAGTCTCTTCTCTCGGCTGATAATTTAACGCTTCAACAAAATGAAACATTGCGTCAGGAAGTTCTGGTTAAGCAAGACAGCGTTACCTTGCATTTACCAATTCACGTACCTGGATACACCGATTTCTATTCTTCTAAAGAACATGCGACCAATGTGGGTTGTATGTTCCGCGACCCAAAAAATGCCTTGCTTCCAAACTGGACTGAATTGCCTGTTGGTTATAATGGCCGTGCTAGCTCTGTAGTAGTCAGTGGCACTCAAGTTGTACGTCCATCTGGACAAATTAAACTTCCAAATGAAGAGCGCCCAGTTTTTTCTGCAACGCGTAAACTCGATTTTGAACTTGAAACAGCGTTTGTTGTGGGTAAACCAACGCAGCTCGGTCAGCCTATCGCTATTGAAGATGCTTGGGATCATATTTTTGGAATGGTATTGCTCAATGACTGGTCAGCACGCGATATCCAGCAATGGGAATATGTTCCACTCGGCCCTTTTAACGCTAAAACTTTTGCCAGTTCGATTTCACCTTGGGTCGTGACGCTTGAAGCACTTGAACCATTTAAAGTTGAAGGCCCGAAACAAGACCCGAAGCCAATGGGCTATTTACAAGAAAATGTCGCTAATAGTTACGACATTAATTTGAGTGTTGAAATTCAAGCGCCAAAATCGACACAAACTGACGTGATCTGTAAAACCAATTTTAAATATATGTATTGGTCTATGTCTCAACAGCTCACTCACCATACCATTGCTGGTTGTAATGTTCAGGTTGGTGACTTAATGGGTTCAGGAACAATTTCAGGTTCTACACCAGATTCGTATGGCAGTTTGCTTGAGCTTACATGGAACACCACCAAGCCTTTAACACTTGCGAATGGCGAAACTCGTGGTTTCTTGCAAGATGGCGATACGCTCATCATGAAAGGTCACTGTGAGAAAAATGGTATTCGCATTGGTTTTGGTGAAGTGAAAAATACCGTTCTTCCTGCATTAACATTCGATTTTGCAGAAACTTCGGAGCCTGACTATGAAGCTGTATAGTTACTTTCGTAGCTCTGCAGCCTATAGAGTACGGATTGGTCTAAACATTAAAGGTTTAGCTTATGAAACTGTTCCGGTACATCTAGTAAAAAACGAACAGCAAAGCGAAGACTATTTAAAGTTAAACCCTAGTGCTCTGGTCCCGACTTTAATTGACGGTGATTTAACCTTGTCACAATCGTTAAGTATTTTGGAATATCTGGATGAACAATATCCAGAAACCAAATTACTCCCAAGAGATGTGCAAGAACGTGCCAAAATCCGTGCTTTTGCACAAGCTATTGCCTGTGATATGCACCCCTTAAATAACCTGCGCATTCTGAAATATTTAAAAAATGAGTTAAATGTTTCAGATGAGCAAAAAAATTATTGGTATCAGCACTGGATTCTTGAAGGTTTTCAAAATCTGGAACAGCAATTACAAAATTCGAATGGCCAATTTTGCTTTGGACACGAAGCAACAATTGCCGATTGCTGTCTGATTCCACAGGTTTACAACGCGAAACGCTTCAAGATTGATTTATCTGCGTTTCCAAAAATTGAATCGATTTATCACCATTGTTTGTCTATCCCAGCCTTCTATAACGCGGCGCCAGAACAACAACCAGATTGGGAATAGTAAAAAGGAGTTTTAACATGACATTTGCCATTAAAAAAATACATCACGTTGCATATCGTTGTAAGGATGCAAAAGAAACTGTTGAGTGGTATAAAAAAATGCTCAACATGGACTTCATTTTAGCTTTTGCTGAAGACCATGTCCCATCAACTAAAGCTTTTGACCCATATATGCATTTATTCTTAGATGCAGGTCAAGGCAACGTTTTGGCATTTTTTGAATTGCCGACTCAACCAGAAATGGGCCGAGACGAAAATACGCCTCAATGGGTACAGCATATTGCTTTTGAAGTCGAAGATGTAAATGCGCTGATGGCTGCGAAGCAACATTTAGAAGAAAATGGTGTGAAAGTTTTGGGCGTAACCAATCATGGTATTTTCCACTCAATTTACTTTTTTGACCCAAATGGCCACCGTTTAGAACTTACCTATAACGATGTGCGCGCTGAAGAAAAAATTGCAAAAATTACTGAAGAAATGAAAGCAGAAATGCTTGAGGAATGGAGCAAAACTAAACGTGCTCCTCACCACACACATTTCTTGCATGAAGAAGAGTTAGGAACCTAATTTTAAAAGATCGATCTAAAAAATCGGCATTGATTAGAATTGTTAAAAACAGCTCTATATCAATGCCGATTTATATTATTTAAAACTGCTAAATTTCTAGAAAATCGCGCTATAAATGAGAGCATGGTGATTTTAGAAAATTGTTGATTATTAAACATGCCAATTTCGCTAATAGAAAAAGGTGATTTCTATTTCTCACTAGGCTCAGGCATGATGTAAAACGCAGCAATTTCAATTTATGTTTTGAACATCACTGTTTAACAACTGAAGTAACTTTATTAAGGGTATTTAAATGATTGAAGAAAAAGTATCTGGGGGGGTTCAATCACTTGAAGTCGGTTTATCTGTACTAAATGCCCTTTTAGAGCACAATCAACCTATTATTCTCAAAGATCTGTCTAGTAAGCTAGAAATGCATCCTGCGAAGGTACACCGCTATCTCGTTAGTCTTATTCGCATGGAATATGCAAAACAGCTTGATGATGGGCAATATGCTTTAGGTGATCAGGCATGGCGCTTAGGTCTAAACTGTGTTCAACATAGCGACACACTACAGCTGGTACAGCATTTAATTTACGACCTACAAAACAAAATTGGTTGCGGCATACAAATCAGTAAATGGTCGCCGAAAGGCCCTGTGGTTGTTCAATCGATTGAATCTAACCACCCTATTTCGATTGTCACTAAAGTCGGCTCAATTATGCCTTTAGTCAATTCTGCTGCTGGACGTTTATTTGCTTCTTATCTTCCAGAGCATTTTGTTCGTCCATTAATGGAAGCAGAATGGCAAAAGCATCAAGAACTTGGTCTGCACATCGCCCCACAAAACTGGCAAGCGTTTACAGAGCTTAAAGAAACGATTCGCCAGCAAGAAATGTCGGCAGCGAAAGGTGATTTACTGACAGGAATTAATGCAGTGGGTTTACCTGTGTTTAATTCAAATCAGAGCATCGAGTTTTGTATTGTCGCACTGGATAGCGAAATGTTTTTACCAGTCGACCCTCACAGTAAAACGATTGAAATCTTGAAAAATGAAGTGAACCTCATCAATCAATATATTAAAAGTCGCTAATTAACAGCCATAAAAAAACCAAGAGATCAAACTCTTGGTTTTTTTAGGTCAGAAACAAAGCTCAGCTTATTTAGTTTCTAGAACACCACGGCGAATCTGGTCACGTTCAATTGACTCAAATAATGCCTTGAAGTTACCTTCACCAAAGCCATCATCATCTTTACGTTGAATAAATTCAAAGAAGACTGGACCAATCATGTTTTCAGAGAAAATTTGCAATAGCAGTTTCTTCTGACCATCTTTGGTATTGCCGTCTAGCAAAATACCACGCTGTTTTAACTCGTCAGTCGGCTCACCATGCTCAGGTAAACGCTCTGGTAGCATTTCATAATACGTATTTGGCGGCGGTGTCATAAATCTCAGACCAAGGCCTTTTAACTTATCCCAAGTCGAAATTAAGTCATCACAAATAAACGCGATATGCTGAATACCTTCGCCATTAAAGTCAGACAGGAACTCTGCAATTTGGCCGTTTCCTTTGTCCGAATCTTCGTTTAATGGAATACGGATCATGCCGTCTGGCGCTGTTAATGCTTTAGACGTTAAGCCTGTATATTCGCCTTTAATATCAAAGTAGCGAATTTCTTGGAAGTTAAAGATTTTTTCATAGAAGTTTGCCCAATACTCCATACGGCCTTTGTAAACGTTATGAGTTAAATGGTCAATTTCGTTTAAGCCTGCACCCACTGGATGTCTTTGAGCATCATCAAAGAAAACAAAGTCATTTTCATAAATATCGCGGTCAACTAAAAAGATTGGCATGCCACCAATACCTTTAATTGCCGGAATGTTGAGCTCCATTGGCCCAACTTTTGAATACATCGGTTCAGCACCAAGCTCTACAGCCTTTTGAAAAGCTTTTGCTGCATCACGTGTTTTAAAGCCCATCGCACAAGCAGATGGACCATGTTCATTAAAGAAGAATGAAGCATAAGATTCTGGCTGATAATTCAGGATAATATTGATATTTCCTTGACGCCATAAGTACGCTTCTTTCGATTTATGCTTGGCTACTTTTGAAAAGCCGATTGTTTCAAAAACTGGATCTAATTCATTTTCTTTTGAAACAAACTCAATAAATGCAAAACCGCATAATTCTAATGGGTTCTCTAAAATATCCATCTAGTTTCCCTCTGGTGATTACCTGTTCCGTTTATCTCTATTGCTGATCAATTCAGCTCCTTTCTCTATAGAATACGTATTTATTGGGTAGGTCTTGAACCGTCAAAATGCCTTAACCCAACGCATCCTATGAGAAAAAAACGAATCACTAAAACGAAGATATGAA
>Ga0207681_10002998_pt1 | contig 10612 bp, 7 predicted proteins | sample KBSS53metaG_FD_184324 | JGI IMG/M metagenome (GOLD analysis project Ga0207681, IMG submission 184324) | Switchgrass rhizosphere microbial communities from Kellogg Biological Station, Michigan, USA - KBS S5-3 metaG (SPAdes) (version 2) | ecosystem: Host-associated > Plants > Roots > Rhizosphere >... | reverse complement strand
CCCAGCGTCACGCGGATGCCGATTTCGTTGGTGCGCCGCCCCACCCTGTACGACATCACGCCGAACAGTCCGATGGACGCCACGAGCAGCGCCAGCCCGCCGAACGACACATAGGCCTGCGCGAAGAGTTTTTCCTGACTGAAGCGGCCCTCGAGCTCGCTCAATTGAGTCGTCACGTTCATGATGGGCAGATTCGGATCGACCTGCCGCACGGCGTCGCGGATGGAGCCGACCGCACCGAGCGGGTCGCCCGTGGTCCGCACTTCGAAGGTCGCCGTGCCCTGGAAGCCCTGCGCGTACGACGTGTACTTCGTCGGCACGGCAGCCTCGCGGACGGCGTTGTACTTGGCGTCCCGCAGAACGCCGACGATTTCCTCGCGGCCGCTGCCGTCTGGCAAAGGTCCGACGCGGCGCCCGATCGGCGACTCGTTGGGAAAGTACTTGCGCGCGGCAGCCTCGTTGATCACGACGACGCGCGGCGCGCCCGCCTTGTCGAGCGGCGTGAAGCCGCGCCCCGCCACGAGCGGAATCTCCATCGTTTCGAAAAAATCCGGCGACACGCCCAGGCCGAATGTAGTGTCGCGCTGGCCCGGTGGATATGTGCGTCCCTGAACGTACATGCTTCCCGAGAAACGACGGCCGGACATCAGCGAGTTGTTCGACCACGACACGGCACGGACGCCTGTAATCGAGCGGAGGCGGTCGCCGATCTGTTCATAGAGTTGTGCCGATTTGACGCTGTCGTATCGGTTGAGCGCCGGATTCACGCGAAACAGCAGTACGTTGCGTGGGTTGAATCCAACATCGACCTGCCGGAGATTCTGCAGCGTCCGGAGGAACAGTCCGGCGGCAATCAGCAACATCAGCGACACGGCAATCTGCGCGACCACGAGAGTCCGCCGCAGCAGGCTTCGGGACCCTGTGACCGTGCGGCCGCTGTCTTTGAGTGCCGAATTCACATCGGTTCCGCTGGCGCGGACAGCGGGCGCGGTGCCAAACACGATCCCGGTCGCCGTCGTGATGGCGACGACAAAGGCCAGCACGCGCCAGTCGAGCGGCGCGAGCTGTCCTGGTGTACCGGGCAGCAGTTGCTGACCCCATCGTCCGACCAGGAGGCCGAGCGCGCCGCCGACGCCGGCGAGCACCAGGCTTTCGGTCAGGAGTTGACGGATTAGACGCGTGCGCGTGGCGCCAAGGGCCAGCCGTACCGAGAGCTCCCGCTGGCGTGCCGTCGCGCGTGACATCAGGAGATTCGCCACGTTGGCGCACACGATCAGCAGGACCAGCGCGACGACGACGGTCAGGACCGTGACCGCGCGTAAGTCGGTTGCGTTTGCGTCGTAGACGCCGCGGCTGCCGGAATCGGCCAGAAAGTCTGGAACCTGCGAGCGATCCTGGCGCAACGTTCGGGCGCGTTCTTCCGGTGTGAGTGACGTGAGGAACGAAGCAAAGCTGGAACGCGCGCTCGCCTGAAACGCCCCCGCGAGATTGCCCTCCACCTGCGACGGTGTGACGCCGGGTTTCAGGCGGCCCATCACTTCGAGCCACCAGAATGTGCCTTGCGACAGCCGGGTCGACGGCGCATTGAGGCCGGCATTGAATCGCGGTTCCAGCCCGAGCGGCAGCGAGATGTCCGGTGCGTCACCCACGGCTTGCTCAACTCCGGTGAACCCGGCCGGCAGGACGCCGACAATCGTGACAGGAACGTTGTTGACGGTTGCAGCTGCGCCCACGACCGTCGCCGCGCCGCCGAATCGCCTCATCCAGTACGAGTGGCTGATCACCGCGACCGGCGCGGCAGTCGGCAGGTCGTCGTCCGGAAGAATCGCTCTTCCGAGGCGGGCCGTTACACCGAGCGTCTGATAGTAGTTGCCCGACGACACGAATCCGTTCGCTATCTCCCCCTGGCCGTTCACAACGACGTTCACGAATCCGAGTGGGGCGCACGCAAAGAGATCGGTCATCGTTCGGTTGGCGGCGCGGAGCTCCAAGTACATCGGGTACGAGAAGCTCGACTCGATCTGACGGCCGCGCGCGTCCGGCGCTGCGAAACCGTAGACTTGGATGTCGGTTCGCACCTGGTTCGGACCGGCGTAGCGGAGCCGCACCAGTGAGTCCGGGTCCCTGACGGGCAGCTTCTTGAGCAGCAGGCCGTTGATCGCGCTGAAGAGCGCCGTGTTGGCGCCGATGCCCAGCGCCAGCGAGAGGACGACCACCGAGGTCCAGCCTTTTTCCTGCAACAGCATGCGCACGGCGAGTCGAAGATCTCGTAGCATCGTGCCGGCACGCTACCGCGCGCGGCAACCAAAAGGCAAGGGGATCCGTCGGAGCTGAACCATGCTGCTTCAGGGAACACGCCTGACAATACTGCTGGCTCCCTGCTCCTCGAAGCACTAGGATTGCCGGGCATCAGGCGGAGTGACGTTATGTTGAAAGAGTTTCGAGAGTTCATCGCTCGCGGCAACGTGCTCGATCTGGCCGTGGCGGTCATCATCGGAGCGGCGTTCGGCAAGATTGTTACGTCGCTGGTCGAGGGCCTCCTGATGCCGCCGATCGGCCTGGCGCTCGGGAAGATCGACTTCTCGAGCCTCTTCGTCGTGCTCGACCAGTCGAAAGGCGTGCCCGTGTCGCTGGCCGACGCGAAAGCGAAGGGCATTCCGGTGATCGCCTACGGCGCGTTCGTGAACGACATCGTCAACTTCGTGATCGTCGCCTTCGTGATCTTCCTGATTGTGAAGCAGGCAAACCGGATCAAGGGGCCTGCGCCGGCGGTGGAAACACCCGCGACGCGGCCGTGCCCGATGTGCTTGTCGAGCATGCCGCTGAAGGCGAGGCGCTGCGCGGCCTGCTGCGCGGACGTCGGAGCGGTGTAACGGTCGCACGCGGACTGCGGTTGCCGTGACGTCTGCCTAGCCTCGTCGGTTTTTCTTGATCTGTTCCCAACCGTCGAGCCGTCTCTTGATCTCTTTCTCGAAACCGCGCTCCTTCGGGGTGTAGTACTTCCGGTCGGCGAGGGCCGGCGGGAGGCACGACATGTCGGCGATGGCGTCGGCCTCGTCATGCGCGTACTGGTAGCCCTTGCCGTATTCCAGTTCCTTCATGAGCTTGGTCGGCGCGTTTCGCAGGTGGAGCGGCACCGGCTGCGCGACGTCGCGGTGCGCGTCCTCGGCGGCCATGCCGTAGGCCTCGTACACCGCGTTGCTCTTCGGCGCGGTCGCGAGATACAGGGCGGCCTGCGCCAGCGCGGTATTGCCCTCGGGCATGCCGATGAAATGCACGGCATCCTTGGCAGCCACGGCGACCGTCAGCGCCTGCGGATCGGCGTTGCCGATGTCCTCCGACGCAAACCGTACGAGCCGGCGGGCGATGTACAAGGGATCCTCGCCGGCCTCCACCATCCGCGCCAGCCAGTAGACCGACGCGTCGGGATCGCTGTTGCGCATCGACTTGTGCAGCGCGGAGATGAGGTTGTAGTGCTCTTCGCCGGACTTGTCGTAGAGCAGGGCGCGGCGCTGAATCGCCTGCGCGACGCGGTCGGCGTCGATGCGACGCTGGCCGTCGACAATCGGCGCCGAAGCCACCGCAAGCTCCAGCAGGTTCAAGGCCGCGCGCGCGTCGCCGTTGGCGTAAAGGGCGATGGCACGCGTCGTGTCGTCGTCGATGGCGACGTGCTGAGAACCGAGACCGCGCTCCACGTCCCTCAACGCGCGCGACAGAATGGCGGCGACTTCATCGGTGTTCAGACCGCGAAGTACGAACACCTTCGACCGGGAGAGCAGCGCGGCGTTGACCTCGAACGACGGGTTTTCCGTGGTCGCGCCGATGAGCACGATGTCGCCGGCCTCGACGCGCGGCAGGAAGGCATCCTGCTGGGCCTTGTTGAAGCGGTGAATCTCGTCGATGAAGACAATCGTCCGGCGCCCGGCCGTCCGCCGCAGGCGCTCGGCCTCGGTCATCACCTCGCGGATTTCCTTGATACCCGACATCACGGCGCTGAACGACACGAACCGCGCCTTCGTCGTGTCGGCGATGATCCGCGCGAGCGTCGTCTTGCCGGTGCCCGGCGGTCCCCAGAGGATGATCGACTGGAGCAGGTCGCGCTCGATCGCCTCGCGCAACGGCCGGCCGGGTGCCAGCAGCTCTTCCTGGCCGACGAATTCGTCGAAGGTCCGCGGACGCATCCGCTCGGCCAGCGGCGTGCGGGCCTTGGCGGCGCCGGCGGCGGCTTCTTCGGGAAAGAGAGAATCCATGGTTTTCACGGCATCCCTAAAGGGCTGCGCTACGCCTGTCGTTGCAATCCGCGCTCGTAGCGCAGGCCTTTAGGCCTGCCGTTGCCGGCGCGCCTCATAGACGATCAACCCCGCGGTCACTGCCGCGTTGAGCGACTCCACCGGCGCCTGCATCGGGATGCTGACACGTTCGTCTGCAGCATCCACGACCGCCGCTGTGAGCCCCTGACCTTCACCGCCGATCAAGATGGCGACCGGACCCTTCAGATCGATCTCGTGCGGCGGTTGCCCGCCCCGCGGCACCGTGGCAATCACCCTGCAGCCGTGTTGTCGCGTGTCCGCGATCGAGTCGGCCGGACTGGCTCGGTGGACGACCGGCAGCCTGAGCGCACTGCCCATCGATCCGCGGAGCGCCTTCCAGCCAAACGGGTCGGCCGTCGCCCCGGATGCGATGACGCCGGTGGCGCCGCCGGCCTCTGATACGCGAACGATTGCGCCGGTGTTGCCGGGATCCTGCACATCCACCACGACGACGACGAGCGAGGCGTTGCCGGAGTAGATGGCGCCGCCATCCACCACTGGCCGCCGGCCGAGGGCGGCAATCGCACTCGACGAGCGAACCGGACTGATGGCGTCCATCACCGGCGCAGACACGATTGCGAGAGCGGCGCCGGCGCGCGTCAGCCGGTCGACGAGCGGCCGCAGTCCGGGATCGTCGCGGGCGCCAGCGGTCATCGCGACCTGCTCGATCTGCACGCCGGCCGCGGCGGCGTCGGCGACGAGATGGACGCCGTCCAGCAGCAGCACATCCTCGTCGTCGCGCCGCGCTGCGGCCCGAAACCGCGCGACGAGCGCGTGCTGACGGCTGGTGATGGTGGTCATGCGCCGGCTGCGGAAGGATAGCACTGTGGTACGATTGCCCTGAATGAAGGAGCGGCTGATCAAGAAGTTCGAGGACGAAATCCAGGCGCTCAATCACGAGCTGAAGCTCGAGCTGCCGAAGGAGATCAAGCGGGCGCGCGAGCTCGGCGATCTGCGCGAGAACGCCGAGTATCAGGCCGCCAAAGAACGGCAGCGGCTGGTGGAATCGCGGATCAGCATGCTGCAGAAGCGGGTCGCCGAAATCGCGCTGATCAACGTCGATCGGATTCCGAAGGATCGCGCCGGCTTTGGTTCCACGCTGCACGTCGTCGAGGGAACGGGCGAGAAGCTGGTGTTCCAGCTCGTGATGCCGGAAGACGCCGACGCCGCGAAGGGACTCATCTCCACGACCTCACCGATCGGACGCGCGTTCCTGAACAAGGAGCCTGGCGATTCGGTCAAGGTCGAGACGCCCGGCGGCAAGCGCGAGTTCGAAATCGTGAAGCTGTTGACCATTCACGACGAAGACGCCGGATGACGGATCGGCTGGACGCGACGCCGCCCACGCCGTTTTCGACGACGACCGACACCTACGCTCCCATCCTTCGCACCGCGCTCGTGCTCACCGGCACGGGAACGGCGGGCGCCTATCACGCCGGCGTACTGCGCGCGCTCCACGAGGCAGGGGTCAAGCTCGACGTCGTGGCGGGTCGCGGTGTCGGCGTCATCGGCGCGGTGTTTGCCGCCGTGGACGGCGCGCAGCGGCTGTGGGACGAAAAGGGCTTCTGGCACGCACCCGCGGTCCGCACGATGTACGACTGGCACGCGCTGCCGCGGCTGATCGCCTGGGCGCTCGCGGTGTCGGTGGCCATCGTCGCCACTCCACTCGCGGTGATGGCGCTGGGCCTGGTCGTCTTCCCAATCGATTTCGTGATGAAGATGGTCGGTGCCGCCGGCGCGTCCGGGCCGGCGGCGGCCTATCTCCGGCTCGCGCAATCGGCGTTCGCCCCTGAAGGCCTGCCCACATGGCTGCCGCGTCTGGTGCTGCTCGTGCTCGGCGGCGCTGCCGTCATCGCCATCGTCACCGGCTGGATGAACGGCCCGTGGATCGCTCGAGGCCCCTTCTGGTGGCGGGCGGTGCGCCCGCCGCTGTCGTCCGCGTCCATCGTCGAGCACTGCTGGCGCATGATGTGGGATTTGCTGCGTGGCGCCGCGGCACTGAAGCAGCCGACGCCGGCGGAACTGGGCCGCCGCTACGTCGAGATGCTCGCCGACAACCTCGGGCAGCCGGGTTTTCGCGAGCTGTTGATCAGCGTGCACGACATCGACGCCCATCGCGATCTCGTCTTTGCGTTGCTGTCGGAATCGAGGCGACGCCACCTGGTCCGTCGTCCGACCAGCGAAGCCGCCGAGAGCCGGAGGGCTGAAGTCTTCGATCTGGCCGGCGTGTCGCGCGACTACCTGCCGGATGCCCTGGCCGCGGCGTTGAGCGTACCGATGGCGACGGACTGGCGCTCGGTGACCTTCGCACCGGACGCCTATTGGCGCGGGGAAACCCACCGGCTCTGCGACCGTGCCGGCGGGCTGATTCGCGTCGTCGACGAGCTGATCGACCTGGGCGTGGAGCAGATCGTGCTGGTGTCCGCCGCGCCGGAATCGCCTGGCCCGCACGCCCTGGCGGCGCCGCGTCTCGACGGCCGCGCTCGGCTCGGCGAGCTGCTGCAATCGTCCGAAGCCGCCATCCTCCGCGACGCCACGACCACCACGGCCGGCGTGCGGATGTTCACGATCCGGCCGGCCCACAACCCGATCGGGCCGTTTGATTTTGGCGGCGCGTTCGACGATCGATCGCATCGTCGTCAGGGACTCGGGGAGTTGATCAACCGCGGATACGAAGACGCCTACCATCAGTTCATCGAGCCCGTGGTTGGCGCGAGTGGCGAGCGGGTCGGTCATCAAAAGTTAAAAGTTAAAAGCTGAAAGCCAAAAGTGGGAAGTCAAGTCCGGAGTGAGTCGATGAAAGGTCCAGCGACCGAGCTGATCCATGCGGGTGCCGTCGATCGCAGTGCGTCGGTGCCGTTGACGACACCGATCTACGAAACGACGACCTTCGTGTTCGACAACGCGCAGGAGGTGGTCGCCTACAACGAGGGGCGGTCGGCGAAGCACCTCTACTCCCGGTATACGAACCCCACGGTGGTCAGCGCGGAGGCCAAGCTCGCCGCACTCGATCGCACGGAGGCCGCGCTGTTGTTTTCGTCCGGACAGGGCGCGACGACGACGATCCTGATGGCCCATGCCCAAGCGGGCGACGAGATCGTGTGCAGCGCCGCCATTTATGGTGGAACCCTGCACCTGCTGCAGGATGTGCTGGCACGATTCGGCGTCACGCCGCGCTTCGTCTCGCTCGACGAGCTCGCGACGCCCGCGCGCGTGCTGTCGGACAAAACGCGCATGGTGTGGTTCGAGTCGCCGATCAACCCGACGCTCCGCTGCGTGGATGTGAAGGCGATCGCCGATGCCTGCCGGGCCCGCGGCGTGCTCTCCGTCATCGACAACACGTTCGCGAGCCCGATCAATCAGCAGCCGCTCGGTCTGGGCGTCGACCTGGCGATGCAGAGCGCGACGAAGTACCTGAACGGGCACAGCGATGTCACCGGCGGCGTCGTGACGGGCCCCGCCCGCCTGGTGCAGCCGATCGAGAAGGCGCGGCGGATGGTGGGCACGGTCATGGATCCGCACCCCGCGTATGCGCTGGCTCGCGGGCTGAAGACGCTGCCGCTGCGAATTGCCCGCCACAACGCCAGCGCGCTCGCGGTTGCCGAGTTCCTGGCTCGGGATCGCCGCGTCAGCCAGGTCTACTATCCCGGCCTGCCGTCACACCCCGATCACGGGATCGCCAAGCGGCAGATGCTGGGCTTCGGCGGCATGGTCTGCTTCGACCTGGAGGGGCGATTCGATCGCGCGGAACGCTGTTACGACCGGCTGCGTGTGATCAAGCGGGCCGCGAGCCTGGGGGGTGTCGAGAGCCTGGTCAGTATGCCGGTCCTCACCTCGCAGTGGGGCCACACCGACGATCAGCTGCGGCAGGCGGGTGTGACGCGCGGCATGCTCAGGCTCTCGGTCGGACTCGAGGACACGGAAGACCTGATCGCCGATCTGGACCAGGCGCTTGATTGAGTTTTCGTCGCGCGGGGCTTTCAGCCCCGCGTCGCGGCCGTGCTACGAGTCACGCCTTCAGCAGGTGCTTCTTTTCGGGCGCCGGCGCTTCATGTGTGAGGAAGTCCTGCATCAGCGCGGCGAGGCGGGCGCCGACGTCGTCGCCACCCACATCACCGAACTTCTCACGGAACGCGCGCATCGGCACGACCGCCTTGGCCATCGCACGGTGGCCGCCGGCGCTGCCGATGTCGGCGAAGAAGCGGCGAACGAACTCACCGGCGTTCTTCGAGTAGCCCAGGTTCCGCACTGACACGATCAGCGAGTCGTTGACGATGCCGGCGATGACGGTCCACTTGACGTTCTCGAGCTGCAGGAAGAAGTCGGCGACGTAGGGAATGAAGTCTTCCCGCGGCGAGGCGCCGAGGAACGCGCAGAACACCTGTTCGACGAGCGTCCCGCTACGGAATGCCTTGAGCACGTAGTCCAGCCGCTCGAGCGTGATTTCGGCGCCCTCCATCTTGCGCACCAGCGCCGCGTCCGCCAGTGGATAGAGGTAGGAGAAGGCTTCGAGGTCCACGCGGTTGGTCTGCCGGTTGAAGAACAGCGTGTCGGACTTGATCGCGTAGAGCATCGCGGTCGCGGTCCGTTCCGAGATGTTGACGTCGACGGCGCGCAGGTGCTCGGTGAGAATCGTCGACGTCGATCCGTAGTCCGGGCGGATGTCTTTGAATACCGCGGTGTAGCCGGGCTGCTCGGGATGGTGATCGATGACCAGGTCCACACGGTCGATCAGGCCGCCGAAGTAGTGCGGCTGCACGTCGACCATCGCGATGCGATCGAATTCCTTGAACGAGTCCGGCGTAATCGCCTCGACGTGAATATCCAGCAGGTTGATCATGCGGAGGTTCTCCGGACGCGTGACGCCCTGGATCGCGCCGATGACCGCCGTGGTCTTGGTGCGCCGCAGGACGTTGCGCAGCGCCAGGCCGCTGGCCATGGCGTCGGGGTCCGGATCGTTGTGGAGCATGATCAGCACCCGCTCCGCGTCAGCGAAGAAGCGTTGGTACTGATGGACGCGCGCGCGTGTCAGCGATCGGCTGAACTCGGTGAGCAGCGGCCCGCCGAAGAGCTCCGACATCGCCAGATACGACACGTCGGGAAACTCGGCGTGGAATTCGTCGGCCCGCTTGCTGGTCGCGGTGGCGCCGATGCCGAGGACGTAGATCAGCGTCCCGCCGGCGTCACGGACTGCCTCGAGAATCTTCCGCGGATTCCGTTTGCCGTTGTCTTCGATGATGACGCAGGTACTGGGGCCGATGTCGGCCTTGAGCCACGTCTCGGTGCGCCGCGGGTCGCCGAGAGTGACCGTGACGCCCGCGTCATGGAGGCGCCGCGCGATTGGCCGTTGTTCGACGATGAACTCGACCTCGAAGCCGGGCAGCAGGATTTCGTCGAGCATCCTGATGACCAGTTCGTCCTGACAGACGGCTAGACACCGCATCAGAGTAGTAATCAACGATTTTAAAGCCTTTCTTTAGAAAGAGATAGCTTCGTGTGGTTTGACGCGTTTTTGCTGGAGTTTTCCCGACCGGCGTGACCTGCCGGACCTGCCTATCAACCGCTGAACGCCGGGTGTAGAGTGGAAAACTGTGACGGGAAGAACAAGGACACAGAGGTTACAAAGGACACAGAGGCAGCGGCCCCTGCGCGGCGTGCTCTTTGTGGCCTCTGTGTCCTTTGTTACCTTTGTGTCCTTTGTGTCGGCGCGACAAGTGCCGGTCTTCCGGAGCGCCGTGGACCTCGTCAACGTCGGCGTCACCGTCAGCGACCGAAAGGGCGGGCTCGTCGCCGAGCTCACCAAGGACGACTTCGAAGTCTACGAGGACGGGAAAAGGCAGACCATTCAGTACTTCGCCATCGGCGACGTGGACGCGCCCGATCAGCCTGAGATGCACCTCGGCCTGCTGCTCGACGTCAGCGGGAGCATGGGCGAGGACATGAGCTTCACGAAGACCGCTGCCATCAAGTTCCTCAACACGCTCACCGACGCCGTCGATATCACGGTCGTCGACTTCGACACCGAGGTCCGCACCGCCCGCTACGGTCAGAGCGAGTTCGCGCGGCTCATCGAGCGCATCCGTCAGAAGAAGGCCGATGGCTACACCGCGCTGTACGACGCGATCGGCACGTATCTGGACGGCGCGGCCGCACAGAACGGCCGGAAGATCATGCTCGTCTACACCGACGGCGGCGACACCCGCAGCTCGCTGCAGTGGCACGAGCTGCTGGATCTGCTGAAAGCCTCCGACGTCACCGTCTACGCGATCGGCATGCTGGAGCACCAGCTGCAGTCGACGAAG
>Ga0207681_10002996_pt1 | contig 10615 bp, 7 predicted proteins | sample KBSS53metaG_FD_184324 | JGI IMG/M metagenome (GOLD analysis project Ga0207681, IMG submission 184324) | Switchgrass rhizosphere microbial communities from Kellogg Biological Station, Michigan, USA - KBS S5-3 metaG (SPAdes) (version 2) | ecosystem: Host-associated > Plants > Roots > Rhizosphere >... | reverse complement strand
AATAAACGTGGAGATCGATCCGGTCTCGATCATGTAGTTTCGCGAGGGGCCCGTAGTTCAGAGTTCAGCCTTTAGGCTGCGATTGTAGGACACGGCATGCCGTGCCCCTACTCAACGACGCAAACTAACAGTTTGCTCTACAAGCCACCAACGCTACACTTTCTACTATGAAACTTTCTGAACTTGCCGCTCTAACAGCGGCGCACGTCGACGAAAATTCGCCCGACCTTGAGATCACCGGCGCCGCAGGCCTGGACGACGCCCGGCCTGGCGACATTTCCTTCCTCGCAAACCCGCGCTACACACCGAAAGTGAACACAACACAAGCGTCGGCCATCTACCTCGCTGAAGGCGCGCCGATTGAGCGAAATATTCCAATCCTGCGCGCAGCGAATCCTTACCTCGCGTACACCCGAGCGCTTCGTTTGTTTCATCCTGAACCTGCGTTCTCGCCGTTCGTTCACGAGTCCGCAGTTGTCGATCCAACTTCTGAAGTGGCAACGAATGCGGCGATCGGCGCGAGCGTCGTGATTGGCCCGCACTGTCGGATTGGGGAGGGCGTGCGCATTTATCCCAACGTTACGATTTACGAAAACGTGACGATTGGCCAGGGTTCAGTTATTCATTCCGGCGCGGTTATTCGCGAACGTTCGCAGCTCGGCGAGCGAGTGATCATTCACAACAACGTCGTGGTCGGCTGCGATGGTTTTGGTTACGCGAAAGACGAACAGAAGAGCTGGCTGAAAATTCCGCAGACTGGGAATGTGGTGATTGAAGACGACGTGGAGATCGGGGCCGGCACCACGATCGATCGCGCGTCGGTCGGCGAATCGCGCATCAGGCGGGGAACGAAAATAGATAACCTGGTGCAGATCGGGCATTCGTGTACCGTGGGCGAAGACACTTTGCTTTGCGCCCAGGTTGGACTCGCGGGAAGTTCACACATCGGCAGTCGTGTGATCCTCGCGGGACAAGCGGGCGTGGCTGGCCATCTGACGATTGGAGACGACGTGGTGTTAACGGCGAAGAGCGCGACCAGTCATGACGTGCCGGCCGGAAAAGTTATTTCCGGAATTCCGGCTTTCGACAATCGCGACTGGCTAAGATCGACCGCAGCGTTCCGACGGCTGGGAGAAATGCAGCGACGAATTCGGGAACTGGAGAAGAAGCTGGAGGAGCTTTCTTCGCTCCGTTAGGGGCGAAATGTTTATAGCAAATAGGTTCATAACAAGTTAGGCCGCGTCAGTTCAGCCCGGGCGAAACGAACGCGGCCAAAATCGTGATAGACCTTCAGAACTATAAACATCTCGTTCCTACGGAACGAAAACCCGCGTCAATTCATTCTCTCGGCTCGTCCAACCCCATTTAAGCTTACGTAATCGCGCCGCCGTCCACGATCACAACTTCACCATTCATGAAGCTGTTCCGGTCGCTCACCATAAACGCCGCGTACTCCGCCAACTCCTCCGGGCGGCCCATGCGTCCGGCCGAAGCCCAGAAGTGATGCATCTGCAGAAGGCGCTCCGGCAGTTCCTGCGCGAGCTCCGTATCAAAAATTCCGGCGGCAATTGCGTTGACCTTCACGCCAAACGTCCCGGCCTCGCGCGACAGGCACTTGGTGAACCCGATCATCGCTGCTTTCGAAGTGGCGTAGTGCACGGCAGTCGGCAGCGCCCGCATCGCTCCGATCGAGGTGATGTTGAGAATACTTCCCTTCCGCTGCCGGATCATCTGTTTATAGATTGGCTTGGTGACGGCAAAGAGACTGCCGACATTGGTATTGATCACTTCATCCCAGGCTCGGTCGGTGGTAGTGGCAAAGTTGTCGCCGCGGTTGATCGCAGCGTTGTTGATGAGAATATCTATCCCACCCCACTTCTCCACCACCTCCCGCGTAATCTTCTTCATCCCCAATCGATCGGTAACTGAAACTTTAAAACTCAGCGCCCGTCGCTGGTGGGCTTCGATAGTCGAAACCGTCGTTGCAGCCAGATCGTCTCGGGAGTTGTAGTTGAAGGCAATGTCAGCGCCCTCGCGCGCGAGTATGTCGCAAAGCGCGGCGCCGATGCCGCGCGTGCCGCCGGTTATGAAAGCGCGTTTACCTTCGAGCAGTAGGCTCACGTTTGAATGGTCTCCTAGAAAAACCCGCTTCGAAGAACGCAAGCGGGTGGAACTTGTTGTCGTTATGGATGTGGAGAGGAATTAAACTCTGAAAACCGCTAAAGGTCAACGAGGGAGGACTCTTTGCGTCTGAGACCGGCAGTTCAGAGTTCAGCCTTCAGGCTGCGTTTTGGCTGCACATAAAGACGCAAGCTAAAGCTTGAACTCAGAACTGCATGAGCCTGACTTGGTGAGACGAGCAGACTTATGCGACTTCGGCGATGACTACGGATTCGGATGTTTCGCTAGTAGCAGGAATCAGCGCGGTTATTTCTTCGACGATGTGTCGTGTGGCGTTAGGAATTGCGAGACCGATGGTCGCGGCGCGCATTGCTGAGTAGTGGGCCGTATCTTCAACCATGCGCCGAATGACCGGGACGATGTCGCTCGCGCGTTGCAGCAACACGCCTGCGCCGCGCTTGACGAGCAGACTGGCAGTCCCCGCTTCCTGCGGCATCGGCGCGGTGATCGCATCGGCAATGATCGGCAGCCGGCAAGCGAACGCTTCAAACGTCGTCAGCCCACCGAGCTTGGAAATCATGACGTTCGCGGCGCCCATCAGTTCTTCCACATGATCCGAGTAACCGATCACTTTGACAGGAAACGAGGCCGTCTCCGCCAACGACTCCGCATCAGCTCGCAGCTCTTCGTTCTTTCCAGCCAAAAAAATTGCCTGAACTTCAAGCTGACCGCGCACCAGCTCGCGGAAAATCTGCGGGATATTCCCGCCGCCTTCCCAACCGGCATTAACGAAAACAGTAAATTTTTCCGCGTCCAAACCCAGTGCGCGTCGAGCGGCGCGGGCGGCGTCTTCACCCGGATAAGCAAACTTATGATGGACCGGCATGCCCGAAATCTTGATACGCTCCGCTGACACTCCGTAGTCAATCAACTGCTGCCGCGCCTCTTCGCTCGCCACCAGGTAAAGCGTTACATCGTCGCAAGCCCAACCCTTCCAAAAACCATAGGACGGATCAGTAACGACAGAAACGAGCGGAATTCTATCGGCAAGTTTTAGTTCTTTGAGGACGCGCCCGAAGATGTGCTGCGTCAAAGGGTGGACACTGACGACTACGTGCGGACACCAGCGTTCAAAAAGTTCGGCGACGTAACCCACGCATCGCTTATGAAAAAATTCGCGCGTCTCCGGACGAAAGCGATTCATGGCCCAGTAGACGTACTTCATCCAGTGTTGCTTGTTTCGCAGCAGCCAGTTGTAGCTCGCGACCATCTTCGCGGTGATCGAATGCGATTCTTCGACGGCGCGCACCACGCGAACCGCATACGACTGGCCATCAAAAAACTTTTGCACGCCGGCAACGATCGCCGCGGCCGCCGAACGATGCCCGCCGCCGGTGTCGGATGAGAGGATCAGGATTTTTGGAATGCGCTGCGACATTACTTCAATTTCACTTCGCGGACCGGCCATTCGCGCCGCAGAGCGGCGATCAGAAGGTAGCCAGACGTGAAACGTCTGGATCGCGATTTCAAAGGATTGCGCACTGAAGGTGCGCCAGATATTCTTCGCGCGTCTCCAACGCGCTCAAATCTTGTTACGGCTTAATCCAGACGTTCCACGTCTGGCTACCTTCTATTCGCCGCTGCCGCGGCGACGGACGATCAAGCTCTCACCGTCATGCCTTCCGGCTCCGGCTGCAGTCGATCCATTTCCTTCCGCGCCTTCTTCATTTCCTTCTCCAGCTTCTTGATCTGGATCAAGTGCCCGGGATTGAACGGCAGCGACGGATAGTAACTATTCGACTCGTGCGTGCAGAAACATCCGTCGAGGGCTTTCTTGCGCCGCTCTTTCATCGCCGGCGACAGCCAAAGCTTTTGGAAGTTCCAGTCAAAATCGCGCAGGTTGCCGATAGGCGCGAGGTTTTCGCACGACGAAACAGTACCTTCGTCGTAGATGACGCCGCCGGCTGTTCCTGCGTAACACTTCATCTGCGCCTGCTGCGTCTCCTGGGCCTTGGCGATCAGCCCGTGCATGTAGATATCGATCGCGGCTTTGAAGTAGCCGGCGTTGCCGCCGTAGTTGTTCTTGATCGCCGCATGACGCGAATCGTCGTCGATCATCGCCGCGAGTTGTTTGTAGCGCGAGTGATCGATGTTGAGCTCAACCGGATCGGCTGAAGGCGGGCGAATGTAATTGAAGTTCACCTTGTCAGGCTTCAAGTCATACTTCAGAAAGTCGTACCACTCGAAGATCGTGTCCTGGTTGGAATTCATGAAGCAGGTGCAGGTTTGCACGTCCAGTTTCGGAAATTCTTTCTTTATCAGCTGGAGCTGGCGCGCGGTTTCAATGGCGATGTCCCACGAGCCTGGCTTTTGCCGAATTTTTTCGTGCGGAGTTTTGAGACCGTCGATGCCAAGCGCGACGGTGACATTCAGCTCGGGATTCTCTTCGAGGATACGCGTGATGTCGGGAAAGATTCGTTTCTGAATCTGACCGTTCGACATGATGTAGATCGACTCGAGGCGATTGTTTCGGCAAAACGCGTTCGCGATTTCGGGAAGATCCCTGCGCGTGAAAGGCTCGCCGCCGGCAAGAATCAAAACACCCAGGTTGCCGCCCAGCGTTTCGGAAATCTTTTCGATTTCGTGAGTCTTCATCTGCAGCTTTTTGCGCGGACGATCGTCGAGTTCATCCGTGAAAAAGCAGTGCGTGCAGCGCATGTCGCAGACGGAAGTGACCAGAATGTTCAGCAGAATCGGGGAAAACGGCTGGCCAATTGCCAGCTTCGCGTAACGTTTTAATAGCTCTCGTGTGGTGTAATCCATTTCAACCTCAACTTAAAACAGCGCACCTTTGATGCGAAAACAGAGATTAACAGATAAGACCTTTTAACGTAACCCTGTGCTGCGCGCTGTAATACTTTTGTAATCCGGTAACCAGAAGACGAGATTAACTCTCTGTGCCACCTCTGTGTTCTCTGTGTCTCTGTGGTGAGTTATGCCGAAAAAAGAATTCACCACAGAGACAAAGAGAACACAAAGGACGCACAGAGAAAATCAGCGGTGGTTTTCTACGAAACGGCGGTGCGCTCGCTGCGGATGGGAATGCCCAGCGCGCGCATGCGGCGGTAGAGGTGGCTGCGGTCGACGCCCATCAGCTCCGCGGCGCGCGAAACGTTTCCCTCGGCCTCGTCGAGCTTTCGTTGGATGAATTCGCGATGATAAGCGTCAGTGGCTTCTTTGAATGACGGGAAACGGAAGGAGGCCACCGGCGCTTCTTCCTTCCCGTGTGGCGGCAAATCAGCGGCAGCGACCTTGATGCCGGGATTCATGATCACCACCCGCTCAATTGTGTTTCTTAACTCGCGCACGTTTCCCGGCCAGGAATAATTTTGTAAATCCGCGATTGCTTCCGCGGTAAATTCTTTGGGTAACTTCCCGTAAGCGTGAGAAAAGTTTTGGTTGAAGTAGTTAACCAAAAGAGGCACGTCTTCGAGTCGTTCCCGCAACGGCGGCAACTCAAACGGAATCACGTTTAGCCGGTAAAACAGATCGGCGCGAAACTTCCCCTGCTCGATCTCACCATCGAGCTGCTTGTTGGTCGCCGCGATCACGCGCACGTCCACCTGTACCGACGTACCGCTGCCGACCGGTTCGAAGCGCTGCTCTTCCAACACGCGCAACACCTTCGCCTGAACGTTTGGGCTCATGTCGCCAATCTCGTCGAGGAAAAGCGTCGCGCCGTCCGCCAGTTCAAACTTGCCTTTCTTCGCGGCCGTCGCGCCGGTGAACGCGCCTTTCACATGACCAAACAGTTCGGATTCGATCAACTCTTCAGGTATCGCGGCGGAGTTTACTTCCACGAAAGGCGCCGGCGCGCGCCGCGACTTCGCATGGATAGCATGGGCCACCAGCTCCTTGCCGGTTCCCGATTCGCCGTAGATCAAAACGCGACCGTCGGTCGGGGCCACGATTGTGATCTGTTTGCGCAGCGCGCGCATGGCCACCGACTCGCCCACCATCGCGTACTCTTTCGCGAGTTCCGCCGACATCTCGGCATTCATGAGTTCCAGCCGTTGTTGTCGCAATGCGTTGCGGACGGTTAGGAGAGTCTTTTCGATGGATAGAGGCTTCTCGATGAAGTCGAAAGCGCCGAGCTTGGTGGCGCGCACGGCGGTTTCAACATTGCCGTGGCCGGAGATGATGACGACTGCCGACTCCGAGCCCGCCGCTCGCAATCGTTGCAAGGTTTCGAGACCATCAATTCCGGGCAACCAAACATCGAGCAGGACACAACCGTAAGCGCGACGCTCGACGGCTTCAAGACACTCTTCGCCCGTCGCTACCGCCTCGACGCTGAAACCCTCATCCGCCATCACGGCGCTTAAGGTTTCGCGAATGCCTGGTTCGTCGTCGACTATGAGTATTGAGTCCATTCGAAAGAGTAGTCAGTAGTCAGTAGTCAGTAGTCAGTAGTCAGTAGTCAGTAGTTCTGTTGAGTCGTCGGTCGCCATCGCCATCGTCCGTCGTCCGTCGTCGGTCGTCGGTCGCCGCCGGCAGCTCGATCACAAATCTCGCGCCGCGCGGGTAGTTCGCTTCCGCGCGGATGCGCCCGCCGTGCTCGAGAATTATTCGTTGCACAATCGCCAGTCCCAGTCCGGTGCCGCTGCCGCGAGAAAAGTACGGTTGAAACAGGCGCTTGAAATCAGCCGGCCGAATTCCCTGCCCGGTATCCGTGACCTCAGCAATTAGCAAGCTGCGGCTCGAGTCGACGTTTGTGGCGATAGTGATCTTTTTCTCGCCCTCCACCTGGCCCAGCGCGTTACTCGCATTCTCGATCAGGTTTACAAAGACGCGCCGCAGTTGTTCGCTGTCCAACATTGCCGGCGGCAGTGCCGGGTTAAGCTTCGCTTCAAGCGTCACACCGTCAAGCCTGTCGTCGTACAACGCAACCGCATGACGTACCACTTCATTCAGGTCAGCGACTTCCAGACGAGCGAGGGGCAGTCGCGCGAAACGGGAGAACTCGTCAACCATCGCCTTCAAGCCGGCGACCTCACGGGCAATTGTCTCCGTACATTCCTCAATCACGGCAGTGACGTCAACCGCCTCGCTCTTGTTTCCGTTCAGTCCGTTCTCTCCGTTTGCCGATCCGTTGTCGCCATTTGCGCTCGCGCGCCGGTAGCTCTTGGCGATGCGCTCGGCAGAAAGCTGAATCGGCGTCAGCGGATTCTTGATCTCATGGGCCATGCGGCGCGCAACTTCGCTCCAGGCCGCAACGCGCTGCGCCGCCAGCAACTCTGATAAATCTTCCAACACGACAACCACACCGCGCTTCTGCGCCGACGAACCTCGCAAGGCTGTAGCCGTAAGCGCGACGGGCAGCGGCGCGTTTTCATCTCCGGTGTTGCTCGCGCCGGCCAGCTGTGTCTGTTCGGTCGCCTGGCCGGTGCGTCGGGCTCGCCGGATGAGACGATCGATGACGACCCAATCCTCCGTGCCGATCAACGATTCGAGTTTTCGTTCCCCCACCGGAATTTGGTTGAGCCTCAGAATTCGCGAAGCGGCGGCGTTGATTGTAGTGAAGCGGTCCTCTTCGTCGAGCGAAACCACGCCGGTCGTAAGAGACTGCAGAATCGTCTCGATGTAATCGCGGCGTTCTTCGAGCGTCAGGTTCTTTTCGCGCAGCGCGGCGGAACCCGCTTCAATGCGGTTGCGGTTGTCCGCGAGCTGCGCCGTCATTTGATTAAACGAGTGGGCCAACAACGCCAGCTCATCTTCGGCGAATGTCGTCACCCGATGCGACAGGTTTCCGCGCGCAATTTCCTTCGAGGCTTCGGCGAGAGCTTTGATTGGCGTGGCGATGCCGCGCGCCAGGTAAATCGCCACCCAACTGGAAACGAACAACAGCATCAGCGTCATCAGCCCGAGGGTTGACAAGGCGAGCGAACGCACGCGCCTTTGCCGCGCCACCAATTTTCGATACTCGCCCTGCGTGCCGGTGATCGTGTCGCCGAGATCAGTTCCGGCGCGGCGCAAGGGCACGACGATCAGTCGCTCGTTCTCCGAAACCGGCACCATTATCGCGTCGAGGTCCTTCGCGTCCGCCAGGCTTTCATCGCCGGCCCTCAGCAGGCGAGCCTTGCCGAGCAACGTCTCAACCTGTTCGGAATCAGTGGCGGACAAAGCTCCTTTGCTTTGCGCCACCAGGCGCCCGTTCGAATCGTCAACTTCGACCGCGAGAAATTGTCCGCCAGCAGTTACGCGATCCAGCGTTGCCTGCTTTTCTGTGTCTGACTGCGGTTTCAAAACGACGGCGAGCAGCGACGCCGTCTCGCGCAAGTTTCGCGTTTGCGCTTCGACTGCTTCACGCTGCACCTCACGAGCCTCGGTCACCACGCGAACGTTGAATCCACCGAACCACTTTTCCAGAGTGCGATTGAGAAACAGGTACGAAAAGACAGCCATCGCGATGATGGGCAGAAAACTGATGGCGATAAAGTAAAACAGCAGACGCGTTTTTATCTTCGAGCCCAGCTGCAGCTCGCGGCGCTCACGCCGCAGCTTGAGCAGGTTGCGCACGAAGATGAAAGAGAAGACTACGAAGGCGACGAAGTTGAGCGTCGATAGAGCGTAGAGCAGAAGCGTGTCGGAAGCCGTGTCGGGAGGAAGGACGGTCCATAACCAGAGCTGCTGGGAGACAATGATCGAGAGCAATACGAGGACGGTTAAGCCGAGGGCCCACAAGACAAGTCGACGACGACGAGTTGGCCGTGCGAGGTTGGCTTGGGTCGATCCGGAGTGTTGGTCGCGGTCATTTTTCATGAAGAAGTGAGCCAAGTTTAGCATAGTAGGAGAGGCATTCCTGCCTGTCCTGGTTGCGTTCTATCCACCAGGAAAGACCAAAGAAATTTTCCATTTCAAATTTGTCATTTCTCATTTGGCATTTGGGAAAAGTCCTCTTCCCTTTTGAAGAGGGTAATGTAGGGGCGGACCTGCGTGTCCGCCCTGGGCGCACACACAGGTGCGCCTCTACAACAGAGCCTATCCACCCGCTATCGCGTGGTGGTACTGACCTCACGCCGGTCATTGAATTTGTCGCCTACGCATTCTTGCCGACCATCGTCTAGAATGCCCGCGCTCTTGTCGCTATCTTGAGTGACGCGTATCCCCGGGCACGGCATGCCGTGCCCCTACAATAATTCGTAATGCAATGACCCGGCATGCCCGTGTCCCTACGTCGACGGCATTAAAAAGTCATCAGACGAAATTAAAAGTCATCAATGGATCTCAAAAACATCTTCATCAACTCCGCCGGTCGCCTTCGCAGCGGTTGGCGTTTGCTGATCTTTGTTCTCGTCTACATCTGCATTCTGTTTCTGCTCAGTTCCCTCGCGCGCGTCGCTTATGCGGCGGCGTTGAATTTGGTTCCACAAAGAATTGGCAGCGACTACGCCCAAAACGTTGTGTTCCGCCTGATTCTACTGGTTGCCGCGCTCGCCGCCGGCTTCGTCTGTACTCGCTGGCTTGAAGGTTTGCCCTGGCGAGCACTCGGCTTGTGGTTTCACGAGGGCTGGTTTCGTCATCTGCTCATCGGATCGTTGATTGGAGTTTTCTCGCTCGCCCTCGCCACGGCGATAGCGACGGCCGGAGGCGGCTTAACCTTTACGATCTCCGGACGCGCCGGCCTGGTGCGCGTCTTCCAAACGCTGCTTTTATCCGGCGCCCTTTTCGTCGTCGCCGCCTTGGCCGAGGAGGCGCTCTTTCGCGGGTATCCGTTGCAGACTTTGAGCCGGGCAAAACTTGCGTGGCTCGGAGTTTTCCTTACTTCGGTCCCGTTCGCCGCCGTTCACTTGCAGAATCCCAACGTGGCTGCGGGCTTCACTTTCCTCAACACGGCCCTCGCCGGAATCTGGTTGGCCGTCGCTTATCTGCGCACGCGCTCCCTCTGGTTCCCCCTCGGGGTCCACTGGGCGTGGAATTGGGCGCTGGGAGCACTGTTTGGCCTACCGGTCAGCGGCCTTACTAACCTCGCGCCTTACCCGTTGATGCGCGGGACTGACCACGGACCAGCCTGGCTAACCGGCGGCAGCTACGGTATAGAAGGCGGCCTGGCCTGCACGATAACCCTGGCGATCACCACAATCTTTATCCTGCGAACGCGGCTGATTTCGACCGCGCCCGAGATGGAGGAACTCACTTCGCAGGAAAACCCGGTTGGAAAGGGGGAAGTGGGGAAAAGGGGAACAGGGGAAGGGTGAACGAACGCCTCTTTCCCGTTTCCCCTCTTCCCCATTTCCCCTTTTCCCCTGCTCCGTCGCGTGTTAACACTCTTCCCGTTCCTCCCGTCTTATCGGTGTCAAGCGAATCGACAGAGTCCAGTCGCTCAGACTCCGATGAGACAGCGCAATGTATGAACTCCAGGCTACCGCAGACGTGCTCGTTATGACCGGTCAGGGACAAGCTCCCAGCACTCGGCTGCCGCTCGCGCTCTCAT
>Ga0207681_10002993_pt1 | contig 10623 bp, 9 predicted proteins | sample KBSS53metaG_FD_184324 | JGI IMG/M metagenome (GOLD analysis project Ga0207681, IMG submission 184324) | Switchgrass rhizosphere microbial communities from Kellogg Biological Station, Michigan, USA - KBS S5-3 metaG (SPAdes) (version 2) | ecosystem: Host-associated > Plants > Roots > Rhizosphere >... | reverse complement strand
CCAGGCCTTCAGTCGCTTCGTCGAGGATCAGCAGCTTGGGGTGCGTCGACAGCGCGCGCGCGATGGCCAGCATCTGCTGCTCGCCGCCCGAGAGCTGGTTGCCGGCGTTGGCTTTGCGTTCGCCGAGCCGCGGGAACAGCCCGTAGAGCGCATCGGCCGTCCAGCGCGGCGCCTGCCCGGCACGGGGCCGCGCGAAGGCGCGCAGGTGCTCGTCGACGCTCAGGTTCGGGAACACGTGGCGGCCTTCGGGCACGATGGCCACGCCGCGCCGGCCGATGGCGTCGGGTCGCGCACCACCGATGTCGGCGCCCTCGAAGCGCACGCCGCCGCGCATCGGCTTGAGGGTGCCGGTCAGCACCTTCAGCAGCGTGCTCTTGCCCATGCCGTTGCGCCCGAGCAGCGCCATCACCTCGCCGGGCTTCACGTCGATGTCGATGCCGAACAGCACCTGGCTCGCGCCATAGCCGGCCTCGATGCCGGTCGCTTCGAGCAGCTTGCTCATGAATGTCCCTCTGCTTCGGTGCCCAGGTACACGGCCTGCACATCGGGGTGGCCGCGCACCTCGTCGGCCGTGCCGGTCATCAGCACCTTGCCCTGCACCAACACCGTCAGGCGGTTGGCCAGGCGGAACACCGCGTCCATGTCGTGTTCGATCAGCAGGATGGCCATCTCGCTGCGCAGCGATTCGATCAGCGCCACCATGCGCGCCGATTCGTCCGGCCCCATGCCGGCCATGGGCTCGTCGAGCAGCAGCAGCTTCGGATTCGCGGCCAGCGCCAGCGCCACGTCGAGCGCGCGCTGCGCACCGTGCGGCAGCGTGCCCGCGATGCGGTGGCGTTCGCTCGCCAGGCCCACGCGTTCGGCCAGGGCTTCGGCCTTGGCGACCAGCTCGGCCTCGTTCGCACGCGGCGCCATGAAGCGCAGGCTGCTGCCCGCATGCGCCTGCACCGCGAGCATCAGGTTGTCGTGCACCGTCTCCTTCGCGAAGACGCGCGTCACCTGGAAGCAGCGCGACAGGCCGGCGCCCACGCGCTGGTGGTCCTTCAGCGGCGTGATGTCGTGGTTGCCGAGCCAGATGCGGCCGGCGTCGGCCTTCAGCAGGCCGGAGATGAGGTTGACCAGCGTCGTCTTGCCGGCGCCGTTGGGACCGATGAGCGCATGGATCTCGCCGGCATCGACCGTGAGGTTCACATGGTCGGTCGCCAGCAGGCCGCCGAAGCGTTTGACCAGTCCTTCGATGCGGAACAGGCTCATGCCGCCACCGCCTTCTTCTTGCGCGACAACGCGGCCAGCCCCTTCGGCGCCCACAGCGCGACCGCGATCAGCAGCAGCCCCAGCGGCAGATGCCAGTACTCGCTGTACTGCTTGAGCACCTCTTCCAGCAGCAGCCACACGGCGGCACCCACCGGCCCGCCCCAGCTGCGGCCCAGCCCGCCGATGACGACCATCACCACCAGCGTGGCCGACTGCGTCCAGTGCATGGCACCCGGGCTGATGAAGCCGTTGCCGCCGGCCAGCAGTGCGCCCGCAAGTCCGGCCACCGCGCCCGCGATGGCGAAGGCCACCAGCTGGATGCGGAACACCGCGTAGCCCAGCGCGCGCATGCGCGTCTCGTTGTCGCGGATGCCCATCAGCGCATGGCCGAAGCGCGAGCGCGTGGCGCGGTGCATCCAGCCCAGCGCCAGCGCCACCAGTACCAGCACCACCCAGTAGAAGGTCGACTCGTTGGCGAGGTCGATGCCCAGGCCCAGTTCGGGCCGGGCCGGCAGCGTGTAGCCGTCGTCGCCGCCGTATTTGCGCAGCGACACCGCGATGAAGTACAGCATCTGCGCGAAGGCCAGCGTGGTCATGATGAAGTACACGCCGCGGGTGCGCAGGGCCACGGTGCCGATCAGCGCGGCGACGAGGCCGGCGACCAGTGCAGCCATCGGCCACAGCACCCAGGCCGACATCACGCCGGCGTCGGCAAAGGCGACCACCGTGTACGCGCCGACGCCGATGAAGCCCGCATGCCCCAGCGCCACCATGCCGCCGAAGCCGAGGATGAAGTTGAGGCTGGCCGCGGCCAGCGCCATGATCAGCACGCGCCGCACGAAGCCGATGTAGAACTCCATGCCGAAGAGCGGCGCGACCAGCGGGAAGGCGGCCAGTGCGACGAGCAGCACCAGCGGAAGAACGAAGCGTGCTTTCATGCGCGGGCCGAGAAGAGGCCCGAAGGCCGGAAGATCAGGACGACCACCATCAGCGCGTACATCGCGACTTCGGCGAAGAGCGGGCCGAGGTCGGCCGCGGTGGCCGGCGGCAGCGTGGCACGCAGCAGCATCGGCAGGAAGGCGCGGCCGATGGTGTCGACCAGGCCCACCAGCAACGCGGCCACGAAGGCGCCGCGCACCGAACCGATGCCACCGATGACCAGCACCACCAGCGCGGGGATCAGGATCTGCTCGCCCATGCCGACCTGCACCGCGACGATCGGCCCCATCAGCGCACCAGCCAGCGCGGCGAGCGCCGCACCCAACAGGAACACGCCGTTGAAGATGCGGCCCACGTGCACGCCCATCAGTTCGGCCATCGGCCGGTCCGACGCACCGGCACGCACCCGCATGCCGACACGCGTGTGGTTCACGAGCAGATACAGCGCCAGCGCGACGAGCACGCCCGCGCCGAGGATGACCAGGCGGTACGCCGGGTAGGGCAGGCCGTCGATGATCTCGATCGGCCCGCTGAGCGCGGCGGGCGTCGGCGCCATCACCGGCGACGGGCCCCAGATCATCTTCACGATGTCGTCGGCCACCAGGATCACGCCGAAGGTCGCCAGCACCTGCGCGAGGTGGTCGCGCTTGTAGAGCTGTCGCATCAGCAGCACTTCGAGCAGGGCGGCGACGACGACGGTGACGAGCACCGCCAGCGCGATGGCCGCGACGAAGGACCCACTCTGCTGGTGCGCCTGAGCCGCGACGTACGCCCCCGACATGAACAGCGAGCCGTGCGCCAGGTTCAGCACGTCCATGATGCCGAACACCAGCGTCAGGCCCGCGGCCAGCAGGAACAGCATCAGCCCGAAGCCGAGCCCGTTGAGCAGTTGCTCAAGAAAAAGAATGCCAGTCATGCGCCGAGAAAACGATTCACTTCATCGGGCATTTGTCGGAATACGTGTCGCCGTAGTTGGTCAACAGGGTGCTCACCGTCTTGTTCGTGATCTTGCCCTGTGCGTCCTTGCCGATCACGCGCAGGTAGAAGTTCTCGATGGGGTAGTGGTTGTTCGCGTACTTGAAGCTGCCGCGCGTCGACGCGTAGTTGGCCTTCTTCAGCGCGGCGATCACGGCTTCGCGGTTCTGCGCGTTGCCGCCGGCCTGCTTCACGGCGGCGTCCATGGCGAGGATCACGTCGTAGGCCTGGGCGGCGTACACCGACGGGTAGCGGCCGTTGTATTCCTTCTTGAAGGCGTCGACGAAGGCCTTGTTGGCGGCGTTGTCGAGGTCGTGCGCCCAGTGCGAGGTGTTGAACAGGCCGAGCATCGGCTCGCCCACGGCGCCGATCACGTCTTCGTCGGCCGAGAAGCCGCTGGTGACCAGCGTGATGTCCTTCGACAGGCCCGCGCCCACGAACTGCTTGATGAAGTTGATGCCCATCGCACCGGGCAGGAAGAAATAGATCGAGTCGGGCTTGGCCGCGCGGATCTGCGCGAGCTCGGCGGCGTAGTCGATCTGGCCGAGCTTGGTGTAGAGCTCGTCGGCCACCTGGCCTTTGAACTGGCGCTTGGCACCGCCCAGCGCGTCTTTGCCCGCCGGGTAGTTGGGGGCGATCATCACCATCTTCTTGAAGCCGCGGTCTTGCGCGAACTTGCCGGCGGCCTCGTGGAACTGATCGTTCTGGTAGGCGGTGCCGAAGAAGTAGGCGTTGCACTGCGCACCGGCGAACTGGCTGGGGCCGGCGTTGGACGACAGGTACGGCACCTTGGCCGCGAACAGCGTCGGGCCGACGGCCAGCGCGATGTTGGAGCCGATCGGGCCCGAGAACAGGTCGATCTTGTCGCGCTGGATCATGCGGTCGACCAGCTGCTTGGCCTGGTCGGGGCTGCCGGCCATGTCGGCCTGGACGAACTCCACCGGCTGGCCGCCGAGCTTGCCGCCCAGCTGCTTGATGCCCAGCGCGAAGCCGGCGCGGGCTTCGGCGCCCAGGGCGGCGAAGGGGCCGGAGATGTCGAGCGCCAGACCCACCTTCACGGGGGCGGCCAGTGCCGCGCCGGCCACGCCGAAAGCGGACGCGAGCATCAGGGAGCGCAGCGTGCGGGACAGGACGGTCGCGACGGGCGGCTGGGTGGACTTCGAGCGCATTGGGAAGACTCCGGTTAGATCAGGTTGGCACCACTTCGATGCACGTGGCCCCGGCATTGTGCGGGCCACTTCATTCACAAGTAAATACTTTATGCATGAAGCATCTGGTGTCAATCGGGCTTGCACGAACAGTGCCAGCCTGAATCCCTGCTAGGCCCGGGGGCGGTGGTGTCAGCGTGCGCGCGCCGGGGCCAGCACCGCGGCGATCGCCACCACCATCAGCACCACGGCGGCCCAGTCCTGCCAGTGCAGCACCTCGCCCAGCCACACCGCGCCGCTGAACACGCCGAGCACCGGGATCAGCATCACGCTCAGCGTCGAGGCGATGGGCGGCAGCCCGCGGGCCAGCGAGAACCAGGCTGCGTGCGCGAAGCCGAAGATCAGGATCGCGTTGTAGAGGACCGACCCCCAGGTGACGGTGCCGGGCATCTTCCATTGCGGCCGCTCGAACAGTGTTGCCAGCACGGTGATCACGACAGCGGCGAGCGCGGTCATCCAGAACGAGATGGCCAGCGTGGGCACCGGCATCGTCGAGCGCCGCAGCAGTTGCGTGCCCAGTGCCCAGGTCGCCGCGGCCAGCAGCGCCAGCGCCATGTAGCCCGGCTTGCCGGCCATGCCGACGAGCTCATGCCACAGCAGCAGCGCCACGCCCAGCGCCGCAGCGGCCACGCCCATCCAGGCGCGCGCGCTCAGGCGATTCGAGAACAGCCACGCGCCGATCACCGCCGAGAAGATCGGCATCGTGTAGCCGAGGATGGCCGAACGTCCGCTCGACAGCTCCTTGACCGCCAGCATCATGCAGGCGTGCCAGACGAACATGTTGGTGGCTGCCAGCCACAGCAGCTCCGGCCAGTGGCGGCGCGGGATGCGGAACGGCACCTTCATCGCGACCAGTGCCAGGCCGAGCACCGGCAGGCCGATCCACAGCGACAGCGCGCGAAAGCTGAGCGGCGGAAAGTCCGTCACGCCCAGCTTCATCACCGGCCAGTTGAGGCCCCACACCAGCGTGAGGGGAACGAGCAGCGCGAGCTGGCGGCGGGTGAGGGTCTCCATGCGCACGCATTGTGGCGGCATGCCGATGCGCATGCCGACCCGCATGTGACGCGTGCGGTCAGCTGCTCTGGCAGGTGAAGCTATCGGCCGAATTCAAGTCGCCGCTGCCCTTGTACTTCGGGAAGGTCGGGTACTTGCACAGGGGGCGTGTCTGCACGGTGGCCTGGCTCGTCGGATTGAGCTTCCTGGCCACGATGCTCTGGGCCGAGGGCTTGGTGCCGCCTTCTCGCCACTTGGCCACGGCGTCCACCAGGTCGACGGTGTCCGGGCCGACCCCGCCGGCGCAATGCTGAACGCCCGGCTGGAGGAAGAACTCCATCGAGGCATCGCGCGTGGACGCGCCACCGACGGCCGTCGCGACATCGTTGAAGTACTTGATCGATCCCTTGTAGCTGATCGCCCAGTCATGCGTGCCGTGGACCAGGATCATCTTGCCGCCTTGGCCGAAGAAGGAGCGAAGGTCGGGCGTCGCATCGAGCGTGGTGGCTGCCAGCCGCAATCCTGCCGTGTAGATCTCGGGGTCGAAGGTCAGGACGTTGAAAGCCGGATCGCCGGTCACCCAGTACTTCACCAGACCGCTGCCGAACTGGAACTGGAGGCCGGTGCCGCCGACCGCGGAGCCGGTGACCCACACCGGCCAGCCCAGGTCTTCGCCGCCCGGTCCCCAGCCGGGGTAGACGCTGGTCCCGTCCGCGCGCTTGAGCTCGGAATAGATGGTGTTGGCCGTCGCGATCTGCGCGTCGGTCAGGCAGGTGTCCGCGTCGCCCGATGCGCATCGCAGCACCGCCGGGTTGAAGGTGCAGGCGGCCTGGTTGCTCACGATGCCATCGGCCGCACCATCCAGCGCGTCGCATTGCGCGGTGACGGTCTTGCCGATGAGCGTGGCCTTCGCGTCATTGATCTGTCCGCCCGGCGCAGCGAGCGCCTTTCCGTTCGCCACGAAGGCCTGGAACAGCTCGGTGAACGAATATGCCGGCGCACGCACGACGATGCCGTCGAAGTCGTTCGGAAAGCGGGTCGCCTGGATCAACGCTTCGCGGCCTCCGTTGGAGCAGCCTTCGAAGTAGCTGAACTGCGCGTCGGTGCCATAGCGCTGGCGAACGATCTCGTTGCTGACCTCCTTCACCGAGTGGATCGAGAGGTAGCCGAAGTCGGCTTGGGCGGTGGAGTTGTTCAGGAAGACCGACGCGTCCAGTCCATTGCCTTGTCGCCCGCCGTCGGAGGCCACCAGAACGTAGCCGCCCGTCGAGCCGCTCGGAGAACTGGGCACGATGTTGATGCTGCCGTCCCAGCCGCCGCCGCCGGCGTACAGCAGCTTGTTGTTCCAGACGGTGGGCAGGTGCATCTCGAAATTGAGCGTGCTGTGCAGCGTGCCGGTCACCTTGCAGTACTCCGCGGACGCGGCGCTGGCGGCGACCAGGCTGGCGTCGTTGATCGACGCGCCGGCGACCGACGTGCCCGCGAACGCCTTGCACTTGTCGGCCGCCGTTACGACCGGCGGTGCCGATGCGGCGGGCGGGTTTCCATCACCGCCACCGCCGCCGCAGGCCACCAGCAAGAACGGAATGCCCAGCAGGGCCACGCGGGCTCCTGAGAGAGGGTTTCTCATGATTTGTCTCCTGTTTGTACAGCCGCCTAATCAGGCCGCCGCGAGCGGTGCCTGCGACATGGATGCTAGGCACCGAGGCTGCAAAAGAAAGTCCTTCTGATGACAAACCATGTGCAGACCATCGAGATGTTGCGGGCGGCCGCCTGGGCCCAGGGCCTCTCCGACGAAGAGTTCGGGCGGGTCCGCGCGGAGACGGTGGACCGCTTCTATTCGGCGGGCGAGGTGGTCTGCCGCAAGTCCAGCCTGGCCACGCACTGGATCGGCGTGGTCGAAGGCATGCTCAAGGTGGACATCCTGTCTGCCGACGGTCGCAGCACCACCTTGAGCGGCACCTCCGTGGGCGGATGGCTGGGCGAGGGCTCGGTGCTCAAGCGCGAGCACCGACCCTACGAAGTGGCCGCGTTGCGCGACAGCCGGGTCGCACTGGTGCCGAGCCACACCTTCCACTACCTGCTGGAGACCAACCTGGCGTTCTGCCATTTCATGATCAAGCAGCTCAACGCGCGGGTGGGTCAGTTCATCGCGCTGGCCGAGAGCTACCGGATGCACGACCTGAGCTCCAGGGTGGCGCACTGCCTGGCCGAACTGTTCAATCCGCAGTTGAACCCCCATACCGATCCGATCCTGCAGATCTCGCAGGAAGAGATCGGTCGACTGGCGGGGATCTCACGTCAGCATGCGCACCGCGCCTTGCACGAGCTCGAGGATGCCGGGCTGGTCTGCATCGCCTACGGAAGCATCGGCGTCGTCGACATCGACGGCCTGCGGGCCTACGCGCGCGAACACAGCGAGTGAGTTTCAGGGCAGGTGCCGTCAACCCCAGCGCCACCGTCCGCCGAACATCACGACGGCCAGCGCCATCACCACGCACGCGCTGCCGGCCCATTGCCAGCCCGACACCGTCTCGCCCAGCGCGAGCATGCCCGCGGCCAGGCCGATCACCGGCACGCCGAGGCTGAAGGGCGCCACGCGATTGGCCGCATGGCGCTTGAGCAGCCAGGTCCACATCGCATAGGCCGCAACTGTCGCGAACCAGCCGAGGTAGGCCACGCCGGCCCAGGCGCCGAGGCTGGCATGCGTCCATTGCCAGCGCGTGGCGGTGGGCTCGAAGCACCACGCCATCACCGCGAACGGCACGATGGGCACCAGCGACATCCACACCACGAAGCCCAGCGGGTCGTAGCCCGGCTGCGACTGCTGCGCGCGCCGCACGATGATGTTCGACACCGCCCACATCGACGCCGCGCCCAGGTTCAGCAGCAGGCTCAGCAGCGTGATGCCTCCGCTGCCGCCGCCGAGGTTCACCGCGAAGCAGGCCAGCCCCGCCGCGGCCAGGACCAGCCCCGCGCGCAGCGGCCCGCTGAGCCGCTCGTGCAGCAGGATGATGCCCAGCAGCGTGGTGAAGAACACCTGCGTCTGCATCAGCACCGAGGCCAGCGCCGCCGTCATGCCCACCTGCAGCGCCACGAACAACAGCCCGAACTGCCCCAACTGCGCCAGGCCCGCCGGCAGCAGCCAGCGCCACGAGAGCACGGGCTTCCTGATGAAGAGCAGCAGCGGCAGGACCGCGAACACATAGCGGAAGGTGCCGAGCTGGAAGGGCGTGAAGTCGCGCAGCGAGAACTTCATCGCGACGAAGTTGAGCCCCCAGATCACGACCACGCCGAGTGCGGCGAGGAGGTCGAGGCCCATCAGGGGCGCTTGTGCGTTCGCCAGTGGCCGAGCGCTCATCAGAGCACTTCGTCGCGCAGCTGATACCAGCGGTACAGCATGCGCTGGCCGAAACGGCGGAAGGGCGCGGCCCACTCGCCCTGCGCGGGAAAGGGCAAGGGGCTGTCGTAGATGGGCAGGTCGAACATGGCGTCATCATGCCCTGCCATGCGCTGCGCCATCCGCCGCCCCGCATGCGCCGAGAACGACACCCCATTGCCGCCGTAACCCAGCGCATAGAACACGCTCTGCTTCGCATCGGGCTGCACGATGCGCGGCATCATGTCGTGGGCCACATCGACCCAGCCCCACCACGAGTAGTCGATGGGGATGCCCTTAAGCGCCGGGAACTTGCGCGCGAGGCCGTCGACCAGCAGCCTGTAGTGCGCGTCGCGGTGCGCGTCGGCGCCGGTGATGGCGCTGCGGCTGCCGATCTGCACGCGCTTGTCGGGCAGCAGGCGGTAATAGAAGCGCAGCGTGCGCGTGTCGGTGATGGCTTCGTGCGTGAGGAAGTTCGTCGCCTTCAGCTCCGCATCGGTCAGCGGGCGCGTGACGATCGAGTTCGACAGCACCGGGAACACGCGGTTCTTCAGCGTCGGGTGCAGGCCGGGCGCGGTGTATGCGCCGGTGGCGATGCCCACGGCGCGGGCACGCACCGTGCCGCCGGGCGTCTTCAGGTGGTGCACGCCGTTCTTCGTCTCCCAGCCGATCACCGGGCTCGACGGATGCACGCGCGCACCGCCGGCACGGGCGCGCTGGAGGTAGCTGTAGGCCAGCTTGAGCGGATGCACGCAGATGCCCTCGGGTTCGTGCATGGCGCCGTGCGCGTCGCGGTCGTCGCAGTAGCGGCTGCGCACCTCGTCGGCGCTGAGCATGCGCGCGTCGTAGCCGAAGTGGTCGCGCATCACGCGCGTCTCGTTCTCGAGGAAGGCCATCTTCTTCGCGCGGTGCGCGATGTACAGGTGGCCACCGCTCTGCGGCTCGCAGTCGGCCGTGGCCACCAGGTCCTTGAAGGTCTGGAAGCCGTAGCGAATCTCGGCGTCGAGCCGCTTGGCCGTGGCCAGGCCCCAGCGCTCGATCCATTGCGAGCGGTACAGCCGCCCGCTCGCGTTCTGCCCCTGCCCGCCGTTGCGGCTGGTGCAGCCCCAGGCTACGCGGTTGGCTTCGAGCACGACCGCCTTGATGCCGTGCTCTTCCGCCAGGAACAGCGCCGTCGCCAGGCCGGTGAAGCCCGAGCCGATGATGACCACGTCGGCATCGATATCGCCCGCCACCGGGCCGTCGTCGTCGGGCGCGGGGCCCGCGGTGGCGGCCCAGTAGGTCGGTGCGTAGTCGCGGTTGCGGCCGGGCCCGTCGGACACCAGCGGGTCGTACGCCGGGTCATAGGGCGCGAAGAGTTCGCGGGGCGTGGTGATGCTCATGGCGATGTCCGGGGTCAGAGCGGCGGCAGCGCCGGGCGGGCCTTGCGGAACACGTTCTTCACGAGGATCTTCCCGTCCTTGAAGGTGAACAGGTCGACCCCGTCGGACTCGCTGCGCGTGCCGTCGAGCGCGGTGCCGGTGAAGGTCCATTCGGACATGCCACGGTCGCCCATCACCATGTGCCGGCCGTTGCGCCACTGCGCGTCGGGGAAGTTCGTCCACGCCGCAGCGAAGGCCTTGGCGACGGCCTCGTGCCCGGTGTGGCGCGTGCCGAAGGCCTCGGGCCCGGCGGCGGTGTCGAACACGCAGTCCACGTGCATGAAGGACATCAGCGCGGGCAGGTCGTGGCGGTTCCATGCGTCGGAGAACGCGGCGAGCATGTCGGTGGTGACGGCGGTGGCGGGGGTGGTCAAGAAGCTTCCTTGGCAGGGTCGGATCGGTGTGGCGAACGGCACGCAAACTGCGTGTGTGTGCGAGTGACCAAAGGTTAAGC
>Ga0207681_10002990_pt1 | contig 10627 bp, 8 predicted proteins | sample KBSS53metaG_FD_184324 | JGI IMG/M metagenome (GOLD analysis project Ga0207681, IMG submission 184324) | Switchgrass rhizosphere microbial communities from Kellogg Biological Station, Michigan, USA - KBS S5-3 metaG (SPAdes) (version 2) | ecosystem: Host-associated > Plants > Roots > Rhizosphere >... | reverse complement strand
GCGGCAAGCTGGCTAAAGATTCAAACGAAGCGGCGAAGTTCATGCGTGAACTGCCGCTCGCTGAGGGCGTGGAAATTATTCGCCAGGCTGTGACTGAAACCAAGAGCCGCTACAACTCGCAGAAGATTGGCATCACGGGCTACTGTATGGGCGGCATCTACGCCCTGCGCGCTGCCTGCGAACTGACGGACTTTTCCGCCGCGGCGCCTTTCTACGGCGACATTCCTGAAGAAGAAGTTTTGAAAAAGCTGAAGGTGCCGACGCTCTTCATCGCGGGCAAACGTGATGCCTGGATCAATCCCGCAAAAGTGAACCATCTAATTGAAGCAGCGAGGAAATACGACTTGCCGATCGAGGTCGTCAGCTACGACGCAGACCATGCTTTCTTCAACGACACGCGTCCGGAAGTTTACGATGCTGAGGCCGCGGCTGATGCGTGGCGAAGGGTACTTCAGTTATTCGGCCAGCGATTGCTGCAGGAGGTCGCTACATAAGGACCTTTGCCGCGGATTTACGCAGATGAACACGGATATGAAGAGTCAGGAACACTACGCCATCAACCACCTCGGTTCTTCGTTTGTTTCCTCCGTTACTCCGCGTAAATCCGCGGCTAATTCGCCTGAATCTTACGACGACTTAGTCTAATGAAACTTCGACGGCACGTTTTCTCGTCCCCACTTTAACGTGGTCGCCATCCAAACGAGTTCGTCTAAAAAATCCTTCGCGCGTTTCTCGAAAGCCGGATCCAGAAGTTTGCCTTCGGCATCGAAGGTGTTCTGCACTTTCGGAAAGTTTAGATCCGAGAAAGTCACTGCCAGGCCAAGCTCGCGCACCATGTGGACCATCGCCTCAATCACCCGTGTGCCGCCCCATGGGCCAGCCGAGACACCGACCAGCGCCACGGCCTTGTGCACATATTCCCGCAGCAACAGATCGAGCACAGCCTTTAGCGTACCCGGATAACCGTGGTTGTATTCTGGTGTCACGATGACCAATCCGTCGGCCCGGATTATCGCGTCACGCCACTCCGGAAACTGGTCCTTGAGTGCCTGGCCATAATCATGCTGCGGAAGGGCAAACTCGCCGACGTCGAAAAGCCGCGTCTCAATCTCCGCGCGCTGCTGCATCTGCCCGATCAACCACCGCGCGGGATGCACGCTATTTCGGTTTTGGCGATTCGTGCCCAGAAGAACTGGCAGGAACAACTTATCCATGACGGTCCACTCTCCATTGTTAGAAATCTCCCGCATAAGAACGGTAGCTGTAGGGGCGGACCTGCGTGTCCGCCCTCTTGACGCCACGCGACCGGGCGGACACATAGGTCCGCCCCTACAAGCGGAAAGACTTTTTGCGCAGCGCTACTGCACAATGATCTCGTCAACAAAGATCCACGCTTCCCCGCCCTTGCCCGGATGCCACTCAGGAATGCGTCCATAGTTATAAGCTTTGACGCGGATGTAACGCGCTTTGCGAGGCGGAATCGTCTGCACGAAATCTCGCACGATAACTCCGTACTCTTTGTCCCCGACTTCGTTCTCAATCGTCGCAGCCGGAGTAAAGTCCCGGCCATCGATTGACAACTCAAACTCGACGCGCCGCGGCATCCAGATCCACGAGGCCACGTCCTGCAAAAAACCCGCGCCGAGCTTCCTGACATCCTGCACCTTGCCCAGATCGATGACTGCCACAAAATCCTGACCCTGATAACCCTGCCACGCGCCGGTGCTGAAATTTGCATTGCCTCGCACGCCATCAATCACGGCCAGGTCGCCGCCGGCAGCATACTGCGAACCGTAATGCGAAGCGATCTCGATGCTCCAATCCTGCGGTATGCGATGAAGGAGAGCGGTCGTGGTCAAGCTTCTGGCGCCATTGCTGTTTACGGCGATTGCTTTCACCGTAGTCGTATCACGAATGACAAATGACTTTTCAACAACTCGCGAACTCGTGTCAGGTTCGGACCCGTTCGTAGTGAAATAAACCCGCTGGTCGTTGCCGCGCGCCCGGATTCCAATCTCTATTTGCCTTTTGAAAGTATTTGCCGGCGCCTCAATCAAGGGCACGGGCACTAACTCTTCGCCAGCAATTTTCGACACCAGAATGTCGTCGCTCCCGGAACCCCAACGCATATTCGGCTGCGGTCCCATCTGAAAGACTAGCTCACCACCGCGGATAAGATCTTTATGCAGCAGATATGAACGCGAATACGGCTCGCCATTCAGCGTCGCGCTTTGGACGTAAACATTTTTTGCTGAAACATCGCGCACTTTGACGACGAAAGATTTTCCACTCTCGAGATTGAAGCGCAACTCCGGAAACAACGGCGCTCCGATCGCATAGATCGGGGCTCCCGGTGTAACCGGATAAAAACCAGCAGCGCTCAAAACGTACCAGGCCGACATCTGTCCACAGTCTTCGTTGCCGCTCAGTCCGTCGGGTCGCGCCGAATAAAGCTGATCGACGATCTGTCGCACGCGGGCCTGAGTCTTCCAGGGCTGGCCCACGTAATCATAAAGATAGGCCATGTGATGGCTCGGCTCGTTTCCATGGGCGTACTGGCCGATTAGTCCGGTGATGTCGGCTTGTTCACGACCCGTGGTTTTGCTTTCCGTGGTAAACAATTCGTCAAGCTTCCGCGCGAAGTTCTCTTTCCCGCTCAGCAAGTCGATTAGTCCTGATACGTCGTGGGGAACGAAAAAGCTGTACTGCCACGAGTTGGCTTCAGTAAAGTTGAAATCGACCTCGCGCGGATCGAAGGGACTCAGCCAGCCGCCGTTTTTCCGCGGTCGCGCAAAACCTGTTTTCTCATCGAACACGTTGCGGTAATACTGGGCGCGGCTGGCGAAGCGTTGGTAATCCGCTTCATGACCGAGCAGGCGCGCCATTTCCGAAATGCACCAATCGTCGTAGGCATACTCGAGCGTTTTCGAAACGGATTCGCGATCATCTTCCATGCTGATGTAGCCCTGATCTAGATAAGCGCCGAGGCCGAACTGTTTGAGCTCCGCGCTGTGCTTCATCGCAGCGAGGGTTTTTTCGCGATCGAAGCCCGGAATGTTTTTGAGTGCCGCGTCGGCAATGACTGGAACGGCGTGGTAGCCGATCATCGTGTCAGTCTCATTGCCGGCAAGTTCCCAAACAGGCAGTCGTCCGCCCTGAGAATACTGCGCCAGGAATGTGTTGATGAAGTCAGCCGTGCGCTGCTGTTCGATGATGGTGTAGAGCGGATGCGCGGCGCGGAACGTGTCCCATAAAGAGAAGACCGAATAGTTTGTGAAGTCGCGGGCCACGTGGTTTTGCAAATCGCGGCCGCGAAACTGGCCGTCAACATCCATGAACAGATTCGGCGCGATCATCGTGTGATAAAGCGCCGTGTAGAAAATCTTCCGTTGATTCTCACTGCCGCCCGTCACCTCGATGCGGTTTAGCTCGCGGTTCCAGGCATCGATGGCGCGATCCCTTACGCTCGCGAAATTCCAGCCCGGCAACTCGGCAACGAGATTGCGACGAGCGCCGTCGAGGCTTACGGCGGAGAGCGCGACTTTTACTTCGATTGGGCTGCGGCTCAGGGGAAACCTAAAAACAGCCTTAATGCTTTTTCCACGCGCCTTCTTCAAACGCCGATCGAGCTTGCCGTCCAGGGCGATCTCAAACCCGAACGGCTGCGAAAACTCAGCCACGAAATAAACAATCTGATCTTTGGCCCAGCCGCTCGAGCGCCGGTAACCTTCAATGTGCGTGGCGTCAATGATCCGCAGATATGAATCGACTACGGTATCGCGATGGACTAAATCGAGGATGATGCTGGGACGACTGCCTGACGGATACGTGTAACGATGTAAGCCCACGCGATTCGTGACGGTGAGTTCAGCTTTGATGTCGCCGTCGTCAAGCAACACGCGGTAGTAACCCGGCATCGCTCGTTCATTCCGATGACTAAAAGGCGAAGCGTAGCCCTGCTCGGTCTTGCCATCGACGAGCGCATCGAGCGACGGCTCGCCAACCATAGGCATTAGCAGGATGTCGCCGTAGTCAGAGATGCCGGTGCCGCTGAGATGTGTGTGGCTGAAACCGTAGATGACATTGTCGGAGTAGTGATAACCGGAACAGCCGTCCCAACCGCTGAGGCGCGTGTCGGGGCTGAGTTGGACCATGCCAAACGGCATGGTAGCGCCGGGAAACGTATGGCCGTGTCCGCCGGTGCCGATGAAAGGATCGACGTACCGCGCCGGCTCCTGCTGAGCAAAAATCACTGCTGAGAGAAACAACCACCAGAACAGTAGGCTAATCAGTCGCATGAGTAGCGAGCTTTGCATCGCTGGGAGCTCAGGCATCTTGCCTGCAATGAGCGGGTAGCGCGAAAAGCGTTTTGATATGGTCAACTTATGTTTTAGACGCGTGGATCAAAGCCGATTTCGCGCTGCGCGCTCATTGCAGACAGGATGTCTGCGCTCCCAGCAGGAAGTCCGTCAGTTCATTCTTAGACGGCAGCGCGGTGCGCGCGCCTAGGGCGCGACATTTCAACGCCGCCACGGCGTTTGCCAGCTTCAGGCTTGTCTCAACATCTTCGCCGCTGAGCAAGCCATACAAAAATCCGCCGTGGAATGCGTCGCCGGACCCGGTCGTGTCGCGGCAACCGCCCGGCACCGGAAAGGCGCGGGCTTCGATAAACTGCCCCTCGCAATAAATCAGCGCCCCCTCAGCGCCTTTCGTCAACCCGACCAGCCCGCAGCCGTACCGCGCTTTCAATTCGACGAGCGAGGCGCGCTCGTCGGCGATTCCGGTGACGCGATGAGGAAACTCGCGCGAGCCGATCAGTACATCGATTAGCGGCAGCAGGTCGAGGAGCCCGTCGTAGATGTTGTCGATATCCGCAGTGACAATTGTTCCCGCCTCACGAGCGACGTGGGCCAGACGCGCGCACGCGGGCGGGTCATGAGCATCGAGGTGCAAAATGCGGCCACGCGCCGCAATGGCGAGCGGCGCTTCATCGGCCGCATAACTCAGCCGCTCGTCGCGGTCCCAAATGATGGTGCGTTCGCCGTTGCGCGCGTCGATGAGAATGAAAGCCACTTGATTGCGGGCCCCATCCACAATCTCAGCGAATTCATGGTCCACACCTTCCGCGGCGAACGCTGCAAAACCGAACTGTCCTTCCGCGTCTGATCCAAACCGCCCGGCGTAAGCAGTGCGCAGTCCCAGCCGCTGCAAAGCAACCATCGTAGTTGCCGCCTGGCCGCCCGGTGTTTGCTGGTGTTCGAGAAAGCGAACCTTGGTATCGAAGGAGGGATACTCGGGAACGACAATCAGATGATCGACGGCATTGAGACCAAAACCGACAGCGTCGAAAATTTCCCGCGGTTTAAGTTGGAAAGGAAATCTCACGCCTGTTCACATCTGTGCAGTCGCTACAATCGAATGCGGGCTGACCATGTAAGGTCAGGCCTGTCTTTTTTGTAGGGGCGGATCCGCGTGTCCGCCCCAGGGCGCACACATAGGTGCGCCCCTACCAGTTTTGAATCTGAAGCTTGCGATCCTGCGCGAGTGCGAATTCTTAGCCGCCGCCCAGGCGAATCTGGTCTTCAATCAACATTCTTTCGTTTTCATCGAGGGTTGTTCCCGCGCGGGCGAGAATCTCGTCGGTAGTCATCCCACTTTGTTTTTGGATGTACGCGATGAGGCCGGCAATGATCGCGATGATTTCCGGCGCGGCGCCCGCTGCGGGCACAAATCCAGCCGCAATCGGAGCGAGCTGCGTGAGTAGGTCCAGTAAATTATTCAAGGGTCACCTCCATGGCTTTCAAAACTATCAGGAATGGGTGAATCAGACGCGGAGCAGCTCCTAAGAACACGCGAGCACGCCTGTGATAGCAGGGAGGAAATTGGTAATCGTTGTAAACGCAGTAGCGAGCTTGCCCTTCGCCGTTGCATCGGCCACCGGCAACACACCTGTGGTGTTCAGCTCGTTAAGCGCTGTTTGCAACGCAGCAAACAGAGCGCACAGTTTGGGTTTATTGGCCTCAACGTCGCCGGTGCTCTTCACTAATTGAACTCCCTTGAGAAATTCTTTGTCGGCGGTATTGACTTTGAGAAGTAGATTTGTCAACGCCAGTTCTTCGTCATGTTTAAGGGTGCCTTGTTGTGCCAGCGTGCGTTTGATCTTGATCATCGCGTTGATTGCGCCGGCGATGTCGTCAGCCGCCTTGGCCGCATTTCGAAATGGCGAGTTATCCGGGGGTGGACCGCCATCACATTTAAAGGAAAAGGATGTGAACACCAACAGGATTAGTAAACCGGTAAGCACTGCTCTTGACTTCATAAAGCCTCCTTCTTTGACCTGATATCAGGTCGGGTGAGCTAGCGTGGAACCATGGTTGAGGTGCATCGCGGACAGGCAAGGCGGGACACACCCGAATGACGCGAGTCGCGGGTATTCTATTGCAACGTTGTCCCTTGTCAAGACCGTTTGATCAGATCGTAGCGCATTGTTATGTAGGGGCGGACCTGTGTCCGCCCCTGAGCGCACACACGGGCACGCCTCTACAAGCAGCAGGTTCGTTAGCCTCGTTTATTTGGCTAAGATAGAATGTTACTGAATGACTTTAGCCGAAAAACTCAAAGAAATCCCCGTCTCTGCCGGCGTTTATCTCTACAAGGACAGCGCCGGCAAAATCATCTACATCGGCAAGGCCAAGCGTTTGCGCAGCCGGGTGCGCTCCTATTTCCAGGCGCGCCCGTTCGATCGCAAGACTGATGCGCTGGTGAGACAAATCGCGGACGTCGAAGTCATCGTCACTGACAATGAAGTCGAAGCTTTGATACTGGAAGCGACCTTAACCAAGAAACACAAGCCGCGTTACAACGTTAACTTAAAAGACGACAAGTCGTATCCGCATCTCAAGCTAACGGTCAACGAGCCTTTTCCCAAGGCCGTGATTACCAGGCGTATTCAAAAGGACGGCGCGCTCTACTTCGGACCATTCCTGCCGGCCAGCCTGGCGCGCAAAACGATCGACGTCATCAACCGGACGTTCCAACTGCGCACCTGCGACATCGAGATTGACGGCAAAGCGCCGCGTCCGTGTTTGGAGTATCACATCAAGCGCTGTCTTGGCCCATGCGTGAAAGGCTTATGCACTCCCGAGCAATATCAGGAGGCGGTGCGCGACGTGCGCCTGCTGCTCGAAGGAAGAAACACCGAGCTCGCAGACACGCTCGAGGAGCGCATGGACCAGGCGTCAGGCGAACTGCGCTACGAGATGGCCGCGAAGTATCGCGACTTGCGCAAGACTGTGATCAAGCTTTCAGAACAACAAAAGATGGCGACGACCACCGACGCCGACGTCGACATCTTTGCCTACTACCGCGAAGGTCCGCGGCTCGCCCTGCAACTTTTTACCATGCGTGAAGGACACATTATCGGGCGTCGCGAATTCTTTTGGGAAGATTTGCCGGAAGATGATTTCGATCCGGCGTCGTTCCTGGGCGAAGTTTTGGCGCAATACTACGCGACAGATTATGTGCCGAAAGAGATTCATGTTCCGGTAGACTTTGAAGATCGTGAATTGCTGGAAAAAGCCCTGAGCGTTCGCAAAGGGCGGCGCGTCAGAATTCATCATAGCCAGCGCGGCGAGAAGCGCGACATGATCGACCTCGGCGAGAAAAATGCGAAGCTCGCCTTTGAACAGCGCTTCCGCATTCTCAAACCGGACATGAAGCTCGTGCTCGAAGAGCTGCAGGAGACGCTCGAGCTGCCACGCTTCCCGGCGCGCATCGAGTCGTTTGATATATCTCATATCCAGGGCGCGGAAAATGTCGCGGGCATGGTCGTTTGCGATAACGGCAAGATGAATCGTTCGGAGTATCGGAAGTTTCGCATTCGAACGGTTGAAGGCGCGAACGATGTGGCGTCGATGCGCGAAGCTGTGTTGCGTCGTTATCGCCGGTTGCTGGATGAAGGAAAACCTTTACCCGATCTAATCATGATCGACGGCGGCAAGGGCCAACTGGCCGCCGCCGGCGACGCCATGCGCGAACTCGATCTCGAAGCGGTGCCGATGGTCGGAATCGTAAAGCCGCCGCTGAAGCATAATCAGGTTTCCCATCTGCTGGTAAAAGGACGCGAACACGAGCCGGTCTTTCTCGATCCGCATTCGCTGATTCTGCGTCTGCTCCAGATGATTCGCGACGAGACGCATCGTTATGCTTTGACTTACCACCGCAAGCGCCGCGAGCTGCGCGATTTCACTTCGGAGCTGTCGGCGATTCCGGGTGTGGGCGAGAAGCGAAAGGGTCGTTTGTTGCGACACTTCGGCTCAATTCACCGCATCGCCGCGGCGGCTGTTTCAGAGCTGACCCCGTTTGTCGGCAAGAGGACAGCGCAGGAAATCGTGGATCACTTCGAACGGCAGCGCGAGCTGGCGGCAGGTGTAGAGGGCAACTTACAAATCAGCCAGGGACAAGTATTGTCTTAAAGTTATCTTGTTGGTCGGGGACGAATCGGGGCAGTAGCCCGACCATTAGGGAGGGCTTGTTTTGGGTCATAAGCCCTCCCTGACGGTCGGGCTACTGCCCCGAACCTATTCCGTCTTAATCAAATTGACCGGCAACCGTATCTAAAGGATGCGCCTCTTAGTCTCACTTCCAAATCGGCGTGCCCAGTTCTCCTCGGCCGGGCCACGCTTTCCGAAGTGGAAAACTAAAACATAAATTTGACTAGGGGGACTTGATTCATCATGGGTAGGATACTTTTACTGGCAATTCTGGTCGCAGCCTGCGCTTCGATTTCTTTCGCGCAATCCACTGACGACTACAAAAAGTGGGAATTTTACGGCGGGTATTCGCACAATCGCATTGATACCGGCAGCGGAAACAACATCATCAGCGACCGCGAAGGTTTCAATGGCTTCGACACTGCCGTCACCGGCAACATCACGCGTTACGTCGGTCTGAAGGTTGATTTGGCCGGACACTTCAAGAACCGGACTATTCCGGTAAACACCACACAAATCAACGTCGACTCGTCGATCTACAATCTTCTGGGCGGCGTACAGATCAAAGATAACTCGACGGAGACTCGCTTCAAGCCCTTCGCTCAGGCCCTCGTAGGCGTGGCGCACGGACGCAACAAGGTTGATTTCGGCAATACCATTTGTGTGGCAATATTTCCTTCGCCTTGCACAAACTTTACGGAAACCGACACCGGTTTGGGCGCAGCCTTCGGAGGTGGCCTGGATATTCGTGCGGGCAGCAGATTCGATATTCGCGCGATCCAGATTGACTACAATCCGACTCGCCTTTTCGATAGCACGCAGCACAACTTCCGCGTCGGCGCAGGCATCGTCATTCACTAATTCGACGAGACTGTTGTTAATGCAAAACCGCCCGGTCTTCAATTAGAAGCCGGGCGGTTTTCTTTTCGCAGTGGGTTGATTCAATTTGGGCAGCCTTTCAGAAGTTCAGAGTTCAAGCTTTAGCTTGTGCCTCTGCCAAAAAGACAAACTAAAGTTTGAACTCTGAACTTCAAGCGCTATCCCTGTGGCGCTTGGCCTTGCGCGCCGCTGAATTCATAGGTGATGTGCAAACGCAGCGAGCCATCGGCCACTTCCGAGCGCACGTCTTTCACCTGAGCTTTGACCGATCCATTACTTGCCTGTACCGGAATCAGCAACTGCAATTGCTGCGGACGTAGAAACTGAATCGGGTTCACGCGACTATCAATTGCCGAGCGCACAAACACCGTCACGAAATTATTGGCCATCGGGTTGACGCCTTCGAGGTTCACCCCTTCGACAACGACGCGTCCATAGAGTGTTTGGCTGGGCTGATCAAACGAAAGTTGAATCGTTGTTTGGGCCCACCCTTTAAACTGTATGCAGTTTCCCACCAGGTTGTAGCTGCCGCTGAAAACAAGCGGCGCCGTGATCTTCCCGCCCGCCAACTGCACCTGTGTTTTGGCGTTGTTGTCCTGCGCTGCCAGAGTGACGCTGTTGGTGCAGCCACCCTGGAATACAGCCGGTTGGATGGGGTTTGAATCACGCGCGGCCGACGACAGATTGAATTTCGGTGGGCCAAGATCGCGGAAGATCGTCGTCAGCATCTGTTCAAAAAAACTGTCGCTGATGGAAACGACCACCGTGCCGGCGGGATCGGCTCCAGCCGGAGCCTGAACGCGGGCGCCGGGGATCGCCTTAGCGCTCGGCACGCCGAGAAAAAAGATCGCCGCGCCCGCGCCAACTACCAGACCTAGAATTAACAACAGTATGTATCTCATAGTCTCTCGAGTTTTTCTTCTGCTGCGAGCGCAGACATCCCTTTCTGCCTCTGCCGTACCAGCAGGCAAGATGCCTGCGCTCACAGCTTAGCGCTAGTGAACGGACGGCGAAGGCGACGGCGAAACAACTGGTCCAGGCGACGGTATGCTAGTCGCTGCCGGAGCATTCATGTTAGTCAACAGCGCCTTCACAAGTGCCGCGACTGTGTTGGTAAACGCATCAATCTGCTGACGCACTTGCTCGGGTGGAACCTTGTTGAGCCCCTCCGGAACCTGGAAAAGCGTGTCGTCAACCGTCGTAGAGATGTCGCGCATCTCGGCCACGATCCTTGCGCCCTTCACGCCTTGAACGTT
>Ga0207681_10002976_pt1 | contig 10656 bp, 13 predicted proteins | sample KBSS53metaG_FD_184324 | JGI IMG/M metagenome (GOLD analysis project Ga0207681, IMG submission 184324) | Switchgrass rhizosphere microbial communities from Kellogg Biological Station, Michigan, USA - KBS S5-3 metaG (SPAdes) (version 2) | ecosystem: Host-associated > Plants > Roots > Rhizosphere... | reverse complement strand
CCTCGTCGACCGAGTTGTCGACGACCTCGTAGACGAGGTGGTGGAGGCCGCGGACGCCGGTGGACCCGATGTACATGCCCGGCCGCTTGCGCACCGCCTCGAGGCCCTCAAGGACAGTGATGTCCTGGGCGTCGTACGAACGGCTCGGCTTGTCAGCCGGGGATCTATCGCTGGCCAACGGTCCTCCGATGACGTTGCAACGCCCCGGTGCCGCGCCTGGGGAGGCGCGCCGGGGCGTCGAAGGCTTTATGTGCACAAGGATAGCACAAGGTCCCCGTGGACCGACCCTCCACAGAAGGCAGAAAGTCCTGCAAAATCCAGGGAAAACAGTCTCTAATCACGGTCGCTCCCGAGCAGGTGGGTGGGACGTGATACAGCGCAGGCGCACGACCTCGCCGGTCGCGATCGCGGCGTTCAGCTGCTCGATCAGCAGCGGAGCCATCAGGTCGAGCTCCTGCGCCCACACCGACGCCGAGCAGGCGACCGTCACGACGCCGCCGCGCTCGGACACGGGCGCCGCCTCACGCGCGATTGCCTCGCCCGCGGCCGTCGGCCACGCGCGCTGCACTGCGGCCAGCAGCGTTGCCGGCGCAAGCGCCTGCTGCAACGGCGCAAGCGCGCTCGCCAGCGGGCGTGGAGCGCGGCGGCTCACGCGGCCTCCGCCAGTACCGCGCCGTCGGCGACCGCCAAGCGCGTGACGTCGGGCTCCTCGCCGCCTGGCACATGGTCGAGGTCGGTCGCGGTGATGACGCTCTGCCCGCGCCCGCGCAGCAGGCCGACGAGGCGTGCGCGGCGGTCGCGGTCGAGCTCGCTCATCACGTCGTCGAGCAGCATCACCGGCGTCGCCTCGCGGGTGGCGGCGATTGCCTCGCGCTCGGCCAGCAACAGCGCAAGCAGACCGAGCCGCTGCTGGCCCTGCGAGCCGTAGGCCCGCAGCTCGCGTCCCTCGCGCGTGAGCAACAGCTCGTCGCGGTGCGGGCCGTGGCCGGTGAAGCCGCGCTCGACGTCCTGCGCCCGCCGCTCGGCCAGCTCGGCCGCAAGCGCATCGGCATCCGCGGCCTTCGAACGGGGCCGGTACGCGACCGCCGGCTCGCCGTCCAAGCCAAGCTCCTCCGCGTGCGCGGCGAAGCGCTCGGCGACGAGCTCGACGGCGGCAGCACGGTCCGTCATCAGCGCGATTCCGTGCCGCGCGAGCTCGCGATCCCATGCCGACAGCGAGTCGAGCGCCGCCCCGCCGGCGCGGATCCGCGCGACGAGCGCGTTGCGCTGCGCGAGCGCCTGGTTGTAGGCACGGCGAGTCGCCACGCGGGCCGGCCACAGCGCCGCGATGAGTTGATCCACGTGGGCACGGCGCATGGAAGGCGTCCCCTTGATGAGCTCAAGCCGGTCGGGGAGGAAGACGCTTACGAGCGGACGGCCGGCCACGTCGAGCAGCCGTTCGACGCGCACGCCGTCCGCCGTCATCCGCTTCGGCTCCCCGGGCGTGAAGCCGACGCTCAGCTCGTGCAGGCCGTCGGGCGCCACGGTCGTGACCTCGACGCGGACGACCTGCTCGCCGAAGCGCACGAGCTCACGCTCGTTCGTCGTGCGCGCCGATCGCCCCGTGCAGCCGAAGTAGAGCGCGTCGAGCAGGTTCGTCTTGCCGGCGCCGTTGCGCCCCGTCACGACCGTCACGCCAGGGCCCAGCTCGACGTCGGCTGCGGCATAGCTGCGGAAGTTGCGCATCGCGAGGCGCACGATCCGCACGGTGGTCGGCCTAGACGTTGAGGCGGATCGGCATGATGAGGTAGAGGAACCCGGGATCGTCAGCCGCCTGGATCAAGCCCGGGCGCAGCGGGCTGATCAGCTTCAGGACGATGTCGCCCGACTCGACGCCTTCGAGCCCGTCGCGCAAAAACTCCGGGTTGAAGCCGATCTCGAACGGCTCGCCCTGGAAGGCAACCGGCAGCGACTCGCGCGCTTCGCCGATGTCCGGCGTCTGTGACGACACCGTCAGCTCCCCCGGCTGGAACGACAGCCGCAGCGGCGCGTTCTTCTGTGCCAGCAGGCTGATGCGGCGAACGACGTCCGTCGCCTCGCCGCCGGACAGGGTCAGCTCGTGGTCGTACGTCTCGGGCAGCAGCTGGCGGTAGTTGGGGAACTGGCCCTCGATCAGGCGCGACGAGAGCACGACGCCGGCGATTGCGAAGACGATCTGGTTCTGGCGCACCGCGACGCTCAGCTCCTCACCGTCGAGTTGCTGCACGAGACGCGCCAGTTCTTGCAGGGCACGGGCCGGGACATTTGCCTCGAACGACTCCTGCAGCGGCTGCTCGAGCTGCGTCTCCTTGACGCTGAGGCGGTAGGAGTCGGTCGCGACCATCCGCAACTCGCGCTCGGCCGCCGAGACGAGGATGCCGGTGAGGACCGGGCGCGTCTCGTCACGCGAGGCCGAGTTCGCGACCTTGAGGATCGTGGCGACGAACGCCTGTGCCGGCACCCGCACGGCGCCGCCTTCCTCCGGCTCAGGGAAGGGCGGGAAGTCCTCGCTGCGCAGCGTGCGGATGTGGAAGGTCGCGTTGCCCGCGACGAGCTCGACGTCCTGCTCGGCGGCGCGCAGCTCCAGCGCCACGGTCGGACCCGACAGCGAGCGCACGACGTCCACCAGCAGGCGAGCCGGCAGCACGACTGAGCCCTCGCGCTCGACCTGCGCCGGAAGCGGCACCCGCAGGCCGACCTCCATGTCGGTCGCGCGCAGCTCGACGCCGGAGCCCTCGGCGAGGATCTGCACGCCGGACAGCGCCTGGATCGCGCCGCGCGTGGAGGCGACGCGACTGACGGTCTGGAGCTGGGCGAGCAGCTCTTCGCGCGCTGCGGACAACTTCACGATGAGAACCTCATCTGGGAGAGAGTCATTGTCATAGGGGGCGTCAAGATGTGCACAAGCCCGGCGATCACCCGTGCTGACGGGGCAGATGTACGCACAGCGCTTGTGGACACGAGCGTAGGAAGTCTCTCAGGCGGATCGGTCGACATCTGCGCTCTGGAGGGCTGCCGTGAGGCTGCGGACAAGCTCGTGCGCCTCGGCGTCTCTTGCGATCCGCTCGGTTGTCCGGCGGCAGGCGTGCAGCACCGTGCTGTGGTTGCGGCCGCCGAATGCGCGGCCGATTGCCGGCAGGGTCGCATCGGTGAGCTCACGCGAGAGGTACATCGCGACGTGGCGGGCCCACGCGACGCGCGCGCTGCGATCGGCCGAGTTGAGCGCCGCGGGCTCGATGCCGAGCCGTGCGCAGGTGGCGGCTTGGATCTCCGCGACCGTGTTGACGCGTCCGCCCGGGGCGCTGGTGCCGTCGGGATAGAGGCCGTCGAGCACGTGGGTGACGAGCGCGCGGTCGATCGGCCGGCCGGTGAGCGAGTGGAACGCCACGACGCGGATCAGCGCGCCTTGCAGCGCTCGCACGTTCGTCGTCACGCGCTCGGCGATCGGCACGATCGCGTCGGGATCGTGGAGCTGGATGTGGTCGTGGTGGACGCGCTTGCGGAGGATCGTCATGCGCGTCGCGAGGTCAGGCGGCCGCAGGTCGGCGACGAGGCCGGACTCGAACCGCTCGCGCAGGCGATCCGCGAGTGCGTTCATGTCTCGCGGCATGCGGTCGCACGTGACGACGAGCTGGCTGCCGGTCTCGTACAGGGCGTTGAACGTGTGGAAGAACTCCTCCTCCACCTTGGCCTTGCGCTCGAGGAACTGGACGTCGTCGATCAGCAGGATGTCGGTGTCGCGGTAGCGGCGCTTGAAGGTCTCGATCGAGCTCGACTTGAGCGCCCCGACGAACTCGTCCGTGAACGCCTCGAGCGTCGTGTAGCGGACCGTCATCCCGTCGCCGTACGCGTGCACGTAGTTGGCGATCGCGTGCAGGAGGTGCGTCTTGCCGAGGCCGGGCGGCCCGTAGAGGAACAGCGGGTTGTATGCCTGTCCAGGCAGTTCGGCGACGGCGAGCGAAGCTGCGTGCGCGAGGCGGTTGCCGTCGCCGATCACGAACTGGTCGAACGTGTACTTCGGGTTGAAGACGTCGGACGGGCGGCCTGTGGGCTCCGGCGGAAGGCGCCATGGGCTCTGCGCCGCCCGAGCCGGAGCGCCGCTCGCTGGGGCGTGCAGCGGCGCCTCGAGCGGCACGATCGTGACCGTCGTCGCCTCGCCGAGCACGACGGCGGAGCACGTCTGCAGAACGCGCGCGAAGCGGTCGGCGACCCACGTCCGGATCTCCTCCGGCGCCCCCACGAGCAGGACGTCGCCCTCGATCGCGCGCGCTCTCAGCGGCGCGATCCAGAGGTGATAGGTGGAGTCGGTGACCGCACGCCGCAGCTCTGCTTGGATCTGGGACCAGGTGTGCTCGAGGGTAGGCTGCACAGGGGTCGTCGACCGACTCCTCGTCGGGTGGCGTGGCGGGGCATGGAAGGGCCGTGCGGGCCCGGGGGGCGGCGAATATACCAACGCCGCCTGGACGTGCCCCGCACCCTCGTCGACCGGTCCGCACACGACTGCGCAAATCGCGAGAAAAAGGTCGCGGCGATCTGCGCGAAGTTCGTGCACATCTGTTGAAGGGCTGTGGACAAGCTGTGCAGAATCGTGGCGCGGACGCGGCCGGTAGCCAATGCCCGCGTCCGCGTATACTGGCCGTCCCCGACGGGAACGTTCGGGGTGCCGGAGCCGGCCACGTGGCCGGCGGAGATGGGTCCCCGCGCAGGAGTAGCCATGAAACGCACCTACCAGCCGAAGAAGCGCAAGCGCGCCCGCACGCATGGGTTCCGCGCTCGTATGCAGACGCGCGCGGGTCGCCTGACGCTCAAGCGTCGCCGCGACAAGGGCCGCAAGCGCCTCACGGTCTGATGACCGGCCGCCCGGGCGTCGCAGCCCGGCGAAGCAAGCGCGGGCGGCTCTCCCGCAGCGCCGAGTTCGACCGGGTCTTTCGACAGGGACGCTCGCATGCGAACCGCGTCCTGGTCCTCTACGGCTTTCCCCGCGCTGATGCTGCCTCTGCGGCCGAGCCGCGCCTCGGCCTCTCCGTCTCCCGCAGAGTCGGCGGCGCCGTCGAGCGCAACCACGTCAAGCGCCTGTTGCGCGAGGCCTTCGAGCAGGAAGCGGAGCGGCTTCCGGACAGCCACGACGTCGTGATCGTCGCGCGGCCGGAGGCGCGCGTCGTCGCCGAACGCGACGGCCTTGAAGGGATCCGCGGCGCCCTCGCCGAGCTGATCGACCAACTGCGCGCACGCGTGGAGGGCGAGCACGCGAGATGAGCATGCTGCGCGCCGTCGTCATCGCGCCGATCCGCGCCTACCAGCGGGTCGTCTCGCCGCTGCTGCCGCCCCGCTGCAAGTACGAGCCGACCTGTTCGCACTACGCCACGCAGGCCATCGAGGAGTACGGCATACTGCGCGGGCTGATCCTGGCGGGATGGCGGCTGCTGCGCTGCAATCCGTGGAGTCACGGGGGCTACGACCCGGTCCACGAGCAGCGCCTCTTCCATCCCCACCGACCCACCGCGCCGAGCGCCTGAGGCGCCCAGCAGCGGCCCCCAGCTCATGTTGATCCCCTTCGCCAACCCGCTCCAGCCGCTCATCGACGTGTTGGAGCAGGTCCTCCTGTTCTTCCACGACACGATCGGCGTCGGCTGGGGCCTCGCGATCATCCTGCTGACGATCTCCGTCCGGCTCGTGCTGCTGCCGCTGACGCTGAAGCAGGTCACCTCCATGCAGCGCCTGCAGCTCCTCGCGCCGGAGATGAAGGCGATTCAGGAGAAGTACAAGGAGGACAAGCAGCGCCAGCAGCAGGAGATGATGAAGTTCTATCGGGAGAACAGAGTCAACCCGCTGGCTTCCTGTCTCCCGCTGCTGTTCCAGCTGCCGTTCTTCATCGCGCTCTATTACATGCTGCGCAAGGACCTGAAGGCGGACATGTGCCCAGGGATCGACGGCTACGCCGCGTCGATCCACACGAGCGTCACGCACGTCAGCTGCTCGCAGTTCGGGGACTCGGCCTACGCGGCGGCGCACAGAATCACGGTCGCCGACCCGAGCTTCCTGTTCATCCCGGACCTGACAGCGAAGGCGACGGGCGCGGTGCTCGTCGTGCTGATCGTGCTCTACGTCGCCAGCCAGCTCGCGTCGGGCCTGCTGAGCTCCGCCTCGATGGACAGAAACCAGCGGATGATCATGCTTGGCCTGCCGATCGTCTTCGTCACCTTCATCATCAACTTCCCGGCCGGCCTGCTCGTCTACTGGATCACCACGAACTGCTGGACGATCGTGCAGCAGCTGATCGTGCGGCGGACGGTCGGACTGCCAGGGAGGCCACGCGTCGCGACCGCGGGTGCGCCGGCTCCGGCCGCCGCGCTCGCTCGCGGAGGCGGTGCGGCCAAGGCGAAGGAGACGCCGAGGAAGCAACCGCAGGCGCAAAGCGGCAATGGTGCGTCCGCCAGAGCCGGGCCGCCGCCGTCGCGCAGAAAGAAGAAGCGGACGGGCCGGCGCCGATGAGCCCCCGCAGCGACAGCGACGCCGCCGCGCGCGTGCGGCGCATGCTGGAGGAGATCGTCGACGCGGTCGGTGTCGACGCCGACGTTGAGGTGACCGAGGACGCCAGCGGCATCCAGGCGAATCTCGATGGTGAGGACCTCGGCCTGCTGATCGGCCGCCATGGCCAGACGATTGACGCGATCCAGCACCTCGCGTACCGAATCGCGTACCGTGGCGAGGAGGATCGCAAGCGCGTCACGGTCGACGCCGCCGGCTATCGCGAACGACGAGCCGCGCTGCTCCAGCAGGATGCCGACGAGGCGGTCGAAGAGGCGCTGCGAACCGGCGAACCGGTCGCTCTCGACGCGATGAACGCGGTGGAGCGCCGGGTCGTGCACGAGTACCTGCGCGACCGCGACGGCATCGAGACCTACAGCGAGGGCACCGAGCCGGACCGGCACCTCGTCGTGGCGCCGATCGAGCAGTAAGCGGCGTTGGGCCCCCGAGCGTTTCACGTGAAATCCTCGCGGCACCGTTTCACGTGAAAACACGCATGGAACTGGTGTCGCTCGCCGAGCGGTATGGGCTGGCGTCATCCGCGGTATCGCAGTTGTCGGCGCTGCTGGACGCGCTTGCGGCCGATCTCCACGCTCCCACCACGATCCGGCAGCCCGATCGCGCCGTCGCGACGCACCTTGCCGATTCGCTCGTCGCGCTGGAGTTGCCCGCGGTGCGCGACGCGAGAGCGATCGCCGATCTCGGCGCCGGCGCCGGCTTCCCGGGGCTGCCGCTTGCGATTGCGCTGCCGAGCGCGCGCGTGGCGCTGGTGGAGAGCGTCGCGCGCAAATGCGCCTTCATCAGGACCGCTGCCGCTGCCGCGGGCCTGACGAACGTCGACGTCGTCCCTGAGCGAGCCGAGGCGTGGGCTGCAGGCATCGGCACGCGCGATCTCGTCACGGCACGCGCGCTCGCTCCGCTGGCCGTCCTGGCGGAGTATGCGGCGCCGCTGCTGGTGCAAGACGGGGTCCTCGTCGCGTGGAAGGGTCGCCGCGATCCGCAGGAAGAGCGCGACGCCGTCGCCGCAGCTGGCGAGCTCGGGCTCGCGGTCGAGGAAATCCGCTCCGTCAACCCGTATCCAGGGGCCGAGCATCGCCATCTGCACGTGCTGCGCAAGCTCGCTCCCACGCCCGACCGCTTCCCCCGCCGGCCGGGGATGGCGCGCAAACGCCCGCTCGGTGCGAAGAACCGCGACACCCTCTGACCGTGTTCGTCGCTACCGTGGAGGCCCATGTCGGCCGACCCCAGCCGCTCCGCATGAGCACCGTCTACGCGATTGCCAACCAGAAGGGCGGCGTCGGCAAGACGACGACGGCGGTCAACCTGGCCGCGTGCATCGCCGAGGCGGAGTACGAGGTGCTGCTGATCGACATGGACGCGCAGGCGAACGCGACCGTCGGGCTGGGTCTGCCGAAGGACGCCGCGCCAAACGTGTACGACGTCCTGTCGGGTACCGCCGCGCTTGACCTCGCGATCCGACCGACCGCGATCGCGCACCTGTCGATCGTTCCTGCCAGCCCGGACCTCGCCGGCGCCAACGTCGAGCTGCCGCGGATCGAGGGCTCTGAGGTCCGCCTGCGCGAAGCGCTCGCCCAGGTGCGCGAGCGCTTCGCCTTCACGATCCTCGACTGTCCGCCCTCGCTCGGTCCGCTGACCGTCAACGCGCTCGTCGCGGCCGACCGCGTGATCGTCCCCGTCCAGGCGGAGTACTTCGCACTCGAGGGGCTTGCCGGCCTGCTCGACACGCTGTCGCTGATCCAGCGCGAGCTGAACCCGCGCCTGACGATCGCCGGGATGGTCCTGACGATGCACGACAGCCGCACGCGGCTCGCGCAGGACGTCGAGCAGGAGGTGCGCTCGCACTTCCCGCAGCTCGTGTTCGACACCGTCATCCCGCGCAACGTGCGGATCGGCGAGGCGCCCAGCTTCGGCCAGCCGGTGATCCACCACGACCCGCACTGCGCTGGGTCCGACGCCTACTTCGAGCTGGCGCGCGAGGTGGCTGCCCGTGGCTGAGAAGGCGCGCAAGCCACCACAGCGCGCGCGGCTGCGCAACGACGAGCTGCCGAAGCCGCACGGGAAAACGCGTGGCATGGGCAAGGGCCTCGCCGCAATCCTTGCCGCGTCTCCGAAGGAGGAGCCCGAGGAGCTGCGGCAGGTCGCGGTTGAGCTGATCTCCCCCAACCCAAATCAGCCACGACGTCATTTCGAGGAGGAGGCGCTGACTGCGCTTGCGACCTCGTTGGAGGAGCGTGGCGTGCTGCAGCCCGTGCTCGTGCGCCCGTTGCCCGGTGGCCGCTACGAGCTGATCGCCGGTGAGCGCCGCTGGCGCGCCGCCCGGCTCGCGCGGCTCGAGCAGATCCCGGCGATCGTGCGCCACCACGACGATGCGGCGTCGCTCGAGCTGGCAGTGATCGAGAACATGGCGCGCGAGGACCTCAACCCGCTCGAGGAGGCGCGCGCCTGCCTGGCGCTCGTCGACGAGCTCGGCCTCACGCGCGAGGACGTCGGCCGCCGCGTCGGCCGCAGTCGCGTCGCGGTCTCCAACCTGATCCGCCTGCTCGATCTGCCCGACGAGGCGCTCGAGCTGCTCGAGCGCGAGCAGCTGACCGAGGGCCACGGCCGCGCGCTGCTGCTGGCGAAGGACCACGACGTGCGGCGCCGCCTCGCGCGTGACGCGGCCGCAGGCGGCTGGTCGGTGCGCGAGCTCGAGCGCCGCGCACGCGCGGCGGAAGAGCGTCCCGTCGCGAAGCAGGCGCGCCGTCGCGGCCTGCACCCGGACCAGGCGGCCGCCGCCGAGCGCCTCGCCGACGCGTTCGAGACGGCGTTCGGCACGCACGTGCAGGTCGCTCCGCAGGGCGACGGCTATCGCCTCCAGCTCGCCTTCGAGTCGCTCGACGAGGCACTCGAACTGGCCGAGCGCCTCGGGGCGAGCGCACCCGCCTGACCGCTGTCCCACATCGCGCAGACGCCCCCGCCCGATCCCGCTAGAATCGCCTCTCGCGGGGCGATTAGCTCAGTCGGTTAGAGCGCTTCTCTGATAAGGAAGAGGTCCCTGGTTCGAGTCCAGGATCGCCCACTGCGCTTGACGTACGAGCGCTATCTCCAGCGGCGGCCTCTCCCCGCCGCGTCGCGCGCCGCATGCGAACCTGCTGCGCTGCGCGCGTGGCGGCCTGCGCCCGGCGCAGCAGGCTGACCGCAGGCATGAGCTCGCTGACGGCCAGGCGGCGGCAGCGCACCTCGGCTGCTGCCAGCGAGGTCATCAGGTCCACTGCTGCGGACGCCGCGTCGTCGCCCTCGAACGCCACGAGATACTCCTGCCGGTCACCGTCAGCCAGAGCGCACCAGGTGGCCCGCGCGGCGGGCGAGCCCGCGGCAAGCACATGAAACAAGTCCTCGAGCTGCTCGTCGCTCGCCTCCGCGAAGACCAGTTGCTGCCCCGCCGCAAGCTGCCCGATCTCACGGGTAGCTGCCTGCTCGAGCGCCTCGAGCTGACCCTGGGCGAGTGTGTAGGCGAGGTTGGCGGGTCGCCCGAGCGCCCCGTCGACCCGCCGTGCGGCGCACGACACGAGCAGCCCGTCGCGCACCATCGCATCCGCCGTGCGGCGCGTGTTGGACGCGTCACGACTCGTCGCGAGGGCCAGCTCCGCCACTGTCAATCCGCTGCGCCCGGCGGCCAGGAGCGCGCGGCCGATCGCCTGTCGCGTCGCGGAGCTCCATGGCGAGGCGTCCATGCCTGACATTACAGTCACAACTATAAATAGTTTGCTGCCATTTATGGCGGGTACAGCGGGGAAAAGTTCGTCCGACGAGGCTGCAACTATTCTGGTGCATGACCGGTATGTCGCCACGAAGCCGCCCGAAACTTCTCGCAGTTTGCTCGGCGAAGGGTGAGGGCTCCGTCATGGCGGCCGTGAGGGCCACGTACTGTCCGGCTATGGAGATGCACGATGCCCATTGCTGACGCAACATTTGCCGCGGTCGCCAAGGAGGTCGCAGCAGCGCGAAAAGCGCTGCTCGCGCTCGCCCAGGATGAGCCCGACCGCTGGTGGACCGCCTTCGACTTGAAGACCGAGGCGCGCAATGGCTGGAGCGCAGGCGCGATGAACC
>Ga0207681_10002975_pt1 | contig 10659 bp, 7 predicted proteins | sample KBSS53metaG_FD_184324 | JGI IMG/M metagenome (GOLD analysis project Ga0207681, IMG submission 184324) | Switchgrass rhizosphere microbial communities from Kellogg Biological Station, Michigan, USA - KBS S5-3 metaG (SPAdes) (version 2) | ecosystem: Host-associated > Plants > Roots > Rhizosphere >... | reverse complement strand
CGCACGATCTCGCGATCCCATGACTGCGCCGGTCCGACGTACTCCAGTGAGGCCCAGTCGGAGAGGTCGGAGAAGAAGTACGGCACGACGTCGTGCTCGACCTCCTGGCCGAGCATGTTCAACGCCGCGGTCTTGCCGTGGTTGAAGGCCACGTCCCAGTGCTCGATGCGGATGCGGCGGCCGTTCGGCCGCGAGTCGTAGGAGGCGATGTCGCCGGCCGCCCACACGCCCGGTGCGCTCGTGCGCAGCTGCGCGTCGCACAGGACCCCGCCGCGCTCCTCATCCAGGACGAGCCCGGCGGCTCTCGCCAGCATCGTGTCCGGCATCACGCCCGCACCAATCACGACGCAGTCGGCCTCCAAGCGCTTCCCATTCGCCGTCACGACGTGCGTCACACGCCCGTCGGCGCCCTCAAAGCGCTCCAGCGCGTCCTGGCCGTGCACGACGATCCCGTGCTCCTCCAGGCGATCCTGCAGCCAGCGCCCGGCCGTCGCGCCGAAGCCGCGCTCCAGCGTGACCGCCTCCTGCATCACGATCTCGCACGTCGCGTGGTCCGCGGCGGTCAACGAGGCCGCGACCTCGCAGCCGATGTAGGAGCCGCCGATCAGCACGACCTTCTTGCCGTCCGCGTCGGCGCGGATCGTGTCGGCATTGCCGAGCGCGCGCAGGTAGTGGATCCCCTCCAGCTCGGCGCCCTCGACGTTCAGCCGCCGCACGTTCGCGCCGGTCGCGAGCAGCGCCGTCTCGTAGGAGACGACCTCCTTGCTCGACAGCGTCGCCACTCTCGCGGCCGTGTCGAGCTTCATCACGCTCGTGCGCGTGCGCAGGTCGATCCGCTGCTGCTCCCACCACTCGTTCGGGCGGAAGTAGGTGTCGTCGCGCGACTCGTGGCCCTGCAGATACCCCTTCGAGCATGGCGGGCGGTTGTAGGGCGGCTCGGGCTCGCGGCCGACGAGCAGGATTTCCCCCTCGCCGCCGGACTCGCGCAGCCAGCGCGCGCAGTTCGCGCTCGCGAGACCGCCGCCGATCAGCAGGTGGGCGACGTGACGGTCGGCCATGAGGGCGGTCTACCCGGCGCTCGCGCCGTTACGCGTGAACTGCGGCGTGATCGACGACTCGAGGCCCGGATCGAGGATCAGCAGCACCTCGTCGCCAGCCTGGATGACGGTGTCCGATTTCGGCACGAACCCGGCCCCGCCGCGCAGCACCGAGATGATCAGGCTGCCCTCCGGCAGCTCGACGTCGTCGACGCGCTTGCCGGCCGCCGGGGCGCCATCGGCCACCTCCAGCTCGATGATCTCCAGCCGCTCGCCCTCCAACGCGAGCAGCTGCACGAGCCCGTACTGCGGCACCTCGTGCTCGATCAGGCGCAGGATCAGGTCGGTCGCGGAGACCGCCGGGCGGATCCCCAGCAGCTTGAAGTGCTGCAAGTTGCGCGGGTTGTTGACGCGCGCCACGATCCGCTGGCAGAGGTACTTCTCCTTCGCCACCTGGCAGATCAGCATGTTGTCCTCGTCGTCGCCGGTGACGGCGATCACGAGGTCGGCGCGCTGGATGCCCGCGCGCTCCAGCACCCACAGCTCGGTCGCGTCGCCGTACTGGACGGCGTGCTCGAGCTCCTGCTCGACGATCAGGTAGCGGCGGCGCTCCGACTCGATCAGCGTCACCTCGTGGTCCTTGCCGAGCAGCTCGCGCGCGAGATTCCAGCCGACCTTGCCGGCGCCGACGACGATCACGTACACGCGTTGCGCTCCCTCATGCGGCGGCCTCGGCGTCACCGAGCGCCGCCCGCTCGACCATCTCGATCGCGTGCTGGGTCGGGCAGATCGTGTGCAGCCCTTGCTCGGCGTACCAGGCAGCGCGCGCCGGGTCGAGCACGCGCACGACGACGCGCGGGACGTTGAAGCGCCGCTGCGCGATCTGGGCGATCACGAGGTTCGTGTTGTCGCCGTTGGTGGAGGCGATGAAGACGTCGGCCTGCTCAATCCCCGCCTCCAGCAGCGCGTCGACCTCGAGCGCGGTGCCGACGGTGAAGCGGCCGCCCGCGTCCTCCCAGCTCTCGGCGAGGTCCTTGTCGAGCTGCTCGTGCGAGAGCGGGTCCTCGTCGAGGACGGAGACCTCGTGGCCTGCTTCGAGCGCGCGCTTGGCGACAGCGGAGCCGACACGGCCGGCCCCGACGACGAGGATGAACATGGCCGGGAGGTTATCGCGGCGCCTGCTGCCGCGACTCGGCGGCCGGCGCGGTGAGGATCACGCGACAGCTGGCTTTGCGCAGCACGTACTTCGTGACCTCGCCGACGTAGTTGTCGAGCGGACCACCGGAGCCGCCGAACAGCGCGCCGCTGCGCACGCGCGAGGGCTCCTCGGCGGCCAGCACGATCGCCTCCACCCCGCGCCGTCTCGCCTCGCGCACAATCGCCTCGCCCGCGCGACGCGCGCGCACCATCGCCGTCTGCACGTGCACGCCCTCGTACTCCTCGCCCACCGCCTTGGCGCGCCGCAGCGCGTCCTGCGCGCGTCTGAGCTGTGGCTCGGGCAGGCGCGCGTCGATCGGCAGCGACATCGGCACCTCGAAGACCCAGATCGCCTCGATCGTCGCGCCCTCCTCATCGAGCTCATCGCGCACCTCGCCTGCGAGGCGGCCGGCGGTCTGCACGATGTCGTCGTCGAGCGGCTTGCCGAAGATCGGCACGAGCAGCGAGCCGAACTCGGCGCGCGGCGGCTCTCCGCCGCGCAGCGCGCTCTCCGGCACGGTGACCCGCTTGAGCAGCGAGTTGCCGTCGATCCGGCGGTAGGCGACGTAGAGCGCTAGCCCGCCGAGCAGCCACGCGAGGCCGACGTAGCGCGCGCCGTCGTGCAGCACGACGACCGTGATCCAGCCGGCGCCCGACAGCAGCGCGCCAAGCACCGCAGGGAGTGGCAGCGAACCTCCGCGGATGCGGATCGACAGCGGCACCGCATACGGCCGCTCCCGCTCGGGCTCGCGGTAGCGCAGCCGCACGACCGAGAGATGCGCGATCGTGAACGCGAGCATCGCCCCAAATGCGTAAATGCCGACGAGGAAGTCGATGTCCGCCGGAATCGTCAGCGCCGCGGCTACGACCGCGGCAAGTCCGATCAGGACGTATGGCGTTCCACGCGTCGGGTGCAGCCGCCCCAGCGCGCTCGGGATCTGGCGGTTCGTTGCGAGCCCATACGCGAGCCGTGAGATGCCGAGCATTGCGGAATTCGCGGCCGCCAGCAGCCCGATCACGGCCGTGACGGCGACCGCGACGCGCAGTGAATCGGCGAGCCAACGCTGCGAGAACGCGTCGACGACCGACAGCAGCGGCGCCTCGACGTCGCGCGTCGTGAACGCATCCGGCCCGCCGTCGATCGGCAGCGCGCTGACGCCGACAACCGCGATCCCGACGTAGACGAGCAGGATCGTGCCCACACCCGGTCCCACGAGACGGTGCAAGCCGGTGCGCGTCGTCTCGGTCTCGCCAGCAAGGCTCGCCGCCGCCTCCAGGCCGGTGAAGGCGATCGTCGCAATCGTCAGCGCGTAGATCGTGTCGTCCCACGCGGGCGAGCTGCCGAGCTGGATCGAGTCGACGATCGCGCCGGGATGCAGCAACAGCGCGAGGCCGAGCACGATCACGAGCAGCTGCACGGCGATGTCGGCGAGCGCGACGATCAGCCCGCGGCGCAGCTGGCGCACGCTCACGCCGCGCACGTTCATCAGCGCGACGGCGGCGATCACGGCGATCGCGACGAGCAGCTCCAGTGCCCCGTGTCCGAGCGGGTCGGAGAACTCGGCCAGGTAGTTCGTCGCCGTGAAGGCGGTGACGGCGAGCAGGATGCAGTAGTCGAGCAGGATCGCCCAGCCGGCGACGAAGCTGACGAGCTCGTTGAAGGCGTAGCGGGCGAAGACGCTCGATCCCCCGCGCTCGCGGTGCAGCGCCGCCCCCTCGACGTACGTCATCGAGGCGAGCGCGAAGAACACCCCCGCGACCAGGAACACGATTGGCGTCAACCCGAGCGCCCGCTGCGCGACGACACCGAGCGCGAAGTAGACCGAGCTGATGGACATCGTGTAGACGAGCCCGAACAGTGCGCGGGCGCTGAGCGTGCGCGGGTTCACGAGCCGCGTCCCTGGCGCACCTGCAAGTACAAGCGCGCGCCACCGGCCGCCACGAACAGCACGCCGAGCACGATTCCGAGCGCGAGCCCACCGCCGCCCGCCGCGAGCGTGCGCACGACGAGCGCGACCCCGATCGCGATCATCGCGAGCGACAGCACGCGGGTCGTGGCGCGGTGCAACTGGCCTGGGTCGGGCATCGTCATACGACCGCCGCCGGCTCGACGGGCGCCGCGCGCCTGCCGCGCGCCGACTCGATGATCACGCGACAGGGGCGCTCGGCGAGCACCGTCTCGAGCGTGCGGCCGAAGATCGAGCCGCCGCCCGTGCGCTCCGGCAGCGGCATCACGATCGCGCGCGCGCCGATCTCGCGCGCCTCGTCGACGATCGCACGGCCGGCCTGCCCAGCGCGCACCTTCTGCCAGTGCCCCGTCACGCGCCGGCCGCACTGGACCTTCGCCTGCTCGATCACTTCCTGCGCGGCCAGCTCCTGCTCCGGCAGCGCGGCGTTGATCGGGCTGGTCGCGGGCACCGTGATCGTCACCAGCACGTGGATCCCACGACTGCGGCGCGCCGCCATGCGGGTCGCGGTGGCGAGCACGTCCGGCTCGAACTCGTGCTCCTCGAACGCGACGAGCACCGACTCGTACTCGGCCTCGTGGTCGACGACCGGCTTGGGGACCGCGACGCGCGTCGTGCTGGCCAGGTCGAGCCCGTGGCGGCGGCGGTAGATGGTGTAGACCACGATCCCGAACGCGAGCCACCCCATTCCGGCGAGCGCCACGTCGACGTGCAGCGCGGTCACCGTCACCCATGCAAGCGCTGTGCCGAGGCCACCGACGAGCGCGAACAGCGGCAGCTCGTGGCCCCGCCAGCGCAGTGTGCCGGGCCCGCTGTACGGGCGCTCCTGCTGCGGCAGCTTGATCCGCAGCCGCACGACGGCGGCATGCGCAATCGTGAATGACAGCATCGCGCCGAACGCGTACATGTTGCCGAGGAAGTCGGCCTGGCCGGGGATCATCGCGACGCACGCGACGCACGAGAAGATGAGGATCCCCAGCCACGGCGTGCGGAAGCGCGGGTGCAGCTGACGCAGCCGGTCGGGCACCTGTCGATGGATCCCCATCGAGTAGACGAGCCGCGAGACGCCGATGATGCCGGCGTTCGTGGCGATGAGGAGGATCGTCGCGGCGAGCAGGCCGACGTACAGCTCGCCGATGCCCTGGAAGGGCCCGAGGTCGAAGCTCTTGACGATCCCCAGCACCGGGTCACCGGAGAAGCCGCCCTTGTCCTCCGGCAGGCCGAGCAGCGTCTGGTAGCCCCCGTCGGCGTTCTGCGTGACCGGCAGCGCGCTGAGCGCCACGGCCGGCAGCAGCGCGTAGATCGCAAACACGGCGACGACCACGCGGTTGATCGCGCGTGGGATCGTGGTCGCCTCGTCTCTGGCCTCCTCGGCCATGTTCGAGATCGTCTCGATGCCGGTGTAGGCGATCATCGCGACGGGGATCGCGATCGCGAAGTCCTTCCACGTCGGCGCGAGGCCGAGATGGACGTTGTCGATCAGCGTCTCGGGCGAGAACACGAGCACGAGGCCGAGGACCACCAGCAGCAGCTGCGTCGCGAAGTCAGTGACGGCGAGCAGGATGTTGAGCCGCGCCGCCTCCTTGACGCCGAACACGTTGATCACCGCCAGCAGCGCGACGACCACGATCCCGCCGATCACGTCGCCCGGCCCGTGCCGCAGCGGCTCCCAGAACAGCGAGCCGATGTAGTGCGGCACGAAGAAGGCCGAGATCGAGATCGTGATGACGTAGTTGAGCATCTGGCCCCAGGCGGCGAAGAAGGACCAGAACTCGTTGAACGCGTGGCGCGCGAAACTCGAGGAGCCGCCCGCCTCGGGGAACATCGCGGTCGCCTCGGAGTAGGTGGCGGCGGTGAGGTAGAAGATGATCCCCGCGATCACGAACACGACCGGGGTCAGCCCGAGCGCGAAGCTCGCGACCAGCCCGAGCGCGTAATAGATCGAGCTGCCGACGTTGCCGTAGGCGGTCGAGAAGAGAGCGTTGACCCCGAGCACCCGCTCGAGGCCGTGGAGACGTCGTTGAGCCATCGTGGCGTTCGAGACCGGATGCTAGATGGCGGCGCGGCCGGGCCGCTGCGCGCTGCGTCCGGCCGGCGCCGCTAGCGCTTGGTGAGCACCACGAGCTGCCCCGCGGATTCGACCGCGGACAGTCTGAAGCCGGCCTGCTCGACGGCGTGCACGGCCTCGGGGACGGCTTCTTCCCCGGCTGCGATCACCTTGCGCCCGCCCGCCTGGCGCAGCAGCCGCAGCGTCTGCACCAGCTGCTCCCTGGTGGGCATCGATTCCATGCCCGTGTACGGCGTCACGTCGGTCACGCCCGCCTGCACCGCGAGCCGGTGTCCGACCGTCGTCAGGATCGCCACCGGCTCCCCGGGCCGCGTCGCACCTCTGATGAACGCGACCGCCTGCGGGGTCGTCAGGCGAGCGCTCGTCGTGGCTTCCAGGCGGCGCACCTGCGCGACCGGATCGGGCGTCTGCGCGAGCGAGCAGACGAGCACACCGAAGCCGATCAGGCACAGGAGCGCGCCCGGCGCCGGCGGCCGTCGTGTCGCGGCGATGTCGCGCAACATGGCGACCGTCAGCAAAACGATCGACAGCGCCCACGCGGGAAACATGTTCGTGAGCACCTCGGGGTGCGAGCGCCCCACGTAGTAGGCGCCGATGCCCAGGCCGAAGACGCCGCTCCAGACGAGCAGCCCGGTGAGCAGCCGGTCGACTGCTCTTTCCAGCGTGCGCACCGTCGCCGTCCCGATCGCGGCCACGTACGTGAGGAAGATGATCGTGCTGACCCCGAGCGTCGGGACAATCGGGAACATGCCGAAACCCGATCCAGCGAACAGGTCCGCGTAGCGGACGAGCAGGCCGAGATCTGGAAGCGAGCCGGCACGCAGGAGCGTCAGCACGCTCACGAGCGCGAACGCCGCCGCCAGCCCCACGCCGGCTTCGCGCGCGATCCGGCGCAGCGCCGGGCGCAACGGACGCGTCGTCCACAGCAGCGCGGCGAACGTCGCGGCGGCCGCCGGCAGCCCGAACTCGACGTTGTTCAGTACGACCAGGCCGGCCGCGAGGAACAGCGGCCAGCGGGTGCGCGGCGCCGCGCCGTGGAGATGGCGCGCGAGCAGCCACATGAGCAGGAACGGCCCCGCAAGCCGCAGCGGGAACATCCCCGTGAGCGTCGCCAGCGAGAAGCGGTTCGAGAGCGAGCCGTTCATCTTGTAGAGCGCCGTCGCGAGCAACGGCAGGAACAGCAGCAGCGCCGCCATCCCGCTCGCCACCAGACGGCGCAGGACGTCGTAGACGGCGAGCAGGGACGCTCCGGTCAGCGCCGCCGCGAGCGCGCAGAAGACCGCCACGGAGCTGCCGAAGAGCGCCATCCCCAGCGCTAGCGCGTAGGGCCACAGCGATCCGTACTGCGCGGCGAAGTCAACGAGCGGCGAGCGGCCGTCGAGCACCGCGGACGCTTCGTCGTACGTGAACGCCACGTGGTACCAGGTGTTCACGTTTGCGTGCAGCAGCGTGCTTTCGAGCTGGATCGCGGGCAGCAGCGAACCAACGATCGCGAGCACCGCGAGCGTCCAGGCGGCGGCGCTGCGCGCGGGCGTGTCCCGCAGCAGCCTCGCGACGCGCCGCGAGGCGCCCCGGCTGCTTGCCACGGCCGCAACGGTCAGCCCCACCGCGCACGCAACCGCCAGCGTCCTGACGGTGAAGTACACGGTCCGGGGCGAGGTGCCCCATATCTCGATATAGGGGCCTTCGACCCGTGCGCGGTACTGCTGCGCGATGCAGAAGACGACGAAGCCTCCTGAGGCGAGCTGCAACGCCGGAACGAGCCACGCGAGCGGTCGCGGGATCCGCGGCCGCATCCGCGCGAGCCCGACGAGCGCCGCGACCAGCAGCAGCGGCGCACCCAGGGCGATCGCATAGCGTGCGTGCTCGGTCGGCTCGGGCCGGAATTCGCGCGCGGTGCTCGGCCAGGGCGTGACGCTGCCGCCCGGCAGGAGCCCTCCCAGCGGGGGCCCCAGCAGCACGATCGCGAGGACCGCCACGACGGCGCACGGCACCACGAGCAGCCATGCGAGCTCGGACCCGGATGCCCGGCGGCTGCGCCGGTTCGCGCCCGGCGATGCGCCGACCGCCGCGACCCGCGTGCGTTCCCCCGTCCCCACCCCAACATCCTAACTTCCGGTGTTTACTTACGGGCCGATCAGGGTCCCGAGGACGCTGCGCAGCGAACGCGGATTGACGCCGTGCTTTTGCTCGAAGCGCTTGGCGGCGGGCTCGTCGGCGAGCGCCAGCACGAGCTCCTCGCGACTGCTGCCGAAGCGGCACGCCGCCGCGTCGAGCGCTTCCAGTGCGCGGTCCTGGAGGAAGCCGGTTACGCCACCCGTGCCGGGCAGCTCGCGGTCCTTGCAGGGATCCTGGATCGCAACCGCCTGCGGCTCTGTCGCCGCATGGATCGCCGCATACGCCGCCGGCGAGCCGACGGCGAGCGCGAGCGAGGCCGCCACCAGCGCACCCGCGCGCCGTGGGGGCGACAGACCGATCGCGAGCGCGGCCGCAGCCAGCAGCGCCAGACCGCCGGCGATCACGAACGCGATGCGGAAGGCGTCGCCGACGGCGCTGACGACCACGTCGTCCGCGCGCTGGGCGAGCTGGTCGTACGCGATGCCGTCCTCTCCTTCGTAGCGCCTGCCGTTCGCGGCCAGCGCGTGCTCGAGACCGGCACGCGGACGCTCGGCCTCGACGCCCCCGAGCAGCGCGGGGGCGAGCGTGAGCTTGTCCTGCGGCGGCAGCCTCGCGTCGAGCACGAGCGCGACGCCCTGCTCTTGCGCGTGCTCGGTCACGACATCGAGGCGGTGCGCGATCAGCGGCGCGAGCGCGATCAGCACGAGCGCGATCCCGGCGTGGCGGATCGTCAGCAGCCGCGCTGCCTCACGGGCGTTGCGCTCCGGCAGCAGCTCGCCCACAAACGCCGGCAGCGCCATCCCCATGCCGACGCCGGCAAGCGCCTGCGGCGCGAACGTCCACGCGACGGAGGCGCTCGGCAGCCATGCGAGCGCGAGCACGCCGCCGCCCACGAGCAGGCAGCCGGCGAGCGCGCGGACGTGCGGCGGCGCATCGATCCGCGCACCCGCGATCGCCGCCAGCGGCAGCACAGTCACGGTCGCCGCGGCGGCGAGCGGCTCCACCGCCCAGCCGGCGATCAGCAACAACACGAGGCCGAACAGCACGGCCGTGAGCGCGGCGGACACGAGCGCCAGCGCAACGGCGTCCGCGCGACGGGCGAACCGCGGCTCGGGCGCTTCCTGCATCGGCGGTGTCGTCGCCGGTTCGGGCACATCGCGCATCGCCGCGAGCGCGCCGGCCGCGGCAAGCGGGATCTGGGCGACGAAGATCGCGCGCCAGTCGAACGCCTGCGTGAGCGCGCCGCCCAGCGCCGGGCCGACCGCGCTGGCGAGCACGGCCGCGCCGAGCCAGTGGCGTCGACCCGCCTGCGTGCCGCCGCGGATCAGCTCAAACGTCGCGACGAGCGCGAAGGCACCTGCGGCCGCTTGGATTGCGCGGGCGGTCAGCAGGACAGCGAGCGTGTCTGCTGCCGCACAAACCGCCGAGGCGAGCGCGAAGACCGCGAAGCCGAGTGCACCAAGGCGTGCCGGACCCAGGCGCCGCATCGCCGGCGCGGCGAACGGCAGCGCGAGCGCCAGCACGCCGGTGTAGACGGCGATCACCGCCGCGACGCCCTCGACGGTCGTGTCGAGCGCCCGCAACAGCTCGGGCAGTGCCAGCGTCACGATCGACGCGTCGGCCAAGACCAAGCCGGCCGCGACGGTCACCACCCACGAGCGAGGGCGCATGTGATCATCTTCGCGCAGGGCGGCGGTCACCGATCTGCATCCACCGACCGACGCGCTCGCAGGCGCTACGATGTCGGTGGCTACGGTGAGCTTGCGCTCACCCGTGGGAGCCCGGAGCGCACAACTCCGGGCTCTCCTTCGTTAAGCGGACCGGCGCCCCCGCACAAGGGGCGCCGGCCGGCGCTACCAGCGCGTGATCCTGAGGATCACGATCAGCAACACCATGGCTACGGTGAGCTCGATGGCTCTCACCTCCTTTCTCGGGACCGCAGTCCCGGCCGCGGACTGACATCCGCGGCAGTTCCGGAGGCGGTGCGACCGCAACCACCGCGCCAGCGTATGAGCGGAATCCGCCCTTCCCGGCCCGTGCACGACAACTGGTGCAGGTTCTGCGCAGCGCTGTCGCAATGCGCGGCGGAACCACCGCAGAACGCACGACGGGCGGCCTCGGAGGACCGCCCGTCGTGGCACAGCTCAGATGTGACTGAGACTCAGGTGATCAGCGGGATGATCAGGAGCGCGACGATGTTCGCGACCTTGATCATCGGGTTGATCGCCGGGCCGGCGGTGTCCTTGTAGGGGTCGCCGACCGTGTCGCCGGT
>Ga0207681_10002973_pt1 | contig 10666 bp, 4 predicted proteins | sample KBSS53metaG_FD_184324 | JGI IMG/M metagenome (GOLD analysis project Ga0207681, IMG submission 184324) | Switchgrass rhizosphere microbial communities from Kellogg Biological Station, Michigan, USA - KBS S5-3 metaG (SPAdes) (version 2) | ecosystem: Host-associated > Plants > Roots > Rhizosphere >... | reverse complement strand
GACTGGACTTCTTCAATCAGCGACAGCACGTCGCCCATTCCCAGAATTCGTTGGGCCACGCGTTCCGGATAAAACGGCTCGAGCGCGTCGTACTTCTCGCCGACGCCCACGAATTTTACCGGCTGACCAATAACCTGCTTGATGGAAAGCGCCGCGCCGCCGCGGGCGTCGCCATCCATTTTCGTAAGCACCACGCCGGTGATGCCTATGCGCCGGTGAAATTCCTCGGCCGAACGAACCGCATCCTGGCCAGTCATCGCGTCGGCCACAAACAGAATTTCCACCGGATGAGTTTCGCGCTTGATGTTCTCCAGCTCGGTCATCAACTCTTCGTCGATGTGCAGGCGGCCGGCAGTATCAATCAGCAACGTGTCGAAGCCTGTCTGCTGCGCATGCTTGTAAGCTTCGCGCACGAGCGTCAGCGGATCGTTCGTCTCAGTTTGTTCAAAGATCTGTTGGCCCGTCGCCTTGGCAATAACCCGGAGCTGTTCGCGCGCCGCCGGACGATAAACGTCAACCGAAAGCAGCAGCGGCTTGCGATCCTGATTGGCCGCCAGCCAGCGCGCAATCTTGCCTGTCGAGGTCGTCTTACCCGAGCCCTGCAGGCCCACGATCATGACGACGTTCGGAATCTGCCTGGTGAAAACCAGCCGCGAAGACTGGCCACCGAGCAGATCCACCAGCTCGTCGTAAACTATCTTGACGACTTGCTCAGAAGGCTTTAGTTCCTGCCAAACCTGCTGGCCTTCGGCCTTTTCCTTGACAGAGGCTATAAAGTCTTTGGCGACTTTATAATTGACGTCGGCTTCCAGCAGGGCGAGGCGAATCTCGCGCAGGGCCGCGTCAACGTGCTCCTTCGTCAGCACGCCTTCGCCGCGCAGGTTCTTCAGAGTCCGTTTTAGCTTGTCAGATAAGGACTCAAACATAGATTACTCAGGCGAAGTTTCCTGCCACAGCGGAAACGGAGATGATAGCGGCGCGGGCAAAAGAGTGTCAAGGTAAGCACTCTTGCGGTTGTGATCTGATTCGTGAGTTTCGTTCTGGTTTTGTGTGACTTCGTGGTTCGTATTCTTCGTTAGTAAGGAGAAACCTACCACGAAAATACACGAATTAAAGCAATCCTACCCGCCCACTCTTCCGGAGACTAGACTTGCAAACTGTCCAGCCACCGAACCGAACCCTGCGATACCGGGGTCTGCTCTGGTTGTTGCCGTTCGTTCTGCTCGCGCTCGGCGGTCAATCACCGTCGCTGGTCCAAAGCCAATCGCCGGTTATCGGGCAGTCGGTCAACTTTCAGGAGATTGCACCTGGAATTGAATGGGGACAAGTCACTGCCGGCGAGGCTTCGAAAGACGACCGTACCGGTCCCTGGCTCATCAACGCGCTGCGGATCGATACGGCGCGGGCGCGCTTGAAAATTGTCCACGCGCTCGACGAAGGTGTGGGGCTCGAGACGGTTAGCTCGATTGCGGCCAGGCATGGCGCGGCGGCTGCAACCAACGGCGGCTACTTCCGCGTTTCGGGAACTTATCGCGGAGAGAGCGTGGGCCTGCTGGTCGTGAATCACAAGTTGATTAGCGAACCGCACAACGATCGCGAAGAGTTTGGGCTGATCGAGAACGGCAACAAGACAGATATCGTCTTCGGTCACCTAAAGTTTTTCGGGGAAATCTCCGTGGGGCGATTGAAGCATGCGGTCAGCGGTGTGAACCGACCGGTCGCCGCGGATGAGTTAGTCATCTTCACTCCTGAGTTTCATCGCACCACGTTGACGAATGCTGACGGGATCGAAGTTGTGGTGGAACGCAATCGAGTTGCAGCGATCCGCGACTTGCAAGGCAGCGCGCCAATTCCAGCTGAGGGATTTGTGTTCTCCGCTGTCGGCATGTCGCGCGAATGGTTGAAACAAAACATTCGCATGGGTACACCGGTGAAGTTTTCCTGGGGCTTGAAATCTATCGAGCCGGATCAGGATCAAAAATGGCGACAGGCCTACAGCATCCTGGGTGGAGGGCCGCAGCTTATCAAGAACGGCCGTGTTGAAATCACCAACGCCCAGGAAAAGATCACGCCCGCCTTCGTCAACGATGGTCACCCTCGAACGGCGATTGCTCGGTTGTCTTCAGGAAAAATTTTGCTGATAACGATCGACGGACGGCAAGCGGGAGAAGGCATCGGTATGGCCCTGACTACGCTTGCCAATCTGCTGCTGGAGTTGGGAGCAGTTGAAGCGATGAACCTCGACGGCGGCGGCTCAACTACCATGGTTATTCACAACAAGATCGTCAACCGGCCGTCGGACCAAACCGGCGAGCGTCCGGTCAGCGATGCGATTCTGGTTTTCCCGCGACCAGACTAAAGCAATTGATACCGGGTGTCGGGGCTCGCCCGACCGAGAAATATTTGGTCCCGTAGGGACCAGATCGCCATTGAACAACAACACGCGATCAGGTGCTTACCAGCACAAACCCAATTGTGGACGCCTTTTGTTGCGTGTGTTAAATTCTACGCGTTTCGAGCTTATTCATTGCGCGGCTTCGTGGGAGACGCCGGCGCACCCTACCCCTACCGACCGCTTATTCGAATTGCGCAATGAAAAACCGATTCGATTAACCGTTTCTAAAGGACTACATGGCAAAGAATGCAGGCTCACGGGCCGGAGGCCCGCCGCCGGACGAATCCCCAACTGGAAAAGGTGTGGTCGATCTCGCTGATGCGCGGGTCCGGCTCAACTCACGCGCGCGCCCCTCCCAGGAACATTTAATGGCGGAGTTAGACGAGGTGCGCTCGCTTCTGGACCAGGGTCTATCGGTCGAAGCGAAGTCACGCATCACGCTGCTGATCGCAGCCGCGCAAAAAAATCCTTCAGTGCTCGCACTGGCACGTTGTGCCCTATCAAGCGCGCTCGAAATGCAGGGCAAATATCGCGAGTCCCTCGCCGCCGTCGCGATGTATGAGTCTCCTGAATCACGCGCGAAGCTGGACCAGCAGGCAATCCAGTCGCTCAAAGTACAGATTGGTCTCGCGTACAACTACAACGGCGATCATCCCAGGGCAATCTCAATTCTGAAAGGCGCTTTGCGCGAACCCTCCGAGACCGAGGGTGAAACCAATAACGTTCAGGAACACAACAACGGACCGGTCTATGCCGCGCTCGCTCGCGTTTACCGCAGCATCAGCGAACACCCCATCGCGCTCGATTACGCTCATCGCGCTCTGGAACACTTCCGCGAAGCGGGCGAATGGCGTGGTCTATCGGAAGCGTATTTCGTGATTGGGCTGGCGCAGATCCAGGAAGGCGACTACGAGAACGCGCTCGAAAATCTGCAGCAAGCTTTGAAGTTGACCGGCGATCATCCGGCCAGTTACACGCTCGGAAAAATCTACGCCAACATGGCCGGCGTGTGTTGGTTTCTCAAGCGACCGCAGGAAGGCATTCGCTATCTCGAGAAAGCAATCGGTTACTACGAACGAACCGATCACAAAGCCAGCGCCGCCAACGGCTACAACAATCTCGGCATAAACTTAATACTGCTCGGGCAGTGGGGACGGGCGCAGGAAGCGTTGGAACGCGCGCTTTCGCTGGCAACTGAAGCGGATGAACGCGCGGAAAAAATTCCGATGATTCTGGATTCGCTCGGCGAGTTGTTGATGTTGCGCGGCGACCTTGACGAGGCGAAGGACTACCTCATGCGTGCGGTCAGTCTCGCCACTGAAGACGGAAACAAGTGGTACGCATGTCAGGCACACCGAACGTTGGCTCGCTGCTACCTGGCGATGGAAGACAACGCTCGGGCGCTGGCAAATGGAGAAGAAGCGCTGAACCTGGCTCTGACCATCGCTGACCGGCAAGCCATTTGTGATTCGCGTCTGATTCTCGCCGAGGCTCATCTGCGCAACGGTGACAAGGAAAAGTGCACGGAGCAGTTAGACCTGGTCTCGTCGGAAACTACCGAGTCGACCACTGACCTGAGTTTTTCCGGTGAGTTACAACGTTTGCTGGGCATGGTGGCGGTGACTGAGTCTGACTTCTCGGCCGCGGCCCAACACTTCGGCAGCAGCGTATCGATCTTCGACATGCTCGGTGATCGCTATCGCGCAGCGCGCGCGCACAGTGAACTGGGAAGGGCGTACGCTGCCACGCAACCGAGCCGCGCGATGGAACATCTGTCGCGCGCCGTCAACGCCTTTCGTGAACTCGGCGCCAAGCTTGATAAAGCTCGAGCCGAAGCCGCCCTCGCCAATCTCGACCGCACCGCACCTGAAAGAAACGAAGAACAGTCGGCCTTGCCGCAATTGCTAACGCTGCGTCTGGCTGAAGCAGTTGCTTCGCGAGAGCTGTTGCTGCGCGAGCTCGCTGCCATCATGCGACAGGAAACCAGCGCGCGGTCTGTCATCATCACCGAAATCGGCGAACACAATCGACGGCGCGTCGTGATCGCCCACGGTAGTACGCCGGCCGAAAGCGCGCGCATTGCTGAAGAGTTGGATGGCTTGCTCGACGAAGCGGCGCAAGCTGCCTACGCAAAAAAGAACGATGCCGCCATTATTCAACTGCGCTCATCTCACGCGCCGCCCGCGACGCTGTACCTTTCGCCACGCAACCGCGCCAATTTACCCGGCGGCCTGTCGCTCGAACCGTTGCTGCGCGTGGCCGAACTCGGCATGGACGTTTGCGCGCTCCGCTCAGGATCGCAAAAAGGTTCCCGAGTGCAACAACCTGCGGAACTGACCGGCACCAGTCTCATGCCTGGCTTCATTCACTCGAGTCCGGCGATGACGAAACTGGTAGAAGAAGTTCACAAGATTAGGTCTTCAGACGTGACTGTGCTCGTGACCGGAGAATCAGGCACGGGCAAAGAACTGGTAGCGCGGGCTATCCACGCGCTCTCGACGCGCCGCTCGAAAGTCTTTGTGCCGTTCAACTGTACCGCGGTTCCCAAAGAGCTCTCGGAAGGATATTTGTTCGGGTACAGACGCGGGGCGTTCACTGGCGCGGTCACGGATTCACCCGGCGTTATCAGAACGGCGGCGGGCGGCACGCTTTTCCTTGACGAAATTGGCGACCTGCCGCTCGACTTGCAACCGAAGCTGCTGCGTTTTTTGCAGGAAGGCGAGATTCAACCGCTTGGTGAGCAACGGCCGCTGAAGGTTGACGTCCGCATTATCGCGGCGACAAACACAGACCTTGAAGATATGGTGGCGCAGGGTAAGTTTCGCGAAGATCTTTACTACCGGCTTAACGTGATTCGTTTGCGAGTGCCACCGTTGCGTGAGCGGCGCTCCGAAATTCCGACCATCGTCAACTACTACATCAATCATTACTCGGCGAAGTTTGGCCGTCGTGATATTGAAATCACGCCCCCGGCTGTCGATTTATTGATGGTGAGCGATTGGCCCGGGAACGTGCGTCAACTATGCAATGAAATTCAAAGAGTGGTGGCGCGCGCCGAAGATGCAGCGGTAATAACTCCCGACCATCTGTCTCCGGAACTCAAACGTACTTCGGCCCCGGCAACCCCAAGCTCCCCGGCCTCGACTCTCGCTTCAATGCCTGCTAGTTCGCTGCAAAATGTAACGCTTGCCGATGCCCTGGCTGATGTAGAACGCCGCATGATCGCCGACGCTTTACGCAAGCACGGCGGTAATATTTCTCGCGCGGCCCGCGAGCTTGGACTCACCCGGCGCGGCCTTTATCTCAAACTCGAGCGTTATCAACTCAGCGCCAGCGCCTAATTTACATACCCAACAATGAATGAAGATCCACGGCTTCAAACTGCGCGTTGATCGCCGCGTTACGCAGTTCGCTTACCTCGTTCGCAATTTGCGCGATCGTGCCGATATCAAAAGGCTTTGAGACCACCCAGTCGGCTTTGATGGCCTGACGTGCATCGCAGCTAATCGCGTCAGCCCAACCGCTGACTATGGCCAGCGGGATCGACTTCGAACGCTTGCGGATTTCCCGGGCCAACTCCCAGCCACTCATTTCCGGCATGCCGATATCCGTGAAAACGATGTCGATCTTTCCGCCCTTCGCGTCATAAATGTTCAGGGCCACCTCGCCGCTTTCAGCAGTTAGCACTTCACAGCCTTCCGCTTCGAGAGCTTCACGAAGCACTTCGCGCACTGCCAATTCATCATCGACCACCAGAGCCGTAATTCTTTCCGCGCTGATCGCGGCATTTGCCTCGGGAGCACCGCCCGTCACTGCCGCTTCCGCTTCCTTGTCCACCGGCAAGGAGATTCGGAACGTAGTACCGCGGCCGGGTTCGCTTTCGACGTCGATCGAGCCGTTGTGCCTGCGGATGATACCGAAGCTGACGGCCATGCCCATGCCGGTTCCACCCTTGCCCTTCGTGGTGAAGAACGGATCAAACAGACGCGATTTGACCTCGGGCGTCATGCCGGTGCCGTTGTCGGCAATTGTTAAGACCACGCGACCGTTTGTCTCCTGCGAGCTCATGCGAATTTCACCACCCGAGGGCATCGCATCGATTGCGTTGTAAATCATGTTGACCAGCACTTCGCGCAGTTCAACCGCATCGCCCATGACCGAGGCAGTGCAGTCAGCAACCAGGGCCAGCCGAACCTGTGGTCCATCCACTCGAGCTTCCCAGCGCGGCCGGCTCATTTCACAAACATCCTTCATTAGGCCCGCAACAGAAACGGATTGAAACTTATGACTCGGTTCTTTGCGGGCAAAATCCTGAATTCGCCTGATGATGTGAGCGCCATCTTCAGCGCTCTTAATAATCATCTCGATGCCGGAGTTAATCTTTTCTGCATCACGAGTGCGGAGCAACAGTTGGGCCCGGCCCAGAATTCCGGTCAGTGTGTTGTTGACGTTGTGGGCCACACCGAATGAAAGTTCGCCGAGCGCGGCCATCTTCTCTGCGTGAGTCGCAAACTCGCGTTGTTTCTCATACTCGCTGTGAGCAGCCGCAACACGATCCAAACAGTTTTGCAGCCGTTCCCGGGTGGTCGCTAATTGTGAAGTAGCCAGCAGCTGGCTGGCTTGCGACCCGATCTCGCGGCGCTCATCATTGCCCAGCTGATCGCACATTTCTTCGATCAGGATCAACAACGCCTTGCCGGCGCCTTCGTAGTCTCCGCAGCGCTCAGCGACACGCCTGGCGCGCTCAAGAGCCGGTTTAGCTTCGTGACGACGGCCCAGGCGGCATAGCACCAGGCCCTGCGTCGTTAGTGCTTCTGCGAGCAACGCGTTCTCGCCGGTTGTTTCCAGCATATCAACTGCCAGCCTAACCGAACGCTCCGCCAGGCTGTGTTGTTCGGAGGCGAGATAAAGCTGCGCCAGGGTTTCATCAACCTGGGCACAGCCAACGCTGTCGCCGAGATCGCTAAACAGCTCGCGCGCGCGCTGGAGGTGAATTCGAGCCCCATCGAGCCGGCGTAAGGTTAGCAGCAGATAGCCATGATTGTTTTCAACAGCCGCTACGAAGCGGAGGTTGCCGATTTTTTCAAAGTGCAAAAACGCTTCCTGGTAGTGCACCAGGGCCCTGTCGAAATATTGGATCTCGTTCTCAGCAATGCCCAGCTCTTTCAAGGTAGTTGCAAACTCGGTGTGGAGCCGGCCTCGAGTCCAGGCGCCGGTCGTCGCTGCAATAGCGGCAGCCTCAGTCAAAACGTTGAGCGCGTCGTGCAAGTGGGCGGCGTGTCGCTCAACCGAAGCCAACCGAATCAGTGCCAGGACCTTGAGTTCGCGTTCGTCTTCAGAGAGAGCCCGCAGTGCGGATCGCAAGGTAGCGCGTGACAGATCGAAGAGGCCCTCGCGATAGTAACAACCCGCCAGCTCGATTCGACCCTCAGCAGCGCGCGACGCCTCGTCGATTTGCTCGAACAGTGCGATCGCTCCGTTAAGTAAAGCCTGGGACCACTCCTGGTCGCCGTGAACTTGTCGGGTGCTGGCGATCGATCCGCTTAGCGTACCTGCCGTAAGGAGAAGTTCGGCTGCAGCTTCATTGCTGAGGCCCTGATGCCGGGGCCATTCTGACAGATTCCACCAGGGTCGGAGCGCATTACATCCAGCATCGTAATCGCCGAGTTCGAGCTTTTCACGAGCAATAGCGCAGCTTGCCAGCACCTGTTCACTTGGTGTCAGGGGCGCGTATTCGATCCGCTGAATCGAGTTCGCTTCTATTAGTCGCATCTTGATCTCTCTGGCTGGAGACAGTTCCGGGTTGGCAAATTCCACTAGCGCCGGCTGGGGTAAACGTTAGATCCGGTTGCGGGCCTGGAGGTCCTTCAGGATATTCGGTGTCAAACGAGAGGGGATTCTTCTTCGTCGCTTTGTTGGCCGAGTCAGGATCGGCCGACTGGGTACACAGTATACACCTGCATACCACGGTAACAGGAGCTTTTTATTCTCGCGGATAGGGCAAATAGTAGGAATTAGCTCCATTTGTCGCCCCTTGGCACTGGTTCTGTATACCAGCTATTCATTTCTGGCCCGATTGAGATTTCGTTTGGCCCGTCCCTCTTGCATTTGCTTAAGTGCCCATGGCCTAAGGACTTAAGAGCCACAGGTCGGGATGCGAAACCAATGGCACGAGCCTTGAGATAGGAAAGCACGAACGAATTGATAACTGGTACGCCGGAAAGAGAGTTTGACATCGGAAGTGGAAAACCCCGACCAGCGTACCTTCCACCAGCAACCGCTCGAAACCAGGAGAATTAAAATGAAACGCTTCACATCAATCCTTTGTGCTTCGCTTTTGACCTTGGCAATGTCCTCCGCCGCACTGGCCGGCAACATTACGGTAACCAGCGGTAACATCACCGTAACCAGCGGCAACATCACCGTAACCAGCGGCAACATCACCGTAACCAGCGGCAACATCACCGTAACCAGCGGCAACATCACAGTGTTTGATGAAGCCGAAACCGATCTTATTTCGGTGCTGATCGCGACTCTCGGTTAGTTTTCGCTGATTGCCTTCAATGTGAACGATGCCGGTCAACCTGGCCGCTCTCCTATCCAAGGATCGTTCATAGTGGCGAGAAAACCGCTGAATAAGCGCTCGCGGGATGACAGTTGGCAAGCTACATGCCACCGAGCGCTGGGGTCGAAGTTGATAAAGCATCACCGCTGACAGGAAAGGTGCAGCACTATGGAGACCGATCAAAACAATTCGGCGTGCAGCTGGAAGGAATCACCCTACTCCATTAATCGAGCAAATGTTCTAAGGGGTTACATACCTCCTTCGGACTAACTCCCACGCTCTTGTCCGTGAATTACGCTGGCTCTCAGTCCTCTCGTGCCGCTAAAGTGTAGAGTCCTGGTAAATATTCACGGCACCGCCGGCTGGCGGGAAATTGACAGAGCCAATCCGGCGAGCATGAAGAAGACCATTACGACTTCAGAATCACCCCAGTTGTAATGTACGAGGCCGGAAGCAAAGAACCCGACAAGTCCTCCCAGCGAACCCAGCACAATACCTCGCTCAATCCAATGAAGCGCCCTCCCGTCGCGGAGCGTACGCCAAAGAGTCCTCGCATAGACAAACAGGAAAGCCAGCCATAGCAATAAGGCCGGCAGGCCGCGTTCGAGTCCGATTTGCAGCAGGTCTGAATGCATATGGCCCCAGGGTATCCGGCCGTTGTCAAACATTCCCCAGGCGCGCCAGTGCCGCTTGATGGAATCCATACCGACTCCGACCAGCAAATGTCGCGGGTTGCTTGCCAGCAAATGAACACCTTCACGCCAAACCGTCTCGCGCCAAGTCGTAGATTGATCGGTCTGATCAATAAAAGAGACGTTGCGTTTTTGCTGTAGCACGAAGACTCCGACCAGTATTAGTGGTAAGGCTGCTAATCCGATCGTAATCAGTGATCGTTTGCCGACGCCGAGCAGGAAGATTACCAGCGTCGATACAAAGCAACCGAGCCAGGAAGCACGCGTCACAGTCAACAACAGCGCGCCTGCCAATCCGGCGACGGCCAGGGCCAAGAAGACTCCAGGCCAACTGCGCTTGAGCGGTAAGCTTACAAACATTCCCAGAGCGAGCGCGATAATCAGCTGAAGCATTTCAGCGTAGGTGACGAACTGCCCATAGAATCCGCTCGCCCGCCAATCCCGACCCCGCGTCCATCCTGCGATGCCGAGCTGCTGCAACACGGTGCTGCCCGGCAACAGACCGCCGCGTGGAACTTTGAAAACGGGTTGCAGCTCATGGCGGTAGGTTAGTACTGCGGCTGGAGTCGCTACAGGCTTCAACAAAGCGTTAACCAGATCTTGCGGATCGTTGAGTCTCTTTCCGTCAACTTCGAGCAGCGTATCGCCATCCCGAATACCAGCCTGGTAAAGCGGACTGCTTTCAGAGACCCCTTGAACTTTCACGGCCCGGCCCAATGCACGCTCGCCCGCTGTGTAAATAACATTTACCATGCAGGCGGCAAGCAGTGTCAGCGCCAGCAGCCGGACGATACGCAGCGACGGTATGTTTTCGGCAAAGAGATACAGAATCGTAAACAAACTCGCCGCGCGCATTTTTCCAAATGAGACGAATGGCTCGTAAGAGAATAACGAGGAAACACCGCTTAGGATGAAGAAACCGAGGATGAAGTAGTCGACCGGCGTGCGCGCTAGTTTAGGTTTCGGGCGCAACGCCATCCTCACCAGCCACAGCGCCATCCCGATGAGCCAGGC
>Ga0207681_10002972_pt1 | contig 10667 bp, 7 predicted proteins | sample KBSS53metaG_FD_184324 | JGI IMG/M metagenome (GOLD analysis project Ga0207681, IMG submission 184324) | Switchgrass rhizosphere microbial communities from Kellogg Biological Station, Michigan, USA - KBS S5-3 metaG (SPAdes) (version 2) | ecosystem: Host-associated > Plants > Roots > Rhizosphere >... | reverse complement strand
GGTGGATACGGTTTCCTGGGGAAGCATGCTCGCTCGGCGCCTCGGCCAGCATGCTTCCCCAGGAAACCGTATCCACCCCGACGCCGAAGCCGAGGAAGCTCAGGATCACCTCCGACTTGATGAACAGCACCACGTGCAGGGAGAGCTGCACCAGCACCACGTGGCTCACGTTCGGCAGGATGTGCGCGAACATGCGCCGCAGGTCCGAGGCGCCGACCGAGTCCGCGGCCAGCACGTATTCGCGCACCCGGTGCTTGAGGTATTCGGCGCGCACCAGGCGGAAGATGCCGGTCCAGCCGGTCAGGCCGAGGATCAGGACCACGGTGAGGACGCCCTTCTGACCCAGCACTGCGGCGACCGCGAGCACGAGCAGCAGATACGGAATCGAGGTGAATACGCTGTAGAGCCAGTTGAACAAGTCATCGACCCAGCGCCCGTAGTAGCCGGCGAAGGCGCCAAAGAGCGTGCCCAGCAGCGTGGCGAGCCCGGCGGCGGCAAAGCCGACCAGCAGCGACGTCTCCGTCCCCTTGATCGCCTTCTTCAGCACGTCGCGCCCCCACTTATCCGCGCCGAAGGCGAGCGACGCGCTTCTCGCCTCGTCCTTCAGCCTTTCGGACAGGGAAGCGCGCACCTCGGCGAGCTCCTGACCGATGGGATCCGCGATGCCGAAATCGTTCTGGGCTACTGCCTTGCCCTCCGCTTGCGCGCGCTCTTCCGCCCGCTCCACCCCGGCGAAGCGCGGCGGCGCATAGCTCACGGCGACTTCCTCCGACCAGTCCCGCGCGATCCAGCCGACCGCGGACGCGCCCGCCACGGCAATGAAGCCGAGCACGACCACCGCCGACGCTACGCCCACCCGGTCATGCAGGAAGCGTTGCCCGGCCAGCAGCCAGAGGTTCATTTGAGCTGTACCCGCGGGTCGAGCATGCGGTAGGTCAGGTCGGCGAGCAGGTTGACGACCATGGTGGCGATCGCCACGTAGACCGTGACCGCCTTGATCACCGGAAAGTCGCTGCGCTCCACCGCCAGGATCACCTCGCGGCCGATTCCCGGGATGGAGAAGAAGCGCTCGATCAGGAACGCGCCGGCGAGCAGCCCGGGAATCTGCATCATCACGTTGGTGGTAATCGGAATGGCGGCGTTGCGCAGCACGTGCAGCCAGATCACTCGACCCTCCCCGAGCCCCTTGGCACGGGCGGTGCGCACGTAGTCCTGGCCGATCTCGTCCAGGAAGAAGGTGCGATAGAGGCGGATGTCCGGCGCAAGCGAGACGATCACGCCGACCAGGATCGGCAGCGCTGCGTAGCCGAGCAGGTTCTCGCCCAGGGTGCTGCCCCACCCCTGCACCGGGAACCAGCCGAGCTGGTACGCGAGCCAGTACTGCAGCAGCAGGATGTAGACCAGGATGCTGACCGACTGGCCGACGGTGCAAGCGATCATGATGCCGCGGTCGGTGAGCGAGCCCCGGTAGTAGGCCACCAGCATCGCGGCCGCGAGGGCGATGACAGTGCTTACAAGCAGCAGAGGTACGAGCACCGTGAGGGAAGGCCCGAGCCGCGTGGCGAAGATCTGCGACACGCGCTCGTTGGTCGACCAGCTCACGCCGAAATCGGCGGTGGCGATCTGCTTGACGAAGATCCAGAGCTGCACCCAGTACGGCTGGTCGACGCCCAGGCTGCGGCGGATGTTCTCGATCAGCTCCGGGCTCGCAATCTTGCCGGCGAGGATGTAGGCCGGGTCGCCGCCCACCCAGTTGAAAAGGAAGAACACCAGCAACACCACGCCCAGCAACGTGGGGATGAACTGCCAAAGCCGCCGGAAGAAGTAGCTACTCAAGGTCTATATACAGCCACTCGGCGTGCATCACCGGATGCTTGGTGTATCCCTTCACACGCGGCTGCATCAGCACGTTGCGGTAGCGGCTGTCGGTCAGCAGCCAGACCGTGTCGGTCTCCATGATGCGCGCCATCTCGCGGTAGAGCTGGTTGCGCTCGGGCCCGTCGGGAAGCAAGCGCGAGCGCTCGTAGCGCTTGTCGTACTCCGGCGAGCGATAGCAGGCGTTGTTGCTCTGGCCGGCGTTCGGGCCGTAGAGGAGCTGCATGAAGTTGTCACCATCCGGATAGTCGGCGATCCAGGCGGCACCGCGCATCATCAGGCGGCACTGGTTCTCGAGCTTGATCAGCTCGGGAAAGCGGTCCTTGTGGATCTCGAGCCGGATGCCGATCGAGTCGAGCGAGCGCTTCATCAGCTCGTCGAACTGGCGGTCGCGCTCGCTCGGGGTCGACGAGTAGCGGATCACGAGCGGGCCGCCGTCCGGCAGGCGCCGATAGCCGTCGGGCCCCTTCTTGTAGCCGAACTTGTCGAGCAGAGCGTTGGCCGCGCGCGGGTCGTAGGCCAAGCTGCTGCGGTATTCGGGATCGTGGCCGGCGACGCCCGGAGGAATCGGATACTGCGCGCGGATCGCCTGGCCCTTGCGGATGATGCGGATCTGGTCCTCGATCTTGTACGCCATGGCGATCGCGCGCCGCAGCGCGATCCTTTCCTTCGACAGGCCGCCGACCGTCTTGTCCTGCATGTTGAAGTACAGGTAGATGATCTCCGGGTCGATGCTTCGCTCCAGCTTGATACCGCGTTTGGCAAACTCCGGCTTGAGCTGGCCGTCGGCGGTGATGAAGGTCGGCGCCACCTCGGCGAGCTGGTACTCGATGTCGGTGTCGCCGCGCTGGAAAGCGAGCCAGCGGCTCTGCGTCTCCTCCATGATGCTGATCTCGACGCCGCCGATGCGCGGCAGGCGCGCGCCGTCGTGCAATACCTCGCGATAGCCGGGATTCGCCTCGAGCACGATCTTCGACGAGCGCGCGTAGCTCTTGAGCCTGAACGGCCCGCTGCCTACGGGCTTGGCGGCGGATTCGTCGCCGTAGTGCTCGATCGCCTCGCGCGCCACTGCTCCCGCGAGCGGAAAGGCCAGCACATGCGAAAAATTGAAGTCCGGCTGCTTGAGCCGGATCACCAGCGTATGCCGGTCCGGGGTTTCGATGCCCGCGATGCCCTCGAACAGGAACGCGTACGGCGAGCGGTTCTTCGGATCGAGGAAGCGACGCAGCGAGTAGGCATAATCGAGCGCGGTCAGCTCGCGCTTCTGTCCCTTGAACACCGGGTCGTCGGCGAAATAGATACCGGGCTTCACTGCCACCCGGTAGGTCCGCCCCTTATCCGTGATCTGCGGCAGGGCGGTCGCGGTGTTCGGAACCAGCTTCGCCGGGCGCGCGAGGTAGTCGTAGGTGAGCAGCGGATCGAAGATCGCCTCGATCACGGTGCCCGAGTAGTAGTCCGAGACCTTGACCGGGTCGAAGCCGGTCTCGGCCGCCTGGAAAGTAATGCGCAGGATCTTCGACGGATCGGCGGCGTACGCCCCAAGCACGGACAGGCTGAGAACCAGGGCAAGGGCTCGCACGAGCCGAAAGTATAATCGGGCCATGGCGCTCCTCTCCGGCAAGAAAATCCTGGTCACCGGCGTACTCAGCAACCGCTCGATCGCTTACGGCATCGCGAAGGCCGCGCGCCGCGAAGGCGCCGAGATCGCCCTCACCTACCAGAACGAGCGCTTCAAGGATCGCGTTACCGACATGGCCAAGGAGCTCGGCTCGAGCATCGCCCTGCCTTGCGAAGTCACCAGCGATGACGAGATCAAATCATTGTTCGATCAGTTGGGCGCGCGCTGGAAAACCCTGGATGGTCTGGTCCACGCCATCGCATTCGCGCCGCGCGAAGCCATCGCCGGCGACTTCCTGGAAGGCATCAGCCGCGAGGCCTTCCGCCAGGCGCACGACATTTCCTCGTACAGCTTCGCCGCCCTCGCCAAGGGCGCGTTGCCCCTGCTTCAGAAGGATTCTGCCTTGGTGACGCTGACCTACCTCGGCGCGGAGCGGGTGGTGCCGAACTACAACACCATGGGTCTGGCGAAAGCGAGCCTCGAAGCGTCCGTGCGCTACCTGGCAGCGAACCTGGGCGCCAAAGGCATCCGCGTGAACGGCATCTCGGCCGGGCCGATCAAGACGCTGGCGGCCGCCGGAATCTCGGGCTTCAGCAAGATCCTCAAGTTCGTCGAGGAGCATGCCCCGCTCAAGCGCAACGTGACCACCGAGGATGTGGGTAACGCCGCGGCCTTCCTGCTCTCGGACCTGGCGGCGGCGATTACCGGCGAGATCCTGTACGTCGACGCGGGCTTCAGCCACGTCGTCGCAGGGATCGGCGCTACTTCTTCTCCAGACTCCCCGGCCTGATCTCGATGTCGGCGCGGCTGCGCAGGCTTTCGATGAAAGCCTCGTACTGCGCGTTGCCGTAGAGGCCGGCGGTACGCAGCGCGGCCTGGGGATCGACTTCCTTCGCCGGCTCGTCCACCACCCGCGAAACGCGTAGCAGCACGTAGCCCGCGTCGGGCAGCGGCACGCCGATGAAGGCCGGCAGCTTGGTGGTATCGGCGCCGAACACCTGGCGCGATACGTTGGGTGGCATGCCCTGGGATTCGCGGCGGGAAATCATGCGCGGCGGGCTCCACTTCACGCCGGCGTCCTGCCCCTTGCGCAGGGCTTCGAGCTTTACGGACCCGTCCTTGAGCGCGAGCGAGGATGCCTCGCGGTTGCGCAGCATCTCGGCGATGTCGCCCTTCACTTCCTCCAGCTTGCGCTGCGCGGCTGGCTGGTGCTCGACTACGCGCGCGGCGACCAGCGTGTTGGGCGCGACCTCGATCGCATCGGTATTGCGCTTGTTCTTGATCGCGTCGGACGAGAACAGCGCCGACAGCAGCTTCGGGTTGTCGAGCGCGCCGAGCTCCTGGCGCGCGGATTTGGCGATCCAGCCGGTCGACTGGACCTGCAGCTTGAAGCGCTCGGCCGCGCCTTTCAGGCTGTCCGACTGCTCGTAGACCAGGTTGCTGAAGTTCTCCGCCGCTTCCGCGAACTTGCGCTGGCCTTTCTGGCGGCCGATCTCCTCGACCAGCTCCTTCTTCACTTCCTCGTACGAGCGCGACTTGGCGGCGACGATGCCAGTGAGGCGCAGCACGTGAAAGCCGAACTCGCTCTCCACCACCTGCATCTCGTTCTGGCCCAGCTTGAACGCCGCCTCCTCGAACGGCTTCACCATCATGCCGCGGCCGAACCAGCCGAGGTCGCCGCCCTTCTCCGCCGAGCCCGGATCCTGCGAGTTCTTCTTCGCCAGGTCGGCGAACCGGCTCGGATTTTTCTTCACCTCGGCAAGCAATTTGTCGGCTTCGTCCTTGGTCTTCACCAGGATGTGGCTCGCGCGGCGCTGCTCGCCGACGGTGAACTGGTTGGCGCGCGCCTCGTAGGCCGCGCGCAACTCGCTCTCCGTGGGCGGGTCCTGGCGCGCGAGCGCTTCGGCGGAGAGCACCACGTATTCGGCGCGCACGCGCTCGGGCGTGCGGAAATCGGCCGGGTTGGCCTCGTAGAACGCTTTCACCTGCTCGTCTGTCACCTTCACCTGCGGCAGGTACTGCTTGACCTCGAGGCGCGCCTCGGAAACCTCGCGCCGTTGCGCCTCCAGCGAGGCGATCTTCGACACCACGGTGCGCGGCGCGATCGCCGTGTCGGCGATGGCGCCCGTCATGCGCGCGAGCGGGATCTGGCTCTGCAGGTTGGCGACGTTGCCCTGGTCGGTGACGCCCTGGGCGGCGAGATACGCGGAGTACTTCGCCGGCGAGAACTTGCCGTCCTCCTGGAAATCGGGCGCGCTGGTGATCGCCTCGATCACCGCCTCGCGCGACATGAACATGTGGGCGCGCGCCGCCTCGCTCGCCACCAGGCGCTCGCCGATCATCGCCTCGAGCACCGAGCGGCGCATTTCCGGCGACTCGAGCATTGCCGGATCGATCGCCCCGCCCCACCGGCGCCGCAGCTGCTCCTGCTGGCGGCGCAGCTCCTGCTCGAACTCGCGCTGGCTGATGTCCATGCCGTTGACCGAAGCGACCGTATCGCGGCCGCCGCGCATGCGGGTGTAGGACTCGATGCCCCAAGTCGCGAACGTGAGCGCGATCAACCCCAGGAAGACCTGGATGACGCGCTTGTATTTTTGGACGAGATCGAACAAGGCTAGACCGCCGGCGGGAACAAGCCGCCAATTTTACCGGACGATGGGTGCTGGTACTGCTACCCGCGGTTTGCTAGATCAGCCCCAGGTCAGTGTGATGACGATCACGGCCAGCATCAGGACCCACAGGGCCGACACCGCCCATTCGCACAGCCGCTCGTCGAACGGCCTGGCCGCAGACTCGAAATACACGGTGCCATCGTCCCGCAGCAGCGGGATCAGTGTCCCGGTCTCGGAATTCATTTTCGCCATCCGGCGTGCCTCCTCTCGCACAGCCATTCTTCGACTTTCGTGCGGCGGCTCAATCGGGGAAACCCCTAAACTGGCCCAAGGTCGGGCCTGACGCCGTCCGACTACACGACGGTATTCTGACGATGGAAAGAGAGACTGGCGGAGCGGACGGGACTCGAACCCGCGACCCCCGGCGTGACAGGCCGGTATTCTAACCGACTGAACTACCGCTCCTTCTTGCTGCGAACTCTGCTGGTGGGTGCTGACGGGATCGAACCGCCGACATTCGCCGTGTAAGAGCGACGCTCTACCAGCTGAGCTAAGCACCCTGAAGTCAGGCGGACTTACGCCTTCATTCGAAGGGGCGCTAGTTTATAGCGTCCTTGAGTGCCTTTCCAGCCCGAAACTTGGGTAGCCGGGCGGCCTTGATGTCCAGCGCCTCGCCGGTGCGCGGGTTGCGGCCGGTGCGCGCGGCGCGCTTGCCGGCGTAGAAGGTGCCGAAGCCGACCAGCGTCACCATCTCGTCCTTGCGCAGGCTCGACTTCACCGCGCCCACCAGAGCGTCGACGGCACGCTCGGCGGCTGACTTGGAGATCTCGGCCGCCTGAGCGATCTGCTCGATCAGGTCGGCCTTGTTAATGGGGTCTCACCACACCGGGCTGATCGTCGCCCTTCGTCGGGATCGGCGCCGAATCGTCGTGCTCGGGCAGCGGATCGGGCTGGCGCTCGAGTGCGATCTCGAGCACCTTGTCGATCCACTTCACCGGCACGATCTCGAGCTTGTTCTTGATGTTGTCCGGGATCTCGGCGAGGTCCTTCACGTTCTCTTCCGGGATCAGCACGGTCTTGATGCCGCCGCGGTGCGCCGCGAGCAGCTTCTCCTTCAGGCCGCCGATCTGCAGCACCTCCCCGCGCAGCGTGATCTCGCCGGTCATCGCGACGTCGGAGCGCACCGGGATGCCGGAGAGCACCGAGACCATCGCGGTGGCGATGCCGATGCCGGCGCTCGGGCCGTCCTTCGGCGTCGCGCCCTCGGGCAGGTGAATGTGGATGTCGTTCTTCTGGTAGAAGTCCTCTTTCACGCCCAGCTTGCGCGAGCGCGTGCGCACCACCGAAAGCGCGGCCTGGATCGACTCCTGCATCACGTCGCCCAGCTTGCCGGTGGTGGTGGTCTTGCCCTTGCCGGTCATGGTGACCGCCTCGATGGTCAGCAGCTCGCCGCCGACTTCCGTCCAGGCGAGACCGGTGACCTGGCCGACCTGGTTCTGCTTCTCCGCCATGCCGAAGGTATAGCGGCGCACGCCGAGGAACTTGTCGAGGTTCTTGGGTGTAACGCTGATGCGATGCGGCTTGCCCGGCTTTTCGCCCTCCGCGGCCTGGGCCTGCCTCTCGGTGAGGAGCTGCTTCACCGCCTTGCGGCAGATCTTGGAGAGCTCGCGCTCGAGCGCGCGCACGCCGGCTTCGCGCGTGTAGTAGCGCACGATGTCGCGCACCGCCGCCTCGGAGACCGAGAGCTCGCCTTCCTGCAGCCCGGTCGCCGTGACCTGCTTCGGCAGCAGATAGCGCACTGCGATGTTCATCTTTTCGTCCTCGGTGTAGCCGGAGAGACGGATCACTTCCATGCGGTCGAGCAGCGGCGCCGGGATGTTGAGCGTGTTCGCGGTGGCGACGAACATCACTTCCGACAGGTCGTACTCGACCTCGATGTAGTGGTCGGTGAAGGTGTTGTTCTGCTCCGGATCGAGCACCTCGAGCAGCGCCGACGACGGATCGCCGCGCCAGTCCGCGCCCATCTTGTCGACCTCGTCGAGCAGGAACAGCGGGTTCTTCACCTGCACCTTGCTCATGTTCTGCAGGATCTTGCCCGGCATCGAGCCGATATAGGTGCGGCGGTGCCCGCGGATCTCGGCCTCGTCGCGCACGCCGCCGAGCGACATGCGCACGAACTTGCGGTTGGTGGCCTTGGCGATCGACTGGCCGAGCGAGGTCTTGCCCACGCCGGGCGCGCCCACCAGGCACAGGATCGGCGCCTTCATCTTGTCGACGCGCGTCTGCACCGCCAGGTACTCGACGATGCGCTCCTTCACCTTCTCCAGGCCGTAGTGGTCCTTGTCCAGGATCTCCTGCGCCTGCTTGATGTCCTTCGAGATCTTCGACTTCTTCTTCCACGGCAGGTTGACGATGGTCTCGATGTAGTTGCGCACCACCGTGGCCTCGGCCGACATCGGCGACATCAGCTTCAGCTTCTTCAGCTCGGCCTCGGCCTTCTTGCGCGCGTCCTTCGGCATGTGCGCGCGCTTGATGCGCTTCTCCATCTCCTCGAGGTCCGCGCCCTCCTCGCCCTCGCCGAGCTCCTTCTGGATCGCCTTGACCTGCTCGTTGAGGTAGTACTCGCGCTGGCTCTTCTCCATCTGCCGCTTGACCCGGCCTCTGATGCGCTTCTCGACCTGGAGGATGTCGATCTCGGTCTCGAGCTGCGACAGCAGGTGCTCGAGGCGCTGCTTCACCTCGAACATCTCGAGCACTTGCTGCTTCTGCTCGAGCTTGAGCGGCAGGTGCGCTGCCACCGTGTCGGCGAGGCGCCCGGCCTCGTCGATGCCGGAGAGCGAAGTCAGGATCTCCGGCGGGATTTTCTTGTTCAGCTTGACGTACTGATCGAACGCGGAGAGCAGCGCGCGACGCATCGCCTCGACTTCGGCTGGCGGCGCGGTGTCGGCAGGCACCGGGCTCGCCTCGGCGATCCAGTGCGTGCGCACGTCGACCACTTCCTTGATCTGTGCGCGCGTGCCGCCTTCGACCAGCACTTTCACGGTGCCATCGGGCAGCTTGAGCATCTGCAGGATGTTCGACACGCAACCGATCGAATACATGTCCTGCGGGCCCGGCTCGTCCTTGGCCGCGGAGCGCTGCGCGACCAGCAGGATCGACTTCCCTGCTTCCATCGCGGTCTCCATCGCCTTGATCGACTTCGGCCGACCGACGAACAGCGGGATCACCATGTGCGGAAACACCACTACATCCCGGAGGGGAAGCAGCGGGTATTGGGTGATTTCGCTGGGAGGCTGTGTTTCGGACATTTAGGTTAGGCCTTTCAAGGGGTTGCACCGCACCGATGAGACGCGGGTTCTTCCCGATAAATCAATGAAGAAAGCCTACACGCAAGCGCTTTACGCTGCAATGCAGAAACCGTGACGAAATGTAGCGCTACCGGGGTGGGTAGCAGAGAAACGACGGGAACTTCAGCCCGTGCCGCCAGCAACTTTCTGGTTATCGGAGTAGATCAGCAGCGGCTTGCCGTCGGCGCTCACCATCGACTCGTCGACCACGACCTTGCTGACGTTTTCCAGCGTGGGCAGCTCGTACATCGTGTCGAGCAGGATCTGCTCGAGGATCGAGCGCAGTCCGCGCGCGCCGGTTTTGCGTGCCAGGGCGCGCTTCGCGACCGCGCCGAGCGCGGTGTTGCGCACTTCAAGCTCCACGCCTTCCATGTGGAACAGGCGCTGGTACTGCTTGATGAGCGCGTTCTTCGGCTCGGTGAGGATCTGGATCAGCGCGCCCTCGTCGAGCTCTTCGAGCGTCGCGAGCACCGGCAGGCGGCCGACGAATTCCGGGATCAGTCCGTACTTGATCAGGTCCTCGGGCTCGACGCTCTTCAGCAGGTCGTAGGTCGCCTTGGAGTTCTTCGGGCTGCGCACTTCGGCGCCGAAGCCGATGCCGGTCTTCTCGGTGCGGTTGCGCACGATCTTCTCGAGGCCGTCGAACGCCCCGCCGCACACGAACAGGATGTTGGTGGTGTCGACCTGGACGAAGTCCTGGTTCGGATGCTTGCGCCCGCCCTGCGGGGGAACCGAGGCGATCGTGCCCTCGATCAGCTTGAGCAGCGCCTGCTGCACGCCCTCGCCCGATACATCGCGGGTGATGGAGGGGTTGTCCGACTTGCGCGAGATCTTGTCGATCTCGTCGATGTAGACGATGCCGCGCTTCGCCTTGTCGACGTCGTAGTCGCAGTTCTGCAGCAGCTTCTGGATGATGTTCTCGACGTCCTCGCCGACGTAGCCCGCCTCGGTCAGCGTGGTGGCGTCGGCGATCACGAACGGGACGTTCAGCAGCCGCGCCAGCGTCTGCGCGAGCAGCGTCTTGCCCGACCCGGTCGGCCCGATCAGCAGGATGTTCGACTTGGCGAGCTCGACCTCGTCGTTCTTGGAGAGGTGCTTGAGCCGCTTGTAGTGGTTGTAGACCGCGACCGAAAGGATCTTCTTCGCCTGGTCCTGGCCGATGACGTACTGGTCGAGGATGTTGCGGATCTCGCGGGGAGTGGGCAGGTCCGACTT
>Ga0207681_10002964_pt1 | contig 10695 bp, 10 predicted proteins | sample KBSS53metaG_FD_184324 | JGI IMG/M metagenome (GOLD analysis project Ga0207681, IMG submission 184324) | Switchgrass rhizosphere microbial communities from Kellogg Biological Station, Michigan, USA - KBS S5-3 metaG (SPAdes) (version 2) | ecosystem: Host-associated > Plants > Roots > Rhizosphere... | reverse complement strand
TTCAAGGCTCATTAGTGCACCCTAAATTCAATGGGATTTGGAAATCTAGCAATCACTGTGGTATATCTTGAAAATACTAAGAAAGAAGTTAAAGGAAAACAATTATCCCTGACAAGGCAGGAGAAGCAGAATCGAATCAATCGAGCTCCTCTTAAACTAAACTCAGATTTATTAATTTTTGTCAAAGCGAATAAAGTGTATTGGAGACAAGGTTGTTTCTCAAATTTAGAACAATGCTTGTTTGTTTTGTTTTGAAGATTTAAAAGAAAAGTTATAACATACCTTCAAAATTTAGCCTTATTAATACGTCAATGAGTAATATAATAGAACCAACCGCCACAGTGACTATCATGAAAGGAAACCCCACTTTAAGAAATTGATTAAAGGTGATTCTGTGGCCATTTATTTCGGCCAATCCTGTGGCAACAATCCCTGCACTCGAACCAACCATTGTACCGTTTCCTCCCAAACCAACTCCAAGTGACAATGCCCACCACAATGGGCTGATATCCAGATTTCCAAATACTGCAGCGACTGATTCGGTATTGTAGATGGTAAATATGAGAGGGACCATAGTAGCAGCAAAGGGAATGTTGTCTATGAATGCACTTGCTATTGCAGATATCCAAATAATCATAAAGAATAATATCCATGGATTTCCTCCACTAATATGCAGAATGGTGCTTGACAATAGATCTATTAATCCTGCTTTTTCTGCACCGCTAATAATAATGAAAAGCCCTGCGAAAAAGATTAAGGTTGACCAATCCACAGATTTTAATATCTGCTCAGGTCTCGACTTTGCCAGAACCATCAATATACCCGCACCACTCAGTGCTATGATTGAAGGTTCTATCTTGAGACTCCCATGTATAACGAAAAGAACAATAACTGCAGTTAACACTACTAATGATTTTTTTAAAACTGATCTATCCTTGATGAGGACTTTCTCATCCTGCGACAACAATTCTTCAAAATTATGGGGCTTTTGCGAAAGTTCTTTTCTAAACATAAATTTTAAAATAAATAATGATACCAACAAAGAAACAGCAATTGTAGGACCCATGTTAATAATAAATGAAGTAAAGTCTATATTCGCAGCAGAACCGATTAATATATTGGGTGGATCTCCAATCAGTGTCGCAGTTCCCCCTACATTTGACGCAAGTACTTGTGCAATAATGAATGGAACTGGAGATATCCTGAGCGTCCTAAATACTGAGATAGTAATTGGAACTATTAACAGAACAGTGGTAACGTTATCTATAAACATGGAAATAATTGCAGTGAATAAGCAAAACATTACCAACAACTTCCACATATTTCCCTTCGATGCCTTGCTCATCTTTATACCAAGGTACTCGAAAATTCCAGTCTGACCCAATATTGCTACGATTAACATCATTCCTAGCAGTAGCCCAATTGTATTGAAATCGATGGCGGCGATAGCAAATTCGAAACTCATAGATGCATCAAATAGCCCGGTTGTGATACCCATCAGTATAACAAATGCTGCTCCTACCATCGCTACAGTAGTCCTGTGAACGATTTCAAAAGAGAGTAGAACATATACTGCTAAAAGCACTAATGAAGTAAGCCTCAGAGAAAGTGAAATCTCCATTCCAACTAAATCTGGAATCACTAAAAATAGTACTGTTACAATTGCAAGAACAAAAAGTCCCACTCTTTGTTTATTTTTTACTAATAGCAGGGTTTGGGATTTCATTTTGACTGTTTATTAGATAAGCTTGAGTAATAAGATGGCATTAGGTCAGTTTTGTTTTTAGCTTACTCAAAGTATGCCATCGGGGTGTATTGACTAAATTCAGGATAAAATTCCAGTGTTGTTTGACTCGATATTATAATGGAACCATTGTGTCTATCAGCCTTGCATTTGTAATTTGTCCATCTTTTTCATTTATCAACAGGTCGACTGTATATTGTAGACCATCAAGCAAGAAAGTTACCTGAGCGTCCCAGGCTTCTCTATTCTGTTCATTTGGATATGGAAGAAGAGTTCTAACCTTCAAATTCTCAACATTGCTACCATATAGCACCTGTGTTGCTCTTTTTGCTACTGATTCGACTTCTTTTTCGTTGCGAACCGGATTCATGAACCAATTTGTATTTACAAAATATATAAGCATTATTATTCCGATGATTTTCAATGACAGTAAACTAAAACAAGTTGTACAATCGCGACAATGAAAGCTCTTTTGCGGCCTCGACAGTCGCCAACTTTCCATCTACTTTAACAACATAAGTCTCCGGATCGATTTCTATTTTAGGTATCAAATTATTGTACACCATATTTTTCTTGGATATATTGCGACAGTTTTTCACTGGTAAGAGTTTTTTCTTTAGATCCAATTTCTTTTGAAGACCATTTCTTATCGCTGCTTTTGAGGTAAATGTTACTGATGTAGAATATCTTGCTTTGCCCTTGGCGCCAAACATAGGCCTGTAGTAGACAGGCTCTGGCGTTGGAATAGAAGCATTTGCATCACCCATTAGCGAGTATGCTATAAAACCACCTTTAATAATGAGTTTTGGTTTTATCCCAAAAAATTGTGGCGTCCAAATTACTATATCGGCTATTTTCCCCGGTTGCAGTGATCCTACATAGTCTGAAATTCCATGTGTTATTGCAGGATTAATGGTGAGTTTTGCTAGATATCTTTTGACGCGTAGGTTATCGTTATTTCCTTTTTCTAGCTTTAGTCTTCCTGACATCTTTTTCATTTTGTCAGCAGTTTGCCAAGCCCTTGTTGTCACTTCTCCCACTCTACCCATAGCTTGACTATCAGAAGAATACATGCTTATAGCGCCTATATCGTGTAATACATCTTCTGCAGCTATTGTTTCGGCCCTTATCCTTGATTCAGCAAATGCTACATCTTCTGATATAGATGGATTAAGATGATGACAGACCATCATCATATCAAGATGCTCTTCAAGAGTGTTTACTGTAAATGGTCTTGTTGGATTCGTTGATGAAGGTAAAACATTGATTTCGCCGGCAATTTTTAGTATATCCGGTGCATGCCCTCCACCAGCTCCCTCTGTATGATATGTATGAATAGTTCTACCTGATATAGCGTCTATTGTATCATTTACATATCCACATTCATTAAGTGTGTCAGTATGTATTGCTACCTGTGTATCTGTTTTGTCTGCAACTCTTAGAGCTGCGTCTATCGTGGCTGGAGTGGTACCCCAGTCCTCGTGAAGCTTTAGGCCACACGCCCCTTCACTTATTTGCTCTAATAGCGCCGGTTCTAATGAATCATTTCCTTTTGCCAATAATCCAAAATTTAATGGATATTCATCCAACGACTCCAGCATTCTATGAATATTCCAGGGTCCTGGACTACAAGTTGTGGCCTTAGTACCTTCAGAAGGACCGGTACCACCACCTATCATGGTAGTCGTACCACTACATATTGCTTCTACTATTTGCTGGGGTGAAATAAAATGTATATGAGTATCAATCGTTCCGGGGGTACAGATGGTGTGCTCTCCTGAAATAACTTCTGTATTTGCCGATACGATAAGATTATCATGTACGCCATCCATCACATTTGGATTTCCGGCCTTACCTATGGCCAAAACCAATCCATCTTTGATGCCTACGTCTGTTTTAATAATACCCATCAAAGGATCGATCAGTATGGTGTTGGTAATAACAAGATCTAGTGAATATTTGCTCTTTATTCCACTCGCCTGTCCCATTCCGTCTCGAATACTTTTGCCACCTCCAAAAACTAGTTCATCTCCGTACACTAATAGATCTTTTTCGATCTCTACTATAAGATCAGTATCTCCTAATCTAATTCTGTCGCCCTTTGTTGGTCCGTATAGCTCTACATATTGTTTCCTAGGAATATTTAGAACCATGGCTATTTTTCCTCCTTAAACCCTTTTTTCTTAATCTTCAAAAGAGATATTTCTTTTTGTTTTTTTGTTAGTTTACCATTAACAAGACTATTAAAACCGAAAACGGTTTTTTTGCCTCCAAATTCTGTTACTTGTACAATTCTTGAATCCCCCGGTTCGAACCTCAGTGAGGTTCCCGATGGAATGTTTAGATGAAATCCAAATGTCTTGCTTCTCTGGAACGATAAGGCTTTATTAGTTTCAAAGAAATGTGTATGCGAGCCTACCTGAATCGGTCTGTCTCCTGTGTTTGTTACCTTAATTTTGATTGTTTTTCTTCCTACATTAGCCAGTATTGGTTCCTTGGACAAAAAATATTCACCAGGAATCATTTCTCACAACACCTCATACAATAGGATTATGAACGGTTACCAGTTTGGTACCATCGTCAAACGTGGCCTCCACTTGAACGCTCTGTACTAGATCTGGAACTCCGGGCAATACGTCGTCTTTATTTAACACATGTCTTCCGGATTTCATGAGTTCAGAAACCGATTTTCCATCTCGCGCTCCTTCTAAAATGTAATCTGCGATTAGAGCCACCGATTCAGGATAATTGAGTTTTAAACCCCTTGTTTTTCTTTTTCGTGCGACCTCTGCACTCATAGAAATATATAATTTATCAATTTCTCTGGGAGATAGAAACATCTAAGATCAAATTTTATTGTAAAGTCAGATATTTATAATTGATCTCAAATAATCAATTAAAGATTAGTTTTTCATGAATGATAAAAATATGCAGTTATTTGGTAATGGTCTTAAAAGAACGTATGGAACTGAAGCAAGGAGATACAATCTTTTAGCTGCGAGATTGATTGCTGACCTTGTTAAAGGCTTTCTGGGTCCCAGAGGACTTGAAAAAATATTTATTGACATACTTGGTGAGGTGACTGTTACTAAGGATGGGGCAACATTTCTAAGAAAGATTGATGTTGAGCATCCTGCCGCTAAGGTTATTATTGAAGCCGCCAATGCGGTTGATAATGCAGTAGGTGATGGTACTACATCGGTTGTTGTGCTTGCAGGAGCCCTAGTTGAAAAAGCAGAAGGTCTATTAGAAATTGGTGTATCGCCAAGCAGAATTTTGGATGGTTATCATAATGCAATGCACATGGCACTTGAAATTGTCAGGAAAGTTTCCATTGAAACAACTAATCATGATAAAAAGATAATGAGATATCTTATTGAGACTTGTTTGAGATCAAAGGCTGTATCTCACTTTACAGAAGAAGTATTTATTCCCAGTCTAGTTGTTGACGGAATTTGTGAAATAGCTGATTTTTCAAGACGCTATCTTGAAGTGGATGATATTAAGATCGAGGAAAAAATAGGAAATAGCTCTGATACCGAGCTTGTTCATGGAACTGTAATAGACAAAACAATAGATGATTCGTCAATGCCCCGAATTATCGAAAACGCAAAGATTTTGCTTCTTGACAGCGACATTCAGGATGAACGCACAAAGACTGATGCCGAAATTAGAATTTCAGATTCTAGCCAGATGACCGCGTTCATAAAGAAAAAAAACAGTAACTTACTTCAAAAGATTCAGTATGTAATTGAATCTGGTGCGAATGTTATTTTTTCCCGTGGTGGGATCGATTCCCTTGCACTAAATCATTTTGCCAAGAACAAAATGTTAACTGTTAGAAGAGTTAAAGAAAACGATTTGTTATGGCTGGCAAAGGCTACCGGAGCCAAGGTCGTCAGAGATCTTGATAGCATAAACGGAAGTGATCTGGGGTACGCTGCAAAGGTGTATGAAAAAACAGTTGGTGATGATAAAATGGTCTTCGTTGATGGCTGCAGGAATCCAAAGTCAATAACATTTCTATTGCGTGCTAATTCAAAAAAAATCCTTGATGAATTTCATCGTACGATACTAGATTCTATTTATGTTTTGAGAAATTTTATTACGGATCCAAAAATTGTTCCTGGGGGAGGTGCCGTAGAAGCATTTATTGCCATGCTAATAAAAGAGAGATCATATCAATTACCAGGAAAGGAACAGATTGTGATCCAAAAGTTTGCAGAAGCCCTTGAAGAGATCCCGCTAACAATTGCCAGAAACTCAGGATTGAACACAGTTGATATAAGAACCCACCTCAGGCAAAGAGTTTACTCTCAATCACAGCCAAAGAATAATAAAAAAAGTAAACACAATTTCAATAATGATCGTGAATGGTATGGAATAAACGCATTGGAAAGAAAAATAGACAACATGATGGAAATGCATGTTATAGAACCTTTAATTGTAAAGGAACAGATTCTTATAACTGCAACCGAAGTCATTATTTTGCTTATGAGAGTCGATGACGTACTGATGAAAAAACCAGTTGAAACACATGGACACTCTCATACACATATGGATGGCACTACACATTCACATAAAGGAGGAAGTAAACCTCATGATCATTTTGATAAACTAGGAAAACAGCAAAGACCAATGCATCATTATTACTAAGCCATGTAGATGCAGATTTGTAGCCTTATATGGCCTTTCTTATAGAATAAGAGGTTTATATTATCACTTTTTGTGATAAGAATATTTATCCGGTTACCTATCAGTGGTATTTCTAATACATCACGTTGGGTCTTTCAAGGTGCTAGAATGTAGCCTGAAGTCGAAATAGGTTCTTTTATTGTGATTTTTAGCCTTTGTGAATTTGGCATTAGTATGTTGAAACTAATCTTTCGGAGGCTCTCTGGTACTCCGATCATTACCTGATCTGGTGTTAGGAGCATTGAAGCATTTGTTATCATTTCGTTTGTCTTCCTGTGCAAACGCAATTCTTTGATTATGTAATTGAGATAGATGTACAATGTTTCATTGAGGTTTATCCTCATATCTTTTGATAATTTATCATTTATAGATTTTATTAATTTTGACAGGATGATGTAGTCGGCTTTATTGTAAAACCGAAAAATTCTTGTGAAAGGTACCGTATCAGGTTCTCCTTGGATAGTAACTGCGACGTCTATCAAAGTAGTAACCTATCCATGACTTATTTTTTGGCAGCTTTTCCATAGTCTATGGGAGGCCTTTTTGGAACTTTGGCCTTTGGTCCGTTACCAAAGTCATATGTGTTACCCAGTCCTCTATAGAATTTAGGTCGTACAGGATTTCCTTCAGTCTTGCCCTTTTTAGTTAATGATAATCCGGCCAATAGTTCTACTATTAGTCTGTTTGCCAGTCCAGAGGTAATACCGCCATTATACGAATTACCATCACTTACGTCATAATTGGGAGCTACTTCAACTAAATCAAATGCAAATCTATCTGGATCAAACGATGTTGAAAGAAGCCTCATCAGTCTCATACCTTCCCTCGATGTCAAACCATTTGGCTCAGGCTCACCTGTACCAGGAGCAAACGCAGGATCGAATGTATCGATATCCCAGCTTATATAGACTGCATCGACGTTATCGTTAGCTCTATCGGCTGCCTCTTTTGCTATCTTGTCTATCCCAAGCTCTTCAACATCCAGCATTGTGAACCATTGAAAATCCTGATCTGACATCCATTTATACAAATCAGGTCCAGGCCAATATCCACGCGGTCCTATCAGAGTATAGTTCTTTCCTTTGAGACATCCAAGCTCCATTATTCTTCTAATATGTGCACCATGATCGTACTTGAAACCAGTTAACCCTTGTGGAGCACAATCGGCGTGAGTATCAATATGGATCATTCCAATATTTTTATACTTCTTGGCAAAAGCACGCACGTTCGCAAAAGTTATCGAATGGTCCCCGCCAAGCATGACTGGAATACCGTCTATATCTAAAACTTCTTTCACTTTATCTGTCATTCTCCTATGAGATTCAACCACGTCACCAGGAGATACATTTACGTCCCCATAGTCAACAGTTCTAAAAACACCAAATGGATCTACCCCCGTTTCTATGTTAAAATGCTCATATGGTGGAGAAGGAACAGTAGACGCCGCCCTGATTGCTCGGGGACCGTATCTTGCTCCAGGACGAATAGTTGTTCCAAAGTCAAAAGGTTCTCCAATTATTGCTACATCTGGTTTGACACTCTTTAGCTCTTCATGACTTCTTATCCAAGGCAGCTTCAGAAACGTTGGAATGCCCACAAAAATAGGCTCATCGTTACCCTTGTACGAATTACCATAAAATTCCATACCCATACTTAGTCCATTCTTGTAAGGTGGTATATTTTTTAAATATTTCTGAACCTAGTCGAATTTCACCAGAGAAAACTAGATATTTATTCATGCTATCAGGTTCTAGAAATAATTATTGCAAATATTTTAATAATTGTAAATTTCTTAGCTAATTCTCTACTTTTGCGTTAAATCCTTATATATATAACAAATTAACAAGTTTGGATGGTATCACTTGACTGGTATGGAGTCGGTGTTATTGCATTTTTAGCTGCGTCTTTGGTCGTTGGAACATTAACCTCAAGGCTAGTAAAGAAAAGTAGTAAAAGATACATGGTTGCTGGTAAGAGTCTCCCGCTTTTTTTTGTGGGTACAATGCTGGCTGCCCAGGCAATAGATGGTAACTCTTCTCTTGGTAATGTTTCTCTAGTGTATCAATTTGGCATTTGGGCTGGAGCTGCTATCCCTATTGGACTTGGGATATGCCTAATCCTTACAGGAGCATTTTATGGTAAAAAATTGAACAAGATGTCAATGCTTACTCTTCCTGACTTTTATTACAGAAGGTTTGGAGCAGGAGCAGAAGGTATCTCAGGAGTACTTATGATCATTAGTTTTATAGTTCTTGTAGCTGGTAACTTTGCTGCCAGCGGATATATTCTTACTGCCGTACTACATATTGAATTCTTTTGGGCAATGCTTATAGCGGCACTGGTTGTGCTAGTCTACACATTTGCTGGTGGTCTCTTTTCTTCAGCGTACACAGACATATTCCAAATATATCTAGCAATAGGTGCATTTTGGGCGGCTTTCATATTTTTTGCCGGAGGATTTGCAGGAGTCGATTTTAGTACTATCCTGGGTAATGCACCACCCTCGTATATTGATCTCTCTGGGCTAACTGATATTGGAAATGGAGCACTTGTTAATTGGGCAGGAATTATGGCTTTGGCGTTGGGCGACATAGTGGCGCTTGATTTTATGGAAAGAGTTTTTGCAGCGAAAGATGGCAAGACAGCACGAAGAGGTGCATTCATGGGAGGAGGATTGACATTATTTACAGTCATTCCCACAACTATGATGGGTATAGTAGCACTATATTTCCTTCCGAATTTGGCTGATCCATTTACAGCATATCCTGATTTGGCCATAAATCACGTGCCATTTGCAATAGGTATTGCTCTATTGATGGGAGTTTTGGGAGCATCTATGTCAACAGCAAATGGAGGATTGCTTGCAATATCAAGCGTTATTTCAAGGAACATTATACAACGAGACATATTGAAAAAATGGCTCAAGAGACCAGGTATGGACGATAGAAAACTATTGAGAACGACAAGGATATTTACCATTCCGATGATGGCTGCCGCATTTATTCTAGGCTATTTATTGCCTCAACCTGGTGTTTACCTCATTTTGGCCTTTGATATAGTGTTTGCTGGCGCGTGGGCTCCTCTTACTTTGGGTTTGTTTTGGAGAAAAGCAAATTTCCCAGCTGCAATCACATCTTTAGTTTTAGGATCTGGCCTTAGATTGTTATTATACTTTGTTATGCCCATAGAACTTGCTGGCCTTGATACAATGATACCACCAGTTGTATCGTTTGTGGCATTTATCATAGTAGCTCTCGCAACACAGAAGAAGCATCCTGGAACGGAAAGACATGGTGTTATAGAGTATGTTCCACCAGAACAAGATGTAGTTTTGGGTGAGGAGCTTAAAGGCTATACAAGTCCAAGTGGTTTGAAATTTTCTTGAAAACAATTCCCCAAAAGACTAGTGTGTATTTGCTGTTACCTCACACTAATCTTGGCAGATTAATTAGCGGTAGGAATTAATAAACAGGCAATTTTGAAGAGGTCGTCTTATTTTTTGTTGTTCCCTAAAAAGCCACAGATAACAAACATTGAAGATGTGAAAGAGCAAATTACCAAAATAATTTCAAGTCAACGAAAACAAATTGAATCAAATTTAAAAACAACCGTTTCAGATGTCCAAAATCTTCTTTCTGAAATTTCAGAATTCAATGATAGATGGATGAAGCTCCCCACTATCTATAGAATTGCGTGGATAAGTACCTCTGAGGATGATACTGTTGAAAATGTCACGTTTAAAGAAAATATTGAATTACCTAATATAGATCATGATTTGGAACTTATCATGAAAATGTTAAATCATATGAGAGAGGAAAAAAATCTAAAGGTAACTGACATGCCTTTATTTATTCATCCTGATGAAATTTCAATTGCGCAGATGGAAGATAGATTTCCTTACGGAAACATTAGCATTATTTCTCAAATCGCCATAGTATTTCAGAAGGGCAGAATAAAATATGTCGGATTAGTTATTGATAGAAATTACGTCTTGCTCCAAGATAGATTAATAAATCTTATTTTACAAAAATTACCTCTTATCTATCAGATCAGATGTACATTTAAATCTTGATTCAAAACTTGGGCACTAGTAGCCAGTATTAAGGCCAAGATTAAAATTTAAAGACTATTAGTACAGATTAGAATACAATGCCTTCAACGGCGTTCCTCTCAAAAAAATTATCACAAGAACTATTAAATCTCGATATTGATGAAGGAATACGAATAGAATCAAAGAACATAAAGTGTAAAATGTA
>Ga0207681_10002957_pt1 | contig 10707 bp, 8 predicted proteins | sample KBSS53metaG_FD_184324 | JGI IMG/M metagenome (GOLD analysis project Ga0207681, IMG submission 184324) | Switchgrass rhizosphere microbial communities from Kellogg Biological Station, Michigan, USA - KBS S5-3 metaG (SPAdes) (version 2) | ecosystem: Host-associated > Plants > Roots > Rhizosphere >... | reverse complement strand
CAGCGCCCCGCCGACATCGAACCACATCACGACTTCATCGGCGTTCACGACGCCGCCGCGTTCGCGGAGCGTCGCATCAGCGGCGCGGCGAATCAGCTCGCGCGCAATGGCCTGTCCGCCGATGAGCTCGCCCTCGTACTCGAGCTCGATCTTGCCGGTGATCGATGGCATGGCGGCATAGACGTCGGCTACGCGGGGAACCACGTCGGTCTCGCCGGTGCGCAGCGTGCGACGTTCCGCGTTCGACACGATGTTTTCCGTCACCGTGATCGGCATGCGCTGTGACACCCCCGATCGTCGATCGATCCGCTTGTCCGTCCGCGCCTCGAAGGCCACGCGCTCCACGAGCTCGCCGATGAAGTCAGGAATGCGCACCGTGCGGTCACCGCGTCCCGTCCACGCTTCCTGCCGGGTGATCGCCATCCCGATGTCGACGGTCTCCGGGTAGTGCGTCTGGATCTCGCTGCCGATGCGGTCCTTGAGCGGCGTGATGATCTTCCCACGCGCCGTGTAGTCCTCGGGATTCGCCGTGAAGCACAAGAGGACGTCCAGCGGCAGGCGCACCGGGTAGCCTTTGATCTGGACGTCGCCTTCCTGCATGATGTTGAACAGACCGACCTGCACCTTACCGGCGAGATCGGGCAGCTCGTTCAGCGCGAAGATGCCGCGGTTCGCGCGAGGCAGCATGCCGTAGTGCATCGTGAGCTCGTCCGACAGGACATGCCCGCCGCGGGCGGCCTTGATCGGATCGAGGTCGCCGATGAGGTCCGCAATCGTCACGTCCGGCGTGGCGAGCTTCTCGACATACCGGCTGTCGCGATCGAGCCAATCGATAGGTGTGTCGTCCCCGGCCTGGTCGAGGCGCTGACGCCCGTACTTCGAGACGGGCGCGAACGGGTTGTCATTGACCTCGCTGCCTTCGACGATCGGAATCGCGTCATCGAGCAGCGTGGTGAGCGCGCGCAGGATGCGGCTCTTCGCCTGTCCGCGAAGCCCGAGCAGAATGAAGTTGTGCTTGGACAGCACCGCATTCACGAGCTGCGGCATGACGGTGTCTTCGTACCCGAGCACGCCTTCGAACAGCGGACCGCCGGCGCAGATCCGGTTGAGGAGATTCTGACGGAGCTCGTCTTTCACCGATCGCCGCTGCGTTGCGGGAGCTCCGTACGGTGAGCGCTTCAACGCGCCAAGAGTCGAGGGATAGGACTGCAACTGAGTACTCCGTTGCTCGTAGCTGAAAATGCCTGCGTGGTCGCGAACGCGATCGCGCGCTTCGTTCAAGATAGCGCTCAGTCCGCGAGCGCGACCTCGACCAGATTGTCGTAGAACACCGGCGCGTTCCCCATGTCGGTAATGCGCTGTGAGGTCGTGGCATTCGCGTTGGTCCCATCCGGCGCGAGCTTCCCCCACCAGATGGACGGTGCCCAGGCGACGCCTTCGCGCACCTGATCCCCGACGCGAGCAATGGCCGTGAACTCGCCGCGGTCGTTGAAGATCACAACGCGAGCACCGTCACTGATGCCACGACGTGCCGCATCCGTCGCGTGCAGCACACACTCCGGCTCGGCGTTCTTTCGCAAGGACTCGATGTTCACGAACGTCGAATTCAGAAAGTAGTGACGTGGTGACGAGATGAGCACGAGCGGGAACCGTGCAGCGAGCTCGGGCGCCGTCTCCGGAAGCTCGAGCGGCGGTGTATACGTGGGCAGCGGGTCGATGCCCATCTGGGCCAACCGCTCGGAGTAGAACTCACACTTTCCGCTTGGCGATGGGAAGCCACCTTCGGCGTATGGCACGAACGGGCGCGGAACGCCGAGGCGTACCCACCCACGCTCCATCAATGCGTCGAACGTGACGCCCTGCATGCGCTCGTGCGTCGTGTCGAGCGCCTGCCTGATCATCGTCACGTCATCGTCCGCCATCGACGGGTGCGAGAGACCCATGCGACGGGCGATGAGGCGGAAGATCTCGCTGTTCGGCTTCGCTTCACCCAGCGGCTCGATCGCCGGCCGATTGAGACTCGCATAGAGGTGGCCGTACGCGAGATGCACGTCCCAGTGCTCCAGCTGAGTCGTCGCCGGCAACACGATGTCGGCGTAGTCGGCCGTGTCGGTCTGGAAATGCTCCAGCACGACCGTGAAGAGGTCTTCGCGCGACAGCCCGCGGACGACCGCGTTCCGGTCGGGCGTGACGGCCGCGGGGTTGCAGTTGTACACGACGAGCGCACGTACAGGTGGCCCGCCGACACCGGCGTTAGGCATCGACAGCGCATCGCCGAGGCGGATCATGTTGATCGTTCGAACCGGCGGCGAGAGATCGGCCCGCTCGAGCGCGGCCGCGTTGAACCGGAAGCTCGCGCTCGTGGACAGCTGGACGCCACCGCCCGCACGGCGCCAGTGGCCGGTGACCGCAGGCAAGCAGGCGATCGTCCGGACGGCCATGCCGCCGCCATGGTGCCGCTGGAGGCCGTAGTTGATGCGAATGAATGCCGCCTTGGCGCGGCCGAATTCGCGCCCCAGCTCCGCGATCCGCTGAGCCGGGAGGCCCGTGATTCCGGCGACGCGCTCCGGCGGGTACTCGCGCACGCGCTCGCGAAGCTGATCGGCGCCGAACGTGTACCGTTCGAGGTAGTCGGAGTCCTCCAGCCCTTCCTCGAAGATCACGTGCATCATCGCGAGCGCGAGGGCCGCATCCGTCCCCGGACGAATGGGGAGCCACTCGTCGACCTGCTCCATGGTCCGCGTCCGCACCGGATCGATCCCGATGATCCGGGCGCCGCGCTTTCGCGCCTCGAGCACGAACGGCCAGAGGTGCGGGTTCGACGTCAGCGTGTTCGTTCCCCAGAGAAGCACGAGATCGCTTTCCGGGATGCCTTCGCCGTCGGCGCCCATGTTTGCGCCAACGGTCATCCGCATGCCGACCGTCCCCGCCATCGAGCAGATGGTGCGATCGAGCTTGGACGCGCCGAGCAGATGAAAGAACCGCCGGTCCATTGACGAGCCCTGGATGAGCCCCATAGTGCCGGCGTACGAGTACGGCAGAATCGCCTGTGGTCCCTCGGCTGATGTGGCGATCGCGCCCAGCCTCTGGGCGACCTCGGCGATCGCTTCGTCCCAGGAGACCCTAACGAACCTCCCGCTGCCTTTCCTGCCGGCCCGACGCATGGGGTAGAGCAGCCGATCTCGATGGTACGTGCGCTCGAGATAGCGGTTCACCTTTGCGCACAAAAACCCGCTGGTGAACGGGTGGTCCGGATCGCCAGCGATGCGGGTCGCCCGACCGCGCTCGACGGTAGTGATCGTCGCGCAGGTATCGGGACAATCGTGCGGACACGCCCCACGCACAGTGCGGGTATCGCTGTCAGCGAGAATTGCGGTGCTCACGGCCGGGCACGTTCGAGGACAGGCGGGGATCGACTTCGAAAAGGTATGCTCCGCGCAGTCGCGGGGCCACGCTGCCGAGCGGCCTCTGTAATACGTTCCTTCGCATTGAGTTACCGAACACGGCGCTCGCGCAGTAAAAAGTGGCGAGCCGACTCCGTCGCTCCGTCGGTAATCGACGCTCGCCAGTGCGAGAGGGACGAAGCTTGCATACGCGGGCGCTCGTTACGTAAACGCATTGCTGTCCTTGCACTTGGACAACGTTCACGGCCTTGACACCCGCGCTCGACTCCGTAGATTCTGCCGCCGATCCTGGTACCGCGTGCGCGGACCATGGCAACCGTTGATCATCCCCTACAAGGAGAATGTAGATGAAGCGCCTGGCCCTAGTCGCCGCCGTACTGGCCCTCGCCGCATGCAAGACCAAGGAAGAGACGCCCCTCGACACCGCTGCTGCCCCCGCAATGGCCCCGGCCCCGGCCACGGACACGACCATGAAGATGGACAGCACGATGAAGATGGACACCAGCATGAAGAAGGACACCGCGACGAAGAAGCCGTAAGCTTCGCGCCCGAGACTGGTGAATGCAGAAAGGGCGCGACTGCGGTCGCGCCCTTTCTGCATCTGGGTCCCCACAACGCGTCACCCCACAAATGGCAGCATGACGACGGACGCGGGCGACTCACCCGCGTCCCACGTCACACGCACGCTCGAGCCGACGGCGATTTCACGCCGCACCATCGCCAACGCGATGCCCCCAAGCCGCGGTGAGATGGCGGTGCTGCGAACATCGCCAACTGCCTTGCCGGCGTCATCGAGGAGCTGCGCACCAAGCGGCAGCGGCGAGGTGCCCGTGTACGTCAGTCCGCGCAGGTGCCGATTGACGTGACCACGAAAGTGCACGCGTGCGACGGTCTCCTGTCCGGTGTAACACCCCTTCGTGTACGAGATCGCATGCAGCTCGTCGAAGTTCGCTTCCTGCGGGATCGTTGATTCATCGATGTCGATGCCCCACTCGGGCCGTCCGGCTTCGATTCGTGCGATCTCCCAGGCGTCGAGCCCGGACGGTACGGCACCGCGCTCGATGGCTCGCTGCCAGAGCTCCGCCCGAGACTCCACGGCGACGAACAGCTCGAACCCCTCGAGCCCGAGGTCAGGAACCCTCGCGACGACGATCGGCCCGCGATCGAGCGCGACGGTCACGTGCGCGTACGGCGCGAGCCCTCCGAGCGTGTCCGGCGCCAGACCCGTGATCGCCGCAACGATGGCCCGTGACTGCGCGCCGAAGATCCCGATGTCGGCGAGCGTGTCGGTGTAGTCGACGTATCTGGTCGTTCGTGGATTCACGAACTTGCGCACCATCGCACTCCAGCCCGCGGCGGCGCGGACGGGGACGTCGACCAGGAGGTCCGCCTCGCGCGCCATGACGCGAACGTCGGCGATGATCTTGCCGCGCGGTGTCAGCGCAGCAGCATACTGCCCAGAGCCCGGCGCCAGCCCGCCGACGTCGTTCGTGACGAGCCCTGTGAGCGTGTCGAGACGACGATCGCCCTCGAACGACATGCGCGTCCGGTAGGATCGGTCCACCAGCATGGCGTGTGTGCGGAGAGCCGAGTACTCCGCCTCCACGTTCGTGTAGTGAAGCGCGACGGGTCGACCCGCGATCTCGCCGAGGTGGCCGGCGTCGGCCGCTGCGACGGGGATGGTCATCGCTCCGCCGTCCGTTTGCCGAGCGTCAGCGCGTCGATGGACGCGGCGGTCTGCCCCACGAGTGAGGGGATCAGCGCGTCCGCATTCACCGCGAGGTGCACGGGGAGCGTGCCGACAACCGCGCAGCGCAAGCCCGCAGCCTTTGCGGCGCGAACGCCCGTGATGCCGTCCTCCAGCGCTACGACGTGTGCGTAACTCACGGGGCGACGGCGCGCGAGCCGCTCGAGTGCCGCAAGGTAGGGCTCGGGCGACGGCTTTTCCGGAAACGGGTCGTCGTCAGAGATCACGAACTCGAACGCGAAGTCGAGCTGCGCCAGGCCAAGCACGTGGTCGACGTCGCGACGTGCAGCGCGCGAAACGACGCCGAGCCTGGCTTGCCCCTGCATCGAATCGACGAGCGCACGCGCCCCGGGCATGAGCGACAGCCCCGATTCCACGAGCGCTCGGAATTTCCGGTCGGCACGGACGGCCGTCAGATCGACCCGCGTGTCGTCGGCGTGCACGCCGCTCCGCGCCAGCGCCGTGCGAACGGCAGCTCCCACCGGAAGTGATGCACACCAGTCGGCATAGTCGGCGTCGTCAATCCTGACGCCATCTTCCTCGAGTGTGTCCAGGAGAGCGCGCCGCCGCGCGTCGCGCGTGTCTGCCAGGACACCGTCGAACTCGAAGAGCACTGCCTGAATCATGCGTAGAACAATAAACCGGGACCCCGCCTGCCAGGTATCGACGGTCGCAGATCAGTCGTTCGCCGCCGACCGTGCGTAGGACACGTCCAGGAGGTCCACCGGATGAACGACGCGCGCGCGGGCGCGGGCGCGGCGCAGGCCGGCGCCAATCTGCATGAGACAGCCCGGGTTTCCCGTCACCACCCAATCCGCACCCGTGGACGCGATGTGGCGCAGTTTCGGCGCGAGCACGGCGTCGGACGTCGCCGGCTCGACGAGATTGTAGATACCAGCCGCGCCGCAGCAGTGCTCGGCGTCCGTGAGCGGCAGAAGGTCCAGCTCCGGTATGGCCCGCAGCATCGCGAGCGGCGGAGCCACGACGCGTTGCGCATGCAGGAGATGGCACGGTGCGTCGTACGTCACGCGAAGCGGCAACGGAGCGCCGGCGCGTGGTCCCGCCGCTGCGAGCAACTCGCTCACGTCTCTCACCTTTGCCGACACGTTCGCGGCGCGGTCGGCCCAATCGGGGTCGTCCGCCAACAGGTGGCCGTACTCCTTCATCATGGCACCGCACCCGGCGGCGTTGACGCCGATGAAATCGGGCGCACTATGCTCGAACGTGGCGATGTTCTGCTTCGCCAGCGCGCGGGCCGTGTCGAGATCGCCGGCGTGCGCGTGCAGCGCGCCGCAGCACACCTGGCCGCGCGCGGGCCTAACGCGGTAGTCGTTCGCGCGAAGCGTGCGGCGCGTCGCACGGTTCGTTCGCGCGAACAGTCCACTCATGACGCATCCTTCGAGCAGCGAGACGATCCCTCGCGCGCCACTGAGCCCGAAGTCGTAGTCGCGTTCCGGCAGCGGCAGCCGCGTAGAGGCGAGCATGGCATTCGCGAACCCGAAGCGCCCGGCGATGCCGGAGAAGAGGGATGGCAGCCTCGTGGCGCGGATGAGCCTGGACGCGAGCAGCATCGCGCGAAGCGTCTTCGTGCGCGAGAAGATCCCGAGAATCACCCGCCCGATGAGCGGCGTAGGTCGTACCTCGCGCAGAGTCGCCCGCGTAGCCTCGAGCAGCTGACCGTACGGCACGCCAGACGGACACGCAGTCTCGCAGGCGCGACAGCCCAGGCAGCGGTCGATGTGCGTCTGGACGATCGGATCGTCCAACGCCATCTCGCCTTCCACCAGCGCCCGCATGAGCACGATGCGCCCGCGGGGGCTGTCGTTCTCGTCCTCGAGGGTCACGTACGTGGGGCACGCCTGCAGACAGAATCCGCAGTGGACGCACGTCTCGATGCCGGGGACTACACCGGCGAGCGGCGTATCGGGGATGGCGCACGGCAGGGAGCGCCGGCCGGGAAGCGGTGCGGTCGATGACTCCCTAGAGCTCACGATTCGCCGAGGATTCCGGGGTTGAGCAGGCGATGCGGGTCGAAGGCAGCGCGAATGCCGCGCGAGAGGCGGTCCGTCACCGCCGTCGGCGCGAGTGTCGGCCACAGCGTGGCGGGCAGGCGCTCGAAGATGCAAGACTCTCGCGTGATGGATTCGAGTGCCTCGACCGCGGGTGCCGGCAACGCGCCATCGTCGAGCGGCAACACGACACGGGCGACCGATCGCGGCACCGTCGCGTGCGCAAATCCACCGTCGACGGTGGCCGCGACGCGTTGAGCCGTTGCCCATGTTTCGGCGAAACGACCGGCCGGACCCGACAGGCGCACCACCGCCGCCGACGACGGCTCTGCCACCCGGAGAGTGTTCCAGATACCGCCGCTGACATCCCCGACATCGCCGAGGAACCCAAGCGCCTCTCGCTGACCGGCGACCGAATCTTCATTGCCGGCGAGGCGGGTGATGAGCAGTGGCTCCGTCCCAATCCCCAATCGACGACACAGCGCGGCGCTCACGAGCTCCAGGCCGAGCGGGCTCACCGCAGCCGTGCGAAGTCGGGTGAGCAGGCCCCCGATCAACGCGACCGTGCCCGGAACTGGAAGCGCAAGCGTGACGTCGTGCTCCGGCAATGCGCGAAGTCGCACCGAGATCTCGGTCAGCACGCCAAGCGTTCCCCAGGCGCCGACCATGAGTCGTGTCAGGTCGAAGCCGGCGACGTTCTTCACGACGCGTCCGCCGCCGCGCACGATGTCGCCCGTACCGGTCACGGCCTCGAGCCCGATGATGATGTCGCGGGGCGTGCCGACCGCACCGCTCATGGGTCCGGCCGACGCCGTCGCGGCCGTCGCGCCTAACGAGCCAGCATCGCCGCCCCACGGAGCGAGCGCCAGCCACTGGCCGTTCGCGGCCGTCGCGGCCGCAATCTCGGCGAGGGTCGTGCCGGCGCGCGCGGTCAACGTCAGATCGCCCGGCGTGTAGTCGACGACGCCGGTCAGCGCGTCCAGCGCCACGTGCCGCACGTCGTCGACGGGACGGCCGGCGTCGAGCCACGTGCCGCGGCCGACGACGCGGACCCCGGCCTTGTGGTCGATGGCCTCGAGAATGGCATCACGGACGCCCGCCGAGTCGGTTGGTCGATGGGCTGCGGGAGGCGCCCCGGCCCGGACCACGCCAGGCGCTGGCGGCGCCGAGTGTTGCCCGCTGGATGCCGGCGACCGACCGTCCAACGTTAGGCGCTCCACGCCGACCTCGGTGCGCCATGCCACTCGCGACAGCTATGGACCGGCACGACCTTCCCGGGATTCGACCTCCGCTCGGGATCGAACACCTCGCGAAGGCGGCACATGGCGGCGAGCGACTCGTCCGAGAAGATGAGACTCATGTAGTCGAGCTTGTCGAGTCCAATGCCATGTTCGCCCGTGATCGTGCCACCGGCGGCAACACACGCGGCCATGATCTCCCTCATGGCCGCGTGTACCCGAGCCTGCTCGTCCGGATCGTTCGCGTCGTAGCTGATGTTGGGGTGGAGGTTCCCGTCGCCCGCGTGGAACACGTTGCAGACCTTGATCCGCTGGCGCTCGGAGATCTCGTGAATCGTCGCCAGAACGTCGGGCAGTCGAGTACGGGGAATGACCGCGTCCTGCACGACGAGGTGTGGCGAGATGCGTCCCAGCGCGCCGAAGGCTTTCTTGCGCCCCTGCCAGAGGCGTGCGCGCTCGGCGTCATCGCGCGCGATGCGCACCGTGCGAGCGCCGGCGCCGTTGCACATCGCTTCCACGCGCAGGACATCGGTCTCGAGTCCCGCCGCCAGCCCATCGACCTCGATCAGCAGAATCGCCGCGGCGTCGACCGGGTAGCCCGCCGCGTAGATGGACGCTTCGACCGCCTGAATGGTGGGACCGTCCATCATCTCGAGCGCCGCCGGGACGATCCCGGACGCAATGATGTCGGACGTGGCCCGTGCTGCCGCCTCAATGGACGTGAAGTCGGCGAGCAGCGTCCGGATCGCCTGCGGGTTCGGCGACAAACGCACCGTGACGTCGAGCGCGACACCGAAGCACCCCTCCGAGCCGACGAAGGCGCCCAGGAGGTCGTAGCCATCCGCTTCGCTCTCGGCGTTGCCAAGTCGCACGATCTCGCCATCCGGGAGAACGGCCGTGACCGCGCGCACGTGGTTCAGCGTGACACCGTACTTCAGGCAATGTGGACCGCCAGCGTTCTCGGCGACGTTGCCACCGATCGTGCACGCCGCCTGACTGGACGGGTCGGGCGCGTAGTGCAGGCCGTACGGGGTCGCCGCGCGGGTGAGCGCGACGTTCACGACACCCGGCTCTACGACGGCGAGCCGTTCGATCGGATCGATCGAGAGAATACGCGTGAGCCGATTGAGCCCGAGGAGCACGACGTCGTCGGCGAGCGCGCCGCCCGACAAACCGGTGCCGGCGCCGCGCGGCACGAACGGTACGTGTGCCGCGGCCAGCAGCCTAACGACCGCGATGAGCTCGTCTCGTGTGCGAGGAAACACGGCAAGACGCGGCTGCTTGGAGTACCCCGGGAGGCCGTCGCTGCGGTACACGACCAGCTCGCTGGGCCGACGAAGCACGCCGCGCGGGCCGACGATGTCGACCAGCTGGTCGGCGAGATCGCGCGTGGGTTTCGCGCCGCTGCCGGTGCTCAGGACGCTGCTCACGCGGACGCGTACGGTCCGCGACCGTTCGACTTCGCCCGACCGTGCACGCGGGCTCGCGCCTCGAGGGATTCCACGGCACTCGACAGGAGCTCCTCGATGGTTGTGAGTCGTCCCGACGCCAGGCGTGAAATCAGGAGCTCCTGCCGGCGCCCGACGTCCATGTCGATCAACGCCGCGATGCCGAATGACAGAACGTCCGGTTCGTCCGGCAGTGGTGGCAGGGGATCGTGATCGTCGGACAGTGTGCGAGCCGCCCGTCCGACGCGGTCGAACAGCTCGCGGACGCGCGTGGCCGTTGGTGCAAGCGACTCGCGGTTTTCGGGAAGATCGTCGTAGTCGGCGACCTCACCGACCTGGTACGGTGCCGGGCTCACGACGAAACGCTGCAGGGAAAACCGGCGCACCCCGTGTACCACGATGTTCGACCTGCCGTCGGGGAGTGCGTGTGCATCGTCCACCTGCGCCACGCATCCGACGCGACCGGCCTCGAGCTCCGTCTCATCCTCGGGGCGGTAGACGATCCCGAACCGGGAATCATGCGCGATGCAGTCGCTCAGCATCTGGCGATACCGAGGCTCGAAGATGTGCAATGGAAGCGGTGCGCCGGGGAACAGTACCAGCGGCAGCGGAAACAGCGGCAGGAGGTAGACGGACACGCCGGAAAATTACAGCACCGCCGCCCGCTTCGTAGCGACGCGGCCTACTCTCGATCGCTGGACGCCCGGGGCACGACGAGCCGGAGCGCGTCCCGCTCGATGCGATACTCGAGCGGGGATTTCATCTCCACGAGCTCGCCATCGACGGCGACGCGCCCGAGTGGCCGACGAAGCTCGATCGAGCACCGGTCCACCACGAACGTGTCTGCCAGCGAACCGCGCG
>Ga0207681_10002955_pt1 | contig 10714 bp, 6 predicted proteins | sample KBSS53metaG_FD_184324 | JGI IMG/M metagenome (GOLD analysis project Ga0207681, IMG submission 184324) | Switchgrass rhizosphere microbial communities from Kellogg Biological Station, Michigan, USA - KBS S5-3 metaG (SPAdes) (version 2) | ecosystem: Host-associated > Plants > Roots > Rhizosphere >... | reverse complement strand
AGCCGGTAGGCCGAGCAGTCTTCGCTCGACGACGTCGGCTCCGCGAGCAACGCCGCCGGTCCTCTTGAATCCGTCAGCCACGCGCTGCGCACCTGACGTCATCGACATTGCTTGCAGCACCTTGGATTTCAATCTGACTGCGGTCAGTTTCTTCGCGGGTAGGCGGGTGCCGCCCCCAGACACCTCCACACGCCTGGCGACCTCGAACTGGTCGCGGCCGTACGGTACGACGCAGACAGGGACGCCGCGCGCAAGCGCTTTCTGGGTGGCGCCCATTCCGCCGTGAGTGATGGCGCAGACGGTTCTGTCCAGCACCATTCCGTGTGGCACGAACTGCTTCACGACGGCGTTGGGCGGCGCTACGAGCCCGTCGGGCACTCCAGACGGGTAGGTGGCCACCACACGCACCGGCTCGTCGGCCAACGCCGCCATCGCGGCGATGGGCAGCTGGCTGTCGGCCTGACGGTCAGATGACGTGGTGACCAACACGATCGGTTGGTCGATCTCGGTGAGCCACTGCGGAGCGGGGGCGGGCGGGTCGAATTCGCATGGGCCGATCAGTTCGACGCGATCACCCCAGTCTGGATGCGGGTATTCGAGCGGTTCACCGGTCGCGACGAGCATCAGCGATGCTCGCCTTAGCAGTTCGTCGACGCTGCGCACCGCTTCGACGCCTGCGGTCTCACGAACGGCGTTCACCGGTCCTAGCATCGCGTCGTTCAATGCTCCTGTCACGAGTGGGCGAAGGGCTTCGTCACGCAGCCGGCCAACTAGACCCGACCACGGACGCAGACCCGGTCCGAACGGCGGCACGCCGCGCGATCGCAGAAATGGTGTGAAAGGCCAGAACGACAGCCATGGCACTGAACCCGCGTCCGCCGCCGCCGCTGCACCCCAACAATTTGCATCGACAAGAACTGCATCCGGCCGAACCTGGGAGATCGCGCCACGCAGGTCGTCGACCTCGTACGCGGCGCGGCGTCCGAACACATTGAAGGCTGCCTTCAACGCAGCACGACCGTTTGTCTCCATCCAGTCCGTCATCACCGCAGCTTCGATCCGCGGGTCGATCGCCGACGACTCGACTCCGACGTCACGCCCGATCGTGACCCCGTCGTCAAGCGTTTTCAGCACGACGCGATGACCGCGCCGCTGCAGTTCGATCATCAGTGCGAGTATCGGGAAGAGATTCCCGAACGCTGGCGAGGTATACGCCAGGATCGTGGCCATCGGCTGAGGGCCCTGCCTGTCGGGCACGAGCATGAAGTTTATCGACGACAGGCGGCGCGTTCGGGTCTTAGGCTTGACGAGCACCAAATTCGAACCGCGGGGATTCATACATGACACGGTCAACGTGCCGGAGATGCGGTAGCGAGCCTCGCGCCGGCGCCCGATTCTGTGACGCTTGCGGATCGCCGATCATCGGAGTCGAGACTCAATCCGAGCACAAACAAGTCACCGTTCTCTTCGCTGACGTCCAACGCTCGATGGACCTGGCCGCGGCCTTGGGACCGGAGCGGTTGAGTGAAGTCATGGGTGAGCTTTTCAACAGGTGCGGATCCGTCACTCAACGTTACGGCGGTACGGTCCAGCAATTCACCGGAGACGGCATCATGGCTTTGTTCGGGGCTCCGATCTCGTTGGAAGATCACGCTATTCGAGCATGTGTCGCCGCGCTCGAAATACAGAAGGAGGCCGTCACCCTCGCGGATGAGATGAAGCGACGAGACGGTATGGAGATTGCGCTGCGTGTCGGATTGAACTCCGGCGATGTGGTGTTCGGCCAAATCGGCTCCGGTTCCGAGAGTTACACGGCGTTCGGAACGCACGTCGGGATGGCGCAACGGATGGAATCGGTCGCACCAGCAGGTGGCGTCATGATCAGCGAGTCTACGGTTCGGCTCGTCGAACACATCGCCGTCCTTGACGATCCATCGTTGGTGAACATCAAGAATGCCCCCGAGCCGGTATATGCACGACGCCTACGGGGAATGCTTGCCAGCAGAACAGCGATCGGACGACGTGAGTCCACCCTCGTCGGTCGCGACGACGAGATGGACTCGATCACGCGGATCCTGCACAACGGTCTCGACGGACAAGGCTCCGTCGTGGGAGTAGTCGGACCCGCGGGCATCGGCAAGAGCCGCTTCTGCCGCGAGCTGCTCAGGATCGCACAAAGCTCCGGGATGGCGACGTTTTGCACCTCATGCGAGTCGCACACCAGTGAAGTGCCCTTCGGTGTGGTGTCCCGGCTACTCCGCGACGTACTACAGATCAGCGACGACGAGCAAGAGGCCGGAGGAGCCGCGTTACGGGCCCGGTTCGGCGAAGCCGATCCCGAAGATGTGGTCCTGCTCGAGGACCTTCTCGGAATACGCGATGCGGCAGTCGCAAGCCCCAATGTCTCCGCGGAGGCTCGACGGCGGCGTCTGGCAGGGCTCATTGGCACCCCCGCTATGTCGCCTGACCAGCCAACCGTTTACGTCGTCGAAGATGTCCACTGGATCGACGCCGCCAGTGAGGCAATGCTTGCCGATCTGCTGACAAATGTTTCCCTGACCCAGGCGATGGTGGTGATCACGTACCGCCCCGAGTACGCAGGACTGTTGTTACAAGTTCCGGCGATCCAGGGCATTAAGCTTGAGCCGCTTGATGATTCAGCGGCGTGGGAAATGACTGCCGAGCTCATCGGGCCTCATCCGTCTATGCATGAGCTCGCCGCGAACATCATCGAACGATCAGCCGGAAACCCGTTCTATGTTCAGGAGATCATTCGGGAGTTCGCCGAACGCAAGGTGATTGTCGGTGAACGCGGCGCATACCGCCGACAGCTTGAAATCGCCGACATCAGTGTGCCGCCCACATTGCAGGCGACTATCGGAGCACGCATCGACCGGCTGACGCCGCCGGCCAAGCGGACTGTGTATGCGGCAGCGATCATCGGTTCTCGCTTCGGCATTGACCTTCTCAACGTCGTCCTCGGTGATGCAGAAAACGCCGACCGTGCGGAGCTGGCAGAGCTTGTTCATTGCGAGCTCATCGACCAGGTCATGTTCACACCTCGAGCCGAGTACGCGTTCCGTCATCCGCTGGTTCGAACCGTGGCCTATGAATCACAGCTCAAAACCGCACGTGCACAACTGCATCGCCGCCTTGCCGCCGCTCTCGAAGATCCCAATGCGGCTGCTGCAGACGAGATCGCGGCTGTGATAGCGGGACATCTCGAGGCCGCCGGGGACATCCGCGGGGCGTTCAGCTGGCACATGAGGGCCGGAAACTGGTTCACCAACCGTGATATCAATGTCGCCCGCAACAGCTGGCGGCGAGCGCAGGACCTTGCCGACAAGCTGTCGGTCGAAGACTCTGACCGCCGGTGGATGCGCATCGCCCCCCGCGCACTGCTCTGCGGAAGTACGTGGCGCGCAGGCGGCAGTGTCGCCGACACGGGTTTCGACGAGCTGCGAGCCCTGTGCACCCGACCTGAGGACCAGGTCGCCCTGGCGATGGGTATGGCCGGATTCCTGTCCCAGCTGGCGATTCGCGCCCGGGTTCGCGAGGCCTCGCAGCTCGCATCGGAGTACATCGAGCTCATCGATTCCATCGGAGAGCCAGACCTCACGGTCGGGATGCTCTATCCGGCGATCCACGTCAAGTATGAGGCCGGTGAGATGGCCGACGTCGAGCGATTGGCTCAGCGTGTCATCGATTTGGCGCGAGGCGACCCGAAGAGGGGCAACTTCCTCACCGGCTCTCCTTTGGCGTTTGCGACCGCAATGCGTGCCTCGGCGAGATGCGCTCTGGGAAAGGCGAAGTGGAGGGAGGATTTCGACCAGGCTGTAGAGACTTCGCGCGTCGATGCGACTACGTACGTGTCGATGGTGATGTTCAAGTACATGCTCGGCATCCCCTCCGGCGCGTTGCGACCCGACGCGGAGGCGCAACGGGAAACTGAGGAGGCAATGCAGATCGCCAAACGGTGCAGCGAAGACTTCGCGTTGCACAGCGCTCAGCTCGCGCGAGGTCTTGTCCTGGTATCAGTGGAAAACAGCCACCGGGAACAAGGTTTCGAGCTGCTGGAGAAGGCACGCTCTGCCGCTATCGGCGAACGATTCAATTTGACGACGGTGCTGACCATCGATGCGGTAACCGCCGCGGAGCGCGCGCGGCGCGGAGATCTCGACGGTGCAATCGAACTCGCGCGGCGCGTCATCGCCGAGCAGTTCGAGTCAGGTGCCGCGCGCGATTTGGGTCCAGCGACAAGCGTTCTGGTCGAATCGCTGCTTCGACGTAGGCGTGCCCCGGATATCGACGAGGCCCGGTCCGCCATAGAGACTCTGGCAGCCGTGCCGACCGACCCCGGCTTCGTGTTCCACGAACTCCCATTGCTGCGTATGCGGGCGTTGCTCGCGTCCGCAGACGGCGACGCGGAGCGCTACCGGACATATGCCGATCGTTATCGCGTCACGGCCCAGTCGCTTCAGTTTGATGACCACCTGGCATCGGTTCGGAGGCTAGCAGCGCCTGCGGATCCCTAGTGCGGCAGCCGCGAAAGCCTCGAGCCGCTCGCGTGGATACGTCCCCGGATCGTTGACCGCCAGCGGTCCCAGCATTTCGGCGAAGGACAGCATGGTGTGGCCGAGCAGCACGGGATCGAGGTCGGCGAGCCTTGGTTCCAGCGCGATACGGCCTTGGCCAGCTGCTCGGCCTGAGCCAGGATTGACGACCGCGCGCGACGATTCGGCGCTTCAGGCCGCGGTCGACGAGGCGCCGGCCGCGAACCCCGACGTGGTCGAGAAGATCCGCGGCGGCAAGGTCAGGCGGCGGGCGCGATCGTCGGGGCGGTGATGAAGGCGACCAAGGGCCGGGCCGACGCCGCCCGGGTACGGGAACTGGCGCTGGCCGCCTGCAGCTAGCGCCGTCTGGCTTCCGGCGCACCGCGGTCGCGTCTCATTCTGTGGAAAACATGGCTGATCTGACATGGCCACGCAAGCTGTCTGCAGCCGCAAACTTGACGTAGGCGCTCACCAAATTCCCTCTCACCCACAGGTTTCCACCGCCCCAGCGCCGATTGCGGACATGGGAAAGGAACAATCGCCATGAGCGACAGCGACGCCGTGATGCCAAATGTGTTCGCGCCGGACGACATCGTCTGGCATGAGACCGACCTTGGCCAGAACTTCTGGATCAGCGACGAGCTGGTCGGCACCGATTACTCCACGCTGTTCAGTGCGCAACTGACGAAGTTCGGCCCTGGCGGCGGATCTCCACTGCATCACCACACCTACAACCACGCGTTCTACTTCCTGAGCGGCACCTCCCGTGTACAGATGGGAGATCGGATCTGGGACACCAAGCCGGGCACTTTCGTCAAGGGTCCCGGCACACCTGGAACACAGCGTCACCAACTCCGGCGCGGAAGATCTGATCTTCCTCGTCATCTACGACCCGCCGCACGTCGCGACCGACTAGATGTGACGGCGGGCTCCAAGGGCCGTCATCAAATGTGGACGCAGCCGGGGAACACGTCGTTCCGGAAACCTAGCGCCGTGCGGCGAGCCCCAGCGCGGCAGATACCGGCCTTGGCCAGCTGCTCGGCCTGAGCCAGGATTGACGAACGATACAGAAATGGAGGACACCATGTCTGGACTCGTTGGCAAGGTGGCGCTGGTGACTGGCGGGAGCAGGGGGATCGGGGCGGCGATCGCGGCGCGACTGGCCGAACTCGGTTCTGACGTGGCGATCACATACGCGCAATCGAAGCAGCGCGCCGACGAGGTCGTCGACGTCATCAAGGCGCACGGCAGACGTGGGCTGGCCATCAACGCCGACAGCGCGGCAGCTGAAGAGGTCGTTGCCGCGGTCGGCACGGTCGTCGACGAATTCGGCCGCCTCGACGTCTTGGTGAACAACGCAGGCATCTTTCCGTCCGGCCCGATCGATGACGTCTCGCTTGAGGATGTCGATCGCACGCTGGGCATCCACGTCCGGGCGGTGTACCTGGCTAGCCAGGCCGCGGCGCGGCACATGACCGACGGCGCGCGGATCATCAGCATCGGCAGCAATCTTGCTGAGCGCGTGCCGGTTCCGGGTGTCACCCTGTACTCGATGAGCAAGTCCGCGCTCATCGGCTTCACCAAAGGACTCGCGCGCGATCTGGGTGGGCGCGGGATCACCGTCAATCTCGTGCAACCAGGGTCCACTGATACCGACATGAATCCCGCCGACGGGCCCACCGCCGACGACCAGCGTGCGTCGTCTGCGCTCGGCCGCTACGCGGATCCGACGGACATCGCCGACACGGTCGCATTCCTGTCGGGCGCGGGCGCTCGAAACATCACCGGCGCGATACTCACCGTCGACGGCGGCACGAATGCGTGATTACGCGCGGCGGCACGTACCCCTTAAGTGTTGTCGGCGTTGCTGCGCGGGAATCCGCCGCCCTGCGGGAACAGCGGGAACACGACGTCGTCGAGCTTCTCGGCGTCGCCGGAAGTCTTGTTGACCGTCGCACCCCACACATTTCCGTCGGGGGCAAGCTGCAGCGCCCACGCGTGCCCGTGCTGGTCCTGACGGACCACCTCCGGCTCGCCGGTGACCGCGCCGGTGTCCGGTGCCAGCCGCACCGCAACCGTCTGCTTGGTGTTGACGAGATTGACGAGCACCGTGCCATCGAGAGCGGCGCAGCCCGCGACACCCGGGCGATCGGGCCAGGTCCACACCGTCGACACCTTCGAATCCTTGGTGATCCGCTGCAGCCGGTCGGCGGTCGGGGTGCGGTCGGTGATGTACAGGGAGCCGTCCGATGGATCGGTGCACAGGCCGCCTGCCGCGCCCATGCCCGACAGCGCCGTGGTCTGCGGTGCCTGATTGACCGTGGTGGGCTGCTCGATGCGCAGCAGCTTGCCTGCCAGCGAAGCCGGATCGGCCGCTTGGGCGGGATCGCCCGCATCGCCGGTGAGCACGACCAGCGTCGTCGGGGTGGTGAACAACAAGGCTCCGGTGTTGTCGGTGGCGCCCTTCGGAATGCCGGTCAGGATCGGCTTGGGGACGTCACCGTCGGCGATTCGGATGACCCGGTTGTCTTCCGGGGTGCTGACGTATGCGTACATCAGCCGGTCCTGTGAGTATGTCGGCGACATCACGATGTCCATCAACCCGCCGTCGCCGGACGGATCGACCGGGATGACCATCTTGACCTTGGGCTCAGCCCTGGTCGAGACCTCCTTGACTGCGCCCGTGGTGCGCTCGGCCACCAGTGCCGACTGGCTGTCGGGAAGCATGATCAGCCCACTGGTGCTCTCCAGGCAGCCCTGCATGACACCGGGCGCCGGGCAGGCCTTCGGGAACGGCTTGGGTGGCAGCGGCGGCGGGGGCGGCGGCGATGACGACGGGCCCGGCTTGAGTTCGGGCTCGGTGGTGAACGGCTGTGACTGTGCCTCGTCGAAGCGGGCGCAGCCGGATATTGCGAGCAACGCCGCGCACAGCAGGACAATCACACCCCGCATGGGCCGGCGTTGTCTCATGCAGGCCAGGTTACGGATTGTTTGGCCGTGTGCGCCACGCTCGCCCCGGGGCGCGGCCGACAAGACCTCGCGAATCCGCGCGCCAAAGCGCCGCGCCAATCCTCGATTCGTGGGTGACTACCACTTACCCTGGCAACCGTGACCAGTCAACCTGATCCTCAGGCCTGGCAGCGCCCTGCGTCTGCGAGCCTGGTCGACCCCGAAGATGATCCTCCTTCGTCGGATTACGCCGGTGATTTCGAAACCACCGCGATTCCCCGCTACGACTCCGCCAAGTCGACGACCGGCCAGCCGTTCGGCCTGATCAGCGACCCCGAACCGCTGCCATACGTTCAGCCGGGCGGCAGGCACTCACCCGGGCCGTATGGAGCGGAGCCCGTCGAGATCGAACCCGGTGAGGCCGACAACCGGGCCCGCGACCGGCGCGGCACCCAGGACCTCGGGCTTCTTCTCCTGCGCGTGGCGGTCGGGGCGCTGTTCATCGGACACGGGCTGCAGAAGGCCTTTGGTTTGTGGGGTGGCCCAGGATTCGGCGGGTTTCAGGCGTCGCTGACCGATATGGGCTTCCAGCGCGCCGACATCCTCACCTACGTGGCAACAGGCGGCCAGATCGCGGCCGGGGTGCTTCTGGTGTTGGGCCTGTTCACGCCGCTGGCGGCCGCAGGTGCGCTGGCATACTCGGTGACCGGCATCCTGGCGGAGGCCATGACGGCGCACGAAGAGGCCAGGCTGGCGTCGTTCCTCACCGACGGCCACGAATACAAAGTGATCTTCCTCTGCGCCCTCGCGGCGATCATCCTCATCGGCCCGGGTCGTTACGGGCTGGACGCCGGTCGCGGGTGGGCGCGTCGCCCATTCATCGGATCGTTCGCCGCGCTGGTGCTGGGCATCGGCGGCGGCGTCGCGGTTTGGGTGCTGCTCAACGGCGGCAACCCGCTGGCTTAGCTGTACGGATTCGGTACCCGGCCCCCGCTGGCCTCCGTCAGCAACGGCAGCGTCGAGAACGTCACCGCGGGCAGCCGCAGTTCGCCGCCGTCGGTTAGCTCCGCGTACGCCCATGACCCCTTGTCGAACCGCAGCCCGGCGACGTCGTCCCACGAGACCGTTTGACTGGCCAGAATTGTGCGCGCGGTAACGGTGTCACGGTCCGCCACGGTGCGGTACCGGACGATGACCGCCGAAAGGGCGATCGGAATGACGAGCAGCAGCGCGAACCACGACGGTCCCGCGAACACAACGGCCACCATGCCGAGCGCCAAGAAGCCGACGGCGAAGTGCGCCATCGGCGAGATCCGGATGACCACCGCGGCGGCGGAGGGTGAGCTCACACCGCCATCCTCCCATCGCAGGGTGGGTACGCCCGGCTCACAGGGAGGAATTTGACCGGTGACCAGTGCGGAGGCTACGGTCGCATGTTATGCAGACCCTGGCAGTGCTCGTAGTAATTGGGAAGCGCGTTGATGCCGCGCTTGCCTTCTGCCGGGCATAGCAACCAGCATCAACGCGCGACCCTCGTACAGCGGCCCAGCTGACGGGGGTTTTTTCTTGCCCCAACACCGATTTGAGATCCTAGAGACGACGACGGAGATAAAGAGGACATCGTGAGCGCACCTACCACGCGACCAGCGGAGCAGTCGGCGACTGCGCCCAATGGAGGAAATGCCGCGTCCGACGCCGCCAAAACAGCGCCAAAGGCCGGCTCCGCACAGCCGAAACGTGTTGCGCCGCACCAACTCACTGGTGCGCAGGCCGTGATCCGGTCGCTGGAGGAGCTTGACGTCGAGGTCATCTTCGGCATCCCCGGCGGTGCCGTGCTGCCGGTCTACGACCCGCTTTTCGACTCTCAGAAGCTGCGACACGTGTTGGTCCGCCACGAACAGGGCGCGGGCCATGCGGCCAGTGGATATGCGCACGCCACCGGCAAAGTCGGCGTGTGCATGGCGACGTCGGGCCCAGGCGCCACGAACCTGGTCACGCCGCTGGCCGATGCCCACATGGACTCGATCCCGGTAGTGGCCATCACCGGTCAGGTCGGCCGTGGGCTGATCGGCACCGACGCCTTCCAGGAAGCCGACATCTCCGGCATCACCATGCCGATCACCAAGCACAACTTCCTGGTCCGCAACGGCGACGACATCCCGCGGGCGATCGCCGAGGCGTTCCACATCGCGTCGTCTGGCCGTCCGGGTCCGGTGCTCGTCGACATCCCGAAGGACGTGCTACAGGGGCAGTGCACCTTCAGCTGGCCGCCGCAGATGGACCTGCCCGGCTACAAGCCGAACACCAAACCGCACAACCGTCAGGTCCGCGAGGCGGCGAAGCTGATCGCGGCCGCCCGCAAGCCGGTGCTTTACGTCGGCGGCGGGGTGATCCGCGGCGAGGCCACCGAGCAACTGCTGGACCTTGCCGAGCTGACCGGCATCCCTGTCGTCACCACGCTGATGGCCCGCGGCGCGTTCCCGGACAGCCATCCGCAGCACATGGGCATGCCGGGCATGCACGGCACGGTGGCGGCGGTGGCTGCGCTGCAGCGCAGTGATCTGTTGATCGCGCTTGGTACCCGTTTCGACGATCGGGTGACGGGCAAGCTGGATTCTTTTGCGCCCGAGGCAAAGGTCATCCACGCCGACATCGACCCCGCCGAGATCGGCAAGAACCGCCACGCGGATGTCCCGATCGTGGGCGACGTCAAGGCCGTGATCACCGATCTCATCGAGGCGCTGCGTCGCGACAGCACCATCGGCTCGATCAAGATCGACAACTGGTGGGAGTATCTGCGCGGCGTGCAGTCGACGTACCCGCTGAGCTACGGGCCGCAGAGCGACGGCAGTTTGTCGCCGGAGTACGTGATCGAAACGTTGGGCAAGTTGGCAGGCCCCGACGCCATCTACGTCGCAGGCGTCGGTCAGCACCAGATGTGGGCCGCTCAATTCATCAAGTACGAGAACCCGAAGACGTGGCTCAACTCCGGCGGCCTAGGCACCATGGGCTACGCGGTGCCTGCGGCGATGGGCGCCAAGTTCGCTCGGCCTGAGGCAGAGGTGTGGGCGATCGACGGCGATGGCTGCTTCCAGATGACCAATCAGGAGCTGGCCACGTGCGCTGTCGAGGGTGCGCCGATCAAGGTCGCCATCATCAACAACGGCAACCTGGGCATGGTGCGGCAGTGGCAGACGCTGTTCTACGGAGAG
>Ga0207681_10002946_pt1 | contig 10739 bp, 9 predicted proteins | sample KBSS53metaG_FD_184324 | JGI IMG/M metagenome (GOLD analysis project Ga0207681, IMG submission 184324) | Switchgrass rhizosphere microbial communities from Kellogg Biological Station, Michigan, USA - KBS S5-3 metaG (SPAdes) (version 2) | ecosystem: Host-associated > Plants > Roots > Rhizosphere >... | reverse complement strand
CAGAGTGTGGAGACAGATCCTCGCCGAGAAGTACCCCGACATCCATGTCGTCGGCACGTACTCGGCGCAGTACGCGCCCGGGCCCGAGCTGCAGGGTGTCTCGTCGCTGCTGTCGCAGCACGACCACATCGACGGCGTGCTCAGCGGCGCCTACTGCTCCAGCATCGTCAAGGCCCTCAGAGCAGCCAATCGGCCGCTCGTCCCGATGACGTGCCTCAACGTCAACGGCAACGAGCAGGTGTGCGAGCAGAACAGACTGCCGTGCCTGTTCGTCGGCGCGCCGTCGTGGGTCGGCGCCGTCGCGCTGGAGGCCGCCGTCAAGATCCTCGAGGGCGGCGACCAGCCGAGATTCACCCAGACCTACGACAAGAACTTCGTCAACAACCCCGACAACTTCGAGTTCGAGCACGAGCTCGAGGCGGAGCCCCTCACGCCAGGGGTCAACTACTACCCCGACGAGTCGCCGTCGCTGATCACCCCGATCACGTACGACGACTGGAACATGACGCCAGCCGACGTCCTGGGGCAGTGAGCGGCGAGCCGCACACGACCCAGGCGCAGCCTGTCCTCGACCGTCCCTCGCCCTTCGCGGCGGGGGACGGCGACGGGCTGCGCGTCGCCGGGCTCGACAAGTCCTACGGGCCGATCGCGGTGCTGGCCGGCGTCGAGCTGCACGCGCGCCCCGGCGAGATCCATGCTGTGCTGGGGGAGAACGGCGCCGGCAAGTCGACCCTGATGAAGGTCCTCAGCGGTGTGATCCACGCGGACGCCGGCGACGTCTCGCTGGACGGCGCGCCGCTCGCGCTCGGCTCGCCCGACGCCGCGCGTGGCCACGGCATCCGGACCGTCTTCCAGGAGCTGAGCCTGGTGCCCGACCTCAGCGTCGCCGAGAACTTGTTGCTGGAGGCGCTGCCGACGCGCCCGCCCGGCCTGATCGGCCGCCGGCGGCTGCTGCGCGACGCCGCCGCGCTGCTGGAGCGCACCGGCATCGCCGGGCTCGACCCGCGCCGCCGCGTGCGCGAGCTGTCGCTCGCGACGCGCCAGCAGCTCGAGCTGGCGAAGGCGCTGCGCACGCCGCCGCGCGTGCTGATCCTTGACGAGGCGACGTCCGCGCTCGGGCCGGCCGAGAGCGAGTGGGCGCTCGCGCACGCGCGCGCGCAAGCGCGCGCAGGCGCCGTCGTGATCATGATCTCCCACCGCATTGCCGAGGTGCGCGGCCACGCCGACCGCCTGACGATCCTGCGCTCTGGCCGCAGCGTCGCGACCGGGCGGCCCGGCGACTTCGACGACGACGGACTGATCGAGGCGATGCTCGGCCGCCGCGTCGAGCGCCTCTACCCGCAGCGCTGTCCCGCCGGCGAGCGCGTCGTGCTGCGCGCGCGCGGCCTGCACGTCCCCGGCGGCTTCGGCCCGGAGGACCTCGAGCTGCGCGCTGGCGAGATCCTCGGCGTCGGCGGGCTCGAGGGCCAGGGCCAGCGCGCGCTGATGCTGGCGCTCGCGGGCGCCGTGCCGTGGCACGGGCAGCTCGAGCTGGACGGAAGACCGCTGCACCATCGCTCGCCGCGCGCGGCGATCGCGCACGGCATCGTGCTCGTGCCGGAGGATCGCCAGGCGGAGGGGCTGCTGCTCAACCACTCGATCCGCAGCAACATCGCGCTCTCGAGCGTCGCGCGGCTGCGCGGCCGGCTAGGCGCGATCGATCGCGGCAGAGAGGCCGAGGCGACCGCGCGCGAAGCGCGCGGCGTGGGGCTCGACGCGGCCCGCCTCGGCGAGCCGGCGCGCAACCTGTCGGGCGGCAACCAGCAGAAGGTCGTGCTCGCGCGCGCGCTGATGACCGAGCCGAAGGTGCTGCTGCTGTACGACTGCACGCGCGGCATCGACGTCGGCAGCAAGGCCGACATCATGGCTGCGCTCGCCGAGCTGACGGCGCGCGGCGTCGCGGTCGTGCACTACTCGAGCGACGCCGCCGAGCTCGTTCACTTGTGCCATCGCGTGCTGGTCGCGCGCGGCGGGCGGATCGCCGGCGTGCTGGAGCGCGACCAGCTCGCCGAGGACGAGCTGCTGCACCTCGCGGTGGGGACGCGCGGCGGACGCGAGGAGACGGCCGCATGAGCGCGCTCGCTGCCTCCGTGCGCGACGCCGGCTTCGTGCTGAAGCGGCTGCCGCGCGGCGAGTGGGGGACGCCGCTGCTGCTCGCGACGCTGATCGTCGTCGACGTCTCGATCCAGCCGGCGCTGCTCGATGTGACGCAGATCGGGCTGCTGATCCAGACGGCGCTCGTGGCGGTGTTGCTGGCGACCGCGCAGACGCTCGCTGTGCTGGCGCGCGGCGTCGACCTGTCGGTCGGCAGCGTGCTGGTCGTCACCGACGTGCTGACCGCCACGAAGCTGGGCGGGCTGGAGGGCGACCGCCTCGCGCTGTTGCCGCTCGTGCTCGCCGTCGGGGCGGCGATCGGCCTGCTGAACGGCGCGCTGATCGCCTACGGCGGGCTCGAGCCATTCGTCGCGACGCTCGCGACCTGGGCGATCTTCGACGGCGTCGCGCTGCTGGTGCTGCCGACCGACGGGGGTGCGCCGCCGCAGCAGTTGACAAACCTCGCGATCGGCGAAACGGCGGGGATCCCCAACTCCTACATCGGGCTGGCGCTCGTGCTGCTCGCATGGTTCGCGCTGCGCCGCTCGCCGCTGGGCGTGCGCGTCCTCGCTGTCGGCAGCGACGCCGAGCGCGCGTTCCTGAACGGGATCGACGTGCGTCGCACGAAGCTGATCGTCTACACGCTGGGCGGCTTCGTCGCCGGGATCGCGGGTGTCTACCTGGCTGCCAGCACGTCGACGGGCGTGCCGACGGCCGGCGACGGGCTGCTGCTGCCGTCGCTTGCGGCCGTCGTGATCGGCGGCACGAGCCTGGCGGGCGGGCGCGGCGGCGTCGGCCTCAGCGTGATGGGCGTGTTCGTGCTCGTGTTCATCGGCGACCTCGTCGCCGCGCTGCAGCTGCCCTCGTGGGTGGCGACCGTCGCCTCGGCGGCGATGCTGCTGATCGTCGTCAGCCTGCGCTCGCTGCCGCAGGTGCTCGCGCGCAAGGAGACCGCATGACCCGCCACCTCCCCCGTCGCCTGCCGGCGACCGCCGTCGCGTTCCTGGTATGCGGCCTGCTGTTCGCGTTCGCGACGATCCGCTCGCCCGACTTCGCGTCCGCCTCGCACATGCGCCAGCTGCTGGTGTTCGCGAGCTTCGTCGGCTTCGCCGCGCTCGGGCAGACGCTCGTGATCCTCAGCGGCGGGCTCGACCTGTCGGTGCCATGGGTGATGGCGCTCGGCGGCATCCAGCTGTCGATCTGGAACGGCGACGGCATGTCCTCGGCGCTCGGAGTCGTGCTGCTCGTGCTGATCGGCGGCGCGCTCGGAACCGTCAGCGGGCTCGGCGTGACGGCGCTGCGGATCCCGCCGATCGTGATGACGATCGGCATGGGCGGGCTCGTGCTCGGCTATCTGATGCGGGTCGGGCTCGGCTCCTCGACGGCCGCGAGCGCGCCGGCCGCAGCCGAGCGGCTCGTCAACGACACGATCCTCGGGCTGCCGCTGATCGCGTACGTGTGGCTCGCGTTCGCACTCGCAGCGGCGTGGCTGCTGCGGCGCACGGCGTTCGGCCGCGCGCTGTACGCGACCGGCGCCAACGAGACGGTCGCGCGGCTCGCCGGCTCGCGTGTGGCGGCGGTGCGCGTCGCTGCCTACGCCGCCTCGGGCGCGGCGTCGGCGTTCGCGGGGATCCTGCTGAGCGGCTACGTCGGACAGACGTACCTGAACATGGGCGCGCCGTACCTGTTCTCGTCGATCGCCGCGGTGGCGGTCGGCGGCGCGTCGGTGCTGGGCGGCAGCGGCAGCTATTGGGGCACGGTCGCGGGCGCCTGCACGCTGACGGTGCTGGCCGCGCTGCTGCCAACGTTCAACCTCGACGCGGCGTGGCTGAACATCGTCTACGGGCTCGTGATCCTGCTGGCGGTCGGCATCAACCGCGTCGCGGCGCGTGCCGCGAACGGATGATCGTCTGACGTCAGACTATTATTGAGGGATGAGAGCACTTCACATCACGCGCTACGGCGAGCCGCCCGCGTTCGTCGACGATGCCCCCGAGCCGCAGCCGCAGGCGGGCGACGCGCTCGTCCAGGTCACCGCCGCGCCACTCAACCCAGTCGACGTGGCGGTCGCGAGCGGCGGTCACTTCCTTGGTCCGCCGCCGCTCCCCTACGTCCCCGGCATGGAGGGTGTCGGCCGCGTGCTGCGCGGCGAGCGCCTCGCGGAGGGCCAGCTCGTGCGCTTCGAGACGCGCATCCAGCAGGGCTCGTTCGCCGAACGCACCGTCGTCGCTGAGGAGACGGCGTGGCCGTTCGAAACGACGCTCGACGACGCAGTTGCCGCCTGCTTCGGCATCGCCGGGCTGGCCGCGTGGATGGCGCTCGTGTGGCGCGGGCGGCTGGCCTCCGACGACGCGGTGCTGATCCTCGGCGCGAGCGGCGTCGTCGGCTCGCTCGCGGTGCAGATCGCGCGCCTGCACGGCGCGCGACGCGTGGTCGCGGCCGGGCGCGCGAGCGCCGGGCTCGAGCGCACGAGCGAGCTCGGCGCCGACGCGATCGTCGCGCTCGACCGCGTGGACGATCCCGAGCAGGCGCTGCGCGAGGCGCTCGAGGGCGGCGCGGACCTCGTGCTCGACCCGCTGTGGGGCGAGCCGGCGGTGCATGCGCTCGCCGCCGCGAACCGCTACGGCCGCCTCGTGCAGATGGGCCAGTCGGCTGGCGCGACGGCCACGCTTGCCTCCGCGACGGTGCGCGGCAAGGCGCTCGAGCTGCTCGGCTACAACAACTTCGCTGCGCCCGAGGCGGTCAAGCGCGAGGCGTTCGCGACGATGCTGCGCCACGCCGAGCAGAGCGAGCTGGCGATCGCGCCGGAGCGCTTCGCGCTCGCCGACGGACCGAATGCGTGGGCGCAACTCGCGGGCGGCGAGTCTGGCGCCAAGCTCGTGCTCGTGCCCTGAGGGCCGGGCACGCCGAGGCGGGTGCGGTCGTGCGGGTCCCATCCCCCGCACGACCGCCCCGGCTTCAGCGTCGCGGTTCGAAGCGCGGCGCGCGCAGGTGCACGAGCACGACGATCGCCGACGCGATCCCGCCGACGGCGCAGACGCCGGTCCACCCGGTGTGCAGGTACGCCGTCGCGCCGAGCACCGAGCCGCTGCCCATGCCGCCGTAGCGCCACAGCATGTAGATCGCGTTGACGCGACTCGTGACGGCCGGGTCGAGGCGGAACAGCGCGAGCTGGTTGACGACCTGGTTGGCCTGCATGCCGCCGTCGAGCAGCGCGACGCCCAACAGCAGCAGGGGGATCGAGACGGGCGCGCCGAGGAACGCGCCGTACGCGAGCACCATCGTCGCGCCGGCCAGCAGCGCCGCCGCCTGGATTCCCCGGCGGTCGGCGAAGTGGCCGGCGAGCGGCGTCACGGCGGCGCTCGCGAGCGCGACAAGCGCGAGCAGGCCGACCTGCATCGGCCCCCAGCCGTACTCGTCGGCGAGCATGAAGACGGCGCCCGTCCAGAAGGCGATCAGCGCGACGCCCGTCGCGGCGCCCGAGACGCACGCCTGCGGGACGAGCGGATAGCGCGCGAACAGCCCCGGCATCGAGCCGATCAGGCGCCGATAGGAGATCCCGCCGCTCGCCGGCGGCGATGGCAGGTGGCGCACCAGCAGCGGCAGCAGCGCGGCGAGCGCGAGCGCGGCGGCGACGAACACGGCGCGCCAGTCGAACAGCGAGGAGATCGCGCCGGCGGCCGTGCGGCTGCCGAGGATCCCGACGACGACGCCGATCTGCACCGTGCCGAGCACCTTGCCGCGCCGCTCGGGCGCCGTGATCGCGGCCGCGAGGGGGATCACGAGCTGGGGCACGGGCGAGCAGAGCCCGACGCACAGCAGCGCGGCGAGCAGCAGTGGCAGCGTCGGGGCGGCCGCGACCGCGAGCGACAGCAGCGCGGCCGCGGCCGTCAGCGCGACGATCAGGCGCTTGCGCGAGCGCACGTCGCCGAGCGGCGCGAGCAGCAGCAGCCCGAGCGCGTAGCCGACCTGCGCCGCCGTCGAGACGAGCGAGACGGTCGCATCCGAGGCATGGAGGTCGCGACCGATCTCCACCAGCAGCGGCTGCACGTAGTAGACGTTCGCGATCGTGAGGGCGGTGACGCTCGCCATCACGAGCAACTGGACGCGCGACGGCTGCGCGACGGTCGCGGCCTCGGGACGCGTCATGAGACTGATGTTAGACAGTTGCGCCGGCTGGTCGCTCGAGCACCACCGCGAGCCCCTGCCCGACGCCGATGCACATCGTCGCCAGGCCGTGACGCAGCCCGCGCCGCTCCAGCTCGAGCGCGAGCGTGCCGACGAGCCGCGCGCCGGTCGCGCCGAGCGGGTGGCCGAGCGCGATCGCGCCGCCGTTGACGTTGACGCGCGCCGGGTCGAGCTCTAGCTCGCGCTCGCACGCGACCGCCTGCGCCGCGAACGCTTCGTTCAGCTCGACGAGGTCGAGGTCGCCGACCTCCAGGCCCGCTCGCCGCAGCGCGAGCCGCGTCGCCGGCACCGGCCCGATCCCCATCACCTCCGGCTCAACGCCGGCGGCGGCGGTCGCGACGACGCGCGCGAGCGGCGCGCGTCCGAGCCGCTCCAGCCCCGCGTCGGAGGCGATCAGCAGCGCGCTCGCGCCATCGTTGAGCGGGGAGGAGTTGCCGGCCGTCACGGTCCCGTCCGGGCGGAAGGCGGGCGCCAGCGCGGCGAGCCGCGCGGCGCTCGCGTCCGGCCGGATCCCCTCGTCGGCGTCGACGACGCGCTCGCCGCCGCGCTCGGCCACCGGCACCGGCGCGAGCTCGCGCGCGAAGACGCCCGCCTGCGCAGCCGCCGCCGCGCGCGTGTGCGAGCGCAACGCGTACGCGTCCTGGTCCGCGCGCGAGACGCCGTGACGCTCGGCCACCAGCTCCGCCGTCTCGCCGAGCGGGACGGTGTGGCGGGGCTCCATGCGCGGGTTGACGAAGCGCCAGCCGAGCGTCGTGTCAGCGACCGCGACGTCGCGGCCGAACGGGCGCGCCGACTTGAGCGTCGCGAACGGCGCACGCGTCATCGACTCGACGCCGCCCGCGATCACGAGATCGGCCTCGCCGAGCCGCACGGCGCGCGCCGCCTGGATCGCCGCCTCCATCCCCGAGCCGCACAGCCGGTTGACCGTGACGCCGGGCACGCTCGCCGGAAAGCCCGCCAGCAGCACCGCCATGCGCGCGACGTTGCGGTTGTCCTCGCCGGCCTGGTTCGCGCAGCCGAGGATCACCTCGTCGAGCGCTGCGGGGTCGAGCGCGAGCTTGTGCACGAGGTGGGCAAGCACGTGCGCGGCGAGATCGTCGGGGCGCACGGCCGCGAGCGCGCCCCCGAGGCGTCCGATCGGCGTGCGCGTAGCCGCCACGATCCATGCGTTGGTCATGGCGGTATCGTAAAGGTCTGACAATCGACTGTTGGCGCGACGGCGCGCCGGCGAGGTGATGCATGACGCAAGCGCTGAACGTGGGAGTGCTGGGAGCCGGCACGATGGGAGTCGGCATCGCCGTCACGGTCGCGCGCGCCGGGCACGCCGTGACGGTGCGCGACCCCGACGCGGAGCGCGTCGAGCACGGCGTCGTACAGGTGCGCCGCTTCCTCGATCGCTCGGTCGAGCTGGGCAAGCTCGACGCGGCCGTGCGTGACGCGGCGCTCGCGGGCCTGCGCGGCACGACCGAGCTCGGCGATCTGGCCGCCTGCGACGTCGTGATCGAGGCGATCTTCGAGGACGTCGAGCTGAAGGCCCGCACGTTTGGCGAGCTCGACGCGATCTGCCCCGAGACGACGCTCTTCCACACGAACACCTCGACGCTGTCCGTCACCGCGATCGCCGCCGGCTCGCGGCTGCCCGAGCGCGTCGTCGGCACCCACTACTGCAACCCGGCGCCGTTGATGAAGCTGGTCGAGGTCGTGAAGGGGCGGCGCACATCGGAAGACGCCTTCGCGCGGACGCTCGCGTTCGTCGAGGGGCTCGGCAAGACGGCCGTCGTGACCGAGGACGTGCCCGGCTTCCTCGTGAACCTGTTCCTCGTCCCGTTCGAGAACGACTGCATCCGCGCGCTTGAGGCGGGGATGGGGACGGTCGAGTCGATCGACACGGCGGTGCGGCTCGCGCTCGGCTACCCGATGGGTCCGTTCACGCTGATGGACATCGTCGGCATGGACGTGCACAAGGCCGTCTCGATGAGCCTCTACCGCCAGCTGCGCAAGCCGCGCTTCGCGCCGCCGCCGCTGGTCGACCGCATGATCAGCGCCGGGCACCTCGGCCGCAAGACGGGCCAGGGCTTCTACACCTACGAGGAAGCGGGGTTGATGGGCACGTGAGCGAGCAGACGACAGTGGCCGTGCTCGGCTACGGCACGATGGGCGCCGGGATCGCACAGGTGTGCGCGCAGGCCGGCCTGGAGACGCTCGTCGTCGAGGCGGCGCAGGAGCCGCTCGCCGCGGGTCAGCGGCGGCTGGAGGCGTTCCTCGCCGAGGGCGTGCGGCGCGGCAAGGTCGATGAGGCCGAGCGCGAGGCGACGCTCGCGCGGATCCGCCGCACGACCGACCTCGCCGACTGCGCGGGCGTCGACGTCGCGATCGAGGCGGTCGTCGAGGACCTCGCCGTCAAGCGCGCGCTGCTCGGCCGCCTCGGCGAGGTGGTCGGCGCGGACACGCTCGTCGCGACGAACACGTCCGCGCTGTCGGTCACCGAGCTGGCGCGCGCGTATGCGTATCCCGAGCGCGTCGGCGGCCTGCACTTCTTCAACCCGGCGCCGCTGATGGCGCTCGTCGAGGTCGTCGTCGCGATCGACACGAGCGACGAGACGACCGCCGCGCTCACGGCCTTCGCCGAGCAGATCGGCAAGCAGCCGGTCACGACGAAGGACCGCCCCGGCTTCCTCGTCAATCGCCTGCTGATGCCGTACCTCAACCAGGCGCTGCAGGCCTACGACGACGGGATCGCCTCGGCGCGCGACGTCGACGCCGCGGTCGAGCTCGGCCTCGGCTACCCGATGGGCCCGCTGACGCTGCTCGACCTGATCGGGCTCGACAACCACGAGCACGCGACGAGCGCGGCGTACGAGCAGACGAAGGACCCCGACTTCGCACCGCCGCCGCTGCTGAGCCGGATGGTCGACGCCGGCCGGCTGGGGCGCAAGAGCGGGCGCGGCCTGCGCGTGGGGGTGGAGTCGTGAGCGACCTGCGTGTGGAGCGCGACGACGAGGTCTGGACGCTCACGATCGACCGGCCGGACCACGGCAACATGCTGCGGCACAAGACGTGCGCCGAGCTCGCCGAGGCGCTACGCGCGTTCCGCGACGAGCGCAGCGCGCGCGTGGCGATCCTCACCGGTGCCGGCGACCGCTTCTTCTGCATCGGCGGCGAGCACGAGCCGTTCGAGGGGTTCGACCACTCCGTCGTGCTGCCCGTCGTCGACGTCTACGAGCTGCTCGACGCGGTGCCAAAGCCGGTGATCGCTGCGGTCAACGGCTACGCCGTCGGTGGCGGCAACGTGCTGCAGGTGATGTGCGACCTGGCGATCGCGAGCGAGCGCGCCGTCTTCCGCCAGGTCGGGCCGCTCGTCGGCAGCTTCGACGCGGGCTTCGGAACCGCCTATCTCGAGCAGCAGATCGGGCGCCGGCGGGCGAAGGAGATGTGGTACCTGAACCGCAAGTACTCAGCCGCCGAGGCGCTCGCGATGGGGCTCGTGAACGAGGTTGTGGCGCACGACGCGGTGCTCGCGACCGCGCGCGAGCGCGCGGAGGAGCTGCTTGCACGCGGGCCGCACGCGCTCGCGGGGCTCAAGGCGGCGTTCAGCGGGCGCCACACCGGCGTCGTCGGGCAGGCGCGGATGGCGCACGACCTGTTGCTGACGCAGTACCTGCGCACGGGCGAGGCGCACGAGCTGTCGGACTCGTTCAGAGCGCGCCGGCCGGCCGACCGGGACCGCTTCAACACGTGAGCGTGCTCGACGCCTGGGAGCTCGTGCCGGAAGAGCGCGACTTCGCCGCCAGCGTCGCGGGCGTCGCCGACCAGCTGCGTCCGCTCGCCGACGCGCTCGAGGCCGGCGCCGACGACGCGGGGCCGCTGCTGGCGGCGCTCGCGCCGTTGGAGCTGGCCGGCGCGGCCGTCCCGGAGCAGCACGGCGGCGCCGGCGGGACGCCGCGCGCCGCGCTCGTGGCGGTGGCCGCGCTCGCCCGCGTCTCGCCCGCGGCGGCGGTGCTCGTCGGGCAGGCGCAGGCGGCGGCGTGGGCGCTCGCGACCGCGGAGCAGCAGCTGCCGGACGGCTGCTTGCCCGCGCTGCTCGCCGGCGCGCCGATTGCCGTCGCGGCGGCGCCGTGCGCCGGGCTGGAGCGCGACGGCGCGCTGCGCGGGGAGGTGCTCGTCGACGGCGCGGCAGCGGCGGACGGGCTGCTGCTGCTCGCCGGCGAGGACGGGGCCGAGCAGGGCGTGCTTGTCTGGCCGCTGCCGCGCGCGGTGCGGCGGCGCGCTCGCGCGCGTACCGGCCTGCGCGGGCTCGGCAGCGAGCTGCTGGAGCTGGACGGTGCGGGCGCCCTCGCGCTGCCCGCCGCCGTGGCACGGCGGGCGCTCGGCTACGCCGCGCTCGCGAACGCCCTCACAGGCGCGAGCGTGGCGGCGAT
>Ga0207681_10002944_pt1 | contig 10741 bp, 9 predicted proteins | sample KBSS53metaG_FD_184324 | JGI IMG/M metagenome (GOLD analysis project Ga0207681, IMG submission 184324) | Switchgrass rhizosphere microbial communities from Kellogg Biological Station, Michigan, USA - KBS S5-3 metaG (SPAdes) (version 2) | ecosystem: Host-associated > Plants > Roots > Rhizosphere >... | reverse complement strand
CCGACGCCACCGAACACGACCGCGCATCGGCTGGCGACGTTCACGCCGTAGTCCTCGAACCCCTCGGCGATCTGCGTGGCCAGCTCGCGGGTAGGCGTCAGCACCAGCGCGCGCGGACCCCGCCCGGACCGGCGCGGTTCACGCGCGAGCCGATCCAGGATCGGAAGCGCGAACGCCGCCGTCTTGCCCGTCCCGGTCTGCGCGCAGCCGAGCACGTCGCGTCCCGCCAGCAGGTGCGGGATCGCCTGCGCCTGGATCGGCGTGGGCTTCACGTAACCCGCGGCCGCGACCGCGCGCTGGAGGGGATCGATCAAACCCAGCGTCGCGAACGACGCCGGTATGGGCGATGTTTCAAATGATGGAGCAAAGGATGTGGTCACGATCGGAATCTCTTTCGTCGGGCCGCGTCTCGGTCTTTGCGCCTCCGTCGCTGCGCGACGGGTGCCGAAAAAGCTGCGGCCTGTTGTCTGGTTGGGTGGCTGTCCGTGCGAAAACCGTTCAGACAGCGACGCCGCCAACCGGTCCCTGGCGCTCTCCGCGCGACGCGCGGAGGCAGGACGAACTCTCTATTGGATGCCCAAGACTGCGCGACGCCGCTCGAAAAGTCAAGCACGACGCGGAGTTATAAAGCGCCCCGCCTCGTGCGCGAGCGCTACGCGTTCTTCTTCGGGCGCGGGATCCGGTATGAGTCCAGCTTCGTCACGAACGTCCGGCGCGGGATGCCGAGCATCTTCGCGGCGCGGCTCTGGTTGCCCGCGCACGCCGCCAGCGCCTCGACGATCTTGTCGCGCTCGCTGCGCGCCGGGCTCGCGCCCGACGACGTCAGCTTCTGGCTCTCGGTCAGCGGCCGCTCCAGCGGCATGTGATCGGGCTCGAGCATCGGCCCTTCGCACAGCAGCACCGCCCGTTCGATGACGTTCTTCAGCTCGCGGATGTTGCCCGGCCAGGCGTACGCTTCCAGGTGCGCCACGCTGGCCGGCGGCAGCAGCGGCGGCTGCCGCCCGAGATCGCGGCAGATCTGGCGCAGGAACGTCTCCGCCAGCGGACGGATCTCCTCCAGCCGCGACCGCAGCGGCGGGATGGTCAGCGTGATCCCGTTTAACCGGTAGTACAGGTCGGCGCGGAACGCGCCGCGCGCGACCTCGGCCTCCAGATCGCGGTTGGTGGCGGCGATGAACCGCACGTCGATCCGGTGCGGCCGCACGCTGCCCAGGCGCGCCACCTCGCGCGTCTCGATCACGCGCAGCAGCTTCGCCTGCGTCGACAGCGGCAGCTCGCCCACCTCGTCGAGAAACAGCGAGCCGCGCGCCGCGGTCTCCAGCAGGCCCGGCTTCGCCTGCACCGCGCCCGTGAACGCGCCGCGCTCGTGCCCGAACAGCTCGCTCTCCAGCAGCGTCTCCGACAGGGCCGCGCAGTTGAGGCAGACGTACGGCCCGCCCCGGCGCGGCGACGCGCGGTGAACCGTCTCGGCGAGCAGCTCCTTGCCCACGCCGGTCTCGCCCGTGATCAGAACGTTGATGGTGCCGGCCGCCGCCCGCTCGGCCAGCTCGTGCACGCGGCGCATCGCCTCGCCCGAGCGCGCGGCCGACGCCGGCGACAGCGTGCTCGCCGCCTCGTCGCGCAGCGTCTCCGGGCGAAGCAGATCCGCCTGCGCGGCGCGCCGCTGCACGATCAGCACCGACGATCCGATCTGGATCGTCTCGCCGACCTTGATGCGGACCCGCTCGCCCGGTTTGACGATGCGGTCCTTGACGCGCGTTCCGTTCACGCTGCCGACGTCTTCGAGGTACATGGCGTCGCCCACGTGCAGACAGGCGTGCGTGCGCGACGCCAGCGGATCGTCGACGCGAACGGCGTTGCTCTCGCCGCGGCCGATGGTGAGGGCGCCGGACGCCGGCAGGTCGTACGTCGCGTAGGCGTCGCGCCCGACCACCAGCAGGAACGCGCCCGCGGTGTCGCTGGCGGTTTCGGACTCCCGGGCCTTGGCCGTTTCCCTCACGCTCACAGCGGCCGAGTATGCGGACGGAAGGCCGGTCGCGGCAAGACGATTGCTCAACTTGTGCAAAACGGCACAACTCGCGCACAAGTTGGCCTATGTAATTCAAATGAATACAGCCACTTACGATGGCACATCGGTTGCCTAAACGACGCGCAAATGCAAACCACGGAAGAACGGGTCTCGGATTACGAAGGTGTCCTTTTCGCCCGGGCGATGCGGCTGGCGCGCAGCCAGTCGGACGCCTGGGATCTGGTCCAGGACACCTATGAGCGGGCGTTGCGGGGACAGGCCTCGTTCCAGCCCGGAACCAACCTCCGGTTGTGGCTGATGACCATCATGTACAACCTGTTCCTCGATCGCTGCCGGAAGCAGACGCGCGAGCCGCGCGTGATCGCGATCGACGAGGGCGACATTCCCAATCCCGAGGCCGATTCCCCCGAGCCGTGGGAGAGCATCACCGCCGAGCAGGTGCACGCGGCGGTCGCCGATCTGGAGGGTCCGTTCCGCGAGGTCTACGAGCTGCGCCTGATCAGCAACTGCAGCTACGACGAGATCGCCGACAAGCTGACGATCCCGCGCTCGACGGTCGGCACGCGCTTGCTGCGGGCGCGCCAGAAGCTGAAGAACCGCCTCCTCGACCTGGCTGCCTGAACCTAGTCGCTCCGCGCCGCAGGCGCGGTGTGCGACTATTGTTTTTTTTCAGGTAGCCGCGATCCCGCGCTTCGCGCGGGGGCGGCTAGAGACGATCGCCGTCGGTGTTGTAGAGGACCGGCGCCGGCAGGCCGAGCTCGCGTAGACCTGGCTCGATGGCCGCGCGGTCGCCCACGATCGCGATGCACGCCGCCTCGGGGTCGACGTAACGCGCGGCGAACGCGCGCAGATCGTCGGCGGTCGTGCGCTGGAGGGCGGCGACGAAGCGCATCGGCTCGTCGAGCGGAAGCCCGTAGAGGCCCAGCTCGCCGAAGGTCGTGGCCATCCCGCCCGTCGTGGCCAGGCCCTCCGCCACGCGCATCAGCAGCGTGGCGTGCGCCTTCGCGTGCTCCTCGGTGGTGATCGGGCGTTCGCGCAGTCCCGCCAGCTCGCCCAGCATCTCGCGCACGGCGGGCGCGGTCGACTCGACGAACACGGCGGCGCGCGCGGCGAAGTTACCGGCGTGGCGCAGGAACCCGAAGCTGGACGCGGCGCCGTAGGTGAACCCGTGCTTCTCGCGCAGGTTGAAGTTCAGCCGGCTGGTGAAGCTGCCGCCCAGGATCGCGTTCAGCATCGACAAGCCGGGCCGGTCCGCCGAGAAGCGATCGATCCCGGGCGCGACCATCCGCACGACGCTCTGGGGCGCGCCCGGGCGATCGACGATCACCAGGCGGGGCCGTGCCGGCCAGGACGGAAAGCGCGGCGCGGGCGCTGCGGGGACAGCCTTCCAGTCCGCCAGCATCGCGTCCAGCTCGGCCTGCAAGATCGCCTCGTCGAAGTCGCCCGCGACGACCAGCGACGCATTGCCGGGGTGATAGTGGGCGGCGTGGAACGCGCGCACGTCATCCAGCGTGAGCGCGTCGATGGTCCGCTCCAGCCCGTCGACCGGCTGTCCGTACGGATGGTCGTCGCCGAACAGGATGCGATCCGACATGACGTTCACCACCGCTTCGGGCTGATCGCGGCGCTGTACGACACCGGTGCGCCGGTCGTTGTGAACGCGTTGCCAGTCCGCCGTCTCCAGGCGCGGGCGCATCAGGACGTCGGCGGCGATCGCCATCGCGGCGCCGAACGTGTCGCGCGGCGCCTGCACCGAAAGCTGCGAGCCGTCGCGTCCGCTCGCCAGCCACAGGTCCGCCCCCAGCTGTTCCAGCTCGGCGGCGATGGCGAGCGCGTCGCGCGGGCCGGCGCCCTCGTCCAGCATCTCGGCGGTGATCGACGCGACCCCGGTCCGGCCGGCGGGATCGTAAGCGGCGCCGCTGCGGAACATGAACGCCGCCGAAACGATGGGCGCGACGTTGCGGCGCACCGCGACCACATCGAGGCCGCTGGACAGCTTGAAGCGCGTCGCGCGCGGCAGGGCGACTGCCGGCAGCGGCCCGACCGCCGGCGCCTGCCCCATCGCCGCCGGCGTCTCGATCACGCGGTCACCGGTGCCGCGGCGGCCGTCGAAGGCTCGGGCGAGATGCGCAGGTCCAGGTGGCGTGCGGCGGCCACGCGCGCGAAGGCTTCGCGCACGGACTCGGCCGTCGTTCGTTCGTACCGCGCGACGTCGCGGGCCACGCCGTCGGGATCACCCAGCACGTGCTGGTAGTGATTGAGCAGGTCGGCGCGCGTCTGTAGATGATCGAGGCTCTTGTAGAAGTCGGCGAGGTGCGTGTTGCGCGCGCGCGCCAGCTCGGCCTCGGTCGGGCCGTCGCTGGCCAGCCGATCGATCTCCGCCGTCACGGCGGCGGTGATCTCGTCCAGGTTGTGGCCTGGCTTCGCCGTCGCCCCGACCTGGAACAGGCTGCCGAGGATCTGCGAGCTCTGGTAGGCGAATGCGTCCTGCGCGATGCGCTGTTCGAACACCAGCGCCTTGTAGAGACGGCTGGACTTGCCGCCGCCCAGCACGTGCGCGGCCATATCCAGATCCGCGTCGCCCGGCGCGAACAGCGCCGGCGAATGCCAGGTGAGGCGCAGGCGCGGCAGCTGCACGCGGTCGGTCAGCGCGATCTCCACGTCGCGTTCAAGCACGGGCGTCGCCGGCTGGGGCGCGCGCGTCGGGCGTGGCCGCTTCGGCTGCCAGCCGAAGTACTTCTCGACCAGCGCGCGCGCCGCCGCTGGATCGAAGTCACCGGCGATGACGAGGCTGGCGTTGGACGGTCGGTAGAAGCTTTCGAAGAACGCGCGCACGTCGGTGACCGTCGCCGCTTCCAGGTCTGCGTGCGATCCGATCGTGGGCCAGTGGTACGGGTGATTCGGCAGGTACATCGCCTCCGGCACGACGAGCTCGGCGCGGCCGTAGGGGCGGTTCTCGTACGACTGGCGGCGCTCGTTCTGCACCACCTTGCGCTGCCGCTCCAGCTCCTCGTCAGTGATCACGTCGGGCAGGGTCGCCAGACGATCCGCCTCCAGCCAGAGGAAAGTCTCCAGCAGGTTGCGCGGACCGATCTCGTAATAGTTCGTGCGGTCGTTGCTGGTGGTGCCGTTGTTGTGGCCGCCCCAGCTCTCCATGATCGCGTCGAACGCCGGATAGGGCGCGTTGCGCGAGCCCATGAACATCAAATGCTCGAACAGGTGCGCGAAGCCGGTCCGCCCGGGCGACTCGTCCTTCGATCCCACGTGGTACCATACGTCGACGGCAACGAGCGGGCTCGAGCGGTCCACGTGGAGGATCACGGGCAGCCCGTTCTCGAGCACGAACGTGTCGAACGCTATCGTCAGCATCGGGGGGCCGGAAGAGCGGGCATCTTTGCACGAAAGCGCGTCGGCCCGGTGGGCAAACCGTCGCAAACCGATAGTAAGACCGGCGCGGATCGCCGGCACGGTTGCGCTTCTGACGCTGTTGACCGGAGCGGGGCGCGCCCTGGCCAACGGCGCGCTGCCCGCCTCGTACGGGATCCTCCTGCCCGCCGACAAGCCGCAGGAGATCGTGCTGGCGACCAACTTCGGGATGATCATCTCCGAGGACGCCGGAAAGAGCTGGCTGTGGTCGTGCGAGCGGCCCGAGACGTCGTTCGGCTACCTCTACGCGGTCGGGCCGGCGCCGCGTGATCGTTTCTACGCGCTGTCGCCGGACGCGGGGCTGGGGCTGTCGGATGACCACTCGTGCACCTGGCAGACAGCCGGCGGCGTGCTGGCGAACCTCGTCGCCAGCGACTTCTTCGTCGATCGTGCGAACGGCGATCGCGTCCTGGCCATCGCCGCCTCGATCGACGCGGATTCAGGGAACATCGGCCCGCCATCCCTCTTCCAGTCGATGGACGCGGGCACGACGTTCTCGGACACACCGCTGTTCACCGCGCCGGTGGGGGCGAACATCGTCAGCGTGGAGATCGCGCGCGGCGACCCGATGGTCATCTACATGGCGATGTACACGACGCCCGATCGGCATCCGCGCCTGCTGCGGTCCGCTGACGGCGGCCAGACCTGGATGGACCGCGACGTCGAGCCCAGCCTGGGCGCGAACGAGTTCCGCATCCTGACGGTCGATCCGGACGACGCGAACGTGCTCTATCTGCGCGTCATCGCGCTGGGCATGGAGAGCGTCGCGGTGTCGCGTGACGCGGGCGTGACGTTCACGATGCCGATCACCGTCGCGAAGGGGACGCTGAGCGCGTTCCTGCGGCTGGCCAGCGGGACCGTGCTGGTGGGCGGCCTCATCAACCTGGACACGGGCGGCATGAACGGCACGGGGTTCCGCTCGACGGACGGCGGCAAAACTTTCGGGCCGTGGACGTTGTCACCGCAGCCACACATTCTCGGCATGGCAGAACGCGAAGGCGTCCTCTACCTCGCGGGCAAGAACTACAGCGACGGCTGGGCGCTGGCGACGTCGCGCGACGAGGGGATGACGATCCAGCCGCTGTCGACCTACTCCGACGTGCACGGCATCAAGCCGTGCGCGATGTCGATGTGCGGCGATCAGTGCAAGCTCGTGTCATCGCAGGCGGTCTGGACCAACGACGTGTGCTTGTGGGTCCCCGGAGGGGAGACGCCGCCGAAATCGGGCTGCCACTGCGCGGCAGCGGCGGGCAGCGGTGGCGCGGCCGCGCTGCTGGCGCTGCTGAGCGTCGCCCTGGCAGCTCACCGTCGGCGCCGGCGCGGTTGACGCACGCCGCGGACGCGGCGATCCGCTCGACAGTCGACGGCGTGCGGTGTAAGTTTGGTTTTCTTTGCACACGGTTTTGCAAACGGCGCACCCGTACAAAGCTGGGCCCATAGCTCAGCGGTCAGAGCTGGCGGCTCATAACCGCCTGGTCCCTGGTTCGAATCCAGGTGGGCCCACCACCCTCGACCCGACGACGGACGCACCGATATGCGAGATACGCGTGACGAAACGCCACGGAGGAACCGGAATTGCGCGATCAGCTTAAGCGACTCGAGGATCTTCAAAGACACGACGCAAAGATTCAGGAACTCGAAAACTCGCTAAAGGCGATTCCGATGAAGCTTGCGGCGACGGAGAACGACCTCGCCCGCGTCGAGGGACTGCTGACCAACGAACGCCAGGCGCTGGGCGAGACCGAGCGCTACTACGCCGAGCAGAAGGGCCTGATGACCGACGACGAGGTCCAGGTCGCGGGCGCCAAGCACAAGCTGGCGCAGGCCAAGAACTCGAAGGAGTACATGGCCGCGCAGCGCGAGATCGAACAGCGCCGCGAGGCGCTGACCTCGCGCGAGGGAGAGATCACGAAGCTGAACGAAGCGGTCGACGCCAAGAAGAAACTGCTCGCCGACCGCGCGACCGACGTCGAGCAGCTGAAGGAGTCGATCTTGAAGGACCGTGACGCCGCCAAGGAGCGCATGGCCGAGATCGAGGGGAAGATCGCCGAGCTGCGCGTCGAGCGCGACAAGCTGGCCGCCGACGTGAAGCCCGACGTGCTCAAGCGCTACAGCAACATCCGCATGCGGCGCGGCCTGGCGGTCGTCAGCGTCCGTAACGGCACCTGCCAGGGCTGCAACATGAACATCCCGCCCCAGCTCTACAACGTCCTTCAGCGCGGCCAGACGGTCGAGACCTGTCCCTCCTGCCACCGCATCATCTACTGGGAGGAGATCATGAAGGACCCGGCCGCCGCGAACGCGACCACGACGCCGACCAACGGCTAGTTCAGGTTCCGCGAGAGCTTGAGGCTCTTCGCAGCGGCGCGCATCTGGGCTTTCACGTCGGCGAAGGTATGCGTGGCGTTCGGGAACACGCGCTCGATCGTCATGATCACGCAGACGTCGCCGTAGAGGCCGACGAGCCGCCACGATTCGTCGCCGATCGTGTAGTTCATCTCGAGCAGGTCGTCGTTCACCTGCATGTCGGGCGACAGCTTGTCGTCGTCGCCGATCTTTTGCCCGCTCGCCAGCTCGTGTAGCCGCAGCATCGCCGGCACCTCGTTGCCCAGCGTCAAACGCTCAGCCGCCATTTCGGGGCCCTGGCGCATGAGATCGAACATTTGATCGAAAATCCCGGTGATGCCGCCGCGGTGGCGTTGCTCCGACTCGGGTCGCTCGGGTCGATCGGCCGGATCGTGTACCCGCGCCATCAGCGCCGCGCCCGGCGGTGATCCGGGCGGGACGATCGTCAGCTCGTTCTTTCCGTTCAGGCGGGCGGCGGAAGCGAGCTCCTCGGAAACCGTGACGTTGGCCTGACCGCAGGCGATCTTGCGTGTCCCGGCGTCCCACCCGATACCGAAGGGCTTGTAGGTGGACGGGGTGTCGGCGTAGGGCGCCGGTGGCGGCGGTTGCTCGGGTGGCGGCTTCCACGTCGAGGCGCAGCCCAACGTGAGACCGACACAGGCCGCCAGGCCCACGCAGGCGCCGCCGACAAACCGCATCCACTGCGTACGATACAGCAGGTCAGCCGGCCGCCGTGGTGACGCGCGTCGCGCGGGGGTATAGTGAAGGCGCTTCTCGCTCGAGCCGGACAGGTGGTCGCGGCGGTCGCCTTCGGGCGGCCGTCGAGGAAAGTCCGGGCTCCGCAGGGCAGGGTGCTGGCTAACGGCCAGTCGAGGTGACTCGAAGGAAAGTGCAACAGAGAACAGACCGCCTGGCGCCGCAAGGCGTCGGGCACGGGTGAAAAGGTGCGGTAAAAGCGCACCGCCCCCTCGGTGACGAGGGGGGCTGGCAAACCCCACCTGGAGCAAGACCGGTCCGAGATCGCGAGGCCAATCGCAAGGTTGGCCGCGCCGGCGTGGCCCGCGCCGATCCCAGATCTCGAGTTGGTCGCACGAGCCGTCCGGCAACGGGCGGCCCAGAGGAATGACCGCCACCGGCGGAAACGCCGGAACAGAACCCGGCTTACGGCCGGCTCGAGCGAGAAGTTTCATTGATAGAATGATCGGAACGAAGCCTTCCCTCGATCGTCGATCTGGGTGGAGGTGATGAGCATGGACCGGAAGCTCTGGACCGAGGCTCGGGCGATTGCGGCGCGGCGCGACCCGCGCGCGGCTGACGATCTGGCGCAGGATCTGGCGTGCGCGATGCTGGAGAACGGCGCGCAGGCTCAGCGGCCTGCGGCCTGGATGGAACGGGTGGGACGCAACGCCGCCATCGATCGCGCGCGCGTCGAGCAGCGGCGCGCCGAGCTGGCGCCGGAGATCGAGCCGCCCGCCGCGCCCACGGATCCAGAGACGGCGCTGCTGGCGCGCGAGCGCCGCGGGCTGGTCCGGCGCGCGCTGGCGTTGCTGCCGCGGCCCCAGCGGCGCGCGGCCCTGCTGCGCTTTCACGGCGAGCTGCCGTTCCAGACGGTCGCTGCCCGGCTGGGCACGCCCGAGGTCACGGCGCGCACGCGCGTCCAGCGCGCCCTGACCAGCTTGCGCGAGCGGCTCGGATCGCTGCGCGCGCTGGTCCTGGTGCCCGGCGGGCAGGCGGCGGTCCTGGCGATCACCGTCGTGGCGGTGCAGTTCCCCACGGCGCCCAGCCCGCTGGCGATCGCGGGCGAGGAGATCACCGTCCAGCGCCCGCACCGCCGGCCGGTGCGGCTGATCGCGCGCCCGGCCGCCGTGACCGCGGAGAAGGCGGACAAGGTGGAGAAGGCGCAGAAGGCGCCACCGGCGGAAGAACGCGCGGACGTCACGACTTACTCGGCCGTCCAGCGTTTCAACTTCGAGGACGAGAATGTCATCGCCGACGTGCTCAGCCCGGACGAAGTTCCGCTGCTCGTGGTGCGCAAGGCGGAGCATTCGTCGCTGATCGAGATCCGGCAGAACTTCGTGCCGGAGATGGTGAAGACGCTGGAGGAGTACTAGCCGCCCCCGCGCGAAGCGCGGGATCGCGGCTACCAGAAAAAACAGTCGTCGCACACCGCGCCTGCGGCGCGGAGCGACGAGTCACCACACCTCGTAGCCGCCGTGGTCGGCGGCGGTCTGGTTGAAGCGCGCGAAGCGTTCGACGAAATCGAGCGGCCCTTCTTCTTCGGGCGTCACGGTGAGCTTCTCGCGCGTGTCGCGCGCGACCTGCATCAACGCGGCGGCGATCAGGCGGCACTCGTCGGGCACGATGATGTAGCCGCTGTTCGACGAGAGCTTGAAGGCGGGGACCAGCGTGGCGTCGGGTGAGCGCACCGACCGGAACGCCTCCCACTCGGCTCCATCGAGCGGCCGTTCCCGCATGCTCTCGTCGAGGACGCCGATCGCCCGAATCGTGTGGAAGAGCACCGGGTAGGCGTGGACGTTGGATCGGAAGTAGCGATCATCGTCGTACGACCGCGGGTCGCCCAGGTTGTCGCGCCGGTAGAAGTCGAATCCCATCAGCGCCTACAGGACGTCGTCCGGGATGATGGACTTGGGCTCGTTGATGCGGGCGAAGCGTGCGGTCGCCCTGCCGGGCAGACCGCGCACGAAGCGCCGCAGCCGCGCCTTGACCGTCTCGGCCGGGATGAAGAGCCGGAACGACGCAACCCGATAGACGTCGTCTTCTACCGCCGGCGCCAGCCAGAGGAGGGCAACCTGCTGCTCGACGATGTTTTCGATCTGCGTGCGGCTCGCGTCCCAGCTCATGATCCTGAAGGTGGCTTGCAGAAAGTCGTCGCCTGATTCCTCGAGCGGTGTGACCGCCAGACCGCAGTACGTGAGGTCG
>Ga0207681_10002940_pt1 | contig 10751 bp, 7 predicted proteins | sample KBSS53metaG_FD_184324 | JGI IMG/M metagenome (GOLD analysis project Ga0207681, IMG submission 184324) | Switchgrass rhizosphere microbial communities from Kellogg Biological Station, Michigan, USA - KBS S5-3 metaG (SPAdes) (version 2) | ecosystem: Host-associated > Plants > Roots > Rhizosphere >... | reverse complement strand
CGCGATCTGTGCGCGTGCAAACGCTTCCAGCCCCACATTGCGCCCCGCAACCAGCTCGAGCAGCTTGCGGTATTCCTTCACGCGCCGCTGATCCTGGCTTCGCGCCGCGTCGATCATCTCGTCGGCGGTCGCCATCGCCTCGTTCATCAGCGCGTCGACGCTGACCATCGGTCCGCCCGTCAGATCGCTGATGTGCTGGCCGACGGCGATCGCGCGCGGCCGGAAGGCCTCCAGCCATCGGCTCATCCACACGTGATGAAGGTGCTGCATCACGCCGTTCAGCTCGAGGTGAAGGATCTTGTTCAGCACGTCCACCGTCGCGTCGGTGTCGAGCGCCGGCATTTCCACCGCCTGATTCATCAGCTTCGGCATGTCGACGTCGGCTCCTCCGGCAGACTGCATCCCCTCAAGCTTCTGAAACGATCGCGTCGCGCGTCGGACGCGCCGCTTCTTATCGTTAGCCCTACCCCGCCCTCCTAGTGACATGACCTCCCCAAAGCGGCTCGTCTTTTTGTACGTTTCGTGCCGGGCGCCCGACGGACCTTCGAACGGGCCCCCGGGTACTTTCTTCCCTCACCGGCTCAAGAACGCGATATGAAAACGTGTTTCGCGCCCGAGGGACGCGCATGGTTGAAATTCCCGACTCGCTGGTCGAGCGGCTGAAAGAACGACAGGTCGTCCTTGTCGCAGGCCTCGGGTGTAGCGAGCTCGCGGGCGCGCCCGGCTGGAACGAACTGACGGAAACGTTGTCCGGGCGGCTGGTGTTTTCGGACGCGCGGCAAGTCGTCGCGCGCCTGACCGGCGCGGGGCGGATGACCGACGCGATCGCGTTCATGCGCGACCTCGTGCCCCACCAGCTGGTCGAGGACACGCTGGCCCACGCGTACCCGAAGGGGAAGTCTGTACCCGAAGCGATGACCGCGTGCGTCCGCTTCCCGTGGCGCGCCGTCGTGACCACGGCGTTCGACGACCTCTGGGAGCAGGCGCTGGACGCGGCCGATGGCGGGCGGCGCCCGCCCGTGGTGCTGACGCCGGCCGACGATCCGATGCAGGCGCAGTCGTCGGGTCCGCCGCTGCTGCACCTCTCGGGTCGCGTCTCGTTGCCCGAGAGCCTTTGCCTGGGTCCCGGCGACGCGCGCATCCGCCTGGTGCCGTCGCCCGGCCTCGCGTGGCTGGCGCACCTGGCGCGGCGGCGTTCGCTGGTATTCGTGGGATTCCGGCCGACCGATCCGGACCTGGTCTGGCTGTCGTCGTGGCTGGTGTCGCGGCCCACCGACGTGCCGCACTTTCTGTTTCTGGACGTCTCATCCGATCCGGACGCGGATACAGAAGTCGCGGTATGGGGCCTGCGCACCGGCTTCGACGTCATTCCCTGCCCGGAGGGCACGGCGGAGGGTGTCGAGCGTCTGGGCGTGATCGCAACGTCGATCGCGGCGCAGCTGCCGCCGCTGGATGCCGACATCGACATCGGCGTGTGGCTGGACAAGTGGGCGCAGGATCCCGGCAACCCGCAACCGCGCGAGGTTCTGGCGCGCGTCGAGGCTGCCCTGCGCGAGGACGAACGCTGGGATCGCCTGATCGAGCTGTTGCTGCGGCGGCTGGACCTGCAGGAAGACGAGGACGATCAGCTGGCGGCGCTGCGCGACATCGCGCGCATCTTCCGCGAGAAGCTGGCGACGCCGGCGCGCGCGCTGACGCCGGGTATCGCGATGCTGCGGCTGCGCCCGACGGACGACGAGCTGTGGGAGAGCTTGCGCGCCGACGCGGCCGCCGCCGGCGCCTGGGAGCAGCTGGTCGAGCAGGCGTCCGACATCGCGCAGGCGGCTGGTCCCACGCCCGAGGCCGCGCGCATCTGGCGCGAGCTGGGCCGCGTCCTGCGCGACGATCTGGAACGGCCCGAGAACGCGCTGGAGGCGTATCGCGAGGCGCTGCTGGCCGATCCGGCCGACCGCGAGACGCGCGACGCGGAGGTCGAGCTGCTGCGCCAGATGGGGCGCTGGCAGGAGCTGGCGACCGTGCTGCACGCGGCATCGACCGAGGCCGACGACCCCGCCCGCGCAGTCATCACATGCTGGAGGAGGCGGCGCTGCACGAGAACCAGCTGGCCGACGAGTCCAGCGCGATCACCGCGTACGAAGCGGTGCTGGCCATCGATCCCGACGCGCACGACGGCATCGCGGCGCGCGCGCTGGAACGGCTGTACGAAAAGCAGAACCGCTGGGCCGACCTGGCGCGCCTGCTGGAACGCCGCGCGCTGCAGTCGCCGCCGCCGGACGCATTCGCGCTGCGCCGGCGGCGCGCCGAGATCCTCGCCGAGAAGCTGGAGGCGCTCGACGACGCGGCGGAGGAGCTGGAGCTGCTGTCCGCGGACAGCGCGGACAACGCGGAGACTGGGCTGCTGGATCTGCTGGAACAGGTCTACAAGCGCGCCAACCGCCAGGACGACTACCTGCGAACGCTGCAGCGACAGGCGGACGCCGCTGCGAACCCCGTCGAACGGCTGGCGATCCTGCGCCGGCTGGCGAGCGAAGGTGAGGCGCGCCAGCCCGAGGACGGCGGGACGGATCGGGCGGCCGAGGCGCTGGAGCAGATCCTGCGCATCGAGCCGCGCGACGCGGAGGCCTACGCGGCGCTGGAGCGCATCTACCGGACCACAGAGCGGCCGGCGGCGCTGGCCGCGGCGATGAACCGGCGGCTGGCGGTCACCGAGACCATCGAGGGCCAGCGCGAGCTGCTGTCGTCGCTCGCCCAGACGTACGAGCGCGAGCTGGACGAGTTGGAGCCCGCGCTGGACGCGTACAGCCGCGCCGAGGTGGCGGGCGACGTCCGGCCCGAGACCTACGCCGCGATCGATCGGCTGGCGGAGCGGCTCGGGAAGTGGGACGTCGCGGCCGAGGCGGCGCGCAAGTGGGCGGGGATCGCGCCCGAGGACGCGGGCGCGCTGGCGTCGGGCGCGCGCGTGCGGCGCCACAACGGCGACTTCGAGGGCGCGCTGGGGCTGTTCCTGGACGCCGCCGAGCGCGAGACGACGGGATCCGCACAGGCCGCCCTGCTGACCGAGGCTGCGCTGATCGTCCAGGGCGGCGTCGGCGGGCAGAACGCCCAGAACCGAGAAGAGCAGTCCGTCGAGCTGTACACGCGCGCGCTGGCGGCCGATCCCGAGCACGCGCCTGCGGCAGAGCGGCTGGCCGAGATCTACGCGACGCGCGGGCGCTGGTCCGACGTCGAGCAGCTGCTGGACATCGTCATCGACGCGCTGGAGCCGGGCGAGACCGATCGGCTGATCGCGCTGCAGATGAAGCTGGCCGAGGCGTGCGTCCAGCTGGGCAAGACCGACAAGAACAAGATGGACAAGGCGCTGGACGCGCTGGCCCGCGCCCACGAAGCGCGGGAGGAGTCGCTGCCCGTTCTGCACAAGTACGGCGACCTGCGCATGCAGCGGCGCGAGTGGAAGGACGCGCTGACGCTGTACGAGGCGATCTTGCGCGATCAGCGCCAGACGATGTCGCCCGCCGAGCAGGCCGAGATCGCCATGCAGATCGCCGCGTGCCACGCCGAGCTCGGGAATCCGGACCGCGCGCTGGCCGCCTACCAGGAGGCGAAGGCGTTCGATCCGAAGTACCGGCCGGCGCTGGACGCGCTGGCGGCGGCCTACGCGGCGAAGGCGGACTGGGCGGCCTGGGTGGAGGAACGGCGGGCGCTCGCCGACATCGCCGAGCCGGACGAGAAGCCGGGCCTCCAGGAGGAGATCGGCGACGCCTACGCGGACAAGCTATCCGATCCGGAACGCGCCGAGGCGTGCTACCGCGCGGCGCTGGAGCTGGAAGCGGGACGGCGTTCGACGCTGCACAAGCTGCTGGACCTGTACACGAAGCAGGGGCGCTGGCAGCCGGCGATCGATCTGCTGAATCAGCTGGTGAAGATCGAGGAGGAGCCCGCAGTCCGCGCGCGCACGCTGTACACGGCGGCGCTGATCTTGCGCGACGAGCTGAGCCTGCCCGACGAGGCGGCCTCGACGCTGGAGCGCTGCCTGGACGAAAAGTCCGACATGCCCGGAGCGTTCGAGGATCTCGAGGCGCTGCTCAAGGCGAAGGGCGACTGGAAGGCGCTGGCGCACAGTTACCGCCGGATGCTGAAGCGGTTGCCGACCGACGGGGCGCATGCGCTTCGCCTCAGCTTGTGGACACGGCTGGGTGACATCGCCGTCAAGCGGCTGCACGATCGCAAGCTGGCCCTGGCGGCGTTCGAGGCGGCCGCGGCGCTGGAACCGGCGGACGCGAACCGGCAGGAATCGCTGGCCCACCTCTACGAGCTGTCCGGGCCCGACGCGCGCGAGCAAGCGATCGCGGCGCACCAGCGGCTGCTGGCGCGCGATCCCCACCGCACCGATTCATACCGCGCGCTGGCGAAGCTTTACGGCGACGGCGACGAGTTCGACAAGCAATGGTGCGTCGCCTCGGCGCTCTACTACCTGAAGAAGGCCGACCCGAGCATCGACGCGATCTTCCGGCGCCACCGCCCGGCGCAGATCCGCCTGCCCCAGCGCCCGTTCACCGAGGAGACCTGGCAGCGCGTGCTGCATCCCGACGAGGATCCCCTGCTGGTCAGCCTGTTCTCCATCGCGGCGCCCTACCTGCTGGCGCCGATCGCGAAGCCGCCCCAGGCAATGGGCCTGGGACGGCGGCACCGCGTCGACACCGCAATCGACCGCACGCCGCCTGTGCTCGCGGTTGCCCAGCTCGCCGAATTGATGTCGCTGCCGATGCCGGAGCTGTTCCGGGGCGAGAACGAGAACGCGCAGACGGTCGTCCTCAACCTGCAGTACAAAGGGCAGCCGAAGGCGGCGCTGGCGCTGGCGCCGTCGACGCAGCGGCGCGGCAGCTTCGATCTCGTGTTCGACCTCGGCAGCCAGATGGCGTTCCTGCGCCCGGAGCGGATCGTGCGCTTCGCGTTCGGCACGCCGGGCGCGATCGAGATCGGGCTGCGCGCCGCGCTGGCGCTGGCGGCCCCACCGACCGGCGTGTTCGCGGCGAACCCGGAGGTGAACCAGATGGTGACGTATCTGCGCCGGTCCGTCGCGCCGCCCATCGTGAATTCGATCGCCGCCGCCAGCCGGGCGCTGGCGGAGGCGCGCGGCGAGAACATCGACGTGACCAAGTGGCTGGCGGCCACACACCTGTCGGCGGCGCGCACCGCGCTGGTGCTGACCGGCGATCTGGGCGCGGCGGCGCGCGTGATCATGAGCGAGCCGATCCCGCTGACGCCGATCCCGGTCCAGAAACGCCTGCTCGACCTGGTCGCCTTCTCCGTCACCGACGACTACTTCGCCTGCCGCAAGCACCTCGGGTTGACGGTCGCCTAGGGAGGTCGGTGGATGCCGTGGGTCCGCTTGCGCTCGTTCGTATCTGCGGTCGTGCCGCTGTCGTTGCTGTTGATCGGCGCATGCGGCAGGAAGGCGATTCAGGGGGACGGCGGGATTGGGACGATCGTCGGCTCGGCGGGAGCGGGCGCGGTGGGGAGCGGCGGAAACAGCGCCGGCAACACCGGCAGCGGAGCAAGCGCCGGCAGCGGAGCAAGCGCGGGTCGCGACGGATCGGTGGAGCCCGATGGGCCGACGTGCGGCCTCGCGGGTCTACCGTGTTGCGCGAACGGCACGTGCGCGGATCCCTCGGTCGCCTGCGATCGGTCGTTTGTCTGTGCCCCGTGCGGCGGTCCGGGCCAGGTGTGCTGCGATGCCCAGCCGAGCTGCGTCGCTCCCAACACCTGCGCCGTCGGCGCGCGATACACCTGCGGATGCACCAGCACCACCAACGTCGCCTGCGCGGGCTGCGGCACTCCCGGCCGCCGCTGCTGTTCGACCTCGCCGCAGTGCTCTTCCGACTCGGTCTGCGGGTCCGACGGAGTGAATGACGTCTGCTTCGCCTGCGGCGGTCCGGGTCAGGCGTGCTGCCCCGGAAGCACGTGTGCGGCAGGCGGTTGCTGTTTCAACGGCAGCTGCGTCGCCGACGGCCACGCCTGTCGGCTCCCGACCAGCGGATTCGGGATCTGTTCCGGCGGCGTGTGTGCCTGCGGGAAGGTCGGTCAGCGGTGTTGCCCGAGGTACACCGCGGAGGGCCCCGGCAGCGTCGCCTGTTCCGACCCCGACACGGTCTGCAGGGGCAGCGAGCCCTCGGACGCCTGCCTTCACTGTGGTGAGGTGGGCGAGACGTGCTGTCCTCCGATCGGAAACATCCCATGCAAGGGCACCAGCGTCTGCGATCAGCCCAGTTCGACCTGCAAGCCCTGTGGCGTCACGGGCAATCCCTGCTGCGCCGGCAACAAGTGCAACGACACCACGGCGTGCTGCTCCATGGATGGTCAGTCGGGCTCCGGAGGGCGCTGCGTCGCGAACGGCTCCCTGTGCAATCAACAGAACACGGGCACCCCGGGCGTCTGCATGTCGGGCTCCTGTCGGTGCGGCGGGAGAAATCAGCCCTGCTGCCTGAATACGGCCAACCCCCCATGCGGGAGCTCGCAGGACAAGTGCGGGAACGGCGTCTGCGTCCCGTGCGGCGTGCCCGGCAACCCCTGCTGCTCGAACAACACCTGTGCGGACGGCGGCTGCTGCGCCTACACGAAGTGCATCGCCTCCGGCGCGGCCTGCACGGCGCCGAACGGCATGGCGCTGGCCGGCAGCACCTGCGCCGCCACCGGCTCGTGCGGTTCGTGCGGCGGGCTTTCGCAGCCGTGCTGCCAGCTCCCCGACTCGGCCTGCGTCTGCACGGCCCCGAACACCTTCTCGGTACAAGGGACCTGCCAGGCCTGCGGCGGCGCGGGTCAGCCGTGCTGTCCGATTGACCCCACGACGACCATCCCCGCGACCTGCCTGACGGGCCTCACCTGTCAGCCGGTGTCGACCGGCAACAACACCTGCCAGCCCTAGGGTGACGTCCCCCACCGCCGACCCTCTCCCGCAAAGCGCGAGAGGGAGATCAGATTTCAGGTCCCCTCTCCCGCTTTGCGGGAGAGGGTTAGGGTGAGGGCCCGCGCCTCTCAGTGCCCGGCGAATTTCTCTCCAGCCTCGATCGCGATAGGTAGCCGGTTGACCGGCGGTGGCACCGGGCAGGTCGCGTGCGCCGTGAAGGCGCAGGGCGGCGAGTACGCCTTGTTGAAGTCCAGCACGACCTTGCCGCCCGCGGGCGGATCCGCGTAGAGGAACCGCCCGCCGCCGTACGTCGTCTTGCCCGCCGTCTCGTCGCGAAAGATGAAGAACAGCTGCGTCTCGCCCGGTTCCAGCACGGCGGTCAACCGCAGCTCCTCTGACGCGGCGAGGCCGCCGATCGTGAACGACGCGATCCCGGGGCTGGGCATCTCCTCGACCATCCCCAGCACGTTGGGCACCTTGATCGAGACCGGCTTCGCATTGGGCGTGAACGTCGCGACGACGCGGTAGCGCGCATCGATCGGGAAGTACTGCAGCCCCTTGAACTTCGCGCGCGCCGGGCTCTTCATGTCCTTCAGCCGAACGCCCAGCCGGCCGCCCCGATCGATGATCTGCATGGTCAGCGCGCCCAGCGACAGCACGTCGGGCTCGGCGGCGCCCGCGTCCGTGCGCAGCGCGGCCGCCGTCACCGGCTTGCCCGCCAGCGTCACCGTGACGCCCGGCCGCACCTCGACGCGCACCCGCCCGTTCTCGAGAAAGAACGCGCCCGCCTGTGCCGGCGCCGAATGGGCCGGCAGGACCACGTCGTTGCCGGAATCGGCGCCGAAGCGGTTGGCGCCGGGCTTCAGCCAGAACAGCCCCGCCACGGTCAACCACCCGCCGTCCGCGGTCAGCCGCTGCAGGCGTTCGCGCCGCCAGGTCTCGATCTGCTTCACGTAGGCCGGGTCCGCGGCGCCCGCGGCTGCGACAGCGCCCGCCAGCGCGGCTGCCATCAAATGCGTCATCGCGCCCGTCAGCCGCCGAGGAGATGGGCGAGAAACGCGGGATGCAGGTTCAGGTGCGCGAAGCCCGCGATCCCCATCAGCAGGCCCAGCCCGGCGAACGTCCAGCCGACGTAGAGCAGCCGCCGCCTGTGCGTCAGCGCGGTGATACCCAGCAGCGCGATCGCGACCGACGTCAGCGCCTCGGCCATCCCGAACTGCTCCTCGCGGTGGTGCAGGCTCTCGTATTTCTCCTCGAACTCTTCCGCCGACCTCTTGATCTCCTCTTTCTGCTGCTCGTAGGAGCGAATCTTCGCCTCGTAGTCCGCGATCTTCTTTTCCAGCAGCTCGCGCGACGCGGGCGTCAGCGCCGTGCTGATCGCCACTTGCGTCGCCAGCCCGTCGCGGGCCGACTCGGCGATGTTCAGCTTCGTCCCCTTGGCCTGGAAGTACGCCCAGGCGTCGACGCTCTTCGCCTGCGCCTGCGACATGGACTGCTTGATGTTGCCGGCCTTGACGTTGCACAGCGCGATGAACGTGGCGATGACCGCGACGCTGACGGCGACCAGGCCGTTCAGGCTCGACTTCGAGTGGTGCTGATGCCCGTGCTCGGCGTGCTCGATCGCTTCCTTCACGTTCTCGGCAAGTTCGCTCATGCCGCCATGCTACCGCGGAAGGCCCGCCCCGTCGGCGATCGCGTTCGTCATTTTATTTACGTTGGCCGTCATTCTATTAACGTCTCCGTCTTTCGCGACGCACCGCCCGGGCCGTTTCCCGCGCGCCGCCGAATGGCAGAGCCGATGCACTGAAGGGGCCCAGCTCCAGAGGAGGGGCTCGTCATGACACTCTCAACGTTCCTGTCGTTCTTCGCCGATCACCCGGTCGCCATCGCCGCGGCCGTGGCGCTCGTCGTGTTCATGGTCGTGGTGTCCAGCACCTGGATCATCCGCGAGAACCAGTCGGGTCTGGTGATCAAGAAGTACGGTCCTGCGCTGGCGCCCGGGCGCCTCGTCGCGCTCGAAGGCGAGGCGGGCTACCAGGCGCGCATGCTGCCGCCCGGCTGGCACTTCGTGCCCTTCCGCTGGCAGTACCACGTCGTCAAGGTACCGACGGTGGTGGTGCCGGCCGGCGAGATCGCGCTGGTCGTCGCCGCCGACGGCGCGCCGATCCCGACCGAGCGCATGCTCGGGCGCGAGATCGTCTGCGACAACTTCCAGGACGCGGAGGCGTTCCTGCGCGGGGGCGGCGAGCGCGGTCGCCAGCTCGGGTTCCTGACCGCGGGCACTTACCGCATCAACCCGGCGCTGTTCCAGCTGGTCACCGCGCGCAACGCGGAGGACCACGGCATGACGGGCGGCGCCCTGAGCGTGAAGCAGATCCCCGCCGACACCGTCGGCATCGTGACCACCCTGGACGGGAAGCCGATCCCGGCCGGCGATCTGGCCGGGCCGCCCACCAAGGGTCACGACAGCTTCCAGCGCGGCCAGCGCTTCATCGAGGCGGGCGGCTGCCGCGGCCTGCAGGAGGAGGTGCTGCTGGCCGGGTCGTGGAACCTGAACCCGTGGTTCGTGCGGGTCGAGCAGACGCCGATGCTGGCGATCCCGATCGGCTCGGTCGGCGTGGTCGTCAGCTTCGTCGGCAAGGAACACGTCGACGTGTCGGGCGACAGCTTCAAGCACGGCGACCTGGTCGAGCGCGGCGGCAAGGGCGTGTGGGTCGAGCCGCTGCTGCCCGGCAAGCACCCGCTGAACCTGAAGGTGATGAAGGTCGAGCTCGTGCCCACCACGAACATCGTCCTCAACTGGGCGGAGCGCACCGAGGCGCACGCCTACGACAACAACCTGTCGTCGATCCTGGTGCGGTCGAAGGACGGGTTCTCGTTCAGCCTGGACGTCGCGCAGGTGATTCACATCGGCGCGAAGATGGCGCCGCGGGTGATCTCGCGCGTCGGGTCGATGCAGAACCTGGTCGACCACGTGCTGCAGCCGACGGTCGGCAACTACTTCCGTAACTCGGCGCAGGAGGTGACCGTGCTGGACTTCCTGTCGGCGCGCAGCGAGCGCCAGCGCCAGGCCAAGGAGGCGATCCGCCACGCGCTGGAGGCGTACGACGTCGAGTGCATCGACACGCTGATCGGCGACATCGTGCCGCCCGCGGAGCTGATGAAGACGCAGACCGACCGCAAGATCGCGGACGAGCTGAAGCGGACCTACGACGTGCAGCGCGAGTCGCAGGAGAAGCGGCAGCAACTGGAGCGCGAGCGCGCGGTGGCCGACCTGCAGGCGGAGGTCGTTCGCAGCGAGCAGATGGTGCGCATCGCCGAGCAGAACGCCCACGCGACCGCCGAGGCCGCCAAGGGCGAGGCCGCGGCCACGCGCCTGCGCGCCGACGCCGAAGCGGACGCGACGCGCGCGCTGGGCGCGGCGCGCGCCGAGGCCTACCGCGAGGGCCAGGCGGCCATCGGGCCGGCCGCGTACTCGGCGATGCAGATCGCGACCATCGTCGGTGAACGGGGCATCAAGATCGTCCCGGACATCTCCGCCGGTGGCGCGGGCGGCGGGCTGGCCGAGGCGCTGATCGCGCGCATGCTCGCGGGCGGCGCGGTCGGTCCCGTCAATTCCGTCGCGGGCGCTTCCGGGAACGGCGGCGCGCCCCAGAGCTGACGCCCGCCTGCGAACCGGCCTGCGGCTCGCCGATACCAAGCCGCCGCATCATGGCGCGCACGGTCCCACCGGGATCGTGCGCGTCGCCGCGTCCGACGCGGCCGAGCAACCGCGCCGCCGCCGCCGCGCTGCCGCCCGCCGCCGCCAGCGCCGCCTCCACCGCCGACCGTTCCAGCTCGCCGACCG
>Ga0207681_10002939_pt1 | contig 10752 bp, 9 predicted proteins | sample KBSS53metaG_FD_184324 | JGI IMG/M metagenome (GOLD analysis project Ga0207681, IMG submission 184324) | Switchgrass rhizosphere microbial communities from Kellogg Biological Station, Michigan, USA - KBS S5-3 metaG (SPAdes) (version 2) | ecosystem: Host-associated > Plants > Roots > Rhizosphere >... | reverse complement strand
TCCATCGATCAGCCGGGGTGTGCTGAGCGAGCGGGAGTTCCCGAGCGGCGACCGGTCCTTCAGGCTCGCCGCGACCAAACTGCGAGACCTGCGGGTGAAAGGGTTGGCAGTTTTTCCGGAGCTTTCGCGTCATGTCCGTCCTATCGTCGACTTCGTCGTCTTCGTTTCCATTCGTCCTGTCGTGCCTGCTCGCGCCGGCGTGCGCCTTTGCCGATGCCTCCGGCTCCGATGAGCTCGAGCGCGTCATGGTCACAGCGAACCGCATCGAGCAGCCGCTGTCCCGCATCGGCACCTCGGTAACGTTGATCGAGCCCGAGGAAGTTCGCGCCAGTCAGAAGCTCACCGTTTCCGATTTGCTCGCGACTACGCCGGGCGTCACCGTGAGCCGCAATGGGGGTCTTGGCGGCTCCACCCAGCTGCGCATTCGCGGCGCGGAATCCGATCAGACCGTCGTGCTGATCGACGGCGTGAAGCTCAACGATCCGTCGTCGGCGGGCGGCGGTTTCAACTTCGCCAACCTGCTGACTGGCGATTACATGCGCATCGAAGTGCTGCGCGGCCCGCAGTCGACGTTGTGGGGCAGCCAGGCGATCGGCGGCGTCGTGAACGTCGTCACCACGATTCCCGAGGGACCACTGCTGGCTGCCTACTCCGCCGAAGGCGGTCAGCGCGGCTCGGCGACGGTGCAGGCGCGCGCCGAAGCGGGCGATGAGCGATTCGCATGGCGTGTCGCCGGCAAATACCTGACGACCGATGGCGTCTCCGCACTCGATGACGATCTCGGCGGCCACGAAACTGACGGCTATCGCAACGTCGGCGCCAACGTGCGCGGACTCGTGAAAATCAACGACGCGGTTTCTGCCGAGCTACGCTCGACTTACAGCCACGGCCGCGTCGAGTTCGACGGCTTTCCTGCGCCGACGTTCGCGCTCACCGACACGCGCGAGTACGGCGTCACAGACGAGCTCGTAGCTTACGCAGGCATCAACGCGTCGACGTTCGGCGGCAAGCTGCAGAACCGCGTCGGCTTCGCGTACACGGACACGGATCGCGAGAACACCGATCCCGATTCGCCGGTGCCGACGACCTTCGACGCGACCGGGCGCAACGAGCGCTGGGAGTACCAAGGCACGCTGGTCCTCAGCGATGCGCTCGGCGGCGTATTCGGCGTGGAGTCCGAGCGGTCGGAGCTCAACACGCGCTCGCCCGATGTGTTCAATCCAAACCCGGCGCCGCTGGCGCACGACGCGCGGCTCGACAGCATCTACGCGCAACTGTCCTTCTCGCCCATCGATGTCGTCACGCTGACGGGTGGCTTGCGCTACGACGATCACGACACCTTCGGCAGCGAGAGCACGGGCGGCGCATCGCTTGCGTGGTCCGCGACGCCGACGACGCGCGTGCACGCCAGCTACGGCGAAGGTTTCAAGGCGCCGACACTGTTCCAGCTGTTCAGCGAGTTCGGTAACGAAGCGCTCGCGCCGGAGCGCGCGGAGGCGTGGGACGTCGGCGTCGAGCAGCACTTGCTGAACGACGTGCTGCTGCTGTCGGCGACGTACTTCGGCCGCGACACGGACGAAATGATCGACTTCGTCTCGTGTTTCCCGTCGACCGATCCGCGCTGCACGACCCGGCCTTTCGGCTTCTACGACAACGTCGCGAAGACCGAGGCCGAAGGCATCGAGCTCGGACTGGTCGCTCGCATCGGCGAGCGCCTGCACGTCGAGGCGAACTACACGGACATGGATACGACGAATCGCTCGCCCGGAGCCGACTTCGGCCGCGAGCTGGCGCGGCGTCCCGGCCAGACCTTGAACGGCGAGATCACGTACGCGTGGCCATTCGGTCTGACGACTACCGTTGCAGTGCTCGACGTCAGCCGCAGCTTTGACAACGCCAGCAACAGCGTCGTGGTGGACGGCTACACGGTCGTCGATCTGCGCGCGTCGTACGCACTGCGCAACGACCTCGAGCTGTTCGGCCGGATCGAGAACGCCTTCGACGAGGAATACGAGACGATCGCGCGCTACGGAACGCCGGGGCGCGGCGTGTTCTTCGGAGTCCGTCAAACGTTCTGACGTTCTGTGCACGCCGAAACGCAAATCGCGGCCGGCCGCTTTGCCCATCATGGCGGGCGGCTCGCTGCCGCCCGCTCGCTGTTCCCGGATGTCCCGCAGCCGTGGGTCGATCTCTCGACGGGCATCAATCCGCGTTCCTATCCCGCACCCCGTGCTTCGCAGCGTGCACGCAATCGCTTGCCCGAGCCCGCGGAGCTGGCGCGTCTCGAAGCCGTCGCGGCCGCGGCGTTCGGCGTATCCGATCCGGCGCGCGTCGTCGCAACGGCGGGAACGGAATGCGCGCTGCGGCTCCTGCCGCAGATCGTGAATCTCCGGGCGTCAGTCATCGTCGGGCCGACCTATGGATCGCATGCCGACGCGTGGACTCGCGCGGGTGCGTTGACGCAGACAATCGTACTCGAAGAAGTCCGCGCTCACGCAGAGCGAGCGGCATGCTTGACGATCGTCAATCCCAACAACCCCGACGGCTGCAGCGTCGAGCGTTCGCGACTGCTGGAGCTGCACGATTCGCTCGCTCGCCACGGCGGCACGCTCATCGTCGATGAAGCGTTCGCAGAGGTCGTTCCTGAAATCAGTGTCGCCGCGGAAGCCGGCGCGGCAGCGGCACCGAAGCTCATCGTGTTGCGCTCGTTCGGCAAGTTCTTCGGGCTCGCCGGATTGCGACTCGGATTCATCGTCGCCGCGACGCCGCTCGCCGCCACGATCCGGGGGCTGATCGGCGAGTGGCCGGTGTCGAGCGACGCCCTGGCCGCAGGACTCGCCGCTTACGCAGACGTACGTTGGATGAATCGCGAGCGCACGCTCCTGGAAAAATCAGCGCAGCGACTCGATGCCCTGTTGACGCTCAACGGCTTCGAGCTCGCCGGCGGCACATCGCTGTTTCGCCTCGCACGCGCACCCGACGCGCGCGAACGCTTCACGCGGTTGCTCGCCGCGGGAATCCTGGTTCGACCGTTCGACTACGCTCCCGACTTGCTGCGCTTCGGACTGCCGCGCGGTCGCGAGCAATGGCGCAGGCTCGCCGCTGCGCTGGGGCGACGACCATGAGCGAATCGGAGCGCGACCTGCGCCACGCGCAGGAGATGAAGATCGTTCAGGAGGAGCGCCGCGCCGAGCGTGCCACCAAGAAGCTGCGCGGCGGCCTGCTCATCGTCTTGACCGGTTCCGGCAAGGGCAAGTCGTCGAGCGGGTTCGGCATGGTCGCACGCGCACTCGGCTGGGACATGCGCGTCGGCATCGTGCAGTTCATCAAGGGCAAATGGCAGACCGGCGAGAAGCATTTCTTCCGCCGTTTTCCCGACCAGGTGACGTTCGAGGTGATGGGCGAAGGCTTCACCTGGGACGTGCAGGATCGGCAGCGCGACATCGCCGCTGCGCGCCAGGCCTGGGAACGCAGCTGCCGAATGATTCTCGATCCGCAGCTCGACTTCGTACTGCTCGACGAGCTGAACATCGCGCTGCGTAACGAGTATCTCGAGGTTGCCGAAGTCGTCGCGTTTCTGGAGCAGCGCCCGCGCGACAAGCACATTTGCATCACCGGCCGCGACGCGCCGGCGCGCTTGCTGGAGATCGCCGATCTCGTCACCGAGGTGATCTCGCCGAAGCATCCGTACCAGGCTGGGTACAAAGCGCAACGTGGAGTGGAGTTTTGATGGGGCGGCGGCTGCTGTGTCTGCTGGTCGCGGTGCTCAGCGTCGCGAGTCCGCCGGCGCGCGCGGACGCGCCGAAGCGGATCGTCTCGCTCAACCAGTGTCTCGATGCGATTCTCGTGGAGCTGGTGCCGACTGAGCGCATCGCGGCGATCAGTCACTACTCACGCGATCCGGTGCGCTCGCCCATCGCAAAGCTGGCGCAGCGTCTGCCGATCACGTACGAATCGGCCGAGGAGATCGTGGCGTTACGGCCCGACCTGGTGCTCGCCAGCCGTCACTCGGCGATTCCGACCCGCAACGCGTTGCGGCGCGTAGGCATTCACTATGAGCTGTTCGACGTCCCGTTCTCGGTGAAAGAGAGCCTCGCGCAGATCCGCCGGATCGCAGCGCTCGTCGATAGCGCTGCAGCAGGCGAAGTGCTGGTCGCCAGGATCGAACACGCAATCGAGGCAGCGCGCTTGCCGCAAGGCGCGCCGCGACTCACTGCTGCCGTCTACGAAACCGGCGGACTGACCGCGGGCGCGAACACTGTCACTGACGATCTGATGCAGACCGTCGGGCTCGACAACGTCGCGGCGCGCTACGGCATCAAGACACATCAGCCGATGCAGCTGGAGCTGCTGCTCGCCACGCCGCCGGATCTGCTGCTGGTCGGCGAAATTCTGGGAGCTGACGGCACGCAGGCAGCGCGTGTCGTACAGCATCGCGCGCTGCGCAAGGTTCACTCGAAGCGCTGGGATTTTGCTGCGCGCTTCATGTATTGCTCCGGGCCGACGATCGTCGAAGAAGTCGCCGCGCTCGCGCGGGCGCGCGACGCCGTCTATGCAACTTCTCGTGCGCAGGCCTCGCGATGATGACGACGCGACGCTGGGTCATGCCCTCGCTGCTGGCGCTCGTGCTGGGGCTGGCGATCGCCTCCATCGTGGTCGGACGCATCGTGCTCGGCTGGAACGTGTGGCTCGACCAGGACACGATCGGTCGCACGATTCTGCTGGAGTTGCGACTGCCGCGCGCGCTGCTCGGTATCGTGATCGGTGCCGCGCTCGGCCTGGCCGGCGCAGCGTTGCAAGGCTACCTGCGCAACCCGCTCGCCGATCCCGGCACGCTCGGCGTCTCTTCGATGGCAGCGTTCGGCGCCGTGCTCAGCATTTTCTTCGGCATCGCCGATTGGCATCCATGGGTGCTGCCGCTGAGCGGTGTCGGCGGCGCGATCGTCGGCATGGCGGCGCTGCTGTTGCTCGCCGGCATGACAGCGAGCGCGCTCACGTTGGTGCTCTCGGGCGTGATTCTCAGCGCAATCGCAGTTGCCGGCATCGCACTCGTCCTCTCGCTGTCGCCGAGCCCGTGGGCGGCGGGCGAGATCGTGCGCTGGCTGCTCGGCGCACTCGCCGATCGCAGCCTCGACGATCTCGCTATCTCGAGTCCGCTCATCGCGGTCGGCGCGGCGCTGATACTGACTTCGCGACAGGCGCTCGACGCGCTGACGCTCGGCGAAATGGGCGCACGCTCGCTCGGCATCGATCTGCGACGCGCGCAGTGGCAATTGGCCGGTGGCGTCGGCCTGGTCGTCGGCGCAAGCGTCGCGGTGTCGGGAATCATCGGCTTCGTCGGGCTGGTCGTGCCGCACCTGCTGCGTCCGCTCGTGGGCGCAAAGCCTTCGACCCTGCTCGTACCGAGCGCCGCGGGCGGAGCAGCGCTCGTGCTCGCTGGCGACGTCGTCGTGCGAATCCTGCCCGGCGGCTCGGAAGTGCAGCTCGGCGTCGTGATGTCGCTGATCGGCGCGCCGTTCTTCTTCGCGCTGCTGTATTCGATGCGCAGGCAGGTCACATGAAGATCGATTCCCGGCTGCGCGTTGCGGAGCTCACGGTCGAGCGCGGCGGGCGCCGCATTCTCGGGTCGGTCGCTGTTGAGTTCGCATCCGGCAGCGTGACGGCCGTGCTCGGCCCGAATGGCGGCGGCAAGTCGACCTTGCTCGGCTGCATGGCCGGCCTGCTGAGTCCGTCGCACGGCACCGTCGAGCTCGACGGCACGCCGCTGCCTTCGCTGGCGGCCGACGAGCGCGCCCGGCGCATCGCCTTCCTGCCGCAGATTCCGGAAATCTCCTGGCCGGTCGACGTCGCGACGCTCGTCGCGCTCGGTCGGATTCCGTTCCGGCATCGCGCCAGCGATGCGGAAAACGAAGCAGCCGTGCGCCGCGCCATGCAGGCGACGCGCACGACGCAGTGGTCGCAACGAACGGTGACGACGCTTTCGGGCGGTGAGCGGGCGCGCGTCCTGCTCGCCCGCGTGCTGGCGGGTGAGTCCGATTGGATCCTGACCGACGAGCCGTTCGCTGGCCTCGACCCCGCGCATCAGTTCGAAGCTGCAGACCTGCTGCAATCGCTCGCGGCGCAGGGCCACGGCGTCGTGCTGACGATTCATGATCTCGCGCTCGCCGCCCGCATTGCCGATCGGGTCGTGATTCTCCATCGCGGCCGCATCGTTGCGGACGGCACGCCCGAAGCCGCGCTGACGCCATCGACGCTGCGCGAGGTGTATGGAATCGATGCGCAATGGGTTGCGGTGCGCGAGCGCGGCGCGCCGTTGATCGCGATCCACGGCCGCCATGCGAGCTGAGATCTGGCTGCCGGCCGCGGCGCTCGCGGTCGAGGCTTGCCTGGGGTATCCGCAGGCTTTGTACGCGCGCATCGCGCATCCGGTCGTTTGGATCGGCAAGCTCATCGAGACACTGGAACGTCGCTGGAACGATCCCGCCCGCAGCGCCGCGGCGCGCCAGGCACTCGGCATCGTCACGATGACGATCGTCGCCGGCACTGCCGGGGCCGTCGGCTACGCGATTCAGAGCGGCGCACGGCAGCTGCCGTTCGGCATGATCGTCGTGGTACTCATCGCGACCATGGGATTGGCGCAGCGAAGTCTGTACTCGCACGTTCGCGATGTTCTGCAACCCCTCGCACGCGGCGATCTCTGCGCTGCGCGTAACGCAGTATCGAAGATCGTCGGGCGCGACACAGCGCAGCTCACATCATCCGCAGTCGCGGCCGCTGCAATCGAGAGTCTCGCGGAGAGTTTCAACGATGGCATCGTCGCGCCGGCATTCTGGCTCGCGGTCGGCGGATTGCCGGGATTGTTCGCGTACAAGGCGCTCAACACAGCCGACAGTCTCATCGGTCACCGCGAGCCGCGCTGGCGCGCATTCGGTTGGGCGGCGGCGCGTGCAGACGATGTCGCGAACCTCATTCCCGCTCGTCTCGCCGGACTCCTGATCGTCATGGCAGGCGGCGGCGGGCTGCGCGTGATGTACCGCGACGCGCCGCGCCACGCGTCGCCGAACGCCGGTTGGCCCGAAGCCGCGATGGCAGGCGCGCTGCAAGTCGAGCTCGGCGGCGCGGCGACGTACGAAGGCGTGATGCACGAACGGCCGCTGTTCGGAGCCGGTCGCCGGCCGGATGCGGGCGATCTGCGCCGCTCGTTGCGGACCTATCTTGGAGCTTGCGCGCTGCTGTGGGCGCTCGCGCTCGTGTTGGCCGCGGGAGCTGTGCTGTGGCCGCGCTGATGATTCAGGGGTGTGGCTCGGACGTCGGCAAGTCGCTGCTGGTCGCGGGGCTGTGCCGGCTGCTCGCGAATCGCGGCAAAGTCGTGCGTCCGTTCAAACCGCAGAACATGTCGAACAACGCGGCAGTCACCGCCAGCGGCGGCGAGATCGGTCGCTCCACGGCACTGCAGGCACTCGCGTGCCGGACGCCACCGACCGTCGACATGAATCCGGTGCTGCTCAAGCCGCAGTCGGACATGACGGCTCAGCTCGTCGTTCGCGGCCGGCGGATCGAAACGCGCGACGCCGGATCCTTCGCACGCGACCGCAGCGATCTGCTGCAAGTCGCGCTCGACAGCTTCCGCGGGCTGCAGCAGGAAGCCGAATTCGTGATCGTCGAAGGTGCGGGCAGTCCGGCGGAAACCAATCTGCGCGCGCACGACATTGCCAACATGGGTTTCGCGCATGCGGCGAACGTGCCGGTCGTGCTGGTCGGCGACATCGATCGGGGTCATGTGATTGCGGCGCTGGTCGGCGCGCACGCAGTGCTCGACGCTCGGGATCGCGAGCGCATTCGCGGCTTCATCATCAACAAGTTTCGCGGCGACGTCACGCTGTTCCGCGCCGGTCTCGACACGATCGCGGCGCGAACCGGTTGGGAATCGTTCGGCGTGGTGCCGTGGCTGCATGCGGCCGGCGCGCTGCCGGCGGAAGATGCGATGCAGTTGGAGCATGGGCGTGCTGTTCAGTCCGCAGCCGGCGTGCGGATCGCGATTCCACACCTGCCGCACATCGCGAACTTCGACGACTTCGACCCGCTGCGCCTGGAGCCGGACCTGCAGCTGGAATTCGTCGCGCCGGGGCGGCCGCTGCCGCTCGATGCGGATCTCATCATCCTGCCCGGCAGCAAGGCGACGATTGCCGATCTCGAGTTCTGCCGCGCGCAGGGCTGGCACATCGATCTGCTGGCCCACGTGCGCCGCGGCGGCCGCGTGCTCGGGATCTGCGCGGGCTATCAGATGCTCGGCAAGCTCGTCGAAGATCCGCAGCACATCGAAGGCCCGCGCGCGTCGTCTCCCGGTCTGGAGCTGCTCGACGTTCGCTCGACCATGACCGCGCACAAGACGCTGCGCGCCGTCACTGGAGTCGAGCTCGCGACAGGTGCACGCATCGGCGGCTACGAGATGCATCTCGGCGCGACCACCGGGCCCGGCGCGTCCCGGCCAATGATTCGCTTCGATGATGGCGCAGTCGACGGCGCCATCAGCTCGGACGGCCGCATCGCCGGCTGTCACGTGCACGGGCTGTTCGCGGACCCTGCGTTCCGCGGCGCCTATCTGGCCACGCTCGGCGCACGCAGCACCGGCGAGGACCACGCGCACCGCGTCGACCGCGCTCTCGACGAGATCGCAGCCGCATTGGAATCCGCACTCGCCATCGATCGTCTGCTAACGTAGCCGCCTGCGACTGACGAGGAGTCGAGGAGAAGATTCATGGGCCACCGCCTGAGCAAGATCTACACCCGCACCGGCGACGACGGCACGACCGGCCTGGGCGACGGCTCGCGCGTGCCGAAGACGCATGCGCGCATCGAGGCGTACGGCACAGTCGACGAGGCGAACAGCGCGATCGGCGTCATCCTCGCGGTGCCGAACCTGCCGCCCGCGGTTGCCGAAGCGCTCACGCAGATCCAGCACGAGCTGTTCGACCTCGGCGGTGAGCTGGCGGTGCCCGGCTACCGCGCGATTCAGGACAGCCACATCGATCAGCTGGAGCAGTGCCTGGATCGTTTCAACGAACCGCTGCCGCCGCTGAAGGAATTCATCCTGCCGGGCGGCGGTCCTGCCGCCGCTGCCTGCCACGTGGCGCGCGCAATCACGCGGCGCGCGGAACGCAATGCTTGGGCGTTGGCGCAGAGCGAAACGGTCGCGCCCGAAGTGACGCGATATCTGAATCGTTTGTCGGATCTGCTGTTCGTCGTCGCGCGCGTGCTCGCGCGGCATGAGAATGGACAGGAGGTGCTGTGGAAGAGGAAATAAGGGTCAGGCTTTAGCCTGACAATCCGGTGATTCAATAATCCGCGAGCAGCGACCCGTCGCGCGGATCGATGCGGATCGTGATCTCCTGCTCCAGCTCCGGCGCCACGATCAGCGAAGCTTCCAGGCGATTCACCATCACCGGCCGCACCGTCGCGCCGTTCACCGAGTGCGAGACCATGAAGCTGTGGTACTCGCCGGCGTGTGTCGCCGCGAACTGCACCAGCAGATTGACGAGGTGCGGCTCGCTCGCCTCGTTGATGCGCTCGTCGCAGATCACGTAGAAGGCCTGGTCGGGCGGCACCGAGGCGAACGCACCGGCGCTGAGTAACTCGCTCAAGAAGCGCCGCACCTGCGCCGCGACGCGCTCCCACACTGTCGGGTCGCCGGGGCGCAGTACGCACCAGCGCGTCCCGCGCTCGATCGAGTTGATCACGAACAATGCGAAGCGACGCTGCGAAAGGTACGACCAGTCCGACGATGCACTCGCGCCGCACGCCAGTGTTCGCAGCGGCGGCCGCTCGCGATCAGTGCTGCGCACGGCATGAAGCACGTTGACGCCGTGAGCTGCGAGCGACCAGCGATCGGCTGGCGCCACTTCGCGAGCCAGCCGCGCACCGGCACGTAACAGCGGCTCCGGATCCTGTGCCGCAATCGCGGCGGAAACCGCCTCGCCGGTTCGCGACAACAGCCCCGCGACTGCGCCCCCGTTGCCGAATATCTCGGGGCGGGCGCGCAAACGATCCGTGGCGGCGATTCGCGGGAAGAACATCAGCGCGTGGTCGCTGTGAAAATTCAGTAGCTTCAGTCCGCGCACCGCTGCGGCCGCTGAGTCCCATGCGGTCGGCGGATCGACGATCAGCATCGCACGCCGTTGGCGGCAGAATTTCGCGGCGACCAGCACGGTGCTGACACCGACATCCGTCGTGCGCGTCAGCGGCGGTATATATAAGAAGGCGAGCTCATCGACGTCTTCGAGCGCGAACAGCCCGGAGCGCCGCGTCGCAGAGCCGATGACGTCGTAGTCGCTGATCGGCCGGCCGTCATCGCCGTCCGGGTTGGAGCTCACGTAGCCAACCGGCAGGTTCGTGCCGGCCATCAGCGTGCGATCGGGACGCACCGACGGCACTTCGCCGCGCACGCGCACCAGACTGGATTCGAGCAACGCGCCGGCGACGAAGCGCGGCGACGACGGATCGAGCGACAGGCCGCGAAAGATTTCCTGCGTCTCGATGCGCTCCGAGCCCGGTGAGCGCACGCGCTGCACGACCAGGTTGAAGCGCTGCTCGTCGTCGGCGTCGAGGTGATCGTAATCGATAGAGGCGCGCAGGAATTCGCGCGTGCCCGGTGCGCGCGCTTCGAGCTGCAACGTCTGTCGTCCACAGCGCAGCGACAGCGTGACCGGCGCCGCGCCGTTCGCGACGCGAACGATCACGGCCTGGCGTCCGCCC
>Ga0207681_10002938_pt1 | contig 10753 bp, 7 predicted proteins | sample KBSS53metaG_FD_184324 | JGI IMG/M metagenome (GOLD analysis project Ga0207681, IMG submission 184324) | Switchgrass rhizosphere microbial communities from Kellogg Biological Station, Michigan, USA - KBS S5-3 metaG (SPAdes) (version 2) | ecosystem: Host-associated > Plants > Roots > Rhizosphere >... | reverse complement strand
ACCGCCGGCCTCGAGCAGGCGCAGACGCTGGCGACCGTGTTCGACGGCATCACCCGGCACAACCCGGAAGGCCTGTGGTTCCGCCGCCAGGCGCAGGCCGAGGGCTTCAAGTCGGCGGTGCAGTGGCGCGACAGCGGCCGGCCGATTCCCGAAGGCGACGAGGCACGCCGCCTCGCCGCCGAGCTCGAGAAGCGGATCGCCGATCGCGGCAAGGACGGCTAGGCGCCCGAAGTCGGCCGCTTCGCGGCCGCGGCCTGCCGCGCCGCCCAGGCGGCGGCGATCTCGCGGTGTTCGGGAACGTCGTTCAGGAAGTTGTCGCGCAGCGCCGCGTCGACGAGGGTGTCGGCCTGCTTCTGCAGCAGCGCGTAGGCGGTGTCGAGCATCGCCGCGGCACGCGGGTCGCCCGCGGCCGACAGCACCTCATAGCAGGTCAGGCGGATGCGCTGCCGCGATTCGGTACCGTCGAGCACGCCGCCCTCCGCGAGGTGCGCCAGCACCTCTTCCAGGGCCTGCATCGCCGCTGCGCCGTCGCCTCGCGCCAGCGCCTCACGGGCGATGCCGGCCGCGGCGTCGAAGCGCATCGTCTCGTCATTTGCCACCGCGATCGCATGGGCGCGCTCGAAGGCCGCCGCGGCAGCATGGGTCCGGCCGCGCGCGCGCTCGATCGCGGCGATCTGGAACAGCGACGTGATCTGGGTGTCGACGTTCTGCACCGCGAGCGAGGTCTCCAGCGCCGCCTGCGCCAGCGTCATCGCTGATTCGGGATCGCCCTCGCGCAGCGTGATCATCGCCAGATAGGTCTGGGCATAGGGCTCCATCACCCGGTCGTCGGCCGCGCGGGCCAGGCGAAGGCCTTCCTCGAGATGCTCGCGCGATTGCGCGTGCGCGCCCGCGCCGAGCAGCGAAATGCCGAGGTGCAGCCTGGCCACCGCATACGCCGGGACGTCGCCCATGTCGCGGAACAGCTGCCATTGCTGCCGTCCCATCTCGAGGTGGCCGCTGAGGTCGTCGAGCCGCACCGCGATCAGCGCCAGCGTGTTGAGAAAGCTGCCCTCGACCCGGCGCAGGCCATGCGCCCGGGCAGCCGCCAAGCCCTCGGTCGCCAACGTCTGCCCGGTCGCCACGTCGCCGAGATCGCACAGGCCCGAGGCCATCAGGTTCTGCGCGCGCAGTTGCAGATCGATGTCGCCGGCGCGCTCGGCCCAGGCTCGTGCCCGGCGCGCGGCCTCCACCTGGCCGTGGCGATCGCCGATCCGCATCAAGTAGGAGCTGTGCCGCTTCGCTGCATCGGCGCGCAGCCGATCGTCGTTGATCCGCTCCGCCAGCGCCTCCAGGGCTTCGACGTCGGCGCGATGCTCGGCCCGGCGCCCTTGCAAGTCGAGCGCCCGCTCGCGCACCGCAAGCAGGCGAAAGCCAAGGCGCAGCGATTCCGGCTCGGCGTCGTCCTCGAGCAGCGCCAGCGCCCGCGCGACGTGGTCGGCCACGGTCTCGTTGGCGTAGCGGTTGGCGGCGTGCTCGGCGGCGCGGGCGAAGAATTCGGCGGCGCGCCGGCCGTCGCCAGCCCGCTCGTAGTGCTTGGCCGCCAGGCCGAGATAGTCGTTGGCGCGCGCCCCGGTCAGGCCCGCCAGCCAGGCCGCTGCGCGGGCGTGATAGCCGCGGCGCAGGCGCTTGAGCACGGTGCCGTAGGTCACCTGGTGCAGCAGGTGATGATGAAAGGCGTATTCGCGCACGCCGTCGAGGCTCGCCTCGGGATGGCGGACCACGAGCTCGCGCCTTGCGATGCCGGGCAGCGCCTCGGGCGCGGAAGGGTCGATCGCCGCCAGCGCCTGGTCCCAGAACACGAAGCCGACCACCGCCGCCTGCTGCAAGGCCTGCCTCTCGCGCGGCTTGAGGCTGTCGAGCCGGGCCTGAAGCACGCCGGTGAGGGTCGGCGGCATGCGCGCCGCCTGCAACTTGTCGTGCAGCAGGGTCCAGTGCCCGCCGTCGACGACGATTGCGCCGACGTCGACCAGCATCTTGATCACCTCTTCCATGTAGAAGGGATTGCCCTCCGCGCTACGCGTGACGAGCTCGCGCAGCGCCGGCGGCACCGCCTCGAGCTTCTTCAGCAGCTCGACGGCGAGCGAATGGCTTTCGTCACGGCCGAGCGGGCCGAGCACCAGTCGAAGCGCCTCGGTTCGCCCCGGCCAATCGGGCCGGCGCTCGAACAGCGCCGGCCGTGTCGTGCCGAGCACCAACGTCGGCACGTCGGCGTTCGTCTCGACGAGCTGGCTCAGGAAGTCGAGGGAGCCCTCGTCGGCCCAGTGCAGGTCGTCGAGCAGGAGGACCACCGGCTTGCCGTCGCGTGCGGCGATGCGACGCAGGGCCTGCGCCGCGGCATGGAAGCCGCGGCGACGGATCTGCCGCCCTTCGTCGCGGATGTCGCGGATGTGCGGGCTGTCGCCGAAGTCGAGGCCGATCAGGTGTCCGAGCAGATGGGCATGGGCCTGGGCGAGCTCGGGCCCGTCGTCAGCGGCGAACAGCGGCACCACGCCGCGCTCGATCTTCGACCGGGCACGCTCCAGGCTGTCGTCGTCGCCGAGGCCGAGCGATCCGGCGACGATCTCGCGCAAGAGGCCATAGGGCTGGCTCTCGGTCTGCGGCCGGGCCCGGCCGTGCAGGACCTGCCCGCCGAGGGCTTCGAGGTCGGCCGAGCGGGCCACTTCGTAGAGCAGCCGGCTCTTGCCGATGCCGGCCTCGGCGACGACGGTGATGACGGCCAACCTGCGCTCGGCCGCGACCCGGCGGAATGCCGCAAGGATCGCCTCAAGCTCGGTCTCGCGGCCGACCATGCGCGTCGCCACGCCTTCGATGCCGCGGGCCGGAGCGCTGGTGCTCGGCAAGGCGCGCTGCACCAGCCAGCTGCGGATCGGCGCATCCACGCCCTTGACCGCCATCGGCTCCTGGGCGACGACCTCGAACCGATCGCGCACCAGGGCGTGGGTGTCGTTGCTGATGCGCAAGGCCCCGGGCGGGGCGGTCTGCTCCATGCGTGCGGCGATGTTGACGGCGAGGCCGCGGATGCTGCCTTCGCCGTCGACCCCGCCGCCGAGCAGGACGCCGCCGGTGTGGATGCCGACACGGACGCCGAGGCCGGCGTGGCCATGCGCTGCCTGCACCTCCTTGCCGACGGCCTGCCCCTCGGCCAGCAGGGCGAGGCCGCAGCGCACCGCGCGCTCGGGGTCGTCTTCGCGGACCTCGTCGGCACCGAAGGCGGCGAGCAGGTTGTCGCCGGCGTACTGCAGCACCTTGCCGCGATGCGCCTCGACGATGGCGCTGAAGCGCGCCAGCGCGCCGTCGACCACCGCATGGATCTCTTCCGGATCGAGGCGCTGCGACAGGGTGGTCGAGCCCACCAGGTCGAGGAACAGGATGCTGACCTGGCGCAGCGCCTGGCCGCCGGGCGAACCGGCGCCTGCCAGCTCGGCGAGCCGGGCGCGAAGGCCGGCGATCGAGGCATCGACCACCGCATCGCCGAAGACCGACCGCTGCGCCTCGAGCGCCGCGATGCCGGCTTGCAGGTTTTGTTGCTCGGGCGACATGAGGGAAAGAATAGCAATCCGCGCGGGCGCGTCTTACCAGTCTTCCTTCACCGCGAGCGCGAGCTCGCGGCCGATCGCCGCCCGGGCCGAGAGCCATGCCGTCACCGTGCCGGCGGCGATCACCGCAACGCAAAGCGCGGCCAGCCGCAGCCAGGGCAGCAGCAGGTCCATGGTCCAGTGGAAGCTCTGCGGGTTGACCACCTTCACCAGCACCGCGCTCACCGCGACGCCGAGGGCCAGGCCGAGCACCGCGCCGACGCCTGTCCAGACCGCGCCCTCGGCGGCGACGACGGCGACGATCTGGGCGCGCGCCAGGCCGAGGTGCGAGAGCAGGCCGAATTCCTTCCGCCGCGCCAGCACCTGGGCCGAGAAGCTGGCGGCGATGCCGAACAGGCCGATGGCGATCGCCACCGCCTGCAGCCAGTAGGTGACGGCGAAGCTGCGGTCGAAGATGCGCAGCGACGCCGCCCGGATCTCGCGCGGCGCCGCGAACTCGAGCAGCGCGCCGTCGTGGCCGAGCTCGCTCGCGACCCGGCGCAGGCCCGCCTCGACATCGCCGGTGTTCGCCCCCGGCTCGAGCCAGAGGGCGATGTCGTTGATCCGCTGGTCGCCGGTGAGGCGCTGCCAGTCGCGGGCGTCGAGCACGATGGCGCCGTACTGGCGTGCGTAATCGCGCCAGACGCCGCGCACGAACACCCGCTGGCGCGTGCCGTTCGGCAGCGGCAGCAGCAGCCGCTCGCCGGCACGGGCGCCGTAGAGGTCGACCATCGCTTCGCTGACGAAGACTCCGGTCTCGCCCGGCGGCGCGTCGACCAGGGCGCCACTGAGCGGGAGGCTGCGGCCCGGGTCGTCGAGCGGACGCGAGATCACCGCCACCGACGGCTGCGCCGGATCGAAGGTCGCGCGCACGATCCGCTGGGCATCGGCGCGGCGCACGCCGGGCAGCCCCGCGGCCGCCTCGGGCAGGCTGGTCGGCAGGGTCGCGAGGTCGCCGCCGCCCGGGCCGATCGCCGCGCGAACGTAGAGGTCGGCGGGCAGGACGGTGTCGAGCCAGTGCGAGAGCGCGTCGCGAAAGCTCGCCACCATCACCGTCAGCGCGACCGAGAGGGCGAGGCTGGCGACGACGCCGGCGACGGCGATGGTCGCGCTATCTCGGTCGTGGCGGGCGCGCTCGACCGCGAGCAGTGCGAGCGGACGGCGCGGCGGCCGCACCGCCGCGAGCAGCAGCGCCACGCCGCCCGGAATGCAGGCGATGCCGCCGATCAGGAGGCAAGCGACCGAGGCGTAGGCAGCGAGCGGCAGGCCGGCGATCGGCGGCAGCAGGGCCAGGACGATGCCCGCGGTCATCAGGACCAGGCCGAGGGCGATCGAGCGATGGCCGAGGCGGCTCGGTCCGAGCCCTTTCAGCGCCTGGGCCGGGGCGATCGCCTGCGCGGCGCGCGCCGGCAGCCAGCCGCCGACCAGCGCCGCGCCGACGCCGAGGGCGGCGTAGACGAGGGCGCCGAGGAGATCGATGCGCAGCGCCGGCGCGACGCCGCCGAAGAAGCCGCCGCCGAGATCGCCGCCGAGCACCCGCAGGGCAAAGGCAGCGAGCGCGGCACCGAGCGCGAGGCCGAGGAGGCTGCCGACGAGTCCGAGCAGCGCCGACTCGCCGAGAACCAGCGCGAGCCGGCCGCGCGCCGGCAGGCCGAGCACGCCGAGCAGGGCGAGCTGCTGCTGCCGCTTGGCGACCGAGAGCGAGAGGATGGAGAACACCAGGAACGCGCCGGTGAACATCGCCACCAGCGCCAGCACGGTGAGGTTGACGCGATAGGCGCGGGAGACGTTGGAGAGGCGCTGTTCCGCCTCGCCCGGCGCGGCGGCGCGCACGCCCACGGGCAGGTCGAGGTCGCGGATCACGCGCTCGCGCTCCGCGCCGGTCGCCAGGCGCAGGTCGATGCGCGACAGCCGGCCGATCAGGCCGAGCGCGACCTGCGCGCCGGCGATGTCCATCGCCGCCAGCGGCGGCCCGGCAGCGGCGACGCTGCCGGCGACGCGCAGCCGGCTGCGCCCGCCGGCCGCCTGCAGCGCGATCCGTCCCTCGCTCTCTGCGCCCTGGAGGCGGCGTGCAGCTTCGGCATTGAGGAACAGCGCCTGCGGCTCGAGCATGGCGAAGCGATCGTCGGCATCGGCCGGCCGCGGCAAGAGGGCCGGCGAGAGCGCGGCGATCACCAGCGCGTCGATGCCGACGATGCGGATCGGCACCCGCTTGCCGGCGGCGTCGAAGGCGTAGGTCTCGGCCTCGACCACCGGGCTCGCGAGCGCGACCTGAGGGTGAGCCGCGACGCGCGCGTACAGGGATTCGTCGAAGCCCGCCGGCGGGCCGACGATCTCGAGGTCGGGCTCGCCGTTGACCGCGCGCACCGCGGCGCCGAACTCGGCCAGCGCCGAGGCATTGATCAGGTGCACCGAGAACGCCAGCGCCACGCCGAGCATCACCGCGAGCAGCGCCGCGCCGTTGCGCCAGGGATGATGGCGAAGCTCCGGCCAGGAGAGCTTGCGCAGCAGGGTCGGCAGCGTGGCCGTGCGGGCGCGCGGGATCTCGGCGTTCATCGCGGGCTCAGCGGACGATGCCCTGCGGCGTCAGGGTGACGATGCGGTCGGCCCGGTCGGCGGCGGCGCGCGAGTGGGTCGCGAGCAGGCAGGCGGCACGCTGCGCGCGCACCTGGCCGGCAAGCAGGGTCATGATCCGGTCGGCGGTGGCCGGGTCGAGGTTGCCGGTCGGCTCGTCGGCGAGGATCAGCTTCGGGCTGTGCACCAGCGCCCGGGCGATCGCCACCCGTTGCAGCTGGCCGCCGGAAAGCGTCTGCGGCAGGCGGTCCTCGAAGCCGGCGAGGCCGACCGCCGCGAGCATCGCCCGCACCCGCTCGTCGTCGCCGCGGCCCTGCAGCAGCAGCGGCAGGCCGACGTTGGCGGCGACGGTGAGATGCGGCAGGACGTGGAAGGCCTGGAAGACGAAGCCGAGATGATCTCGGCGGAAGGCCGCCTGCGCCGGTTCGGCCAGCGCGGGCACGTCGATGCGGGCGATCCGCACCGAGCCGGCGTCGATGCGATCGAGCCCGGCGATGCAGTTGAGCAGCGTCGACTTGCCGACGCCCGATTCGCCGAGGATGGCGACGAACTCGCCGGCCCGGACCACCAGGTTGACGTCGACGAAGACCGCGCTCTCGCCGTAGCGCTTGGCGAGCGAGGCGATCTCGAGCACGGGCACGGCGATCTCCCTAGGCGGCGACGAGCGCGGTGGCGAGGGCGACGACCTGTTCGGTCGCGGCGGCGGCGTCACAGGCGACGACGTGGCGGCCGGGCATCGCCCGCAGCCAGGTGAGCTGGCGCTTGGCGAGCTGCCGGGTGGCGGCGGTGCCGGTCGCGGGCAGCGCCGCGAGATCACCGGACTCGAGCGCGGCCCAGGCCTGCCGGTAGCCGACCGCGCGCATCGAAGGCAGCTCCGGATGCAGGTCGCCGCGCGCGCGCAGCGCGCGGACCTCGTCGAGCAGCCCGGCATCGAGCATCGCCGCGAAGCGCTCGGCGATGCGCGCGTGCAGCCAGGCGCGGTCGCTCGGCTCGAGCGAGATCAGCGGCGGCGGCTCCGCCCGCGGCCGTTCGGTGTGCCAGGCGGAGAGCGGCCGGCCGCTGAGCGCGTGGACCTCGAGGGCGCGCTGTATCCGTTGCGCGTCGGTCGGTGCGAGCCGCTTGGCGGTCACGGGATCGATCGTCGCCAGCTCGGCATGCAGGGTCGGCCAGCCCGCGATCGCCGCCCGCGCGTCGATCGCGGCGCGCACCGCGGCATCGGCCTCGGGCATCGCATCGAGGCCTTCGAACAGGGCCTTGAAGTAGAGCATCGTGCCGCCGACGAGCAAGGGCAGGGCGCCGCGTGCGGCAATCTCGGCGACGAGGCGGGTCGCATCGGCGACGAAGCGCGCCGCCGAATAGCGCTCCGCCGGATCGAGGATGTCGATCAGGTGGTGCGGCACCGCCGCGCGCTCGGCCGGGCTGGCCTTGGCGGTGCCGATGTCCATGCCGCGATAGACCTGGGCCGAATCGACGCTGACGATCTCGACCGGGCGCCGTGATGCGAGCCGCTGCGCCAGCGCCATCGCCGCGCGGCTCTTGCCCGAGGCGGTCGGCCCCGCGATGCACAGGCAGGCGAGGGCGCTGCCGGCGGGAGCGCTGCTCACGCTGGCTGCGTCCCGGCAAGCGGGACGAGCGTGCGTGCCGGCTCGCCATGGCGCTGCACCAGCGTCCAGGCGACGGCTGCGAGCGCGACGCTGAGGGCGCCGATGCCGAGCGTGAGCGGATAGACCGAGGCGTCGAGCGTCAGGCCGAGGAAGACGCCGACGCAGAGTGCCGAAAGGGTCATGGTGAAGCCCGAGAGCGAGGCCGCGGTGCCCGCCTTCTCCGGGAACGGGCCGACCGCGCCGGCCTGGCCGCACGGCTGGTGCACGCCGTGGCCGATCGCGAACAGGTATTGCGGCAGGAGGATCGCCCAGACCGTGTGCACGCCGGCGAGGCTGAGCAGCGCCATGCTCGCGCCGCCCGCCAGGCTGAAGGCGGCGCCGCGCTTGACCGCGCCGCGCAGCCCATGGCGCAGCAGCAGCCGCCGACACCAGAAGGTGCCGCAGATGTAGGCGAGCGAGACCGAGCCGAGGATCAGCCCGTACTGCACCCGGCCGACGCCGAGCATGCGGATGAAGACGAAGGACGAGCTGGCGAGCAGGCAGAACAATCCGCCGAAGGTGCAGGCGCCGAGCAGCGCCCAGGCGCGAAAGGTCGGATGGCCCACCACCTCGGCCCAGTTGCGCAGCACCCGCGCCGGCCGGGTCGCGTCGGGATCGCGCTGTGGCACGGTTTCCGGCAGGCGCAGCACGACATGCAGCAGCGTCGCCGCACCGAACACCGCGAGCAGCAGCAACGTCGCCCGCCAGCCGAAGCTCTCGACCATCAGGCCGCCGACGGGCGGCGAGAGCACGGCGATCAGGCCCAGGCCGCTCAGGGCCCGCGACATCATCCGCGCGCCGGCCGCAGGCTCGAACAGGTCGCGCAGGATCGAGCGGCCGCAGGTCACCGCCGCCGCCATGGCTGCGCCTTGCAGCGCGCGCCAGGCGATCAGCGTCTCGATGCTGGCCGCGGCGACGCTGCCGAGGCTGGCCAGCGTGTAGAGCGAGAGACCGGCGAGCAGCACCGGCCGGCGGCCGAAGCGATCGGCGAGCGGGCCGCACACGAGCTGGCCGAAGCCGAAGGCGATGACCAGCGCCGCCAGCGTGTACTGGGCGGCGCCGATCGTCGCGCCGAGCTCGCGCTGCAGCGTCGGCAAGGCCGGCAGGTAGAGGTCGGTGGTGACCGGCTGGATGCCGAGCAGCAGGGTCAGCATGACGACGATCGAGGTCGTCGTCATCGGCCGCGGTGCGGCGGAAGGAGAGGGCATCCGCCGAGCGTAGCAGGGTAGGAAGGGGCCGACGGCCTCGCGGCCGGGGGGCCGACGGCGAGCGACGGAGGCCGCCGTTATGCAGGGCATCCGGCCGTGTCGACACTTCAGGGCATCGATCTGCGGCTTCGGCCGTCAGCCGTCCGCGCTGCGGCGCGTCCCGTCATGAAAGGCCGCTTTCCATGAACCTGCACCTCGCCATCGGTCCGCTGGTCTCGCTGATCGCCGGCATCCTGATCCTGATCGTGCCGCGACTGCTCAACTTCATCGTCGCGATCTACCTGATCATCATCGGCCTGCTCGGCTTGTTCGGGGGCGCCCTCAAGCTCTAGGGCGCGGCGACGCGGCTCGGTTCAGAAGCGTTCGCCCGGAGCGAGGTAGCGCCACTGGCCGGTCGGCAGGTTGCCGAGCGCGACGCCGCCGATGCGCACCCGTTTCAGGCCGAGCACTTGCAGCCCGACCGCCTCGCACATGCGGCGGATCTGCCGCTTCTTGCCTTCGGTGAGGACGAAGCGGAGCTGGTCGTCGTTGAGCCACTCGACCTGCGCCGGGCGCAGCGGCTCGTCGTCGAGGCTGAGGCCGTGGCGCAGCAGCGCCAGCTTGTCCGGCGCCAGCGGCGCGCCGGTCTTGCTCGCGACCCGCACCAGGTACTCCTTCTCGATCTCGCCGCCTTCGCCGACGAGCTGCTTGGCGATGCGGCCGTCCTGCGTCAGCACCAGCAGGCCGACGGAATCGATGTCGAGCCGGCCGGCGGGCACCAGGCTGCGCAGATGCTGCGGCGTGAAGTGGATGGCCGAGCGGTCCTCGCGCCACTGCTTCTCGCGCGTCACCAGCACCCGTGCCGGCTGGTAGCCGTCCTCGGCCTGGCCGCTGACGAAGCCGACCGGCTTGTTGACGAGCACCGTCACGAGCTGCGCCTGGGCCTGCTTCGCCGGTGCGTCGATGGTGATGCGCTGGCCTTCGACGACACGCGAGCCGAGCTCGCTCACGACCCGGCCGTCGACCCGGACCCAGCCGCGGGCGATCCATTCGTCGGCCTCGCGCCGCGACGCCAGGCCGAGCTCGCTCATGCGCTTGGAAAGGCGGACGCTGCCGTCGGTGTGGCCGCTGCCGCCGGCGGTCGCGGCGGGCGCGGCGGGTGGACGGGCGGCATCGGGCCGTCGCGCCTCGTTCGCGATCTCGGAAGGACGACCTGGCCCGCGGATGCGGCGGACGTTCATCGGCCGCGCCAGAACAGCTGGTCGAGCTCGCGCAGCGTGATCTGGCGCCAGGTCGGCCGGCCGTGATTGCACTGGTCGGCGCGCTCGGTCCGCTCCATGTCACGGAGCAGCGCATTCATCTCGTCGAGCGTCAGCTGCCGGTTGGCGCGGACCGCGCCGTGGCAGGCCATGGTCGAGAGCAGCTGGTCGCGGGCGCGCTCGAGGGCGCTGCTCGCGCCGAGCTCGGCGAACTCGGCGAGGACGCTGCGCGCCAGCTCGACGACATCGCCGCCGGCCAGCGCTGCCGGCACCGAGCGCAGCGCCAGCGTGCCGGCGGCGAGCGGCGCGAGGTCGAGGCCGAGGGCGCGCAGGGCGTCGCCGCTGGCCTCGGCGGTGGCGATCTCGGCCGCGGTGGCGGCGAAGGTCGCCGGGATCAGCAAGGGCTGCACCGCCGGCGCCTGACCGGCGAGGTCGGCCTTCAGCCGCTCGTAGACGACCCGCTCGTGCGCGGC